>Ga0126371_10000078_pt1 | contig 67810 bp, 54 predicted proteins | sample PanSoiMetaPlot_4_FD_110145 | JGI IMG/M metagenome (GOLD analysis project Ga0126371, IMG submission 110145) | Tropical forest soil microbial communities from Panama - MetaG Plot_4 | ecosystem: Environmental > Terrestrial > Soil > Tropical forest > Bulk soil | place: Panama | collected 2016-02-17
ATCGTGCCCTGGATCAGCGCCTCGGACAGCGGGTCTTCGATGTACTTCTGCAACGCGCGGCGCAGCGGACGCGCGCCGTAGCTGCGGTCGGTCAGGGTCTGGTTGAGGATCCAGCGCTTGGCCTCGTCCGCAACCGTGACAGTGATCGACTTCTGCGCCAGGTTCGCGTTGAGCTGCGTGACCATGAGCTCCAGAATCTGGATCAGGTCGTTCTCGCCCAAGGCGTTGAACAGAATGATCTCGTCCAAGCGGTTCAGGAACTCAGGGTTGAAGGTGCGCTTAACTTCGTTCTTCACGAGCTCTTCGACTTTTTCTGATACACGTTCTTCATTGGTCGACTGGAAGCCGAGGCCCTCGCGCTTCTGCAAGTGCCGGGCGCCGATGTTCGACGTCATGATGATGATCGTGTTCTTGAAGTCAACCGTGTTGCCGAGTCCGTCGGTCAACTGGCCATCTTCAAAGACTTGCAGGAGGATGTTGAAGACATCCGGATGCGCTTTCTCGATTTCGTCGAGCAGCACAACCGAGTACGGAGCACGCTTCACACGCTCGGTAAGCTGTCCGCCCTCTTCGTAGCCGACATATCCCGGAGGAGAACCGATCAGCTTCGAGACCGAGTGCTTCTCCATGAACTCCGACATATCGAAGCGAACCAGAGCCTTCTCGGTTCCGAACATGAATTGCGCCAGGGTACGCGCGACCTCAGTCTTGCCGACGCCGGTCGGTCCCAGAAACAGGAACGAGCCAATCGGTCGGTTCGGGTTCTTCAGACCGGCGCGCGAACGGCGGATGGCACGCGCCAGTGCGCTGATCGATTTGTCTTGCGAGATGATCCGCTTGTGCAGCTCTTCTTCAATGCGGAGCAGCTTCTGCGTCTCTTCTTCTTTAATCGACGTAATCGGCACGCCAGTCCAACGCGAGACTACATCTTCGATGTCTTCGCGGTTCACAACGCCGGTCGACGACTCGTCGAGATGATATTTTTCGCGAAGAGCGCGCAGGTTCTCGCGCTCTTTGCGTTCTTCGTCCGAATAGAAACGCGCTTTCTCGAACTCGTGGTTCGCGATGGCGTTTTCCATCCGGTGCACGATGAACTTGATACGCTTCTGGACTTCGGTCAGCTCTTCGGGCAGCGAAGTCTGGCGCAGCTTTACGCGCGCTCCGGCTTCGTCGACCAGGTCGATGGCCTTGTCTGGCAAGAAGCGGTCGGGAATGTAGCGGTTGGAGTGCGAGACGGCGAAATTGATCGCGTCGTCGGTATAAGTGACGGCGTGGAACTTCTCGTAGCGGTCCTTAATCCCGAACAGAATCTTGACTGCGTCGGCCTCGTTCGGAGGCGGAACCTTTACCGCCTGGAACCGACGCTCGAGCGAACGATCCTTTTCGATCGACTTGCGATATTCGCCGGGGGTCGTCGCGCCAATGCACTGAATCTCGCCGCGCGAGAGCGCAGGCTTCAAGATATTGGCGGCGTCGAGTGAGCCCTCGGCGGATCCAGCGCCAACCAGCGTATGGAGTTCGTCAATAAAGATGATGGAATTCTGTGATTCCATCAGCTCCTTCATGATGGTCTTCAAGCGCTCTTCGAACTGGCCACGATATTTTGTGCCGGCGACGATAAGCGAGAGGTCGAGAGCGAGAATTCTCTTGTCGGCGAGGAACGATGGAACCTCCCCGTCAGCGATGCGCTGCGCGAGGCCTTCGACGATCGCGGTCTTGCCGACTCCGGGCTCCCCGATAAGAACCGGATTATTCTTCGTGCGCCGGCAGAGAATCTGAATGACGCGATCCACTTCCCCTTCACGTCCGACAAGCGGATCGAGTTGGCTGTCCATCGCAGCCTGGGTCAGGTCACGTGAAAATTCTGCCAGCAGAGAGCTTTCCCGCTGACGTTGCGGCTGTGCCTTCTCTTGCGTGGTGCGGGCAAGTTCTTCCCGGATCGTCGACAAGCGCAGTCCGCGCTCGTGCAAGATCTCGGCAGCGAAGCACTTCTCTTCCCTCAGCAATCCCAACAGCAGGTGCTCGGTCCCGATGTGGCGGTGCGAGAGGCGCTCGGCCTCTTCCGCCGCATATGCCAGCACTCGTTTGCATTCATTGCTGAGCGGCAGATCGACTGAAGTCGAAACCTTCTCGCGAATCGTGGTGTGCCCTTCAATCTGTTTACGAATCGACTCGACGGACGCATGAGAACGCAGGAAACGGTTGGTGAGGGCTTTGTCTTCACGCAGGAGTCCCAAAAGAAGGTGCTCGGTCTCGATATAAGGAGACCCGAACTGGCTGGCCTCGTAGCGTGCGAAAAAGATGACGCGCCTGGCTTTCTCCGTATAGCGTTCAAACATAATACCCTTTCCCCTTGACCTTCCTGGGTGGGGAAATGCTCCCAACCCGCTGAAGCCCCTGGCCTAAAAGTCTGGCCAATCATCCTGCCGTTACATTATGCAATCAAAGGGCCAGGAAACCCAAGCTGTCAATTCCGGCTGCCATCCCTTTGATCACGTTACCGAAGGAACCCACTTCCATTTTTAATAGTGGCTTCCCGAGGCATTTTGTTGCACTTTGTCTTACTAATCTTGTCCTGCGTCGATTTCACTCCTCTCTGAATGTTTCCTAAGCCGGGAGCGACTCCGGCGAAATCTCCTCTACGCGACCTCGCTCGAGCCGAAGAACGCGCTGACAACGGCGAGCGAATGACAAATTGTGCGTAGCAATGAGGGAGGTGAGTTGGTGCTCGCGATGTAGACGTGCAATCAATGCAAAAACGGCTTCCGCAGTCTGTCCGTCCAGGTCACCCGTGGGCTCATCGGCGAGCAACAGCTTAGGCCCGGTGATGAGCGCGCGGGCTAGAGCGACTCGTTGCTGCTCGCCGCCAGAAAGTTCTCCTGAGCGGTGATGCGCGCGCTGCTCAAGTCCGACCTCACGCAGCCAGCGTGAAGCTTCCGGCTCGGCCTGCTGCCATGTTTGTCCGCGTAGGAGCAGCGGCATGGCAACGTTTTCCGCCGCCGTAAATTCCGGCAGCAGGTAGTGAAACTGCCATACAAAGCCCGTCTCGCGATTGCGAAAGTCTGCAGCTTCGTCGTGGGACAAAGAATTAATTCGCAAGTTGGCGCAGTATACGTCACCTGCGGAAGCACGATCAAGAGCGCTTAAGATGTGTAGCAGGGTACTCTTGCCGGCTCCGGACTCACCCACGATGGCGAGCATTTCTCCTCGCTGTACCTCAAACGACAGATTCTCAAAGAGCACTAGATCCGATTCGCCGGACCGGAAGACCTTTTTCAGACCTTCTACCCGCAGCATTCGATCTTCACCTTTTAGATGCATATCGGCCAGGTTTCGTTCCAATGCGCCTTCGGACTGCAGGTCGAAGGATGCTCACCTACTGTCCGGCCCGTACCCCTGTACATTTCCCCGGTCGACAACAACCGTATATCGGCCACCAAGGCCTTCATGTGATGAGAATCACACCAGTAACATCCTCGATCCAAAAGGGGATAGCGGCTGTCGAGGATCTGATTATTCATAGCGCAGGGCCTCGGCCGGCAGGATTCTCGAAGCCGACCACGATGGGTAAAGGGTAGCGACGAAGGAGACCAGCAGCGTGAAAATCGCGATCCAGATGCCGTCGGCCAATCGCGGCGCAAACGGCACGTAATCAATCGAATAGACCTCTGGCGACAGCGAAATGACGTGGTAATGGCCTCCGGCATAAGCCACCGCATAGCCCAGCACGAGACCGATCACCGTTCCGATCACCCCAATCAACACTCCCTGCGCGATAAACACATTGCGGACCTGCGCCTTGCGCGTCCCCATCGACATCAGGACCGCGATGTCCTTCGTCTTTTCCATCACCATCATGATCAGGCTGATGAGGATATTCAGAGCCGCCACGAACACGATCAAGCCGATGGTGATGAATGTGACTAGGCGCTCGGTCTTCAGGGCCTTGAACAAAGCGCTGTTCTGCTTGAGCGCATTCGTCGCCATGAAGCCTTGGCCGGCGGCGTCTTCGATCTCATGGGTGACGGCGTCGGCCCGATCGAGATCGTCGATTTTGAATTCGAGAACGGAGATGAGGTTGCCCAGGCCGAAAAGTCGCTGCGCGTCCGACAGGCGCGTGAACGCCCAGGTCGAATCGTAGTCGAAGAAGCCGGAGTTGAAAATTCCGACGACTTTGAAGCGCGTGTACTTCGGAACCATCCCGTAAGGGGTGAGCTCGCCCTGCGGACTGGTGACCAGCACAGGGTCGCCGATTTTGGCTCCGAGGCTGTCAGCCATGTCTTTCCCCAGAACAATAGGGGGCATGGCAGCCATGCGCGCCTGTACACCTTCGAGAGAGTCGGGAGATTGTGCAGCGGCGGACGCCTCGTCCGATGCGTTAGATTTGTCGGCATTGAGGTGCTCGGAGTCTTGCTTACTTTGCGAGAGGTGGGAATTCTCGCTGCTTTCCTCCAATGCCGCAGCCGATCCCTCAGTCACTGAATTCAGCAAATCCCCGACCTGACGCTCATATGTTGGGATCATTCCCTTAAGCACAGCACCACGAGCACGCGGTCCACTGGAAATCAGGACCTGCTCGAAGATCGCGGGAGCCGCAGCCACCACATGAGGTTCGTGCGAGAGGCGCTCCATGATCCCGGGCCAGTCTTTGATCCCATGGTCCGCAATGCGTTGCAAACTGATGTGCGAGGTCGACCCGAGCAACCGCTGTTGCAAGTCTTGGCGAAATCCGTTGTTAATGGCGAGGGCGACCACGAGCGACGCGACCCCAGCCGCCACTCCGGCGATTGATATCCCGGTGATGATGCCGATAAACGCCTGCCTGCGTTTAGCGCGCAGGTAACGACTCGCGATGAAGAATTCGAAGCGCATTTTAGTGCGGGCCTCGGACCTCGGACCTCGGCCAAGTCGGATTATAGGGAGTATAGCGGGGACCGAGTTGCGATAACTGTTGAACTCCTTGCCGAACCTCCTCTCCAACTCCGCGTCTTCCATACGGATCATCACCGCTCCGGTTGCGATCGAGAACGCCGTTAACAACCAGCACACGAGCAGGCCCGACCCAATGCTCCAGGCCAGCATCTCGCATAAATGCCCCAGATACACCGGATGCCGCACCCGCGAGCGAATCCCTGTCGTTATAAGCCTGTCGTCGCCATGATTGGCTCGAACCTCCGGCAAGCCTCCGAGTTGCGCCCAGCTGAAGTGTGCTCCGGAGCGCGAATAAAGAAAGATGCCCGTTGCGAACAACGTTGCGGCGGGCACCCAGGCCCAAGGCGTCGAGTAGAGCGCGACATTCCGCCAGTGGCCGGTGATCGCGCCGATTCCCACCCACATCGTCAGCCAGGCGGGCACCAGCACGCGAAAAGGCGAGCGCTCCTTCTCTCGCCAGCGATGCGCCTGGGGGTGCACCATGAACCAAAACAGCGGAATGGTGGAATAGACCACACAGGCCAGCCATCCCACCGTGCGCACGATTTGCATGATGCAATTCTACAGATCGCTCGTGGCTATCATTCCTGAACTCCTTGCACCGGATGACATCACCGCATAACACTCTCGGGCTCTACGCGATACCATCCCTTGCTGTCATAATGACAAAATGGGGTGTATTTTCCTGAACGAAAATTGGCTCCCGAAGTCGGTCCTCTTGATGAGGACCTATGACCGTCATAAGTTTCTTCTCGATCTGATCGCCGGCATCACAGTCGGGCTCGTGGCACTGCCGCTCGCGATGGCATTCGCCATCGCCTCCGGACTGACGCCGCAAGCCGGAATCTATTGCGCGATCGTCACCGGATTTCTGATCTCTGCTCTCGGCGGATGCAAGACACAGATCGGCGGCCCGACGGGCGCATTCGTTGTCGTCGTGGCCGGGATTGTCGCAGTCCATGGCGTTGACGGTCTTTTCATGTGTACGGTCATGGCCGGAATCCTGCTAATCATCATGGGCCTGACCGGCCTGGGTACGGCGGTAAAATTCATCCCCCGCCCGGTCGTCATCGGATTCACCAACGGCATCGCCATCCTTATCGCCAGCACGCAGCTCAAAGATTTCTTCGGACTCCACCTCGACAAGGTTCCCGGCGTGTTCTGGCTGCGCATGGAAGCATTGGCCAAGAACTTCCACACGCTTTCGTTCGAAGCCACAGCCCTCGCGGTCTTCACTCTGCTGACGCTGATCATTTGCCGCAGCCTGTCGCCGCGCATTCCCGGACCAATCGTCGCCCTCCTGCTCGCCACGAGCGCGGTTTACTTTTTCAAGCTGCCAGTGGAGACCATCGGAACGCGCTTCGGAGGAATCCCCTCCGGTCTGCCCCACATGCAGATTCCCAAATTCCGCTCCGATCTGATTCACGGTCTCCTCGGCCCAGCATTCACCGTCGCCATGCTCGGCGCGATTGAGTCACTGATGTCCGCGGTGGTGTCCGACCGCATGAGCAATGACCGCCACAATCCAAATGTCGAACTCATCGGTCAGGGAGTCGCCAACTTCTTCTCGCCGATGTTCGGCGGACTGCCCGCCACCGGGGCGATTGCCCGCACGGCAACAAACATCCGCTCGGGCGCGCAGTCACCGGTCGCAGGAATGATTCACGCATTCACTCTGTTATGCATTTTGCTGTTCGCAGCGCCACTGGTCAGCTATGTGCCGATGGCTGCGCTGGCGGGAATTCTGATGATCGTCGCCTACAACATGGGTGAATGGCGCGAGATTCCGCAACTGCTCAAACTGACCAAAACCGACATCAGCATTTGGTTGGTGACCTTCGCACTGACGGTCTTTGCCGACCTGACTGTTGCCGTGGAAGCGGGAATGATCCTCGCCGCCCTGCTCTTCATCAGCCGTGTGGCCTCGACCACTACTGTCTCACAGGTCACTGAGGATTACGTTGAAGACGGGCGCGTGCATATCTTGCAGGACAAAGATATTCCCTACTACGCCACGATCTTTCGCATTCACGGGCCATTCCTGTTCGGAGCGACCGACAAGATTTCGGCGGTCACTGAAAACGTGCATAAGCTGCCACCGGTGGTAATCCTGCGTTTGCGCAACATGACCGCGCTTGATGCCACAGGACTGTTCGCGATCGAGGAAGTCGCACGCCAACTGCACGCCAGCAAGCGCACACTGATTCTCTGCGGCGCGCGCGAGCAACCCTCGCAGCTGATGCATCAGGCAGAGTTCGCGGAAGTCATTGGCGAAGAAAATATCTGCGAAAACGTGCAAGACGCTTTGCGCCGCGCCGAGGAAGTCTACGAGCGCCTGGAAGCAAAGAGCGCCTCAGCACGATAGGTTGGAAAGGGGCGACGTATTTCGTCCCTTCCGAAGGCGCGAAGCGAGGGGTGTCGGCGGCGTTGATCATAAATCTTCAGAAGCGGAACAGATACGAGAACTTCACGAAAAACTGGCGGCTATCGTTGATATAGCCATTGCGCGTCGTAAGAATAAATCCCGTCACCGGATCAACCGCCAGATCCCGATTCAGGTTCCCCATATCGGTGTTGTATCCAACGTAGATCGCCGTCCCCGGATGAATGAGGTAGGTAATCAGAAAATCCGTGTTGAAATTCTTTGTCGGAGACAACGAACTGATCGCCGGATTCGCCAGCACAGAGTTGTATTGCAGGATCAGTCGCACCGAGAGATCGCGGGTGAACTGGTAGTTCCACTTGCTGCGGATGATGTGGTTGGTCACGGCGGTCATCGGCGGACTGTTCTGCCGCACGTGTTCCAGCAGATATGCATTGTCGATGCGCAACCGTCCCGCAGCGTGGAAAGTCAGCGTGAAGTTTCCCTGATCTTCGTGCCCGAAAGACGGCGCCTGACCGTTGGCGGGATTGAAGTTCACGCCACCACCTGCAACAAAGAATGCCGTCAAATCGAACGTCTTGAACCAACTGGTTCCACCTTCGATTCCCCAGAACTTCTGCGCAAATGAAGTCACGCGTGTCAAGGTGCTGTAGTCAATGGGACGCACGCGCGCGTCGTCATACGCAAACGGATGGAAATTGACGTAAGTGCCGTGCGTCATGTCGACCCGAAATCCAGGGTATGCGAAGTAGTCGACAGCCGTGCCGCTGTGATCCCAGATGTTGAACTGCTGCAGGGTCGGGCCGTAGGAGATCAGGAACTTCCCTTCTGGTCGAAAGTAATAACTCGCCTTAACCTGCTCCTGGCGCAGATCGACGCGATTCACAAATCCAGTTAGCGTCTGGAAGCCGGGACTGTAGTCGAAATATTGAGACTGCCAGTTGAACTGTCGCCCCGAGCGTTCGAGGTCGAGTTTGTAGCCGAGGCCACCCTGGTTGAGCCCCCCAATCGGGTCGATGGTCCCGCTCATGACGGCCTGCCCTTGCAGGCGCCAGTTCGAATTGAGCTTGAAGTTGCCATCGATGCCGCCGATGCGGTTGTACCCTCCGGCAAACTCGCGGTCGGTGTAGATCGCTCCAATAGTCGATTGCTCGAGAATGTCGCGGCTTACGCGCGCGATGGTGAATGTGGCGCGATCCCCGGCATGCCTATCGCTGGGCGGCAATGCTTCTCCCGGAGCACGGTCATCGCTGGCAAGCACTCCAAGAGCCCACGGCCCCGACTTCCCCGTCAGGCGCAGCCCGAATTCCGGATGGCCAATGTTTCGCGTGAAAACGAGATCGATGGGGCTCGTGAAGTAATTGCTGTTCTCCAGAAAGAATGGGCGCTTCTCTGGAAAGAACACCGCAAAGCGCTGGTTGACCGTGATCTGGGGCTGGTCTGACTCGACCTGGCTGAAGTCTGGGTTGATCGTAGCGTCGAGCACGAAGCTGTCCTGCAGAATGAACTTGGCATCGAGCCCAGCTTGCGGCTGCATTGAGCTGTTGTTGAAAAACGGGTTGTTCGGATCCCGCTGATCAATATCGCGAAAGCTGCGCAGCAAGCCATACGGAATTAGTTGAATGTTGCGTACCGGAGAGATGTGTTCGATCCCGATCGCAGTCGCGGCCTGATTGAAGCGTCCTTGAACGCGATTCGAGATTCGCGGCCAGAAGAGATTTTCATTGGTCCGCGGAATGCCACGGTTGAGGATGATTTTCCATTGCTGCCTATCGGTATTGGGAAAGCGCAGGCTTTTGAAGGGGATCGACATCAGCAGCATGTACCCCTGGCTGGTGAGGCGGCCCTCAGAATTCCACACCGTGTCAAACGACTGGTCAAAGCCGCTGTAATCGGAAGGCTGTCCGTTGCCGATGGAGCCCTCAGTCCAAAGAGCGTCCCACTGGATGCCTAACGGATTCGCGGCGAAGGCGTACCCCCGACGCGCATCGTCGAAGGTGTCAATCATGATCTCTGCCGAATCGTCCGAAAAGATGTCTTCGCGCCGAGTCATGCGGGCGCGGATTTTGTCTGGCTCCTTGTCCCAGCAGATGAAGACGGCGTATAGATTGCGATCGTCGTAAGCTAGGTAGACATCGGTGTCTTGCGTCGGTTCGGCGCCATCCGCCGGCTCGCGCGCTACAAATCCGGTCACCTTAAGCATCTGTCGCGAAACCCGCGAATCCGGATGCATATCCTCAAAGTCCGCTAGCGTCGGCGGATTCTCGATGCGCGGGATTTGAATGCTCGGCGGAGCAGCGAACGCGGCCCCTAGGAAAAACAGCAGGAAGAGCACAACTTGAGCCAGCTGGGAGAGTGGTCGACGGGAAGTCACGAGGGCAACGAGCATTTTATACGCGAAAATTGCACCCAGGCAGTGCGGAGAGACACAACTCCTCGAGCCCCGGCGAGCAGTTGGACGTGGCAAGCCAGCTTTGGATAGCGTCCAGCGCCAAGAGCTAGCGCCATTTCTTCCCTTGGTCGCTTATCCTCTAGACTGTTGCCTAGGGCCGCTCACCATCAATGATCATCAACCACGCCGAACGTGCACATAACCACAACTGGGAACTCGATCCGGTTATCCGCTCGCTGCTCGATACGGACTTCTACAAGCTGCTGATGCTGCAGTTCATCTGGAAGCACTTTCCCAATACGCGGGTGACATTCTCGCTGTTTAACCGGCATCCGGGCGTGCGCGTGGCCGACATGGTTCATGTGGAAGAGTTGAAGGTGCAGCTCCAGCACGTGCGCGGATTGCGCTTTCGAAAATCAGAATTGGTGTGGCTGGCCGGCAACACCTTTTATGGCAAGCGCGGAATCTTTGAACCAGCATTTCTGGAATGGCTGGAAAGGGGTTTCCGGCTTTCGGATTACCAGTTGCGCGTTCGCGACGGACAAATCCAACTCACCTTTGAAGGATCGTGGACCGAGACCACAATGTGGGAACTATATGCATTGGCGATCCTCGATGAACTGAAGACGCGCGCACAACTGAAGATGCTGAACGAATTTGGCCTCGACATTCTTTATGCCCGAGCCAAAACGAAGTTGTGGAGCAAGATCGAACGCCTGCGCGGCGTCCCTGGATTGAGCGTGGCTGATTTCGGTACTCGACGCAGGCACAGTTTCCTGTGGCAGGAGTACGTGGTCGTTGCCATGGCCTCGAATTTGGGAAGCAGTTTCATCGGCACTTCGAATGCTTTCCTCGCCCACAAGCACGACCTGGAAGCCATCGGCACGAATGCTCACGAAATCCCCATGGTGATGGCGGCGTTGGCCCCTGATGAAGTCGCCCTGAAGGCATCGCAATACCGCGTCCTCGAACTGTGGCAGCAAACTTATGAAGGCGCTCTGCTCGTGATGCTGCCCGATACCTTCGGAACCACGCAGTTTCTGGCGGGCGCACCGAACTGGGTCGCCGACTGGACCGGACAACGTGTCGATAGCAAAGATCCGTTCGTGGCAGGAGACGAATATATCGGGTGGCTGAAACAGCGTGGCAGAGACCCAGCCGAGAAGTTGATGATTGCTTCTGACACGCTTGATGTGGACGCGATTCTGTCTCTCCATGCTTATTTCAGCGGCAGGTTGGCGCCCGGCGCGCAGGCGAAAGACTTTCGCAGCGCCCCCGACTTTCACGACCGCAGCAGATGGACGCCCCAGCGCCGCATTCGCTTCAGCGCCGGCTGGGGTACGCTGCTCACCAACGATTTCCGGGGCTGCAATCCGAACGACGGAGCTGGATTTGACCCCATCAGTCTGATATGCAAGGTTTCCGAGGTGGAAGGCAGGCCTGCGGTCAAGCTGTCGGATAACTACGCCAAGGCATTAGGTCCCGGCCCTGAGGTTGAACGATACCGGCGAGTCTTCGGCACTGCCGGGATCTCGAACGCACCGGTGATTGCTTAACTCAACATTCCTCCAGTTCCCTGTTAACCAACTCTGCGTGTCATTCGTTGTGTCTTTAGAAAGCAATCAGCTAGACAAGAGGGGACATCTGCATGGGCACACGGCGTTGGTTCTGGACACTGGTCGGAACAATTTCACTTTCGCTGATACTTCTGAGCGCCAATAGCGCGGCACAGGCTGCTAAGCCTGCGCCGCCGGGGGCAAACGCTGCTCCCGCGCAAGGCAGCCCAAAAGATGTCGTCGCCTTACAAGATCAGCTTCTTCAATTGCTACGGTTGAGTCCGACTTTGGCGGAGGTCGTCGCCCGCGACCCTTCCCTGCTCGCCAATCAGGAATACGTCGAACGCAACAATCCCGAACTCGCGGCTTTTTTGCGGGACCATTCGGAGATCGCTCAGAACCCTGACTTCTACCTCTTCAACAACCTTCACGGCCAAGGTGAACAGCCCAGCGAGACGCTGGAACGCAAGCTGTGGCCTGAAATGGCGGCCCCACGCGCATCAGGCATCGAATCCGAGCTAATAAGCGACGGCATTCCCTTCCTGGTCTTCTTATGCATTCTTGGCGCGCTCTTGTGGCTTACTCACGTTCTGCTCGAGAATCGGCGCTGGAACCGGATCTTCAAGCTGCAAACCGACGTCCATGGGAAACTGATCGAGCGGTTCGCAACATCGCAGGAAGTACTGACGTACATGGGAACGGAAGCCGGCAAGCGGTTTCTCGAAGCGACGCCCATTGCAGTCGGCTTCGAACGGCAGGAGCCGGTGCCGAGTCCGGTCGCGCGCGTGCTCACTCCGTTGCAGATTGGGGTTGTCATGACGCTGCTGGGGCTGGGCTTGATCCTGGTGCGATACAGCGTTCCCGACGCGGCGGTTCCCCTGCTTGTTCTGGGTACGATCGTGTTAGCGCCAGGGCTTGGGTTTATCATTTCGGCAGCGATTACGTGGGCATTAGCTCGGCGTCTCGGGCTGATGCCTAATCACGAAACGCAGAACTGAAACGCTACGCTGCCACCATGACGGGCCCGCACCGGCAACCGCCGTCAGACGCAGCGGGATCGCGGCAAGAGGAGAGCAATACGACTTGGGAATACACCATCCCGAGCATTGAGGGCTGCGCGGCATCGCGAAACGACGAGTTGCCTATGGATCGTGAAGCGTTCGCCGGCTTCTACCAACGCTCTGCTCCCGGGCTGCGCGCCTACCTGGTGCGAGTATCTGGCAACTCTGCCCTGGCTGACGACTTGCTCCAGGAAAGCTACTTGCGTTTCCTCTGTGCCAAACAACCTGAAGGTGGGGAGGTCAACTACCGCCGATATCTTTTCCGCATCGCTACCAATCTGTTGCGCGATCACTGGCGCAAGCCGAAGCATGGATGCCTTGAAGAGGTTCCCGACCAATTTCTGGTAGCGCCAGACGTATCTTCGCAGGTCGATCTGCAAGCCGCGCTCGGTCCTGCGATGGCGCGAATGCGTCCGCGAGATCGACAGCTTCTCTGGCTCGCACATGCCGAAGGATACTCCCATCAGGAAATCTCGGAGATCACCGGCTTGGCAACGACGAGCATTCGTCTGTTACTCTTTCGCGCACGGCGGAAAATGGCTCACCTTCTCCGGAAACACAGGGCGGGCGATCGGAGTCTAGTATGACCTTCCGGACGTGTGTGTATGAGAAGGAGCTCAGGCAGGCTTTAAAAGACGGTCATTGGCCGGCCGGCTGTCTTCCGGAACTCCGCGAGCATGTACAAGCGTGCGCTAGTTGCAGCGATCTTGTGCTGGTGACCGAAGCTTTTCAGCAGGCGCGAAAACATTCTTCCCCGGAAGTGCCGCAGACATCGAATCTGCTCTGGTGGCGCGCGCAGCTGCAGCGGCGAAGAAGCGCCGCCGAGCAAGTCAGCCGACCAATTACGGTCGCGCAGACGTTCGCGTGGGCCGTGAGCGTGTTGGCGGCTTTAGTATCTGCCATATCGCAATACCATCACGGACTCCGTTGGGCCAACTGGTGGTCCGAAGTCGCACCTCTGCGGTTGTTCCACCTGGCACCGATCGTTACCCAAAATCTCGACTGGAACCTCTTCCTGCTGATTCCGACGATCGGCGGCCTGGCGCTCGTCGGCGGGGTTGTGGTCTACCTGGTCTCCGAAAAATCCTGATTTCGACACAAGTTGGCGTCTTCGCCAGTGCGCCCGGTGGCGATTCTGTGTCAAATTAGAGATTCATGTCTTCGAACGCTGACTCCAGGGCGGGACGCGCCGCTTTCACCCATCCGGGCTTTGTGCTGTTTGAGATCGCGCGTTTTCTAATCGTCTCGGCCGTCGAGATGCAGGCTGTCGCCGTCGGATGGCAAGTTTACGAGATCACCAAGCGACCGCTCGATCTGGGTTTCGTTGGGCTGGCACAGTTTTTGCCCGGAATTCTTCTCTTCCCGATCTCCGGACACGCATCGGACCAATTGGAACGCCGGCACGTGCTCTCGGCTTGTTATGGCGGATACGCAGTGTGTTTCGCCTTACTCCTGCTGCTTAGCCGACGGGCTCCGTCGATTGAACTGATCTACGTCGTTCTGGTGCTCATCGGCGTGGTGCGATCTTTCAATAGCACTGCGAGCCGGGCGATCTTGCCTCAACTTGTTCCGCCTTTACATTTCCCAAACGCCGTCGCCTGGAACGCTAGCATCTTTCAAGCGGCGACAATTCTGGGCCCGTCGTTTGGCGGAATCGTGTACGCAGCCTTTCACGGGCCTGAAGCCGTTTATATCATCGCGATGGTGACGGCCATAGGCGCCACGATTGCATCGTTCCGCATTCGTCCCGAGGTGAAACCGCGTCCGCGCGAACCGATGACGTTCAAGACTGTATTCGCCGGGCTGCATTACATCTGGAATAAGAAGCTCATACTAGGTGCGATCTCGCTGGATCTGTTCGCGGTTCTGCTCGGCGGAGCGGTCGCACTGCTCCCGGTGTATGCGCGGGAAATTCTCCACACTGGTCCGTGGGGATTGGGCCTTCTGCGAGCAGCTCCTGGCCTAGGCGCTGCGGTGATGGCAGTGTCACTCGCCCATTGGCCCTTGCGTGGCAAGTCTGGCCGCACGTTGTTGTGGGCTGTTGCCGGATTCGGGATCTTCACCATCATCTTCGGCCTGTCGCGCAGCCTGACGATTTCGCTGATTGCGCTCTTTCTGCTCGGTGCCAGCGACATGATCAGCGTAATCATCCGCGCAACGCTCACACAGCTCGCTACGCCCGATGAGATGCGCGGGCGTGTCACTGCCGTCGACATGATCTTCATCGGCACGTCGAACGAGTTCGGACAATTCGAGTCCGGCGTCACCGCTCAGTGGTTTGGAACCGTTCCCGCGGTAGTTCTGGGAGGCGTCGGCACGCTGGTGGTCATCGCACTCTGGGCTTGGTGGTTCCCGGAACTGCGCAATGCCGGCGAATTGCACGAGATCACCAGTGAAGTAGAGACCACAACCACGCCCGATCCTGCCTAGAACATCTGCGAAACCCAGTGTCCTCTGGTGAAAACCCTTGCTCCCAAGCCTCGATGCCGTAGAATGTCGGCTTTATCCCAGACGACAAAAGGCGACGGCTTGATCGAACGCTTCTTCCGCCTTAAAGAAAATCAAACATCGGTTCGCGCCGAATTCCTTGGCGGTCTCACGACCTTCATCACGATGGCGTACATCATTGTGGTGAACCCGCAAATTCTCTCGAAAGCCGGCATGCCAGTTGAAGGCGTCGTCTTTGCAACCTGCTTGTCGTCTGCGGTGGCAACGCTCGTGATGGGACTCTACGCCAACTATCCCATCGCCCTGGCTCCTGGCATGTCGTTGAATGCGTACTTTACGTATTCCGTTTGTCTGGGCATGCACATTCCATGGCAAACGGCGCTGGGCGTGATTTTCCTTTCAGGCGCTTCGTTTTTGATCCTGACCGTTAGCCGCGTGCGCGAGCAGATCGTCAACGGAATCCCCGAATGCCTGAAGCATTCCACCGCGGGCGGCATTGGAATGTTCATTGCGTTTGTCGGATTGCGGAATGCGAATCTGGTAGTCGCCAATCCGGCAACATTTGTAAGTCTTGGCAGCCTCGCGAATCACGAAGCGCAGCTAGCCTGCATCGGACTGGCCATCATCCTGATCTTGATGGCACGCAAGATTACGGGAGCGATCTTAATTGGAGTGCTCGCGACGACTTTGATCGGAATCTTTCGCGGAATGGCACGTTGGCCGACGTCGATCTTTTCCATGCCGCATCCTTCGGCTACGTGGCTAAAGCTCGATCTCCGGAGCGCCTTGCATCTCGGATTGCTGGAGATTGTCTTCATCTTTCTGTTTGTAGATCTTTTCGATAATGTCGGAACGCTGGTTGGAGTGTGCGAGCAGGGTGGCTTTGTCGAAGACGGCAAAATTCCCCGCGTCGGGCGCGCGCTGATCTCCGATGCAATAGGCACCATCTTTGGCGCGTTAACGGGTACGTCGACCGTCACCAGTTATATCGAGAGCGCAGCCGGAGTTGCCGCGGGCGCAAAGACCGGATTGAGCAACATGTTTGTCGCAGCTTTGTTCCTGCTCGCGGCGTTCTTCGCTCCTCTAGCCGTAGCGGTTCCAGGTTACGCAACGGCGCCAGCGCTGATCGTGGTGGGAGCGCTCATGGCCGAAGCGATCGGCCGAGTCGCGTGGAACGATTTCACCGAGGCGATTCCGGCATTCGTCACACTGCTGGCGACGCCGCTGACCTTCAGCATCGCGACGGGACTGAGCCTCGGTCTGATTTCTTATACCTTGGTGAAAGTCGCCGCCGGGAAATTTCGCGATATCAGCCCGGTCATCTGGATCCTGACGGCGTTGTTTATTCTGCGCTTTGCGTATCTAGCGGCAGAGTAAACATGTAGGGGCGGACGCATTCGTCCGCTCCGAGTCGCGCAACGACCAGTGTCAGCCGCGTCGATCACATCGACTCTTGCCTCACCGCCAACCGCTTCATTGCGCGCTTCGCGCGCAACCGGTCGAATACGTCCGGGGCTACACTACGGCACGTTGACGGTCACAGTCGAGGTGCTGCGGCCATACTGATTCGTGGTGTATAGGGTGTAGGTTGTCGTCGCCGTGGGATTCACCGTTACGCTCGCGCCCCTCACCGCACCAGGCCCGGAGGAAACGATCACGCAATCCGCACCGGCGACATTCCATGAGAGCGTGACACTTCCGCCGGACGCAGTGTGCGTCGGCGACGCCGTAAAACGGCTGATCGTCGGCGCCGTACCAGTTGGATAGTTCGATCCGGTATACACCGGATTCATCTGCACAACTTCGAATGCCGACGCCGGGACCGTCTTCAGAGAGTCGAGATCCGCGCTCCAGCGACTATCGGAAACACCGGTTATGTAGAGCGCGCTTCCGTTGTCCGCGAGAATCAATCCGTAATGCTGCATGGCGGTCAGAATCACCTGCATGTGCGGCGAGAATCCGGAAGGGTCATAACTCGACTTCAGCCGTAGCCGCATGCCCATCGGCGGGGCCGTCAGGTCGCTGCTATTGCCCGCGTAGTGCGATGCTGGCGGCGTAAAAGCCGTGCTCGTCGTCGGCAGCGTAAATCAGAATGCGTGCTGGATCTGGCCCGCCGCAACTTCGTCGTATCGCACAAGCCCGGGAAAGATCGGCAATCCTGCAGCATCGGCCGATGTCCATGTATATGGCCGCTGCTGATTTCCCAGCAGATCCCACACCGCAGTCGAGTCGGCATTCCAGCTTCCATCCACGTTCACCGACGAGTTATACATCTCGTAGAGAAAGCAATTTCCGCTGTCGAGCACCAGCACGTGCCGGTCTCCCGTGCTCGATGTTCCGCCTTCAACAGGCGCATTCGGCGGAACCGGCATCGGCCCGGGATCGCTCTCGTCGGCATAGGCATTCAGATTGATATTCACCAGCGACTGTGTGCCGTCGACCACGACGTAAGGAATGCCATACCTCGGATCGTTGCCCCAGTCGGGATGGACATTTACTGAACCGACCCAGTGGCTGATGATCGAATTTGAATTGCTATCGACCGGCGCGGATGAAATATCCGTGTTCCAAAGGCTGCTGCTGGAGAACGGAACAAAGCCATTCAGGCTGGCCGTCTGGCCGGTCGACATCACATTGCACGCAAGATTGCTGCTGCCCGTGCCACCGTTGTTTCCGCCGGAGGCGGCTCCACTGTGGTTAATGGATGACTTCGATACGCTCGAGCAAGCTGTTAGAGCCATTAACAAGCCCACAACGACGGAAGACAGAACCAATTTCGCCGCTGAACAGGGACAGCGCCTGATCTTCTTATTGTCCTGGAGCCAGCGCTCCAGCTAAAGAGGCCTTCGGGACATGTCCAAATTCGCGGAACCGAATTAACGATGAATGATCGGCGCTACTTTCCCTTCAGGACGGTCTTCGCAGCGCCCATGTTGTCGTACTTGTCGTAAACCCGCACGACCACCACATGTTCTGAAGCCGCGTCCTTGGCGGATTCCAGAGCGACCTTGAAGTCGTAGTCCTCGACCTTCGAGTCTGAAAGTTGACCTACAGGCTCAAGGTATTTCCAGTCACCGGCATCGACGGAGTACTCAGCCCGTTTGATCGGCGAGAATCCATCTTCCGCTCTGAATCGGATGTGAATCTGCGATCCCTCCACCGACGCGGTGAGGTTCTCAATTCTCGGCGGAGTGGTATCGACCTCGAAGCGTCGGCTCTCGCGTGATGCGGTTAACGCCTCTCCCGGCGAATGCGACGGAGCATCCGAGGCGACAACCTTGATCGTATAGCCTCCATCCGGCAGCAGACTGGCATCGAAGGAATAAGCTTTATCGCTGATGTTGTCCTTCAGCAGAAGCCAGCGCGTTTCGCCATCTCCGCGATAGTAGACCGAGTAGACAAGCTGATCATCGTTATCGTCGTGCGCGCTCCACTTTACTCCAATGGCGTCGCGATCGTGGGTGCTGGGCACGGGCGACTCGAAATGGCTGCCCGAAGAGCCGCTTAGATCAGTACCGAGATTCAGGCCCGTCGACTTCGCGATCGGCTGATAACGCGTACCTACCTGGACAGAAACGTCTTCAATTTCCGGAGCAACGTTGCGGGACAAGTAGTTCAAGGTAACGGAATCGACCGTGGGCTTTGTTGCACCGGCATGCAAAACGGCTTTCCACTGCGCATACCGCGCAGGGGGAACATTCATCTCGGCGCCTTTGCTCAAATCGACAGGCTTCCACGCGCTCCAGTTACGGTCAGGATTATCTACGTTACCGCTACGTACGAGCAGGTCCACATTTCCTGTGCCGCGAAATTCGGCGCGACCCCAGCGCGAGAAAATCCTGGCATCGTAGACATCGCTCTCGTACGTGCCCTGGTTCTCCGGCCCTGGGCCCAAGACAAAAACCTTGCCAAGATTGCTTGTCGTCACGTAGAGGGCACCACCGGGAGCTTTCGCAAATCCCGTCACCTGTGAGGCCGGTGCCTTCAGCAGATCTAAGAATTCGTCAGGACCGTTGATGGCAAAAACGTGCCCGCGGTTCCCCGTTCCCGCGAGCAGCGTGTCGTGAGAATCGAAGGCGAGCGCGTAAACGATGTCTTCGCGGGACGACCAGAGGCGCGTCGGCGATCCATCGACCGCTATGCGGTAAACGTCGGATCCTCCCGTCGTTCCCGCACCAACCGGGAACGAACCAAGTGGCACCGCGGCTGGCGCCGGAGTCATCGAAACTCCTCCCGTCGGAGGGACTACCGGCGCCGGGGACGGTTGGATGCTCATCAGCATCGAAGTTGCCGACGCGATCCCTGAGCCCGCGCGTTTTTCGCCTACACCCGAGGCATAGATGTTTCCGTCGTGATCCAGGGCCAGCGCCGTAATTTCCTTCTTGGGAGCACTGTAAAGAACGAATCCCTCACCCGCTGGCGAAATGCGATACACGAGTCCACTGCCGTCGGTGCCTGCGATCAGATTACCTTGCGCATCCAGAGCCAGCGCGCGAATGTGGGTCTCATCGCTCTTGAAGAACACCGAGTGCTCGCCCTTCGGCGTGACTTTATAAATCTCGCCGTGGTCGCCCGTGGCAATGTAAAGATTTCCGGCCTTGTCGAGGGCGAGATCCCAAATGTATTTCGTGCCGGGCGCAAAATACTCCGACGAACTCCAGGAAGAATCGACTGCGGGCTTGGAATCTTTTTGCGCAGTGTCACTCGATTTCTCGTCAGACTTCTTGGCCTCGGATTTTTCTCCGGCCTTGTGCTCGATCTTGTACACCTTGCCGTCGGGCGCAGTGGCAGCGTAGATCACGCCTCCGGGGCCGACCTGCAGAGCTTGCACCTGCAATTCCTGCGGCTGAAAAATGATGCTCGATTTACCATCCGGAGTAATTCGGTAGACGCGTGCTGGCGACCCGGTCGCGGCGTAGACATTTCCGGAATCATCTGCGGCGACCGCCCAGATATAGGTCGAAGGAGTGGCGTACAACAGCTTGAACGACGGCGCCAGTTCCAGGCCTCCCGCGCTGCGGACCGCCACACCCATCGCGCTGCCTTTGACCAGGTCTTCAAACTTTGATTGTTCCCACGAGCGCGTGCCTTGCCCTGCGGCGGGATGCAATTGGCTGGCAAGGAAAAGAAGAAGGAAAAGACCGCTGAGAGCGGTTCGTACCCTGACCGAACTGTGCAATGTCATACCTCGATTCAATATCCGGCGGAGACGCCGATTGGGACAGGCCCAGAAAGCCCGAAACAACAAGGTTAACATGCGTTGAGGGCATGCTGGGTGGATCAAAGTCATTGCCATTTCTCGCGAAAAGGCGTTGCCGAGCCGCGGTTTTTCTAGGCCAAGCGAAGGAACTCGCGCGCACAATCCGGCCGCTTGGTATCGTGATATCGTAGAAATTCATGCATTCCAGCCTTCAGAAGTTGCTCAGAACGCTCGCCCACAAGTCCTTTCGGCTGGGGGAGTTTAAGCTCTCCTCGGGCGGGACCAGCGACTATTACATCGATTGCCGCACGACAACTCTCGATGCCAAGGGATCGCGGCTGACTGGCGAAGTTTTTCTGGAAGAAATTCGCCAGCGCGGATGGAACCCGCAGGCAATCGGCGGATTGACGATGGGTGCCGACCCGATTGTGGTTGCAGTCTCAGTTGTGAGCGGCGAGCTCAACGGATTTCTGGTGCGCAAAACCGAAAAGCAGCACGGCACTGGACAACGCATCGAAGGCTTTCACGAAAGAGGCGCGCGCGTGGTCATCGTCGATGATGTCTGTACGACCGGGGCATCCACGGTCCAGGCAATCGAAGCCGCGCGCGAGTTCGGATTCGAAGTTGTCGGCGTGATGTGCCTGGTAGAGCGCGAAGAAGCCAAGGGACGCTCGAATGTAGAGAAGGCCGCAGCGCCTGCGCCCTTCATTTCGATATTCACGGCAAATGATGTGCGTCAACAGCACGTTCTGCAAAACGACGATACTGAGCCAAGCATTTTCGCAGTGTCAGCAGTTTGCGAACTCTGCGGAAGGCCAGCGGTCACCAACAATCCGAGAACGCGTTGCGAAGCGCACAAAGCCTGAAATCATTTAATCATTTAGACATTTAGTCATTTAATCAATGTATGGTCATCATGAACTCTTGAGGTTTGTTTTTCATTGACTAAATGACTAAATGATTCAATGACTAAATCCCAATGATTCAAACTCTCGAATGGACTGACAAAGGCGTTCGCTTCATCGACCAGACGAAGCTGCCGACTGAAGAAGTTTATGTGACCTGCAAGACGTATGAGCAGGTAGCCGACGTGATCCGCAATATGGTGGTGCGTGGAGCGCCCGCGATTGGCGTAGCGGCGGGTATGGGCATCGCGCTTGGCGTCAATAACTCCAAAGCCGAAACGACCGGCGATCTCCAGCGCGACTTCGACGCGATCTGCGATCTGATCGGTAAGACGCGCCCCACAGCAGTGAATCTCTTCTGGGCGATTCAACGGATGCAGGAAAAGTTTGAGCGTATCCGCATACGTCCAATTCCGCAGATCAAGCGAGATCTCATCGAAGAAGCGCAGCGCATGCATGCCGAAGACATCGCCGCCAATCAAGCCATGGGACGCCACGGCGCGACGCTCATGCCGAGCGAAGGCGCAGTTCTCACTCATTGCAATGCCGGCGCACTTGCAACCGCCGGATATGGCACGGCTCTAGGCGTGATCCGCGCAGCAGTCGAGCAGGGCAAAAAAATTCACGTTTACGCTGACGAAACACGACCGTTCCTGCAAGGATCGCGGCTCACCGCCTGGGAACTGATGAAAGACGGAATCCCGACAACTGTAATCTCCGACAACATGGCCGGCGCGATGATGCAGCAGGGAAAGATCGGCGCCATCGTGGTCGGCGCCGACCGCATCGCCGCCAACGGCGACGTCGCCAACAAGATCGGCACGTATACAGTCGCAATTCTGGCCAAGGAGCACGGCATACCTTTTTATGTCGCCGCACCAGTCGCAACCGTTGATCTGGAGTGTCCCGATGGCGCGGGGATTCCCATCGAACAGCGCAACCGCAAAGAAGTGACCCACATTGCCGGCAAGCAGATGGTGCCCGATGGTGTCGAGGTTGAGAATCCCGCCTTTGACGTGACTCCATCCAAATACGTAGCCGCCATCATTACCGAAAAAGGTGTTGCGAAGGCGCCCTACGAGCAATCGCTGCGCCGGCTCGCAGGGCACAAGGCAGAGGTGCATCGATAGCACAATTTGTCAGGAAAGGCTGTGCTTCGTAAAAAGATGTAAAAGCGTAAAAATCTTCGGTTTACACCGCTACTTACCGTCTGCATTTGGGTTGAATTCAAGCGGTAACAATCAAGTGCTCATCTGAGCTGAGAAGTGCCTGTCTGCGCCCAACGTGTTCAGGGGGACATCATGTCGCTACGGAATCGCATTTTTCTGGCCATCATTCTTTCAGGCTTCGGTGCGTTGCTAGGTTGCGGAGGAAATGGCGTAAGCATCACACGGCCAACCCCTCCACCAACCGGAGGGTTCAGCCAGAGTAACCTGAACGGTACGTACGTCTTTTCATCCTCGGGCACGGACACCAATGGCTTCGCCTACGCCATCGTCGGCACTTTTAGCGCGAATGGAAGTGGTGGCATTACGGGCGGCGTGTTGGACATCAATGACGCTGGATTTCCCATATCCAACCCGGTCGTCAGCCCGGTTGCGAATGCGTCGATCACGGGCGGTTCCTATACGCTCGGGGTTGATGGACGCGGACAAATCAAACTCAACAACCGGACGCCATTCTCGTCTCCCATCATTCTCGATTTCGTGTTGCAAGACAGCACGCACGGCCTGATCACTGAGTTTGACGGCAACGCGAGCGGTAGCGGTTCGCTGGATCTGCAAGCTTCGGGCCTGACGCCAACGGGATCGTACGCTTTCATCTTCTCGGGAGCATACGGCACCAGCTTCCTGGCAACAGTCGGAAGCTTTACTCTGAACGGGGCCACTATGAGTGGTCTACAAGACCTAAATTCCCAGGGACTTCCCTACGCTGGGGAAACACTCACTGGCGGATTCGCTCTGGGTCCATCATCGACGCCTGCAACGCAGATCTCATCAGCTCCCTCGGGTAGCAATCCAAACTTCACGATTACCTACGACGTAGTGGCGATTGACGCGACGCATCTCAAGTTTATCGAAATGGACTCCAACGGCACTCTCTCAGGAGACGCCTTTGCTCAGTCGAGCACGACGTTGCCAACGGGTACGCTGGCCTTCACGTTGATCGGATCCACGAGCTCAGCCGTTATCGGCGCAGGCGGCTTCATGGTAACTGACGGCAATGGCAACATCACCAATGTCTCTACGGAGGATGTAAACAACACAGGTTCCGTTTCAGCGTCCTTCATAAACTTCTCCGGTGCCTACACTGCTGGCGGAACTGGCCGATACACGTTGAGCTTAGTGAATTTCGCTAACGGCGCACAGTATGTGGCCTACCCCTCGAACGGAGGTGTGCTGCTGCTGGAACTGGATAACGCCGGAATGATGGCCGGTGCAGCATATCCCCAGACAGCCGGCGCGACGCTGGACGCATCCCAAGGCTATGCACTAAACCTCTCGGGCATTAACCTCGGTTTATCAACGGGACAGTCGACCGAGGTGGATGATGTCGCCGAGTTTGTCGCGGCCAGTACCAGTGGGACTCTGACCGGCATCACGGATGAAAACTTCGCTCCCGGATCGAGTCCTATTTACGCTCTGACGCTCAGCGGCAATTACAACACGCCGGACTCCAACGGCCGCGGTCAGCTCGGCGCCAATGCCGGAAGCAGCACAAACAGCACGCTTAACGGCGGATTCAATCTGACTTACTATGCTGTCGACGGCACAACCTTCCCGTTTATCGAGACTGATAATGGGCAGGTTACGGCAGGTGTGTTTGTGAAGCAGAACTCCTCAGCGTCATCGTCGGCTGCAACGCGAGCGCATATGTACATCCTTCCGCCCATGGTCCGTCCACGGATCGCGCGGAAGCAGAAGTAAGAAATAATTGCAGTAAGAGGGCGCGACAAGAGTCGCGCCCTCTTTTTCTTGGGAAGTCTAGATCGGAACAAGCTATCCAGCCGTGGGCACGGCTGTCCGCGACTCGCGATCTACGCGGGTCCTTGCGATGAACCACACCACCACGCGATACAGCAGCAATGTTCCCAGCACAAAGGCGTATTCCAGCGGTTTCTTCAGATCAGCTTTCACCAGCCAGAGGTAGTGGATCACACCCGCGGCCGCGCTCAAATAAATCAGCCGATGCAAGGTCTGCCAGCGCTTCCCCAACTTGCGGATCGACCACTTCGTCGACGTCAGCGCGAGCGGAATCATCAGCGTGAATGCCGTCATGCCCGCCGTGATGAATTTGCGCTTCGCAATGTCATGCAGCATTTCGTGAGCGTCGAAGAACTTGTCGAGCCACACATAGGTCATCAGGTGCAGGCAACCGTAGAAAAACGCAAACAACCCGAGCATGCGCCGGTAGCTGATGAGCCAATACTGGCGGGAGAGTCTTCGCAGCGGCGTGATCGAAAGCGTGACCAGCAGAAAGATAAGAGTCCAGTCACCGGTGGAGTGCGTGATGAACTCGATCGGATTCGCGCCCAGCCCGCCGTGGAACCCCAGCCAGACGAGACGCGCTAGAGGTAGCAGCGCTGCGAGAAAGAGAACGAATTTAACAAAACGAGACATGAAATTGCGGTTGTCATTCCGACGCGAAAGCGAGGAATATGCTTTTCGCATGCAGTTTACTCACTCCAGACAAACAGCAGATTCCTCGCGCCAAAAGCTGGCGCTTCGGAATGACCACCTTCGGGCAGTAATTACCGACTCCCCTCTTAGAAATTCTTCTTCAAATCCATCCCGCTGTACAGGCTGGCGACCTGATCGCCGTAGCCGTTAAACATCAGCGTGGGACGTTTGGAGAATTCGCCGAGGCGTCGCTCTTTCGCCTGGCTCCAGCGTGGATGGTCTACATTCGGATTCACATTGGCGTAAAAGCCGTACTCCTGCGGGGCTGAAAGGTTCCAACTGTTGTTCGGCTGCTTTTCGGTGAAATGCATGCGCACAATCGCTTTGGCGCATTTAAATCCGTATTTCCACGGAACGACAATCCTCAGCGGCGCGCCGTCCTGATTCGGAAGATCTTCGCCGTACATGCCGAAGCATAGGAGCGCGAGAGGATTCATCGCTTCGTCCATGCGCAAACCTTCGACATACGGCCACTCGAGTACCGGACGCCGCTGTCCGGGCATTTGTCCGAGATCCATCAGTGTGGTGAATTCCACAAATTTCGCTTTACTCGTCGGGTTCACACGCTTGATTAGCTCGCTCAACGAGAATCCAACCCACGGAACCACGATCGACCAGCCTTCGACGCAGCGGTGGCGATAGATGCGCTCCTCGGGCGGCGCCATCTTGATGATCGTATCGACGTCGAGTTCCTGCTTCTTCTCCACCGCGCCGTCAATCTTTACCTTCCACGGATGTGTTCGGAAATTCTTCGCGAGCTCGGCAGGTTCGTCCTTCTCGGTAGAGAACTCGTAGTAATTGTTGTAGTGCGTCACATCCTTATATGGCGTGATGGTTTCGGTCGTGCTAAACGAGCTTTTCTTGATGCCGTCAATCTTGTTTCCCGCCAAGACCGAGGCCGAGGGTGCGACGATATCGTTCACCTCCAAGCCGACTGCGGCGGCAGCTCCCGCCAGTGCCGCGCCCGCCAAGAACTTACGGCGATTCAAGTACAAGCTTTTCGGAGTAATCTCCGACGAGCGAATGTCGACTGCTCTTTTGATCAGCATAAGAACCCCACTAAGAAGTACGCTCCTCCGCCATCGGCGGATTTACCTATAGCCCTGCCTTCTATTTTTTCACCAATGGGACGCCCGGAACGAGGAAAAGTTACAATCAAGGCGATATTTGCTTCGAATGCGTGGAATGCCGGAACCAGGCTATCCGAGCACTTCGCGGACCTTTCGCGAAAGATTCTGCAAAGTGAAGGGCTTCTGCAGGAAAGCGGTGCCGTTCTCGATCGACCGGTCGCTGATGATGGCATCCTCGGTATAGCCGGAAAGATATAGGACCTTCATGTCCGGGCGGCTCTGGCCGAGTTGCTTCACCATTTCGCGCCCACCCATGCCCGGCATGACAACGTCGGTGATAACCAGATTGATTCTCCCTTTATGTCGCGTAGCTGCGATAACTCCAGCCTCGCCATTCTCGCCTTCGATGACCTGGTAGCCTTTCGCGACGAGGGTGTCGCGGACGAGCTGGCGCACCGACTCTTCATCTTCCACCAACAAGATCGTTTCGCACCCGCCCAGCGCCGTATCGGCTGCGGGCATTGCATGAGGCTCGGCGGCAGCTTCCGTGAGCGGCAGATAAATGTGAAAAGCCGTACCGCGGCCAAGTTCACTCTGCACCATGACGTATCCCCCGGTCTGTTTCACAATGCCATACACGGTTGAAAGGCCCAGTCCGGTACCCTTGCCCTTCTCCTTCGTGGTAAAGAACGGCTCAAAAATCCGCGATTGAGTTTCACGGTCCATCCCCATGCCGGTATCGCTCACTGACAGCATGACGTAATCTCCAGGACGAATGAACTGCTGGCCCCAGCGATGATTCTTATCGACGACCATCGTCTGCGTTTGAATGGTGAGCTTGCCTCCCGCAGGCATCGCGTCTTTGGCGTTGACCACCAAGTTCATCAGAACCTGCTCCAACTGTCCGGCGTCGGCGCGGGTATGAGCGGCCTGGGGCGCGCGAAGCGTGATCAACTCCACATTCTCACCAATCAGAGGACGCAGCAACCTTTCCATGTCCTCCACGATTGCGTTCACATCCACGACCTTGAGCTCCAGCAGCTGCTTGCGGCTGAATGCCAGCAATTGCCGGGTGAGCGTTGTAGCCCGCTCGGCTGCAAGTTGAATCGCGCGTCCCTTGTCGTGGAGCGGATGGCCCGCATCGAGTCCCGACAGAATCACTTCCGCATAGCCGCTGATCACCATCAGCAGGTTGTTGAAGTCGTGCGCCACACCGCCTGCAAGCCGCCCAACCGCTTCCATCTTTTGCGCCTGGCGGAATTGATCTTCAAGCGCACGGCGATCGGTAACGTCTTCCGCGATCGCTTCCAGAACATCGGCAGGCTCGTCGGCGCTCGAAACCGCGCGACCGCTGATGCGGACCATAATGTTGCGACCATCCTTGCGCCGCCATTTCACTTCGAGGCCATCCAGCCGGCCCGTGCGCCGGAACTCGTCGAACAGTCGCGAGTGCTCCTCGGACTGCGCGAACACATCTTTCTCCGGATCGAGCAGCAATACCTCTTCGGGCGAAGAATATCCCAGCATGGCGATCAATGCAGGGTTGACATCTAGGAATCGCCCTTCGAGGCTGGAACGATAAATTCCGTATACCGAACTCTGCACCAGCGAGCGGTAGCGGGCTTCCGATCGCCGCAAAGCCTGTTCATTTCTTTTGATCTCAACCGCGCTGGCCAGTTGCCGCGCCACAAACGTCAGAATCTCTTTGTCACGTTCCCCATACCGGATGTTCCTGGAATAAGTCTGCACGACCAGTGCGCCAAACGTGTGATTGTTAACTTTCAACGGCACGCCCATCCAGTCGAGCGATCGCGAGCCATTGCGAGCAACTTCGCCTCGGTCCTCCATCGCCTGCAGGACTTCCGGCGTGGCAAGCAGCGGTTCTCCAGTGCGGATTAGGAAGTCAGTTAACCCGCGTCCTAATTTTTTAGAGGCTGGCGCCGCGTCTTGCTCATCCACAAAATACGGAAAGCTAAGCGTGTCTGTGGCGGGATCGTACAGAGCAATATAGAAGTTCTTGGCGTGCATCAATTCGTCGACAATGCGATGCACCGCCGCGAAGAACTGCTGCAGGTCGCGAGCGCTGCTGCTCTTCTCAGCCACGCGGTATAGAGCCGAACTCAGCGCCTCCACGCGTTTGCGATCTGAAATGTCATGATACCCGGCGTAAAAGCCGTGGAATTTTTCTTGCAGTCGAAGCGGAGCGCACGAGACGGAAACGTCGACCAGGTTGCCGTCCTTCTTCCTGCGTTTCGTCTCCAGGGTGATTCGTTCGCCACGCCCCAGCGCTTCGGTAACCCAGTGCGATTCGGCGAGCCGCTCAGCCGGCACGATCAGGCTTTCCAGCTGTTGCCCAACGATTTCCGAGGCTGGGTATCCGAACATCTGGCTGAATTTTTCGTTCGCCCACAGTATGCGATGATCGCTGTCGGCAATGCTCAGGCCATCGGGATAGGCCTGGAACATCTGATCAAAGAATTGCAGCCGAACGTTCGACGCCTGCTTTGACTCGTTCGACGGAAGCTGGGAATCACTAAGGCTAACGTTGTCGGGGTGCGAACCGTTGCCCGGTTGTGAAGGCGGGACAAATGCAGGCGAGGCTCCGCTGTCCAAGGCCTCCTTCAGACGACTGGCGCGAGCTAGATCTTCACGAGCTGAACCTGATTGGGTGACCCGTTCACCCATACCGCGGATCCCCCCTCCGAATACGCAGTGCATAAGCATGGTAGAACCGCAGTCATAGGCATTAAAGTTACGGGGGTAATCCGGAAATTCCGGTTTTTGAATGAGTTTCAAGTGTGATCGCTGCAGGCTCTAAGGTTACTTTCGTGAGACACGCATGTACTTGGTGCGAGCATCCCGTGTCACAATGGCTGCAATCTCACGCACATTGCAAAATTGAATACCTCAGCGAGTGTGGCCCGGTGCGGGGGAAATACTTGTACGAGGGAGTTGGAAATGGACGACCATGCGGCATGGTCCGTTCGCGGCGACTGGCACATGGCGCTGCTTTGCGCACTGATGATAGGTATCGCGGTCTGCTCTGCGCCGGCGCAAACGCCAGGGCTTACCGATAACAGCATATTGATCGGCTCGTGCTCGGCCCTGGATGGCCCAGCACACTTCCTCGGCCGCCAGACTGTGCTCGGAGCGTCTGCCTATCTCCACATGATCAACGACGAAGGCGGAGTGTTTGGCCGTAAGATTCAGCTGCAGGCTTTTCGACGACAGCTACGATCCCGAGAAAGCTCCCTCATGTTTCAAGCGCATGACCAAAGAAGGAGTGTTCGCTCTCGGCTTTTTCGTGGGCACCCCGACCGCCAAGGTCTACGTCCCCCTGGCGCAAGAGGAGAAGATTCCCGTTGTCGGGCTCTTCACTGGCGCACAAATGCTCTACGAACCACTGAAGCATGAAGTGATCAATGTTCGTGCTTCTTACTACGATGAAACGCGGGAGCAGGTCGACAAACTCTGGGATGTAAATATCCGCAAAATTGGTGTCATTTACCAGGACGATCCTTTCGGCAAGGCTGTACTCGATGGAGTGAAGCTGGCGCTGCAAAAACACGGTGCGACTCCTGCGGCGCTCGGCACCTTCAGCGCAATACCACCGATATCAATGACGGTCTCAAGCAGGTGATGGCCGCGCGTCCGCAAGCCGTGATAATCGCCGGACCTTATGCGGGGGCCGCTACCATCGTGAAACAAGCCCATATGGATGCATGGCACCCGCAGTTTCTTACCGTCTCGTTTGTCGGCACCGAGGAGTTCATCAAAGAGGCCGGCTCTGACGCTGAAGGAACCATCATCACGCAGGTTATGCCCCCTTACGATCACACGGACTACGCGACGGTAGCCCTCTATCGCCAGTGTCTGACCAAGTATTCTCCCCGCGAGTCACCAACCTTCGTCAGTCTCGAGGGCTTCGTCGATGCAATGGTGATGGTGGAAGGCCTCAAGCGGGCCGGAAAAGAATTAACGCGCGGGAAATTTATCGCCGGGATCGAATCGATCCACCAGATGAACGCAGGACTCGGACCAAAACTAATCCTGCACTACAGTGCATCCGATCACAAGGGATTCGATAGTGTGTATCCGACGATCGTAAAGAACGGACAGCCCGCGCTGCTCACCGATTGGTCAGGGATCAAGTAACTTCGCGGTTTGTTTTTCCAGCAAAGCAGTACTGCGCAACTGCAGCACTCTTGGTTGTACGAACCCCGAGGTCCACACAAAGTTGCGCTCAATTCCTCTCTGCTGTTCGAAAAAAAGCGACCAGCTTTTTACATTCGCGGAATGCATCTTCACTACACACCCCCGCATCCATTGAACTAACCGAATAGTTAATTCGTAAAGATTCGTCAACGGGTCAGGAGGTGACCTTATGAATCAAAAGCAAGGTTTTAAGAAAGTTATTGGGGTGTGGTTATCCGTGGGCTTGTTGAGCGCTGCGCTGGCGGCAGAAACGTCCGCAGCATCGCGCTATGACAACCAACTGCAAATTGCAGTGACGCAGAAACTGGCGTCTAAGAACCAGTACAGCAATGTGAAGGCGACTGTCGAAGATGGCATCGTTACGCTGACGGGCACCGTTGATCTCTACCAGCGCAAGCTGGAGGCGACCAAGCTTGCGCGCAAGATTCCGAATACCCAGGGTGTTCGCAATCTGATCACCGTCGCAGGTGCAAACGTCTCGGACGAGCAACTGGAGCAGAAACTGGCGACCAAGCTGACCTACGTCCGTGAAGGCTATGACAGCACCTTCAATTACTTCGCGCTCGGCGTAAAGGACGACGTGGTTACGCTGGAAGGCCAGGATCGCACGGGTGTTGGCCACGACGAAGCCCTGGCTGACATCGCGAATATGCCCGGTGTCAAGGATGTGATTGATAAAGTAACGATCGCACCCGTCTCGAACTACGACGACGGCTTGCGACTGCGTGCGGCACGCGCCATCTATGGCGATCCGGCGCTGCGCAAGTACGCCATCGATCCAGCGCGTCCGATCCGCATCATCGTCGACAACGGCCACGTCACGCTGGTCGGTGTGGTGAGCAGCGCGATGGACAAGCAGATCGCCGGCATGCGAGCCGGCCAACTCTTCGGCGCCTTCAGCGTCGAAAACAAACTGGAAGTGGTAAAGGGCTAAACGATGTAGGGGCGGACGCAGCTTGCCTTGAGCAACTCGAAGGGTCCGCCCCGAGTCGCAGCACTATCCTGAAATTCGTTCTTCCGCCCGTCAAAAGCACGCTGAAGTGATTCACCGAGAACGATCCTAACCTAAGGCGATGTCATCGTGAGTGACGGCGAAGCCGGCGCCAGCGACCTTACGACAGGTTCCGCTTCGATGCGGTGAAAGGGATTGTTTCCTCTCACCTCGGTTACCAGATCTTTGCCACAGCATCGACTTCGTCATCCGTCGTAAGGTCTCTCGCCCGGCTTCAGCCGGGCTCAAGCTGACTTTGCACTTGAAGGTTTGCAACTACCTATCGGCCTTATGCGTGTTTGGTCAGAGGCGGTTGATGAGCGACGCGACATATCCCGCGCCGAACCCGTTATCGATGTTGACGACACTAACGTTCGAAGCACACGAGTTGAGCATCCCTAGCAACGCGGCCATTCCCTTGAATGACGCACCGTAGCCGACGCTAGTAGGAACTGCAATGACGGGAACTCCGACCAGCCCTCCGACAACGCTGGGGAGCGCACCCTCCATGCCAGCGCAAACGATCACAACACGTGCGCGAGTCAACGCCTCGCGATTCGCGAGCAGCCGATGAATGCCCGCGACTCCCACGTCATAAAAATGTTCGACCTCGTTGCCCATCATTTCGGCTGTAACAACAGCTTCTTCAGCCACAGGGATATCGCTCGTCCCGGCAGAAACGACCGCAACAATCCCCTTGCCGTATTTCATTGCATCTTTCTTCAGCACGATTGCCCGCGCCAGTTCGCGATATTCGACCCCGCGAACTTTCTTCTTCACTGCGGCAAATTGTTTTTCGTTCACTCTCGTCGCGAGGATGTTCCCGCCATGCTTCGCCAGCCGCGCAAAGATTCCAGCCGTCTGCGCCGGAGTCTTCCCTTCCCCGAGAATCACCTCCGGCATTCCATTGCGCAGCGACCGATGGTGATCGACTTTCGCGAACCCTAGATCTTCAAATGGAAGGTGCCGCAGCCGCATCACCGCGTCGTCCGGCGTAATCGCGCCTTTGCGGACCTGCGCGAAAAGTTTGCGGATGGATTCAGCGTTCAAAAGCGGCACTCGGCATTCAGCCAAACTGAAGAATCTAGCTTAGCATTTGGCTATGGAAGCCTGCCCTGGCCAACGTGTTCTTTGCTTCAGAACCACATCAGCCGCATAGCTTCCGTTTAATGAGGGTGGCGCTGGATAACACGCGTGCTTATTCAGGTGGCGCAGTGTTTCAGCGCTGCGATAAGACATCCCTCTGGTGAAGGGGCTTCAGCCCCAGACAGACGCATCAGGCATGCCCTGCTTTCGCTAGAGGGCGAGAGACTGAACGCAACTTGGTGATCACACATCCGCATACCTTGCGCGCAAGCCCTGGCTCGTGAACATGCGCGAGGAACAATCTGCGCAAGCCGCTGGGAGCAATCTTTCCCGCCAGGTAAGCGTCATAGAGTTGGCTGCCGATCCGCTGCCCCAACACCGCAGCAGAAGACTCGAAGCCATCGTCCTCGGTGCGCACCGCAGCCTGCGCTAGTTTTTCGACAGCTGCCCGGCTAAGCGACGAATCATCAATGGCCGGCGCCGGACGCGAGGGATACAATACTCGCGACCCAAAGAACGCAATCGCGTGCTCAACAACACAAGTGTAAAAACGATCGGTAGCGCGGTCTCCCTCTTCGCTTTCCGCCGGGCCGTGACCGTTGAAGCGCTGCGGCAATCCCTGGCAGGCCTGATGTAGAAACCGCGTCGCATCTTCCGCGGCGTGCACCATCTGAAATTCGCGTACGTAGAACGCATTGACCTTAGGTAAATAAGCGCTGCCGCATTCTTCAACTCTCGCGATCAGAGCCTTCAGGTCAGCCTCGCTCATTCCTTTGCGCAGCAACAGTCGTCCCAGCATCTGCCCCGACGATCCCCCGTAAACTTCCGGCAACATATCGACCAGAAACTTTGGCTGCGTGCTGTTGTGCGACGAGTAGCGATTGATCTCGAGAAAGTTCGCTAGGCTATCGATGAGGTTGTAGATTGTCGGCGCGTAGTCCGGACTCTCATCGCATCGGCTCCACTGGTCGAGAAAGAGCCGATAGCTCTCATACTTCTCCAGCGGAGTCGCATTGAACATGCACAAAACGTCTTCGTTGACGCGCACCGCCTCAATTTTGTCGGCCCGCTCGCCCGCGGCACGCCAGTAAAGGGAATCTACGTTCTGCAGAACGGTAACGACCTTGGCTTCTGGAACTGCCTTGCGGACGGCGCGCGGCAAGTGTCCCGGCGCCATGTGAGACTCGCCAAACAAGACGAAGATCGCGGCATTCGGATGCCGCTGGCGAATCTCGGCAATCTTCAGCGCCGCATGGCGGTCGCGCGCCCCGATTCTACGTAAGTCCTCTCGCGGCATGCAATCGAGCCCGTACACCGCCTCGGCGTTGTCCCGCGCACTGACCAGCAAGTCATAGAATGGCGCCCAGTCGTAGCCCCAGTCGAGGTCAAAGCGGATTCTCTGCCTTAGTTCCGACTCGTCGATTTCGCGTCGCCACCACTCATCCAGAATGTGCTGGTCGCGCGCAAAGATCGTCTCGACTCCCAACACCACCGGACGATCTCCCGCCAGCGCCCTGTGCTCGAGCAGCGACGCCGCCGAGCGCTGCGAGGCGGGCAGTGCATGATAATCGCCGACCAGGACCACGTCCGCGCCGCGGAGGGCAGCCTGTACCTCCTCTCCGGTCAGAACCGACTCGTAAGTGCGAAATGCTCGATTGAATTCACGGAGATATTTTCGCCGCCCGTGCGAATCTTGCGTGCGGATTTCCCTCTCGACTTCCGCCAGCGCATGTAATTGTGCCGCGCTCCGCCGAGATCGTAGATTGGCCGTCGATGCCATGTCAGCTTCTAACTCGTCCTTGACTTCTGCTTCACCAAATCCCTATGCTCCGAGGTTCGCTGAAGAAACGATTCGTCTGAAGAAACGGAGCCGAATTGCCGAGTCAGCCGCCGCAAAATCTCACCGTTGCGACAACTGGTGCCAGCGGAGCCATCTTCCTCCGCCACTTCCTGCTCGCGGTCGAGCGCGAAGAACGGATTCGGACCGTCAACTTCATCGCCTCCGACAGCGCCTTACGAGTCATGGCTGAGGAACTCGATCTGAAAGGTCGCGCCGACCTCCTCGCCCAGATCCTTGGGTCACCGGACCCCGGTTCGCCTAGGAAACATTCAAAGAGCAAGATTCAAACCCAGTCGAACGCCGATATCGGCGCCAACATCGCCAGTGGCTCTTACCCCGCCGATGCCATGGTCGTCATTCCATGCAGCGTGGGCACACTGGCCCGCATCGCCAACGGCGTCGCGGCACAACTCATCGAGCGGGCCGCCGACGTTTCCCTCAAGGAAAAACGCCCTCTGGTGCTCTGTGTGCGGGAGACTCCACTCAACAAAATTCACATCCGCAACATGTACCGGGCGGCGGATGCCGGTGCCACAATCTTTCCCCTGATCCCGGCCTTCTATTACCGCCCTACTTCATTAGATGAGATGTCGCGCGAATTCGCATGTCGCGTGCTCGCTCATCTGGGTCTGCCTCAGCCCGATGCCTTCCGCTGGAAAGCCTGAATAATCAGCAACTTGCCAGCTGTAAGGAAAAAATTGCGTCTCCATCAGCACATCGACGACCGAGGAGCAGGATTTCAGTCTAGAGACCCCAAAGTGCCGCGGGCAGATACCCCCCGGACATGTCCCGGCAGGGAAAGTTTCTGAGGGGCGGAAACTCATGTGAGGATTGCCGCCTCGGCTGTCCGGCGGAGCAAAGCTCCGCCGCGAATGCGTGCGTCATTGAAACTGCAATTGTTGCCAGTTTTCCAAAACCGCTACCGGCAGCCCTTAGCGTAGAATGCCGCCAATTCTCCGAGGGCATTTCATGTCGAGACAGCCATGGGCGCTCGCCGTTCTGTTTCTCGCCGCCATTTGTATCGCGCAAGGCCAGAATCCGCTAGCCAACAATCGCAAAGCAGCCAAGGCCGGAGAGTACGAATTCCGCATCAACTGTGCCCTGTGCCACGGCCTCGGCGCTCGCGGCGGAGGCCGTGGCCCCGATCTGACTCGCGCTCAAAAGAAACACACCCACAACGACGCCGAGATGTTCCAGACCATCTCGAACGGCATCCCCGGCACCGCGATGCCCGCAAACGGAACCAATGGCCAGGGCGTGGGCATGACCGACACCGAAATCTGGCAGATCGTCACCTACATCCGCAGCCAGGAAGTGAAGGCGTCGGCAAAGATGTCCGGCGACCCAGTCCACGGCAAGCAACTCTTCTTCGGCGACGGGAATTGCTCCATGTGCCACATGGTCGATGGCAAAGGAGGCAGGCTCGGCCCCGACCTCACCGCCGTCGGCGGATCGCGCACGCGCGAAGCTATCATCGATTCGATCCGCAATCCCAGCCGCCGCCTTGCCTGGGGACTGACCGAGTCCACGAAAGAGTTTCCACAAGAATACGAAACCGTGACAGTCGTGACGGAAGATGGAAAACAGATCCAGGGCGTGACCTTGAACGAAGACAGCTTCACCGTGCAAATCATGGACTCTGGCGAACACATCTACTTGCTAGAGAAAGATAAGCTGAAATCCCTTAAGACGAGCCGCGAATCGATGATGCCCAAATATGAGGCAAACGTTCTAAGCGACAAAGAAGTCGACGACATAGTTGCCTTCCTGGCCAGCGTGGGGGCGAAATGATGCCTCTGAGTACGTCTGCAACGATCTATCGACCTCTGTACCTCAGCGTTCTCGGCGGCCTTGCTCCGCGATCTCAGCGGTTCAGGCTTTGTGCGGTTGTCTTGCTCGCGCTCTCAGCCAGTCACACTCATGCCCAGGTGACAGCTGAGCGCCTCCTCAACTCCGCCAAAGAGCCCCAGAACTGGCTCACCTATTCCGGCGACTACTCCGGAAAGCGCTTCAGTCCCCTCGATCAAATCAACGCCGCCAATGCGCACACCATCGTCGCGAAGTGGGTCTACCAGACTGCGGCCACGGGCAAATTCGAAACCACTCCCCTAGTTGTTGACGGCGTTCTCTATGCCACCGGCCCCGACAACCGCGCCTTCGCCCTCGACGCCCGCACCGGACGCCCCATCTGGATGTATCAGCGTCAGGTTCCCTCCGACATCCGACCCTGCTGCGGACGCGTCAACCGCGGCGTTGCCATCCTGGGAGACAAAGTCTTCTTCGGCACGCTCGATGCGCACGTCATTGCCCTCGACGCAAAGACCGGTGCTGTCCGCTGGGATACAACCGCCGCTGACTACCGCACCGGACACAGCTTCACAGTCGCGCCGCTCGCGGTGAAGAATCTGATTGTTATCGGCATTTCTGGAGGCGAGTACGGCGTCCGCGGATTCATCGACGCCTACGACGCCGATACTGGCGAGCGCAAATGGCGCTTCTATACCGTTCCCGGGCCCGGCGAACGCGGACACGACACGTGGGAAGGTGACTCGTGGAAAGTCGGCGGCGCCCCCGCATGGAATACCGGCACCTACGATCCCGTGACAAATCAGATTTGCTGGCCCACCGGAAATCCCGCTCCGTCGAATCGGGGCGCAGGTCGCGCCGGAGACAATCTCTACTCCAACTCCCTTCTCGCGCTCAACGCCGATACCGGTAAGCTGAACTGGTACTTCCAGTTCACCAAGCACGATGAACATGACTGGGACGCCACGCAAGTCCCCATCCTCATCGATGCCAACGGCAAGAAAGTAATCGCCCAGGCCGACCGCAACGGCTACTTCTACGTGATCGATCGCACCAACGGAAAGCTGATCTCGGCGACTCCCTATGGCAAGACCACATGGAGTGATTCGAAAGACTCCGACGGCCGCCCGGTCGCCAACAAGAACGCCTCGCCGACACTCAATGGACACACGGTCTGTCCGGGTGCGCTGGGCACGACAAACTACATGCCGCCGACATACGACCCGCAGACTAGGCTCGTCTACGTCACGGCCCGCGATCAGTGCGACATCTTCAGCACTGCTCCGCAACCCTACGAAGCCGGACACGCCTTCTACGGCAGCGCGTATTTTCCGTCCGAAGAAGCCGAGCCCTACCTTGGATTTCTGAAAGCGATTGATCCGGTAACCGGCGAGGTAAAGAAAAAGTTCCAGCACACATCGCCGACGTGGTCCGGCGTTCTGTCCACCGCAGGCGGCCTAGTCTTCAGCGGAGACGCCGAAGGAAACTTCATCGCCTTCGATGCCGCATCGCTCAAACCCCTATGGCACTTCCAAATGGGAGGTGCCGTCTATGCTGGCCCAATGGCATTCGCAGTCGATGGAAAGCAATACGTAGCTATAGCCGCGGGCAGCGCAATTTACGCCTTCACTCTCCCCTAGTTGCGTAGGGGCGGACGCATTCGTCCGCCCCGCCGATGCGAAGCAAGGCGTGTCGGCGGTGTCGGTGGCTTCGAGCATGTCCTAGCGACACCGTCTCATTGCGCGCTTTGCGCGCAACCCCGGACGAATGGGTCCGGGACTACATGTTGCTTTCTCCGATTCGTGGAAATCCCCCGATTGACGCCGCCCCGCCTTTCATACTAATCTGCGCTTACACCGGAAAGGAGGTGGTCTGATGACAAGTTCTGATGGCAGTAGCAAATGTATCCAAAGACCAGGTGAGGTGGCTGAGACTTAGAGCGAGGTTGCTCTAAGCGGGGCTTTGGGCGCGGAATCTGCAAGGACCGAGCCAAAAGCTACAGCCCGCAAACTATCGGTGAGTAAGGATTGATTTCGCCCGGCTGGCAGGTCGAACCGGGAGCCCGGAGTTGCCGAAGAGGCCACGTAGAGTGACCACCTCTTGGTCAATCCACAACAGTCCACCGGACGGCCCGCAGCTCAAAACTGCGGGCCGTTTGCTTTTTGACGGTGGATCGAAAGCATCTCCCCATTTGTTGCTTTCGACTACGGAAGCGCTTCATTTTGCCGGCTCACACTGAAAAGCGACGTTCCCAGAAGGATTCCCTCAGCTCTGAACTCGCTTGATCTGGACAAGTCTCAGGTCCCAGGTCTGAGGTCGAAACTCAAAGAAAGCCCTTTTGTCGCGGAGTACCCTGCGGTTGCAGAATCCTGCACATTGACACCTGCGTTTCACACTCCACCTAATACGTTCCCGCATTCCACGCAAGAGTGAACCCTCCCTCCACATTCCTGCGAGATCATCGGAGACAGTTGTGAGCAAATCCGTAACCCCCTCTGCCTCCTTCGTTGTTGCCTTCTGTTTAGCGGCGGCGATTGCCTCCACTGCACAAACACTCACCACGCTCTACAGCTTCGACTTCTATCATGGAAGAAGCCCCAGCAGCCCACTCGTTCAGGGACTCAACGGGAATTTCTTCGGCACAACTCTTCGCGGCGGTACCACCGACGACGGCACAGTATTTGAGATCACGTCCGCGGGAGCGCTCAGGTCCCTGTACAGTTTCTGCGAACTGCTCAGTTGCGGCGATGCTCTGAACCCGCACTATGCTCTGATACTCGGCCTCGACGGCGACTATTACGGAATCACGCAGGAAGGCGGGGCTCACAGCGCTTCTGACTTTTGTCGCTTTGGCTGCGGCACGGCCTTCAAGATCACACCTGGCGGCAGCGTGACTACTCTCACCGCTTTTGCGCCCTACAAAGTTGACAGATGGATATCTACCCAGCGGCCTGGTACAGGGCGCCGACGGCAACTTCTATGGGACCACCATGTCCGGAGGAGCGAACACTCTCGCGTGTGAGCTAATGTCGTCCCTCTGTGGAACTGTATTCAAATTGACTCCCCAGGGTGCTCTTACCACTCACAACCGGCATCAATTTCAACGGCGTCCCCGCAACGTTGCAGATTCTTTCCGCTACGCTGGTCAGGGCAACCGTTCCCGCCGGAGCGACCACGGGCGCAATCCAATTAACAAACTCAAGCGGCACTCTCTCGACACGGGTACCCTTCATTGTCAGGTGAACACGGTCGCATTCGCTCGAGCAGCGCTCCAAGTTGCTGAGGGCTAAGGTCCGAGGTCTGACATCAGCTGCTGGCAGACGGTTGTGTATAGTGCTCCAATGCCCTCAGAGCTCAACGCCAAAGAATTTGCCGCCCACTGGATCGCGGCATGGAACTCACACAACCTCGACACGATTCTGTCTCACTACAGCCCGGACGTCGTTCTGACTTCTCCCGTCGCGGCAAAAATCCTGAACGATCCATCGGGAACCGTCCGAGGCAAGGCCGCGTTGCGCAACTACTTCAAGCTGGGACTCGAAGCGTATCCGAACCTGAGCTTTGACCTTCAGGATGTGATGCAAGGTCTCTCAAGCGCTGTGCTTTGCTACGTCAATCAGAAAAGCACAAAGACTGCGGAGTTCATGGAGTTCGACGAGCACGGCAAGGTAATCCGAGTAGTTGCCAATTACAGCGCCTGAGGGGACCCGCGATTTCTCCACGTTCTGTAGAATGCGGAACGAACCGGGCAGGGCACGACTTCAGTCGTGCCGCAAGAGCTTGCTAGGAGTTGCGGCTTCAGCCGCTGAGGGCCCCACTCTACACCATCAAGGGCCTGTTCTAACAGCGACCAGCAAAACCTAATTGACCTTGTTCAGCGCGACCTTCGCCGTTCTTCTACTGTCTGCACTCGTCAGTTCGAGATCGCCTGTCAGGTGCGGCCCCGACACTTTCAGATGGTAGCTAAACTTCCACTCGCCGGTTGTTATTTCAAAGGCCACCTTATCATCGTCAACGCGCGGATTCTCGATCGGATACTGCTCGCTCTCATCCGGACCGCCGCTGCCACTTAGTCTCGATCCAGCTTGCTTCAGAATGAACAACTGCGGCACATCATGATCCGCGCCCGCGGCTCGAAACGTTCCAGACCACTTTCCGGATAAATCTGCTGCGACAGCGGTCGACGCCAGCAATACAACAATGCCAATGATCTTTTTCATCGAATCGCCTCCAGCGAGACCGCTGAGCTAGCCAAAATTCTCTCCCGATACATCCACATTGCCAACCCACTCGACAGCTGCATCAGCGCAGCAATGGTCGCCAGGAAAGCTCCGATACGTGTGGGTACTCCCCAAATATTTCCAGTGTGAATTGCCTCGTTCACCATGAACACCCGGTCGCCGCGAGCAAGCGTAGACGATTTCATCACGGACACCACGCCTCCGTACGAATCCAGGGATACAACATTGCGATCGCCAGCAACACCGCCGTTTGCGTCAGAGAGTGCGACTTGATAGACACCTCCGTACTTCGGCATCTGCACTCGATAAGGCACGGCATTGGGCACTAAACGACGTGCCCTCGCCACGGCCTGATCCGGCGTAATGGTCACGCCTCCGGTTTGGTGAACACTCGCTGAGAAGCGGCTCACAACTGCCGGGCGGGACTCGGTCAGTCGATAGACCACCGGCGCCAACTGCCCTTGGAAGCCCAAGATCACCCCGCTGATCGCAAGAAGGCCCAAAGGTAAAAGCGAAACGATCCCAATGGCATTGTGCAGATCTGACCATCGCCGCCTGTTGCCCGGCATGAGTCGTACGCGAATCTGCTTATTGGGCCACCACAGGTATAAGCCCGACACCAGAGAGAACAACATCGCGACCGCAGACCATTTCAAAACTCCGCTGCCGAATTCCCCGCCACCAAGTCGCATATGCAGGTCGCGGACAAATCCCAAGAAAGTTTCTCCGCGCCTTCTCTCCCCCAGCACCTCCCCGGTGTACTGATTCACATATGCAATGCCGCTCGGCAGTGCGACCTGCCATGAGAGATCCGGCTTCGGCGACAAGAAATATGCGACGACCGGCTCACCCCCAAATGTTCGAGACACTGCATTACCAATTTCCGTAAGCGAAAGACTAGCTGCTTGAGGTTGAATGTAAGATAGACGTGCATGAAACGCGCGATCAAGCTCAGGTTCAAATTCGATGATGCTCCCCGTTCCGGCGAGAATCGCCACGAATGCTCCCGCACATACCGCCAGGATCAGGTGAAGGCTGAAGATGAATCGGCGTATATGGATGGGACTCTCCTCACCTAGCAGACCTGCGTTTGGACGTCCGTGCACGAAAAACAGAAGCGCAGGATCGCACTTTCTGATTTCAGGGCCAAGTCGTAACTACGACAGTTGAAGCACTCTTCGGCGTGGGAAAACTCGGCGAGAATTATATCTCCGTTGTGGTGTTCGACAGCAATCCTCAGACCGGCCCTGTCGGTCGTGCCCCGGCGACCGGCCGCAATTTGCGCCATCCAGTGAACGCCAGGTGAAAAAGTAAGTTAGTGGGCACCATCAGCGAGAAGTAAACAATCGGCACGACATGCACGTTGCTTCCCGGAAAACAGAAGCGCGCGATATACAGCACTACTATCACGCTGCGCATACCAGTTGACGTTGCCACCACTCGCCGTGTCTCGCGGTCTGGCCCGCCGATGAACCAGCCGAGCGCCATCGATATAATTAGCAACAGAAACATTGCCAGGATGGCCCCGCCACCGCGAATTGCGTCGAACGCTTGATGACGCATCAGGCGTGTCTCCCACATGAGAAAGAGGAAAACTACCGTGGCCAGCACGCCCAGCGGTAGGACTAGTTTAGAAGCGACTCTTGGCGCGCGTTTGGCCGCCCAAACACCTGCGCACAGTGGCAATGCGATGTAGAATGCAATGCTGCCAAGCAGGAGAAGAAGCGGCTTCTGATTGTGCCGCACCATATCTGGCATGGTTGCGATCATTAAGGGAGTAATGGCGATGCTTACCACTGAAAGTACGAAGGTAAGAGCTACAGCAAAGGCCAGCCGCGTCTTTGCCAGACGTGTAAACTGCAAGGCAATCGGCGTGCCCGGTATCGCGGCAAGCAATAAAATGCCAATCCTAGCTTCAGAAGTCAGCGGGAAGATATGAACCAACAAAAAGCCCACAGCCGGAATCACCGCGCAATTCACCAGCAGCGTGTGCATCAGCAGACGACGATCGCGCAGGATATCAAGTAACTCTCCGCCACTGGTGCGCAGTCCAATCGAGAGCATCACCGTCGCAACGAAGAAGTTGAGCAGCGGCAGGGGTCGAATGATCACGTCTCACTCTGCACTTCTGGGAATCGTCAATCGTTCCCTTACACCGCCACGCTCATCACTTAGTTCGGATATCGGCTCGCGTTTCGCCCGAACGAGCATTGGAACTTCTCTTCCGTTTGTTGGAAACGGCTCGTCCCAGGTCTGGAAGAAACTCCTTCACCACTCCGAATCCGATATTGCCACCCATCGTTATGCCGAAACTGACGGCCGCGGCCCCCGGAGAGTTCTGGCTCGGAGGCAGCCACGTTCGAGAGAGAAACGCACCAGCCGCCACTCCGCCTAACTGAGAAAGCGAGATGTAGCGGCGTCCGTTGTCGTGTCGCGCGAGAATCCCGCTCTCCAGCGCATATCTCGTACGCGGCCAAAAGCCGCTTTTGCCGGAGTTGAAATAGCGATTGTCTTCGTGGAGCAAGCTGCTCAGCCCGAACGTCACCGTTCGCTGAATCGAATACTGCCCTACGATGTTTGCGTATCGCTTCCCATACGCCGACGCTCCCTGGCCCCACTCCTCGGGGTTGTCGTTCCATTGATCGATCCCGGCCGACAATCCCGCTTTGATGTAGCCAAACGGATTGATCATCGTCTTCAGGTAGATTTGCGTTCGCTGCCGTTGTGTGAGGGGTTGGAACTCGTTTGCCTTCTCCGTCCCGGCCATATTGAGGTAGTTGAAGAGGTTGTTCACGGTGCGTTCACCCGCTTTAGTTCTTGTGTCGGCGGTGATGGAATTCTGGGTTTGTGGTGCCGCCGTCGCGCCAAACGCGAGCACGAACATGGCCAACTCGCAGATGCATTTTCGAATCATGCGCACCGATAGGACCTAGCGGTCTTGTAAGTCCAATCGCGGGCGATTCCAACTGCCAAAGTTGCCAGGGATGCTGAGAGATGAGACGAAACCGAAGAAGCCGCACACGTCCGCTCGAGGTCATCGGCCCGAAAGACCAACACTTGGCTTTCAAAGCGTGTTCAAGAATGCTTTTGAAAGGGCGCGGCTTAGGCCGGAGTTCCAGCCGAATTTTGCCGATAACCGCAGAGCAGGTGCCGCGAAAAACGCAGCCGCAGAGCGGCTGAATCTGTTAGCCCGGGATGTCAGTCCCGGGGGGTTTGGTAAATTTGGGTGCGTCCCGGAGGAACGACGCCGTTTCCTACGCCCACGCTTCGGCCCCGGAGGGCTGGACCCCTCAAAAACGGAATTCTTGCATCAGCTCCGGCGGCTTGTGGGAAAAAGCTCTGTCTTGACCGGGTTGCTACGGTACCATTGCGAGAAAGAGAAAAACAGCAAAGATGACCAGGTGCACGATGCCCTGGAACACCGTGGTCCGGCCCGTCCCAAGACTGAGAATGCTGACAACCAATGTCAGCGCCACCAGCACCTCTTCCTCAGGGTTGAGCCCGAGTGTAAGAGGCTTCGACAGGGCGAGCGAGATGCCCGCCACCGCTGGAATGGTCAGGCCAATGCTCGCCAGGGCCGAGCCGAGAGCAAGGTTAATACTGGTCTGCAAGCGATTCGCTGTCGCTGCACGATAAGATGCCAGTCCCTCGGGAAGAAGCACCAGGCCGGCAATGATGATTCCCACCACCTTTCTCGGTGCGCCAGCCGCTTCGATGACCCGCTCGACTGTCGGAGTAAGCACCTTCGCCACTGCCACGACGATGACGAGCGATACCAGGAGCAAGCCTGCACTGATCAGGACAACTCTATTTGGCGGTGGAGTCGAATGGCCCTCTTCCTGATCCCCGCCCCGCGAAAGAAAGTAGTAGCGGTGGCGAACGGTCTGCACAAACAGAAACGAAAGATAAAGAACAAATGAAACGACGGCCTCAAAAGCAAGTTGCGACCGGCTGAACGTGGGTCCCGGAGTCGTGGTGGTGACATTCGGCAGCACGAGCGTAAGCGTGGTCAGCGCGATCAACACTGTCAACGTAGCATTCGCCCCCCAGAGCTGAAACTCCTGCTCATAGTGGCGCAGGCCACCAGCGAGTAGACACACACCGATAATGCCGTTGCAAACAATGATCACGACCGCGAAGATCGTATCCCGTGCCAGGGTTGCTGTTTGCGGCCCGCCAGCAATCATGACCGAAACGATGAGCGCCACTTCCATGATTGTGACGGCAAGCGCGAGCACCAAGGTTCCCAGCGGCTCGCCTACACGAATTGCGACAACTTCAGCGTGATGAACAGCCGCAAAAACGGTCCCGATCAGGACAAAAGCCTCTGCGGCCGAAAGCACCATGCTCGTCCAATGGGCAAAGTGGAGTGCGAGGACCACGAGCGCCACCACTGGCCAGGCCCACGACCACCACGGCGTACTACTGGGCTTGTTGACGCTCATAAAACAAACCTGCCCCGCGAGTGGGAGCCGCGCCATCTGTGGCTCGCATACGGCCGCATCTTCGAATCGTAACCAAAGCCCAACCACCTGTCACCGTCACGCAACGAAATATAGCTATACCTGCGATGAAAAGCCCTTTTACACGCGATGGTCGATTCGCGCTAGCGAATTCGCGAAATGCTCATCGTTTCAGTTCCATAATCGGTCGCCGATTAGGTTTCGTATGTCCAAGGCTATAAAGATGTCGCTTGCCGCCTCGTGTTTGACGCTGTTTGTTCTGATCCGCCCTGTTGCCATGCTGTATGCACAATCAAACAGCACACAACCCAAGGCTGCGCCGCGGTCGCAGACCGTCTCACCCAAACTGACCCCCGAGCAGCAACGTGGATTGCGACTGCTGCAGGCCGCAGAAGCAGAATCCGCCGGATTGCAACCAAAGATGCGTGCTTTTGTACTATGGCGGGCATCGTATGCGTACACCAAGATCAATCCGAAACACGCCGACAAGTTGTCGCGTGCTGCATTCGTGGCAACGCCGGCGATCGAAGATGCTCCCGAAAACGATAGCTGCGGGAGCCCCGGAAGTGGCGGCGATATTAAGGGCTGGATTCAGCGGAGCGTGCTCTACGATATGGTTCATAAGGACCAACTGACAGAGGTTGAGAAGCTGCTTCCGCAAGCAACAGCTACGGTGCAAAGTCAGATTACTGCTGAGTTAGTACGGCACTACCAATCAAAAAAAGACCTGACGCAGGCCGAGGCGTTACTTTCTACGCTTGCAGATTCCGATAGATACCCATTCGGTACCGCAGTCAGCCTGGTCACCGCACTAGGGGCGGATCACGGTGCGGATCGAATTAGCATCTTCACTCAAGCTTTGAACAACTTCGAACAGCATGCGACCGAGACAAGTTTCGGCGGCAGTGATATTGGCAGCTTCATCGAGCACACATGGAACGACGTTCCTTCGGGCCTGGCGCTCGAGGCAATTAACCAAGCCCTGGACGCGGCGAAAGAGGGCGACTCTGAGTCTCATTATTCAATTTCGTCAGCGATGGGAAGCGTCGTTTTGAACTCGGATTACGCCCTCCGCCTCTTCCAACTCTTACCTACTCTTCAGCAATTGGACAAAGACAAGGCGGACGCCCTCTTAGGGGAGCAGATGGACGTTGCGGACCAACTGAAGTCTTATGCCAAGGGCATGCTGTCGCTCCAGTCCGAAAACACTAGTCTCTCTTATGGTGTCACCAACAATGGATCGGGCATCCGTGATACCGCTGCAAAGCGGCAGGCTGATGCTCAGATGCAGGACGGCGTTGCTGCAGTTCTGAACCAAGCCGACACAGACCCCATTGGAGCATTGGCGAAGGCTGTTACATTGCCTGTACATGGGCCGCCTGATTCATCGTCACCGCGCGCGGGCGCCCTTCTTTCAATCGCTCGGAAGACCGCTGCGAAGAAAACATCCGTGTCAGAGTCGGCTTTTGGATGACTTGTCGACAATTCAAGATCAGCTAACCCCTCAGGAGATGACCAGAATTGACAACCTACCTGAGCTGTATCCGAATGTGGGTGATACAGACGTGCAAAGAAGGCCGTGGACATTCTTGTAAAAGCCGCGCACAAGATCTACGAACAGGATACGGATGCAGACGATCCTAACAAGGCCTTCCAGGGCACCTGGCCCTCAACCGATCTGTGGAGGAAAGCGATACAGCAAGGTGCCAAGATCTCACCGATGTTGCCGGAAGGAATCATTTCTGGCCTGCCGGATGCAGACATCGCTGCATTCGAGAGGGTTGTCTTCGCCAGCGCTCCAGTTGGAGCACCCGCCACCGATGCTTCCATTTTGGTGGCCGATTGCAGGAAGAAAGACGCCAGTTTCCGTGTTTCCCATTAAGAATTCCGGCCGACCGAGTTCGGCAACGGGATCGCTGGCTTATCTGCATTCAGGAATAAAATAGCGACCGGGACAATCCCGGATTACTTGAAATCCGCACCGTTGTTCCTAACGGCGGCGTAGGTTTGCGAATCCCTTCTCAATAACCTCTACGGTATCTTCGGCGAGATTCAGCCCGGGCAGTTCTTCGCGGGTGAACCAGCGGACTTCGGCAGCGTCGCTGGCGGCCAGGGATTCTCCCCCGACGGGGCGGCACAGAAAATCAATCAGCACGTAGTGGTATTGCACCCGCCTCTCTGCATCGCGCAGGACGCGGTCGAACACTCCCAACAGTTCGCCGGGTTCCACGATGAGTCCGGTTTCTTCGCGGGCCTCTCGGATTGCGGCTTCGCGCACCAGTTCTCCCACTTCCAGAACGCCCCCCGGAATCGACCACTGCCCTTGTATCGGCGGATGTGCGCGCTTCACCAGCAGCACTCGATCACCTTCGATGATGATCGAGCCAACTCCAATCAACGGGAACTCCGGATATTCGCGTTTCATTCGTAGGTTCGAGCAATGAGCTGTGAGCGATGAGCCATGAGCAAAGCATATCGACTTTACGCCAATGCTTGAAGCTAGCAACCGTGGCTCATCGCTCACTGCTCATTGCTTACCGCTAGCTACGGTTGCCCATGTACAGCTTTTGGAGCTAGCACTTGTTAAAATTGCGCTCGGACGCTGGCCTATGGCTCTCGAAGAATATAAGCGGAAGCGGCGGTTTGAAGAAACACCCGAACCTCCACCAAAGGTCGAAAAGAAGCGTGGCAATCGATTCGTCGTGCAAAAGCACGAAGCGACCCGCCTGCACTATGACTTCCGTCTGGAGATGGAAGGAGTGCTGAAGTCGTGGGCGGTGCCCAAAGGGCCTTCGCTCGATCCGGCAGACAAGCGGCTGGCGATGCAGGTGGAAGATCATCCGGTTTCGTATTTCGATTTCGAAGGAAATATTCCCGAAGGCAACTACGGTGCGGGCAGCGTGATGGTGTGGGACGTGGGTACATGGGCTCCGCTTTCGCCGGTGGCTGTGAACGGAAAGTATCCCCCGGGTACGGAGGCCGACGCTGCGGCGATGCTCGCCAAAGGCGATTTGAAATTCCGTCTGAATGGCAAACGGCTGCAGGGAGATTTTGCGCTCGTCAAGATGAAGGGTCGGCGCCCCGGAAGCAAAGGCAACGAGTGGTTGATGATCAAAAAGCACGACGATCACGTCGTGGAAGGATTCGATGCAGGTGAAATCGATGAATCCGTACTCAGCCATCGCAGCATGGACGAGATCGCGGGTGATTCGCGATCGAAGGAGTGGACCAGCAGCCGTCCGGCGGGCCGGGGGAAATTGAAAGCCGCGTGGCTCGCGGACACCATCGCTCGGCTCGATCAAAAAAAGAAAAGTCCGAAGAAAACTACAGGGGACGCAGAGGACGCAAAGAAGAAAAAGAAAAGTAGCGTCGCGCTCCCACCGACAGTAAGTGATTCAAACGAGCTAAGTCTCCCCGGCGGAAACGGCTCATTTGCGGGAAGCGCTAAGAAAGATTTAAAAAACTCTGGGGCCTCGGCGTCCTCGGCGGTTATGGTTTCCGAACCCGTCAAGCGGCCGATGCCAACCACGATCCATCCCATGCTGGCGGAGTCGATCGACGATCCGTTCGACAGCGAAGAGTGGCTGTTCGAAATCAAGTGGGACGGCTATCGCGCGATCGCATTCATCGAAAACGACAAGGTTCGCCTGGTTTCGCGCAATCAGAATGAACTCACGGCGCGGTATCCGGAATTGAAGGATATGCCGGCATTCGTCAAAGCGAAAACTGCGATTCTCGACGGCGAGGTTGTTGCTCTCGACGCTGATGGCCGGGCGTCGTTCAGCCTCATGCAACAGCGAACCGGATTCCGACCCGGAGTCCGCAAAGCTGTGGCGAATGCCGGTATATCTGTCTTGTACTACGCGTTTGATCTGCTCTACCTTGACGGCTATGACTGGCGACGCGTTCCGCTGGAGGAGCGGAAGAAAAAGCTTAAGTCGATTCTAGAATCCGGCGATGCGCTGCGTTATTCCGATCACTATGAAACGCAAGGAAAAGCGTTATTCGACATTGCACGAGACAGGGAGTTGGAAGGGATTCTCGCGAAGCGGCGCGCGAGTTGTTACGAGGAACGGCGGAGCCGGGAGTGGCTGAAGATCAAAATCCGCCACCGCATGGAGTGCGTCGTCGGCGGGTACACCGAGCCGGAAGGAACTCGTGCGCATTTCGGATCGCTGGTGCTTGGGTTGTATGACAAGCAAGAGCGACTCATTCATGTGGGACAAGTGGGGAGCGGCTTCGATCAGAAGCGGCTGGCAGAATTATTCAAGGTATTGAAGAAGCTTGAATCCAAGACCAATCCTTTCTACGGAGAAGTCGAGGCGTTACGAAAAGTCATGTGGGTCAAACCGGAACTGGTGGCGGAAGTCGAATATGCGGAGTGGACTGAAGGCACGAATACAGGCAGCGCACCCAAGCTGCGTGCCCCCGTTTTCCTCGGGTTGAGGGATGACAAAAATCCGAAAGAGTGCGAGCTGGGGCAGTGAGCCAGCGAGCGTCTAGAAACCACAGGGCCTATAGGCCCGAATGTATGGCCCACTAACGCGGCGCTGGAAGCGCCGCTCTTCCACGGAGTCGTCAGGCCATTAGTCTTGCCCGAGTGGTGGGCGATTAGTCCTGCATGACTCGCCAGGGCAATTGGTCGTGCACGAAGTCGGCCGCAATTAGGCTTGGCAACTTTTGCGACACTGCGCGCGAGATCCCTCGTCCCGCTGGTCAAAACGCATCCTTCGGGATGACGCCGCACCCGGAGTTCGCCGGAGAATCGAAAAGCCTTGATCTCTACTTCACATCTTTCATCGCCAATAGCGTTCCGTAGTCGCGGCCGCTGACATCGACGGCGCGCGCCACTACTGCCGCAAAGGCCTCGCGGACTTCCGGATATTTCGCGACCAGGGCTTTAATCACGTTGAGGTTGTCTTGATAAGCGAGGTTCGCGTTGGATACGTTGGCTGATTGATAGCGAACGATCAAATCCAGATCGTTGCCCACAATTTCAGGAAACACCGATGTCAATTTAGAAGTGGAGTTTCCCACAGGAAGGTCAACGGTCTTGCCGCTTGCTGGCAAGTCGGCCGGCTGCAGGCTCTGCGATTCGTCGTAGAGTTTGTCGGTCGCCAGCGTGCTCATGAAGGGCAGCGGAGACACCAGGCTGCGCGCCTCCTGATAATAGAACCACGCGTTGTGCGTTTGACCTTTGGCCTTGTACTGGCGGGCCTGATTCAAGAACCAATCGCTATCGTGTCCTGCGGTCTGAGCGGATTTAATGTAAAGACCGCCGAGCTTCCAATCGGTTCCCATTTGCTGCAGCACTTCAGAACACATGGTGCGGCCTTTAGACGAGGTGGCATCCATCAAGACTACGGCGTACTTAGCGGGTGGAAGATTGTCCAAGTAAAAGGCAGCGCTGTTTGCGGTCTGGCCATTCTTGCCGAAAACCCCGCAGTAAAATTCGGCGCGAGTATTTGGCGTTCCCTGTTCGTTATCGAGTAGGAATGCATTCTTGATGGTGGCTTGAGCGCCTGCAAGATCGGGCTGGCGCTCCTTAATCAGGTTCTCGATCCCGCCGAAGTCGGAGGCGAGACTTGGGATGGAGTTTTGTTTCAGGGATGCGGCGTCACCCTTGGTTGCCAGGCCAAAATAACGCTGGCCCGCACTCGTAATGGCGTTGTGAACCGTAGCATCCATGTCAGCCGAGGTTTGGCAGATCTGGCCGGAAACTGCCGAAGTGACTAGAACCAGGAAAATCACATCCAATACGGGTGAGATATTGCGGCGGAGCGGAGTCGAGTTCATCTGATTTTCAGCCTTTACTTCCAGTAACTTGCACGCTTGAGCTTACGCCTGCTGCTTCGTGCCTAGCATAAGATTTTCTGTTGGCAGAAATGGTTGACTGCAATCATTTCTCGAACCCCTCCATCTCCTGTTCGTGCTATAGCATCCAAGTACGCAAGAGAGTAGGCTTGGATCGTTCTAAGCGACGGGATTAACCGGCCAACACGCTACCTTCACGGGTGCTAAAATTCTAAGAAGTTGCCTCGCGAAGTTTCCCCCTTATAACACCAGTGTGCTGAGAGGAGTGGCTATGAGTGCCAGATCACGATGGGCAAAGCTGAATGGAACCGTTTTGATCGCCGCGGTTCTATGTCTGGTAAGCGCCAGCTCAGCTCTGCCCGCTCAAAACCACCACAAGAAAGCCAAGAAGCCTTTACCGCCGCCTTTGCCGTCGGGTCCGACTGGTCCTGTCCAGCAAATTCCGTTGGATTCGATCGCTGCGGTACCTCCGCAGGTGAGCTTTCAGAATAACCAACTGACGATTGTTGCTCCGAATTCGACCCTGGCTGACATTCTTCGGGCAGTTCGCAAGCAGACAGGTGCGGAAATCGATGTGCCGTCGGCGCCGGAGAGAGTGGTGACCAAGTTGGGCCCTGGCCCTGCTCGCGAGGTGATGGCGGAGCTGCTGAATGGTTCCCGCTTCAACTATGTATTGCTAGGCACCCCTGGGGACCAGAACGGTCTGACCCGCGTCGTGCTGGTCGCCAAGACTGGCGCGCCAGACATCACGCCCAATAATCCCCAGCCGGGTGAAGCAGGACAGGGCATGCAGCAGGCGGGAATGCAAGCTCCAGGAGTGGTGCCGCCAGCTAATTTTAATGCGCCCCAGCAGGAAGCTCCTGAAGCCAATGAAGAACCTGCCGAAGAGACGGCTCCCCCGGACGACAATAACAACGATCAGAACAACGGAGCCGAAGCGGAACAGCCTCAGGAAAATCCAGGGGTCAAAACGCCGCAACAAATGCTGCAAGAGATGCAGCAGAGGCAGTTACAGCTTCAGCAGAACCAGCCCCAGGGTCAACCTCCAATCCCAGGATCGGGGATGCCACCGCATCCACCCCAGGAGCAGTAGCGGTTAGGGTCGGTTGCCGCGGCTGGACTCAACGCGCGTGAGCACACGGGTGGTCTGGGCAGTCTCACCTCTGCCCATAGCGCGATAAAGAAGATCCCAATCGCGCGCTACTTCCGTCTCCGTAATGCCATGAGGAGAGCGGTGTAACTCCGACTGCAGCCGGGCCTCAATTAACTGCAGCAACAGTTCCGGGGGCGCGTTACCGTTCATCACATTACCGACGGCAATTCCAACCTCAATGCGGTCGCTACCAAGCTGCATTGCAAGAGTCGGCATGCCGTCGTCGTCTACCGTGCTCTGCGCCTTGGATTGCAATTTCGCCCAAGTCTTCTCTACCGAGCGACCGCTTTCCGGATACGCGCCAGCAAGGAGATGCTTGAGTTCCTGCTGATAGCCGCGGAGATCTTCGCGGTCAAGGGGCGCCTGCGGCTGCTCTCCAACAACAAAAACCATGGCATTGCGGGCCGGATCAAAGTGTTCCGCGCCGGTTCCGACGTAGACGGCTGCAACGCATCCGGCAAAGATTGGGCTCACCACGGCGCTGGGAACGATGTACTTTTTCGACGTAAAGAAGGCATCGACAACTCCATGCACGGTAGAACTGCGAGGCATGCTGCCGGGAACCTGCGATATCACGATTCGCGAAAACTTAAGCTGCGGATGGCGCGAGCTGTATTTGACCAACGTCTTCGCCATCTGCTTAGGCGTCGTCATGCCCAAGTCAGCGACCACACTGCGATGCAGTGCCTTCGGATAATAAAAGTTGATGATGCCTTTGGCGAAGTCCGCGCAATTCTCGGAAACCGTGTGAAAATGCGACACGTTACCAGACGCATTCAGTTTATTGATGAGCGCCCGATCTTGGGCGGGCGTCGTCTCGATCTCGAAGCCGTAGATGGTGCGGTCATAGGACGAACCAACGAGTTCGTACCAGTTCCCACCGGGAGTCGCGCCATTTTTGAGATCTGGGGCGATGTCTTCCAGATATGTGCGGCGATAACGGTCGCGGAGGAAGGCGGTCATCTTCGCATCGGCAAAGAGAGGGATTTCTTCCGGGCGGTCTACTGCGTACAAATACGGGATGAGCGGGATGGCGACCCAGTCGTAGCCGCCAACGCCGTTATAGCGGCTGATCACAACTCCAGTTTCGCCGGGATGGCACGGCCTGAGAAGCAAGGGGGTCTCGGCGCAGACTCCGGAGAGATATACAGCAGCGTGCCCGGTGGCAGTGAAGAATCCTAGCTTTCCGTAGGGCTCTTCCAACAACAGCGTTGCAGAAGCACTTGCCCCAGCGGAGCAGGCGAGCATCAACACGATGATCGTAGCGACAGCTCGACGCGAGAAACGAATTTGGCCCCAGTACTTTGTCACTCAGACGACTCCCCAGTCTAACCTGCTTAATGAGAACCCTTTAGCGGAAGATTAGTTGCTACCAAGCAAAAAGACCAGTTACGGAAGTTCTGTACTTTCGACGCGGCAAGAGGCGAATATTAGGCGAATACCTCGTTACTCGGAGGTTTCAATACCGCCTGTTTGGGGATGTCCAGGACTGGTATGTTCCTGAAACTGCAAGAGCGCCCAGCGGGCGCTTTCGGCGACGGTTTGGTCATCGTCGTGAGCCAGCCTCTCGAGTAAAGGAAGGAACTCCCTCCTACAGCTATTTCCCATCGCGATTACAGCGTTGCGCCGTAGGCCGGATCGCTTGGCACGCCGGATGGGGGAACCATGGAAGGTCTTCCGGAACTCTTCTTCGGAAATCTCGGCGAGCCAGTCGAGAGCAGGATTGACCAAGCCGGGGCGAGCGGCGAATTCAGGGGCGGTTGTGATTGGGCCCTTGCGGTTCCAAGGGCAAACGTCCTGGCAGATGTCGCAGCCAAACACATGACGTCCCGTGCCGGAGCGCAAGTCCTCTGGGATGGGACCTCGCTTTTCAATCGTGAGGTAAGAGATGCAGAGATTGGAATCGAGCTGATAGGGCGCGATTAGGGCTTCCGTCGGGCAGGCGTCGATGCAGCGGGTACAAGTACCGCAGCGATCGGGAGGGGGCAAGTCGGGAGTCAGTTCGAGAGACGTAAGAATGACGCCCAAGAAGAGCCACGAACCCTTTTTCTGATTGAGGATGCAAGTATTCTTGCCAATCCAGCCGACACCCGCATACTTAGCGAAAACGCGTTCCACGATCGGGCCGGTATCTACATAGCTGCGCATAATGAGGTTCGAATCGGTGTCTGGCATCACCTCATGCAGAGCGGCCTCGACGTGCTTCAGGCGGCGTAGGACGGCGTCGTGATAGTCTTCACGGCTCCAGGCGTAGCGCGATATCCATCCGCACCTGGGATCGCTGACCTGCGTTGAATAGGGATGATCGGTGTTGTAGTTGAGGGCACACACGATCACGCTCTTCGCCCAAGGGGCGACGCGGGAAAGAGAGGCACGCTTGAGTTCTCCTTGAGCGTCGCGTGATTCCATGTATTTCATCTCTCCGGCATGTCCGGCCGCGATCCATTCAGGAAAATGTCCGAGCTCCCGAGAGTCCGTGGCGAGGGCAATGCCGCACAGATCGAATCCCGCGATTTCCGCAGCGTGCTTAATGATTTCTTTGGCGTTGCCGATTTGCATCTGATTACTACAAGGATAACAGCGTCAGGTAGTGGGCTTTTTTCCCTTGCTCTGGTTAGATTTCCTTGCAAAGAAAAACGCGACCACTGAACTGGTCGAAAGCTACCAAAGGCAATCGGCTGACATGCGCAAACTTTCACTTTATCCTTCCGCCGTGCACATGAAAGCATTCATGGCATTTTGCGTGTGCAGCGTGGTGTTCGCAGCCCTCGGTCTCTCGGCTCAGCAATCGAATACCGCGTCCGTGACAATTGCGGTGAAAGATCCATCCGGAGCGCCTATCCCGCACGCGATTACTCGAATCATTCCTGCCCTCGATGTCGGCCCGAAGCCGGAAACGGACGACAAAGGGCGGCTCACAATCCTTTTGAGGCCGCGCGATTACTACGTTGTAGTCGAGAGCCAGGGGTTCCGGACATCCGTGACTCACCTCGTTGTGCCAGACTCGAGCCAACCTGAGCAGGTTTCGGTGGTCCTGCAGGTCGGCGGGGGAGGATACCATGTCGAGCTGCGAACTGCACCCTCTAGCACTTTGACAATTCGGACGGACAAATTTCAGACGTCAGTCACATTCTCGTTAGCCGAGCTGAGGCCCATGTCCCACATCACATCAACGGTCCACAATTCGCATACGAATGCAGACGAGACCTACTCGGGCGTGCGACTAAGCGATCTTCTCGTCAAAATGGGAGCACAGTTGGAGATGATCTCCGCGGCAAAGCACTCGCTGATTACGTGGTGGTGACCGGTGCCGATGGCTATCAGGTTGTGCTTGCGTTGGCCGAGATCGATCCCACATTTCATCTGGGAGAGGTCTTGGTTGCCGACACCATGAATGGCAAGCCCCTTGACGAACATTGTGGGCCGTTCAAGTTGCTGGTGACTGAGGATAAGCGTCCAGCGAGGTCGGTGTGAAACCTCATTACGATCGAACTGAAATCCGCCCAGTAGACGAGGAAAAAACTAAGCCCGCCTAATTGGATCCGGCAGGTTTGTCTGCTGCAGCTTTAGCCTTACCCGTGACTCGCTTGAGGTGATCCTGGAAAGAATCCAAGCCAGGGTCGTTTGTCTTCGTTCCAAGTTCGATTGCTTTTTGAAAGCTCTGTGTCGCCAAGTCCAGCTTGCCACCACCCTCATAGCCTTCGCCGAGGCTGTCATAGACATTGGCTGAGGCAGGATAGAGTTCGACATTCTGCTGGAAAACCGCGATCGCCTCGTTGAACTTTTTCATTTCCATGAGGCGATATCCCAAGCCGTTGATCGCATTCTCCGGCACCTTGATGCGATATCCGTAGCGTTGGGACAGTTCGCGGTAGTGCTTCTCCAGTCCTGCCATGCCGCCCTCGGGCATTCCCGTGGAATCGCGTGCGACCGGCCAGTCGGAAAAGATCATTCGCAGCCCGGCATAATGCGCGCGCAGGACCGTGGAGCTGTGGGTTTCATCGGAGTAACGAGCCGAGTCCCAGTGGAAGTGTTTTGGCGTTTTGGAAGTGAGCGTCTTTTTCAGCTGATCGAAACCGTCCTGCATGTCCTTACCCTCTCCTCCGAGAGAGAAGAAGAGGCGCTTGTCCAGCTCGGCATGAGCGGCGAAAAACTGCTGCGCCTCATGCAGAGTGTGCTCGTCATCCCACCACAAGCTTGGGCTCACCGCGATGTATCCCTGAAACATATCGGGACGGCTGGTAAGAATGTGAATCGCCATCAGGCCACCGAGAGAGTGTCCGGCAAAGATGCGCTAAGGCGCAGTGCGGTAATGTTTGTCAATCTCCGGGATCAGTTCCGTCTGGATGAAATCCAGAAAGCGATCTCCACCTCCACTCGTGGGGATGCGTTCGATGGTGCCGTCGGCGTTCTTTACGTCGGCATGAGTGGGCGTCAGATCGCGGGTGCGGTCTGTATTGGCGATGCCTACGACAATGATTGGCGGCATGCGGCCGTTGTCAACAAGGAAGTCAATCGTGCTGCCAATCTCGTTGATGTGGCCGGGACCGTCCGTCAAGTAGAGGACGGGAAGCGGATCTTTGCCGGGATCATAACCATGCGCGGTTCGAACCCAGATCGTGCGATCCTCGTTGAGGACAGTCGAATGGACAATAAGTTTCTGAGGGATCGGCGGTGCGATGTCCTGGGCCGTGGCGGCAACAATCAGTAGAGTGGTGAGAATGAGAGCCAGCACCAGCGACCTTGAAGAAGTCAGACTCATTCGGCCTCCATTTCTCAATTACAGACGAGTGAGCGCGCTCGCTGTCACCGACAGTGTATGAATTTTGGGTTCTGGAGTGTGGCTGTTGGGAATCTTAAACGCCGAGCTTTTTAACTTCTTCGTTGTAATACTTGCGGTAGAGGATGTCCCACTCTTGCGAGCCTTCAAGGATCGTCCGCTTCTGGGTGTCGATTTTCTGGCGGGCAGCGATATCAATCTTGGCTTCCTGATTGAGCAGGTCTTCGAGGATCTTGCGCGTTTCCTGACGGATGGTGTTGGGGTCTTCGATAAACTCGACTTCGTCCATCTGCTTGAGCACGTCGGAAACGGCGCGGGCCAGGACGTTTACTTTGTCGCGGCTGAGTCTCACAGCACCGCCTTGTACTTGCGAACAAGTTCGCTCTTCACTTTGCGGAACATCTCTTGATAGTTGGCGCCGGTGTTGCGCATCTCTTCGGAATACGCTTCCAGAATGACCCGAACTTCGTCGTTGATGCGGTCCTCAAGGGAAAGCTCTTCGAGGAGCGCGGTGTGCACGCGTTCAGTTACTGCCGGGACCGCAGAGGTTTCGATGAACTTGCCTGCAATCAACTTCTTAGTGACTTCGCGGGCCAGATAGCCCACATATTCTTTGGAAAAAAGCATGTAAGGGTAGAGGCGCTGGGCGCAACTCAGTTGTTGGTTATGAATTAGAAAGTGTAACACACGGCGAGGCAAGACGCAGGCCAGCGCGGGTTGGAATGCCTCGGTTGGGTGTCAATTCGCGAATAAACGGGAGCGGAACCTAGCACTTTTTTCCCTGCCGACTTTCTCCGCGATCCCGGCGGCCTTTCTTTGCCAACTCGGCGGTACGTTCTGCTTGCGGCATGCACGAACTCACTGCACGCGGGAAGGCGGCTGATCGCGCAATGTATATACGAACTGCCGAATTTCGCGCCGCTGGCGTTCAAGTTCCGCGGAGGATTCCTTGGAAAGCTGCTGATAGAGACGTAACTCTTCTTTGGACTTCTCCGGCTGACCGGTCTGGCGATAGGCCTGTGCGAGCCGGAAGTGTGATTCTTCCGTCTGTGGAGCGATCTGAATCGCGCGCTGATAGTACGGAATCGCGGCAGACGCGTTGCCCTGATCTGCGTAAACGATTCCCATCTCTAGCTCAGCCTCAGCGAATTGTGGATCGAGACGAATTGAATTCGCCAGAAGGGATTCGACGTGGGCGGCGCGGGATTTATCCTGCGGGTCGCGATTCTTCCAGAGCACAACGGCATAGTAATAATTTGCTTGTGCATTCTGAGGCTGGAGCGTGGCGAAGCGCTGCAGCTTTTCAAGAACTTCATCAGAAGAGTTCTTTTCCGCGTGCTGCATTTTTCCCAGGAAGAGATAGGGCGCGGGATCGTTGGGGTTGACATCTGAGGCGGCACAAACTTGTCGCACGGCTTCCTGGTTGGAACCGCGGGCGAAGGAGGCGGCACCCAATCCGATCCACATGCGCGTCGACTTCGGAAACAGCTTGGTTCCTTTATCAAACACCTCTGCGGCTGGCTCGGCGGCGTGATGCAAAAGCAACTCCGATCCCCAATCGAAGACGTACGGTTCCGTCGCATCCATCTGAGCAGCATGCTGGTATTCGTGGACCGCATCGAGAGAGTCGCCGAGCTTCTCGTCGATAGAGCCGAGGAGATGATGGAGGGCGGCCGTGTCGTGATTGGCAATTTGCTGACGCACTTCGTCGCGAGCCTGGGAGTAATTGCCCGCTCGCAATGATTTGTCGACCTCGGGCGCTACTCCGGGAGACTCGGCCTCAACCTTACTGAGCGTGGTTGTATCTTTCGCAATTGAATCGCGAGTGCGGACTACGGTGTCGGAGCCGTGGCCTCCGAGACTTGTCGTGTCGGTAACGCCGGAGACGCTGAACTGAGGCTCATCAAAGAACTGCGGTGCGCCGGCCACGGCTGACGAGGTCGTGAGATCAACGCTCTTGTTTTCGCGTGCATTCACCAAGACTGAGATAATCTCCCCTTCGCCTGATCCGCTCTTGACGGCATGAACGGAATAGACACCCGCAGATAAGCCGGTAAAAGTGTAATGGCCCTGTTCATCCGTTGACACCGACCTGGAGTGGGTCGAATTCTTTTCCGTCAAGGACACCGACGCGTTCGTAACTGGCTTTCCTTGCGAGTCGCGGATCGTTCCGTGGAGCGAAGCGGATGGTCCGGTCTCTTGGGAGGCCAGTGGAAGGATTGCAAAGTAGAAGATGAAGATGCCAAAGCGTGCAGCTTTGGCAAGTACCCAACGGCTTCTTCTTCGCAAGCCAGACCCTATCATCGTAAAATCCTTGCCCTTCGCGGATTCTAGCGTTCTGAGTAAGTATCGGCAACTTCGTCGCAACTATTGGTTGGCAGTATTTGCTGCAAGAAATACAATGCTGTGCTTCGCCATGCTCACGAAAATTCCTCGTACATCTCACCTAAATCGGGCTTTGCTCGCGGGTCTTCTTTGTTTTTCTTCCCTTCTCTCTGTTGGCCAGTCCTCCGCCAAGAGGAAGATCATCATCGATCAGGATGCCGCAGGTCCGGCGGGGACAGATCAGCAGTCGATTTTGCTGCTCATCCAGTCTCCGCAGACTCAAGTGCTGGGCGTTACGGTTGTGACCGGTGACGCGTGGCTCAAGGAGGAAGTCGCCCACACACTGCGAATGCTCGAGATTATCGACCGCACGGATATTCCGGTTGTGCCAGGAGCCGAGTATCCGCTGGTGCGGCGCAAAGACGAAACAGAGCTTTGGGAACAGCAATATGGGTCGGTGGCCTGGCTCGGGGCCTGGACTCCGCGCTTATACCATCCCGCCGATCAACTGGGCGAAATGCCCGAAGGGAGACCGACAACCAAACCGTCAGATGAAGATGCGGCGCATTTCATCGTGCGAATGGTGCGCAAGTATCCGCATGAGGTTACGATCTACGAAGGCGGACCGATGACGAATCTCGCGCTGGCAATCGCGCTGGATCCGGAGTTGCCGAGCTTGGCGAAGGAATTGGTCTTCATGGGCGGCAGCCTGAATCCGACAACGGATGATCCGGAATTCGTGAACACTCCGCGGCGCGAATTCAACCTGTGGTTCGATCCGGAAGCAGCCCATGCGGCACTGATGGCTCCCTGGAAGAAGATTGTCTGTACGACAGTCGATATCTCGGTAAAGACCCGATTCACGCAACAACTCGTCGACCGAGTGAAGACGGCCAACTCGCCTGCGGCACAATATGTCGGCAAATATGCGCGGCTGCACGGACAGTACAACTATCTCTGGGATGAACTTGCGGCTGTCGCTTGGCTCGATCCGAGTCTTATCACCGCAAAAGACACGCGCTATCTGGATGTAAACCTCAATCACGGCGCGGCATATGGGGATACGCTGAGTTGGTCTGAGCACGACAAGCCAAAGATCGTCGGAACACCTGCGGAGATTCAGGACGACCTGGACACGCAGAAGTTCTACGGGAAATTTGTGGAGCTTCTCAGCTCACCAACCCCGAAACCTTAAACCACAAAGGACACTGGCTTAATTATTGGTGCAATTCTTTCAACATTTGCTTGGCCTGCGAATGGTCGGGATGTTGTTTGAGCAATTCGAGTAGTAGAGCGCGGGCTTTGTCGAGTGCTCCCTCAATTGCGTACACCCGGGCAAGGTTTAAATAAGCCTGGTCAAATGCGGGGGCGACTTGAATACAGTGCTCAAAACTTGCCACGGCCTGATCGCGCCGCTGGGTCACGAGATAGAGCACGCCAAGATTATTCAGTGCCTCAGGGTATTCCGGGCGGGCTTTCAGCGCACGCTGCAGATATTCGTATGCCTTGTCGGCATCATTATCTTGCGCAAAGACCATACCAAGGCTGTAGTTTGCCTCAGGATCTTCGGGTGCGACTTCGACTGCCGTCTCCAGAACTGTCCGTGCATCACTCCAGCGCTTTTGAAGACGATGGGCGTTGCCAAGATTGTCGAGCGATAACAAGTGACGCGGATTGATGCTTAGCGCCTTCTTGAAATCTGCGATGGCGTCATCGACGCGGTTTTCGCGCGTGGCGATAACTCCCAGGTTATTCCATGCGTCCGGCAAAGTGTCGGGATAACTCGGCTGCAACTTCACGCAGCGCTCGAACATTTCGCGGGCTGCGGCGTTCTTATTTTGATTAAGGTAGACGCTGCCGATCCCGTACAGGGCCTCAGCACTAGTCGGATCATCGCGTAAGGCCGTTTGAAAAGCGACTTTCGCCTGGTCCAGGTATCCGCGCTGGAAAAAGACAGCGCCAGTAGAGAGATTGTTCCGGCCGAACTCGAGCGAGTACTTCGTGCTCGGGAACGGTAAGGCGCGAGCCAAACGCTCCGCATCGGTGTTGGGAACTTTGCGGAAATCCTGGGCAATGTGCTCAGGGTCGATGACGCCCTGATACACCTTGACGATATACCCATCGGCATTGATCAAGAACGAAGTAGGAAGTGTTAGGTCGCGATGTCGGTCGAAAAGTTGACGAAAAAGAATGTTGTATACGGCAGCGATGTCATCTGAGCAACGAAGGATCGGAACATCGAAGAGGTGTTCACGAAGAAAGGCCTCGAGAGTCTGGTTGTACGAATGTTCCCTTTGTGTTGCTCCGACCGCGAGGCTATCCACGTTGACGCACAAAGTTTGTAGCCCATGCGTGCGCCAAGGGGAATAGTTTCGTTCGAGAATCGCTAGAATCTCCCGACATTCCGGCGACTTCGTCGTCCAAAAGTAGAGCAAAACAGGCTTGCCTTTGAATTCTGAAAGCGATAGCTGCTGGCCAGATTGATCAGCCGCGGAAAAGTTGGGCGCAGGAACGGGCGCAAGAAGCCAGGTTTCGACTTTGGATGGAAGGACTTCCTCCTGGCTTTGAACGATTGGCCCCGACTCTCGTGTTGATCTGCTGTGAAAGGGCTCTACGCGATTCGGCTCCGCACCTTCAACCACCCAGATCCGGTGGTTGGTTGGCAGGTCGTGGACTTCTTGAACGAGCCCGCTCGGCCATCGAATCGAGGCCCGGACCAGCCCTGTCGCTTCTCCAAGACCGAAAAACACATCTTTACTGTGCTGGGAGAGGAAGCCCGATCCAGCTTGCAACAGGCGTGTCTGGCGGCCTTTGTCGGTCTCAACTGTTATGGCCGCACCAATCGCGTCCCGGTTACTTTTTACACCTCGCAGGCGGAAGACAATCGACGGCGGCAAATCGCGCTGGACGTTCTTCAGAATGCGCAGCTGCGGCGCGTTGCGGCTCTTGAGAAAAATTTCCTGCCGTCCGTCGTGATCAAAATCGGCGAGTGCGAAAGATCGGCCATCTTCGACGAAATCCAAACCAATGGCAGCGGAGACGTTCGAGAAGATTCCGTCATGATTGTTGGCAAAGAAAACATTGCGTTCATATCCACTCCAGGTGCCGTCGGAGCGGATCAATTCGTTGATGGCGTTCCATCCCTGCTCGTAATCGTGTGAAGAACCAGCCGTATCGGGTGAATTCGCTACCACCTGACGCCAGAAGAAGCTATTCAGGTCATCGCGTGACGGACCGGAGACCATTCCGTTGACGACGTAGAGATCTTCAAAGCCGTCGTGGTCAAAATCGAATGAGTCAGAAGCCCAAGCCCAGCGGCCGATCCCGACTCCAGCGGCATTCGTCGCGTCGCCAAATTTGCCCTCGTGATTGCGCAACAACGAGTTACCCATAGCGTGTTTCTGGTAAAGGGCGCGCACTTTGGGATCGGAATCTGGTTTGAATGAGTCGAGCATCGAAATGCGGACTCCTGCTGCAGTCCACATATTTGCGACATAGAGATCCTTAGAGCCATCATTGTTGTAATCGAACCAGCTGACGCTCATACCGGCGCCGACATCTTCGACATTCTGTTGCGGAGCTACGTCCGTAAAGGTTCCATCGCCATCGTTGCGGTACAGATTCTTTCTGCCAAAGTCGTTGACTACGTAAAGATCGGGCCAGCCATCACCGTCGAAGTCCCCCCATCCACAGCAAAAGCTGTAGCGGGTATTGTTCTTATCGAGACCAGATTCGCCGGTCACGTCGCGGAACGTGCCGTCGCGGTTGTTGCGCATCATGAAGTTGGGCGGCCCGTTCTCGGCATCGTGGTACGGAGACGGATATTTATATTGGCCCGTGCCCTGATAGTAGGAATAGAGGCAGAAATAAATGTCGAGCCAGCCATCGCGGTCGTAGTCGGCGACGGCTGCACCGGTGAACGTTCCTTGCGGCGGATTGGCAAATTTAAATGCGTCCGGCCCTTGCTGGAACTTTCCCCCGCCCTGATTCCGGAAAAGCAGCGGGCCATTGTTACGAACGAGAATGACATCTTGACGGCCATCGTTGTCGTAATCAGCAAAGAGGGCGCAAACCGTATTTTCTAGAACGCCCAGGCCGGATGATTCCGTGATGTCCTCAAACGTGCCATCACCGCGATTGCGGTAGAGACGATTGGGCAGTCCGGCAGTCTGGCAGATGTACAGATCGTCGAAGCCATCGTTATCGATGTCGGCGACAGAGATTCCGTTGTGTCCGTAGATGTCGATACCACAGGCACCGTCAAGCACGGTACGCCAATAGTCGGTGCCGTGCAGGAGTTGCTCGGAATAAGAGGAATTGTTCCCCATCGCGGCTGCGGTCACGTCGACATAGAAGGGCGAGTTCGATCGAGCACGAGTTTCATCAAGCAACTGCCAGTTTGAAACACGGTACTCCCCGGACCCGGAGGGCTCCCAGGTCAGGCGCCAATTACCAACGAGCTGCTCACGATGGAATCCTTGCCCAGCGGCGACTATTTCGTAGCGCACAGCCGTCTGAACCTGCTTGGGAGCCGCTCCAGATTTGCCAGTCTCTCCTGCTTCGATCCGCGTGATTTGGAACTCAGCGATGTCAATGTTCGAGAAAGCATCAAAAGTAGATTGCCAGGCTTGAAGGAAAGCGTCTCGGTTAAGCCCGACAGTAGCTCCAAACGTGCATTTGTGTACTTGTAGAGCGGGAGAAGTGCGCACTGGATGCAGCTCCGTTGGCTTGGGCGAGGTCCCCAAGAAATTGGCAGTGAAGCTCTTCCTTATCACTTCTAAGTTTCGTGGGGAGTTCTTGAGAGCTACACTCCAAGCAACGAGAACTTCTGCAATTTGATCGGCGTGTACCTCGGTAGGAAAGCGATCGAATTCCGGACGAACTTTGCTTAACGTTGCCTCGAGCGGTCGCTCGGTAATGTAGTGCGGTTGCAGATGGAAGATGGAAGGGGAGGCGGCGGATTGCGGAGCTGCAGGCCTCATCCCAGGGAAGGCTCTCCACAAACCTGCCGGAACAAAGGTGGCGCCCGTAAATTGGCAGAACTTGGATAGAAAGTCGCGCCGACTGAGTTCCAGTCGAAAACGCCGCTCTGCCGGGCTCAGAGAGATTTCTCCAGCGAAGTCACGTGTAGGGCGAAGCTAACATCGCGGCGGAAATAAGGTCAAGACGGGCGGAAGCGTCTGGGTACAAGAATGCCGACGGAGACTTTGCGGGTTGACTTCCGCCGACAATCTGCGGGCGCGGCCTGCAAAACGGAGCGGGCGCATGGACAACGACGTGCTGAGATGCGGAGCAAATGAGGGGAGATGGTGGGGGAATCCTTTAGCAGCTGAGCTCGCCAACCATCGGCCGCGGCGGTCCTTCAAGGGTTTCGGACTAGCGAGTCGCTTGTCTTGGAACCATGAGATTGGTCCAGACCTTGGGGTCCGAACTCGTGAGTCCGTCTAAGGACGAATCCCCAGATGGAATTATCGACCGGGCTGAATCCAACGGAGTTGCTTTGATGATTTTGTAGTCCTGGTACACGATCGAGAGGGTCGCTTTACCGCCCAAACGAATAAAGCTCTCGGTGTGATTCTCGGCAGGAAGCCAGAAATCGTTCACCTTTTTATAGCTATGCTTGATATCGGTCTTTTTGATCCACATGGAAGGATTCTTGCCGGGCTCCCCCTCGATACGAACGACCGCGAAGTCTTTGGCATCGATCCAGATCGTTCCGCGATAAAGAAACTTGTTCCGTGTTCTAGGAAGGAGTTTTAAAACATATCGCCCACCGTCGGGAGCTGTCTCAAACCCGGCAAGCTCAAAATCGTAGTTCTTTCGCGTGAGCGCCACGTCGTCGCGATTGTCTCCTTGGGAAGCCTCGAGTTCCCCTTCCATCAACTTCTTGAAGATGTGATCAATGACGAATTTTGACCCCGTCTCCGAGATAACCGTAAACTCCTTGGAGCTGGGCGCGCGAAAATTGACCTTGACGACCATCTCGGCGTCCCGGTCACTGGGAAAGCCGTGATATTCCATGCGATACACGCGTGTACCTTCGAACTCCTCCAAGGCTGCAGCCCGCTGCGCGTTTCGCTGCTCCAGATTGTTCAGGATTCGATCAAGGCTCAAGGTCTGACCTTGAGCAGATGTTGTGAGCTCAACAGCTTGCTGCGCGATAAGGCAAGGAGCGGCACAAAGGGCAACTGCGATCGGAATCGTTCGAACGAATCTCATCGGCTCACAACCTTCCGATGTTACAGAGCGTTGGATGCCACGCCGAGTTGCACGGCTGCCCCAAAAGTGACCGATCAGGATGTTACTGGTGCCGATTGGCGCCAGTTCTGCAAAAACTGGCAGGCGTTCGGATTTCGTGCGAGATCCTTGAACGCCGGGTCAGCATCCGACGAGTCGACATAGAAGTTGCAGAATTCCTGTAATATCTGGATTGGGCTGGCCCGACCTGGATTAACCGTTTAAACAGTGATGTGTCGTGGCCGGCATGAGCGAGCAGAAAAGGAACCCAATGTCGCGCCTGCCCGTCACTTACGAGTCGACCGCAGAGACCCTCTCCACCCGGTTTGAACAGACTTATGGAACGCAGCCGAGTATTTTTCGGGCTCCGGGGCGCGTGAATCTGATTGGGGAGCACACCGACTACAACGACGGGTTCGTGATGCCGGCAGCCATTGGCTTCTATACGTGGGTGGCAGTAAGCCCACGTTCGGATCGGGCGATCCATGTCCGCTCCGAGGAATTCAACGAAGCATTAGAGCTTTCGCTGCAAGAACTGTCAGGTCCGCCACAACATCATTGGTCTGACTTTGTCCGCGGAGTGGCTGCGGTACTTCAGAGTCAGGGGCATGAGCCATCAGGGACAAATTTGATCATCGAGGGCCAGGTTCCCATGGGCGCGGGCTTGAGCTCGTCGGCGTCGCTCGAGGTCGCGATTGCCTTAGCTTTACTCGGCGAATCGCGGTCTGAGGTTTCACAATTCGAACTGGTGAAGATGTGCCAAAGGGCCGAGCATGAGTACGTAGGCACGCGGTGCGGAATCATGGATCAGTTCATTGCTGTGTTTGGGCAAGAAGATCACGCCCTGATGCTCGACTGCCGGACCCTGGAATCGGACGCCTTGAGAATTCCGCAAGATGCGCGTCTGGTGATCTGCAACAGCATGGTGAAGCACGATCTTGCGGCAGCCGGCGAATACAACCGCCGGCGTGCCGACTGCGAAACTGGAGTCACCATTCTGCGGAAAAGCTTGCCTCAGGCGCGTGCTCTTCGCGACGTCACGCTAACGGACCTTGAGGCGCATCGGAGTGAATTGCCGGAAGTGGTCTACCGGCGGTGCAGGCACGTGATCAGCGAGAATCAGCGCGTACTCGATGCTGCCGGTGCGCTCCGCTCCGGAGATCTGGACGACTTCGGCCGGCTAATGCGCGAGTCTCATCAGAGCATGCGCGACGACTACGAAATCAGCGTCCCCGAACTCGACCTATTGGTCGAGATCGCGACCGAGTGCGCGGGCGTCTATGGATCTCGCATGACCGGCGGAGGCTTCGGCGGCTGCACGATCAGCCTCGTTCAGTCGCAATCGGTAGAGGCGTTTCAGAGAACGATCACATATAAGTATAAGGATGCCACCGGGATTTCCGCCCCAGTATATGTGTGCTCGGCGGCGCAGGGCGCGGGAGAGTGGTCAAATCACAGCTAAGATCTGCGAGCAGCCATCCCGCCTCATCGGCGGTCCGACTGCGATCGGTGCACGAGAGAGAGAGCGCGTTGCAGGGTTCTCACATCTTCTTCCAGAACTTGGCCGCGTTCGTATTCGCGACCGGAAGCCCTGCTGATGGAAACTCTCGGATTGCGGTAGCGCATCGGACTCGCCACGGAACTGCTCAAGCCGACGTGGATTTCTCGGACGCCTGTGCGCTCGACGATCGTAGGGGCATCCCTGTGGCCGATGCCTCCGCCAGCCATAATGGCAATGCGTCCCTGGGCAGATTTCACTAGCGCAGCGATCGTCTCGATCCCTTCGAAGCAAGTCTGTTCACCGCCCGAGGTGAGGATTCGATTCGCTCCCGTTTGGCAGACGCTCTCCAGTGCGCGGAAGATATCCGAAGACATGTCAAAGGCACGGTGAAACGTAACAGAGAGCGGTCTCGCCAGTTCCACCAGTTGCCGCGTACGCTCGAGATCAACGTTTCCTTCGGGATCGAGGATTCCCAGGACAACTCCGTCGACACCCAACTCCTTCGCCGTTTCAATGTCGTGTCCCATGATTTCCATTTCCCGCTCGGAATAACAGAAATCGCCTGGCCGTGGGCGAATAATAGGAAGTAGGCCGATCGATATACTTGAGCGGACCGTTGCAATCAGTCCCGCGCTGGGAGTAATTCCACCTTCGAGTAGATCGCTGCACAACTCGACACGCGCGGCGCCGCCGCGTTCCGCCGCGACCGCCGATGCCACCGAATCAACACACACCTCGACAACAACGTCTTCTCTCATGTCCTGATTAAAGAGCCCGCAAGATTAACATAGTGTTAACACATTTCCGCAATTGCACGTCCAGGTTCTACCGTCATGTGACCGACGGTCGCACTCCCTCTATCGGCTGTGCGAACAACGAGGCGATCGGTACAGGTTACATTCAAAGCCTGGCTCGCTGCTGCGTGGACAACAAACTGGTCGCTCCCGATCACAAAGATGTGGCACCACGCATCGGAATTTCGTGGCGACCTACATCGGATTCCGCGGCGCAAAGATGTCGTTCTGAAATGTAGTCGTATAACCTACCGTGGAACTGATTCGTACCGTTCTTGATCGCGACGTTGACCTGTGCTGATCCTTGGCCGTACTCAGCAGAATACAGACCGTTCTGCACCTTGAATTCCTGGATTGAGCCAGAAGTCGGAATGTTATTGGCGGTGGAAAAATACTGGTCGTTATCGGAAACACCGTCGACCAAGTAGCTGACGGACTCCGTTCGGGCGCCGTTTACGCTAACGGAGGTGAAGTCACTGTTCAATCCATGCTGTGCCCAGTAGAGCGTGGAACTGCCCTGCACTTCTGTGGCGCCAGCCTGGATACGCAAAAGATTTGTAAAGTCGCGACCAGATATGGGCAGATCATCGATCAGCTTTCCGGGAATTACCTCACCTGAGCTCGCGCTGTCAGTCTGCACCATCTGGCTCTCGGAGGTGACCGTCATCTCCTCGGCTATCGCTCCCACTTCGAGACGGAAATCCTGGCGGAGCGTTGCATCCACATCCAGCTTGAGGTCAGGGCTTCAGCTTTCTTGAAACCCGAAGCCTCGACACTCAGACGATAGTGGCCGGGAATCACGTTCACAAAAACAAAGTCGCCGACGGAACTGGTTTTGGTCGAAGTTTTTACGGACGTAGCCGGGTTTGTGATGGTCACAGCGGCTCCCGACACCGCCGCTCCGGTAGCATCAACTACATGTCCCAGAATCGTTCCC
>Ga0126371_10000079_pt1 | contig 67181 bp, 48 predicted proteins | sample PanSoiMetaPlot_4_FD_110145 | JGI IMG/M metagenome (GOLD analysis project Ga0126371, IMG submission 110145) | Tropical forest soil microbial communities from Panama - MetaG Plot_4 | ecosystem: Environmental > Terrestrial > Soil > Tropical forest > Bulk soil | place: Panama | collected 2016-02-17
CAGAGGAATCACCAAGATAGACACCACCCGGATTCTGGAAGCTGGGGTGATTGAATACGTTTGATGCATCGGCGCGAAATTCAATCTTGACCTCCTCCCACGGCAGCGCGAACGATTTGGCAGCGGACATGTTGAAGACGTTCATGCCTGGGCCGTAGAGGCTGTTCCTTCTTACGTTGCCCCAGGTTCCGTCCGCAGGTCTCAGGAATGCGGAGGAGTTGAACCACCCATTGACTCCCTTGTGAGCAGCATATAGAGGGACGCCGGGGTTCCGGTCCGGAAATACGCTGCCCGCAAGCGAATAGTTGGCCTGGTCCCCGTATACAGTGAAGGGTTGGCCGCCCTGAAGAACAACTGTTCCGGAAATCTGCCAGCCGCCGACGGCCTCGTCGAGCCACCGGCTGCCGCTCAGGAACTGCTTTCCCCTGCCGAAGGGCAACTCGTACACCGCATAGCCCTTGAAGGCATGCCGCACATCGAAGTTGGAGTTGCTGTAGTTCGCAGCGGGATCGTATGCATTTTGATAAGGCTGTGTGCCTGAGCGGCTGCCCCAACCCGAGGAGTCCATATCGTCGAGGAAGTGGGACCAGGTGTAGTTGAAGCTGAGGCTCAGCCCCCGCGTCATGCGTTTGGTAATTGAAGCTTGCAGCGAATGGTAGTTTGAGATTGCGTCGGTCCGGGTGCTGGCCGTTTGTATATTTTGGTAGTTGGGATAGGGTCGGAACTGCGAATCGTTCGGTGACCAATTTTCTGGGTGCACCTGATTGATATCCACCGGAAAGGCAAGGTTGTAGCCGTGGCTTCCCACATACGCGAGTTCGGCCACCATGTCGTTGGTCAAGGAGCGCTGTACCCCGAAGTTCCACTGATAAATCTTGGGAACTGGAGTGTGGTACGCCTCATAATTATTAAATCCCGATCCGTTGAAGCGGGCTGGATCCGTGGAACCCGCCGTATATGGCAGCGCGTTCCCCGAATCCCTCGGCGGCCCGTTATAGAACGAACTGGCCACGATCGAATTACCATTTCCACCCAAAATGACAGCCGGGTAGATGCCGTTGGTGGGATCGGAATAGTTGCCCGAAGCACCGACCGCGTTGCCCATACCCGAACCGTAGGTATCGAGACTCCAGTTGTAAGCATAAAGCCCGAAGCCTCCGCGCACCGTCATGTTGGGTCGGGGTGCCCATGAGAACCCAAGCCGCGGCAAGAACGTATCGTAAACATTGGCTTCGAGCGCAGTACGCCCGTTGGCGTGCGTGCTGCCATACCAGGCAGCACCTGGCGTATTCGTAGCCGGATTGTTGACGGTCGGGTCGAAGTTCACGATGTTGCCGTGCACCTCGTTCCAGCCGTGATTGATCTGCCAGCGCAGGCCGAGATTGATGGTCAGATTCGAACGGAGCTTGAAATCGTCCTGAACGAACATCTGTGGACTCTTCAAGCGTGCCCCGTATTCGGGGCTCTGATTCGCCTGCCAGTTGTTGATGTAGCCCAAAAGAAAGTCGGCATACTCAAACCCAGTTCCTGGAACGGTACAGGCTGCGCCGTTTGCGCTGGCTCCACAAACTGCGGGGTCCGTCGTGTACTGCTTGGTGTATTGCCCTGAGTACTGCATGTTACCGGCAGTGGCGTTCCCCCAAGCCGTGGAGTTATCTCGATACGCTAACAGCTCTCCGCCGAAATGAAGGATATGCTTGCCGCGGATCATGGTCACGACATCGGAGTAGTCGAACACATGTTCCTTGTAGACCGAGTTCGTACCTGGCGTGAGCCAGGAATATGGATAGCTGCCAGTGGTCTCAAACCCCGGAAAATCGTCCACTTTGGCAAATTGCCATCCCAGTTGAGCAGCATATCCTTTGCCCAGCGAGCTATCCGTGAAGAAATTCATCTGGTTGGTGTAGCCGACTCGGAACTCGTTCACGATCGTGGGACTGATGTTCCATACGTCGGTAATCTGTGCGTTGTTGTTGTCTACGTAGTTGCCGCTCTGGCAACCCACGGGGCAATTGGTGATGCTGCTAATGCTCGGGTAGGCGAAATCAGCTTGAGTATCCGACAGCGTAATCCTGTTATTTGACCTTACGTCCCAATCCAGGCGTCCGAAGTACTTCTTTGCCGGGTAACCGACTAGCTGGTTGTAATACCAATTGTTGTTCGGCTGCCCTTCGCCTCCAATCGACTGGCCGCCGGGAATTGGAGTCAGGAAGGATGGATGGCTTGCCGTTGTCGGGAAGAACATCTGTTGGAACTTTGCGGCGACCGGGTCGAACAAGTTGGATGGAATCTTGTTCCCATTCCGGTATTCGGAGGCGAAACTCTGTCGGACCGGGTAAGGATTTCCCTGGGCGTCGTATGCGATCGTCTGCGTAGTCGGATCGTAGAGGGTGTTGATGCCGGTGAAGTCCCCGGCAATATTGCCGTCCGTCGGAAGGGTGTTGTAACCATGCTGGTTGTTATGGTTCACGATCTGGTCATAGTTGAAGTAGAAGAACATCTTGTTCTTCAAAATCGGACCACCGATCGATCCGCCGAAGTTGTTGTAGCGTAAGAATGGAATCGGTTGAAGCCCCGTGGCTTTCGTTAGGCCGAATTCGTAGGGATATGCCGTAAAGGCATCATTCTGAATGAAATCGTAAGCCGTCCCATGGAACTTATTCGTACCGCTCTTGGTGACCTGGTTGAAGATGATTCCGCCGATACCGTACTGCGCCGAGAAGGACGATGTATTGACCTGCAGTTCGGCAACATTCTCGAAAGTGGACGGATTCGCATTCTGGCTGTGTGAGAGCGTCGTGGATGCGCCGTCGGCGAGGATGTTGCTGTAGGGCAGATTTCCGTTCACCGCGACTGTCTGACCGGGATTGTTGGTGCTTTGCGAGCAGGAGCCATCGTTGTTGTTGCTACAGCCGGCGGCGCCGGGCAGCAGGATGGTGAAGTTCTCCCAGTCCTGGGTGACCTGCGGCAACTGGACCATCGACTTTGCCATAAAGGTCGTGCTCTGGTCGCCGGTTTCGGTCTGCAGCAGCGGCACGTCGGCTTCCACGGTTACCGACTCTGCCGTCGAACCCACGTTCATTTGGCCATTGACGGTGGTAAACCCAACCTGCACGGTGACGGAACCGCGCACCAATTTCTGAAAACCTTCTTTGCTAAATTCGAGCCGATAAGTGCCAGTCACAATCGAATCAGTGTCATAGATTCCTGAGTCGTTGGTGACAAAGCTCTTCTGCACTCCGGTGTTAACGTTGGTCACGGCAACAGTGACTCCCGGAACAACCGCACCCGTGGCGTCGGTTACGGTACCGCGAATATCCCCGGCGTTCGTGCTTTGGGCCAATGAGGCGATACTCGCAAAAACCACAAGAAGAGGCAGGATCGACAGGGCCATTCTTTTCATGTGCAATCTCCCGAATTTGCCCTTTGCTCGCGTCGCAGCGCAAAGAGCCATCTGAAACTTCGGTTAACCGTCGCTGGACTCTTGGCCCAGCACCGGATCAGTATCAATGTGTGGTTCAGCAAGGAAATGGAACGATCGGAATCTAAAGAGAGACGCGCGGCTTGTTTCTGATACGTCCCCGGCGAAAACACCCCACCGCCCCGTCATCGGATCCGACGACGTAGTACAAAACCGTTATAGGTCCGTTGTCAAGAAAAAAGCGCTCACAAAACCGGATTTTGTCGTTACTGAACCGGTTTAGGGGAGCAAAACACGGCAAGAAGTTTCGTGAAAGTGAGTGCGGTGTTATGCTTCACTGGCGTTGCGAGCCCCAATTTTCTTTGCTCGAATGAAAATGAAGGAACAGGCCCACGGAAGACCAACCACCTTGCGGTCGTTGTCGAGTTATCTAAGGCTTTCTCCCGCTACGGTTTCCATCGTCATCAATGATTCCCCGGCGGCGAAGGCAATACCGGAACGTACAAAAAAGCGAATTCTAAGAGCCGCACAAGAACTGAATTATCGCGCCAATTTTTTCGCGCGCTCCCTGAGCCTAAAACGCGGCTACACCATAGGAGTGCTGGTCCCGGAGTTAAGCGAAGGCTATGCATCCGCCATTATGAGCGGGATCGAAGACGAGCTGTTGAAGCGCGGTTATTTCTACTTTGTGGCCAGCCATCGTGGTCGTCCCGACCTGATTGAAGAGTATCCGCAAATGTTTACCGACCGGGCGGTCGAAGGAATCATTCTTGTGAACACGCCTCTGAAGCACCCGCTATCCGTGCCCGCTGTTTCGATTTCTGGACACCGCAGAGTTAAGGGAGTAGCGAATGTGGGCGTGGATAATGCGAAGGGAGCATTCCTCGCGTTGGAACATATTGTCAAACTGGGCCACAGAGAAATCGCGTTCTTTAAGGGCCATCCAGGAAGCGCCGACACGGTCTACCGATGGAAAGGAGTGCGCGATGCAGCTGCCCAGATGGGGATCCGAATTCGGCCGGAGTTGACACTGCAATTGCAGCAAGGAGCGACCCAACCTGGGCCCTCACTTCCGGAAGAAGGATACGAGAACGCGCAGAGGTTAATTGCCACAGCGGGACGTTTCTCTGCTTTGGTGGCGTTTAACGACATTTCAGCAATCGGCGCCATGCGAGCCTTCCGCGACGCCGGATTGCGCGTACCGCAGGATATTTCCGTCGTCGGTTTCGACGATATTCATGGAGCGGCCTATTTGACGCCTCGCCTCACCACAGTGCGGCAGCCACTGCGCAGGATGGGGGAAATTGCCGCCGAGCAACTTCTCACCAGAATTGTGAATGGATCAAAGGCTGTAGCTCAGCAAGTTTCGGTCGAGCCAGAGCTGGTCATTCGTGAATCCACTAGTGAATACCGCCCTGAGCGAGATTGCAAAGTTGAACCGGAACTTGCACTTCGGAATCTTGAAGAACAGATAGTGAATGGCTAGTTGAGCCTGAGGGCGCTTCTGCTATGCTCAGGCTAAAGCGCAACTGTGAATCTCGCCGGAGACTCCCCTATTCCTGAATCCTGTCGGCAGTCACGTATGCTCTCTCGCATTGAGGCGGGGCCCCCGGGACTTATTTGCCGCTTGCGACTGGTCAGCCACATCTTTGTGATCGGATTCGTATGCTTGTTACTGGGTTGGTATGCATCGACTCTGTTTGCCCAATCCCCTTCACCTGCCACTTCCGTCCACCACCCGGCAGCAGGCGCCCCCACGGGTACTGCGACGTCGAGCATCCGATTCGAGAACACCGTCCAGAATTCAAGGATCAAGTTCGCGCTGCACAATAGCGTCAGCCCGAAACGATACACGTTCGAGACTATGGTCGGGGGTGTCGCACTCTTCGATTACAACAACGATGGGTTGCTCGATATTTTCTTCACAAATGGAGCTGCAATCCCATCGTTGGAGAAGAGCGATTCGAGCTACTGGAACCGGCTGTTCCGCAACAACGGCGACGGGACATTCGCCGATGTGACTGAGAAAGCCGGGCTGCAGGGCATTGGATATTCCATGGGGGTCGCAGCCGGCGACTACGACAACGATGGATTCGTCGATCTTTACGTAACCGGCCTCAACCACAACCAACTGTTCCACAACAACGGAAATGGCACCTTCAGCGACGTCACCTCCAAGGCGGGCGTTGCGGGAATGGTTCCGAAATTGGGGAAGGCATGGTCGGTGGCAGCGGGATGGTTCGACTACAACAATGACGGGCGGCTCGATCTGTTCGTAGTGAACTATCTGAACTACAACCTCAGTAACGCTACACCCTGCGTTCAGCAAGGACATCCGGCGTATTGTTCCCCTGTCGATTTTCTGGGAACACCCAACATCCTCTATCGCAATAATGGCGACGGGACATTCACCGACGTATCGGAGCGGTCGCACATTTCTCAATATATCGGCAAAGGCATGGGGTTGGCCTTTGCCGATTACGACAACGACGGGTTCACCGATATCTTCGTTTCCAACGATACCTTCGAGAATTTTCTTTTTCACAACAAGGGGGACGGAACGTTCGCCGAGGTTGCGTTACAGGCAGGCGTGGCCTACAACGCATTTGGCAACCCCATCGCGGGGATGGGTGCAGATTTTCGCGACATCGACAACGATGGCAGGCCCGACATTTTCGAGACGGCCATGTTCGGAGAAGGATTCCCGTTATACAAGAACGCAGGCGACCCCCAATTTCAGGATGTCACTGCAACCGCCGGTCTCGCGGCCCTGACCAGCCGGTCGACGGCATGGGGAGTCGGTATATTCGATTTCGATAATGACGGCAACAAGGACATGTTTACCGCCAACTCCGACATCCTCGACAATTCCATGGAGTTGGCGCACCGGCCTTTTGCGCTCCCGAATCGTGTGTTCCGGAACCGTGGCAGTCTGAAGATTGAAGATGTGAGTTTGAGTGCCGGGCCCTCGTTTCAGGTTCCTGCTGCGCACCGTGGAGCCGCTTTTGGCGACCTGAATAACGACGGGAAGATCGATGCCGTTGTAACCGTGCTTAACGGCTCACCCGAAATATGGATGAACCGTTCCTCCGATCACAACCACTGGATCTCCCTAAATCTAGTCGGCGTTAAATCCAATCGTGACGGATTGGGAACGAAGGTCAAGATCACGACTAACCTGGGATCGCAGTACAACCAGGCAACCACTGCGGTCAGCTATAACTCTTCCAGCGATAAGCGCGTGCATTTTGGGTTGGGCTCGGTAGCGGTCGTAGACAGCGTCGAACTCGCATGGCCAAGCGGCACCTGCCAGGTTCTGAAAAATATCAAGGCGGATCAGGTGCTCACGGTAACGGAGAGCTCACATTGATATGACTCAGTTGTTGAGCGACGAAGATCCCAATCGCTTCGCAAGATCCGACTGTCCATTACGCATCAGGAGTTCTACAACGCCGTGCATGACTGCGGGCTTCTTTCTTGCATATGCTGCCGCGGCCTCGGCGTTCAGATTCGCCTCATCCACTTTGCCCAAGTGGAAGTAAGAGTCGCAGAGCATGTAAAGCAACTCCGGAGTGATGGTCTTTGATTTGGCCAACAGTTCGGCTGCTTCTGACCAGCGCTCTTGCCGATACCGAACCTCGCCCATCTCGGCGATTGCCATCTGATAATTCGGATCGTTGACGAGTTCTTCCTGGAATTCTCTTTCGGCGCGATTTAGATCCCCTAATTTGAGCGCCAGAATACCCTCGTTCGTGTGCGCTCCGCGGACCGTCGACTGGATTTTCAACGCATGATGAAGATTACGTAGCCCATCGTCTGTCTTTCCCATATGCAGCTCGATTTTTCCGGTGAACACATATGCGTCCGCCAGGGTAGCGGGAGTTCCCTTGAAGTGCTCCTGGTATAGCTGGATCGCCGCCGCCTCCCGATTTGTGTTGAGGAGCTGCTCCACCTGTGCTTTGATGGCACCTTCGCGCTGTTCACTTTCCAAGGACCGAGCGAATGTCAGTTGTTGCATCATTAATTGATGCAGCGCGGCCTCGTGCTGGGCCTCCGCCGTTCTGCCGAGCCCTGCAAATGCGCGAGAGAGATAAAAGTGCGCCTGCACCCTTGTGGGGTCGAGTTGCAACACCGACTCCAACCGGTCTACCGCAACTTGATAATTCTTGAGCTCAACCTCGCACTGCCCGAGTCCTAATAGAGCTTCCACGTCAACGGGTTTCAGTGTTAGCAGTTGTTCATACGCAGCTTTCGCTTCTGCCCAGCAGGCGAGTTTCACGTCAACTGTGGCGAGTAATTGAAGGGCTTCGATGTCGTTGGGTCGAGCTTGCAACGCGCGTTGCGCATGCTTCTGGGCACCGGTAAGATCCATTAATTTAAAGTTCGTGACCGCAATGTCGAAATCAATGTGCGGCAGGGTCGTATCGGCTTGCTGCGCCTTGAGCAACGACCGCAGTCCAGTTTGACAATCTCCGGTGGCACACAACAACTCTCCATATTCCTGCAGCACCGACGGGTTGTTGGGCTGGGCTTTGAGACTCCTCCGAATCGCCAGGAGAGCGAGGGTATCCTGTCCGTTCCGGTGATAAGCCTGAGCCAGGTAATACTGAGCGTCTCCGTCACCCGGGAGAATTCTTGTGCAGTGCTGTAGGCGCTTGAGGGCTTCCTCCCGATCGCCCGTCGCGAGTTTGTAGATGCCTGACTTCAAAAGCAGATCGGGATCGTTTGGGGCGAATTTCAAAGCTTCTTCATAGCTGGCCGCAGCTTCCGAACTCTTCCCCGATTCTTCCAGCAACATTCCTCTCAACTTTAGTGCAGGCGCAAACCTAGGGTTCTGCTCCAGCAACTGTAGCGTAAGTTTCATCGCGCCTTGTGCGTCTCCCTGTTGCGCAAGGCTGAGAGCCTGGTGAAGCTGTCGCGTCAGAACAGGATCAGGAGATGGATCTGTCCTCTGGGCCGTAAGCACCAGAGAAAGTAGCGGTGCCAGGCAGGCCGCCAGAAGAATCTGACGTAGGCGCCCAACCTCCCCCCACCTGATGTTCATCAAGCAGACATCCGAGTTCGGATTTCGACCCGCGCCGGCTACTCGCATTTTTATCGTTGAAATACCCGCTAGAAGTTATCGAAGCTTGGTTCGATCCTCCGGCCCTTTGCTGAGAACAACTCCCTCTCCTTCGCGCACAACATAAAATCTGTCGACAGCCAAGTTCGTGAGGGTTTCTTTCTTTCCGTTAGGCCAGAGAATCTCGGCTCGGTCGATCCGGTCATGATTACCGAGGCCAAAGTGTATGCGCAGGTCATGCTGCGACAGGTAGCTTCCCCCGCTAAGCACTTCGCCCACTTGGACCATATCTCCGGCCGCTGCTGTGACTCGTGCGTTCAGCGCGAGACGATTGCACTTCACGCCTTCAAGTTGGAAGCTAACCCAATGGTTCTGCGGACCGCCTTCTGGTCGCAGGATCATCGGCTTTCCTGCAAGGTTCTCTACAACGGCTTCCATTCTGCCGTCGTTGAATAAATCGCCAATAGCAACGCCCCGGCTCACTTGCAAAACTTGCAAGGCCGGTCCAACCTGCTTGCTGACGTTCTTGAAGGTTCCGTCCCGCTGGTTCAGAAATAGAAGCTTTGGTTCAAGGTATCGCGTCGAGCGGTTCGCACTGTCGACCTGGGGATAAACATGCCCGTTGACCAGAAAGAAGTCCTGCCAGCCGCTATTGGCAAAATCAACGAAAGCATCTCCCCAGCCAACCAACCCTTGCGTGCCGCGCGCGATACCGGAAGCAATCGACTCGTCGGAAAAATTCATTCTGCCCTGGTTGCGATAAAGCGCGGCGTACTCGATGTCAAAGTGCGAGATTAACAGGGACATGAGTCCAGTGTGCAGATAGTCGCCCACTGCTACCCCCATATTCGCCTGTTCCACTCCGTCCTCATTTGCTGCCACCCCGGAGGTCAACGCAACATCCTCGAATTTTCCTTTACCGTCGCCGTGATACAGGTAGTTGGCTTGGCCATCGTTGGTCACAAAAAGATCCAGCTTTCCGTCATTGTCAAAGTCCGACCACATTGCGGTTAGGCCGTATCGAAGGTCAGGATCATCCACGCCAGACTTCTTTGAGACATCACTAAATGTTCCATCGCCGTTGTTGTGATAAAGGTTGTCGGGAGATCCCTTCAATCCACGAGGGCCACACTGCACGTCGATCCCCAAGTACTTGCATGATTTGCCTGAGCCAAATGCTGGCAAGTCATCCAGATGAAGGTCGACGTAATGCGAGACGAAAAGATCGGCCCAGCCATCGCCGTCATAATCTCCGAAAGCCGCCCCTGTGGCCCACCCGCGGTCGCTGGCCAGTCCAACGGCCTTGGTGACATCTTTAAAGGTGCCGTCTCCATTGTTGCGATAGAGCACAACTCCGTCCCAACAGGTCACCAGCAGATCGGGTAAACCATCATTTTCATAGTCCCCGACGGTCGCACCCATAGCCCAACACGGAAAACCGACTCCCGCTTTGTCGGTCACATCCGTAAACGTTCCGTCATGGTTGTTATGGTAAAGCGCGCTGCGCGCCTTCACGCCTTGCTTTGCCATTTCTACGGTGGGGGCATTGGTGAAATAAATGTCCGGCCAACCGTCACGGTCGTAGTCGATTAAGGCAACTCCGCCGCTCATTGACTCTACGATGAACTTTGCCTCGGGACTGGAAAAGTGTTCGAAATCAATCCCAGTCGAGGAAGTGATGTCGATCAGCGTGGGGTAGTTCGAGAGAGGGCCACTCGCTTTTTTCTCTGCTTCGGCCTTTTCCCGTTCTTTTGGCGGAAGCGGGGTGGGTGTCCCCATCTGCGCCAGCGATGTTGCAGCCACACACAGCAGCAGGAACACGGCGCATGAGTATGGAAATGCAGCGTACCTACCCCTGGATCCCAAATTCTTGCTCAGTACTTTGACGTTACTTGTGATCGTCTCTGTCCCCACTGATCTCGTCTGGTTGAACCTGCAGATCCTTGTAAACGGCGCGAAGCTTTTCCTTCAGGTCCTTATATTTCTTGTACAGCTCGATTTCCCTCTTGGAGTCTTCGGCGCGCCCCATCTTTCTATATAGTGTACCGAGCCGATAATGCGCTGTCGCGTTCGTTGGGTCCAATCGCACCGCGTCCTCCAGCAAAGGCAGCGCTGCCTCGGTTTGATTCATCCCAGTCAGAATCTTCCCTAACCCGAGCTTTGCATCCGCGTCGCCGGGCTGTAGAACGACAGCTTTCTTGTACTCCTCCAGAGCCTGTTGAGAGGCTCCCCTCTGCGCGTCTATGTCTGCCAGACGCAAAATGGCTTTTGCATCTTGCGGGTTTTCCGCCAGGGCGGCGCGATACTCCTTTTCAGCCTCTTTCTTGACGGCTTCGTCCTGCGAAGAATGTAACAACTCTGCCAACTCAAAGTGGATGCCCGGCAGGTGCGGATCGATGCCTATCGCCTTGCGGAATTCCGCAACCGCTCCATTACTGTTGCCCTGTCGGGATTCCTCGTGAGCCATCACTTGATGCATCTGTGCACAGTCCGGCGCGGCCAGCGACAAGGCAAGCATCGACTCACCGGCTAGATCAGAGTACGTGCGATAGGCCGCGTAGAGGACCTCGGGATCGTCCGGTGCAGCCTTGCGCAATTGCACTAAGACCCGATTGGCCTCTTCCAGGTCACCGCTTTGCGTGTTGAGAGTGATTAGTTCCAGACCGACTTGTACTTTGAATTTTGGATCATCGATAGCTGGGAAGGCTGTCTCCAAGTCCCGCCGACCGCGGGCGACGTCCAGCGTATGAACCTCGCCCAATCCGAGTAATCCTTGAATTTTACCCAGTCCTGGCTGGCGCTCAACCGCCGCACGAAGATGAGGAATCGCGTCCGCGACTTTGCCTTGGAAATAAAGCAGGACTCCCAAGTTTCCTTGTGTCTCGACATTCGAAGCATCAATCGCAATAGCCGCCTGCAACTCGGGAATGGCGAGATCGGGACGTTTTTCATCCAGAAACCCACGTGCCTTCCGGATGTGCTCTGCCAGGGAACTCTGCTGGTCTACACCAGACTGGGCTAAACAAACTGGAGCCAGACATATCAGGACCGCGAAAAACCTGCACATTGCGTTCATCTAGCTCTGATTATAGGACCAGACCAGTTCTCCCTGACTTCCTGGACCTGCAGTGAAAACGCGCCGACGCTGCAATAAGTCTTGACCCCATGCACCGAGAACCGTTATCTGCCGTTTCTAGAAGCACATTAGCGGATTAGCACTCGCCAACGTCAGCATCGTTAAAGCTATGTCTCAGATAGTCTTGCGACGGTGGCAAAATATCGAGTGCCGAGAGTCTGAAGTTAATCTGATCGAGCCGACGAAAAACTGAAGTAAAACATCTAGCGATGGAACTACGGAATCTGGCGGAGAGGGAGTGATTCGAACCCCTGGGTACAGGTGTTAGCCCGCACAACGGTTTAGCAATTCTCATCTTCTGATACCACGTAACCCCAACCACTTACAGTCGCGCTCGGGTACGAAATGTTACGCGATGAGACCACACTCGTTCGTTTCCGGACACACTTTAGGAGCTCCAAAAGCTGCGGCGGCATGGGCAAGAAAGCATCGAGGAAATGAGCCCGATTTCCCCATGAGTCGCCCAAGGCACGGGCGAAAGCGGCAAGAAACAGACTGACAAGGAAAGAGTTCATGGCAGTTGTACAAACGCCGTCGAAGATAATCAGAGCGCGTATTGCCGGGCGCGGGCACCATGCGCATCACATCACGATCAGTTAAATCGGCAGGGTAACAAGATTTCGACTGTCAGAGGTTACAGTAGCGAGAGTGACTAGTTGTGTCTAATCTAACGGCGGATATCGGACCCGCGCTGTCCTCGGAGTCTTTTGGTTTGTCTTTGTTCTCGCGCTGATCATCTTCCTCCTGCGCTGGCTCAACCGTGAAAGGCCCGTGGTAGGTCATCGTGTGTGTTCGAGACGGAACATAGGTTCGAACACGAGGTTCGTCCACGCTGCTGCATCCGTGCTATGAGTCGTGTCCAACAAGAAGCATTGCTCGAAGGAGCATTCGGAAACCAGAGGGTCTTCGCCAGATTCACTGAGCGGAGGAGTCTCGTTAATTCAGGGTGATCATGAATTCAACAGTGAATCCGAACCTGGTCAGTGAGGTAGCTCCCTGGCATGCTATGTCCCAAGCCGAGGTCGTCAAGCGACTGGTTACCAACTCAGAGGAGGGTCTCAATCTGTCTGAGGCGTCGGCCCGGCTTCAGAAATATGGGCCAAACCGCTTGCCGGAAAGCAAGAAGCGCAGCCCATTTGCGAGGTTCCTCGCACAGTTCAACAACATCCTGGTCTATGTTTTGCTCGCCGCCGGGTTCACCAAGCTGATGCTGGGCCTCTGGATCGATGCGGGGATCATTTTTGCGGTCGTTGTTCTTAACGCATTGCTCGGATTCATTCAGGAGGGCAAAGCCGAGAAGGCGCTGGATTCGATCCGCAACATGCTTTCAGCCGAAGCCCGGACGATGCGCAACGGCGAAACACGCATGATTCTAGCCGAGCAGTTGGTTCCCGGTGATGTCGTGCTGCTCGAATCCGGCGACAAAATTCCGGCTGACCTGCGGCTCATCGAAGCGAAGAACCTGCGTACCGAGGAGGCTGCACTCACCGGCGAATCCGTGCCCACAGAAAAGAACGTCGAAGCGGTTGCCGAAAACGCAACTGTCGGAGATCGTGAAAGCATGGCGTTTTCCGGCACCATGGTTGTATCCGGACGCGCAACCGGCGTGGTCGTTGCAACTGCAAACGAGACGGAACTCGGACGCATCAACCGGTTGCTTGCTGGGGTCAGTTCACTCGAAACGCCGCTCCTCCGCCAAATCAAGAGATTCGGCTATATCATCACAGCGGTCATCGCAGTCGCCAGCGTCCTGATTTTCGCTTACGGCAAATGGGTGAAGGGTATGGACTTTGTGCCCCTCTTCCAGGCAGTAGTCGGCATCGCGGTGTCAGTTATTCCTGAAGGCCTTCCCGCGCTGATCACGATCACGTTAGCAATTGGAGTGCAGCGCATGGCGCAGCGCAACGCCATCATCCGGCGACTGCCTGCGGTCGAGACGCTCGGCTCAGTCTCGCGAATATGCTCGGACAAGACCGGCACGCTCACGCTGATGGAAATGATGGTCATGTCGGCTGTCACGGCCGAGTCAGCATACCAGGTCACCGGCGATGGCTATGCGCCGAGCGGGGAGATCAGAAAGAACGGAACGGCCGCAGAGAATGAACCAGTGCTCACACTCATGGGCCGCGTCTGCCTGCTCTGCAACGACGCCGAACTGTTCCAGCAGGATGGCGTGTGGAAGGTAGAAGGCGATCCGACTGAAGGAGCCCTTTACCCATTCGCGACCAAGCTCGGTATGGACAGGCAGGCTGAACAAGCCGCGTTTCCGCGTCTCGATGCCATACCGTTCGAATCGGAGCACAAGTTTATGGCGACCCTCCACAAGTCCACTGACGGCAAGCAAATGCTGCTCGTCAAAGGTGCTCCGGAGGTAATCCTCGAGCGGTGCAGTCTCCAGCAGAACGCCGACGGACAACCGGTGCGGCTCGACCGCGACCGCTTTATGAAGGAAGCCGATAGGCTCGCATCGCAGGGCGAACGGGTGCTGGCACTCGCGTGGCTTGAAGATCCGAAAGTGCAAGCTGGGGGTCTCGGCCCCGCCGACCTTCCCAGCAATCTCGTCCTGCTGGGTCTGATCGGTTTGTTGGACCCGCCTCGTAAAGAAGCCATTGAGGCGGTGAAGGAATGCCACGCCGGCGGAATTCGCGTCACGATGATTACCGGCGATCACAAGATCACAGCTGCGGCCATTGCAAAAATGCTTGGCATCGGCGACGGCAAGACAGCGATTACCGGCACAGAAATCGAGGAGATGGACACCGCCACTCTGCAGGAGCGAGTCGCCGCGGTTGATGTCTTCGCGCGTGCAAGCCCCGAACATAAGCTCCGCCTCGTGAAGGCCATCCAGGCGAACAAGCAGATTGTGGCAATGACGGGCGACGGTGTGAACGACGCGCCCGCCCTCAAGAAGGCCGACATCGGCGTCGCCATGGGGATCAAAGGCACTGAAGTAACGAAGGAAGCCGCTGGAATGATCCTGGCCGACGACAACTTTGCTTCAATCGCGGCTGCAGTGAAGGAAGGACGAACTGTTTACAACAACATCGAAAAGGCAATGCTCTTTATGCTTCCGACCAACGTCGCACAGGCGTCGGTCATCGCGGTGTCCATCTTTTTTGGCTTCACCCTGCCGATCACCGCCCCGCAAATTCTCTGGGTCAACATGGTCACGTCGGTGGCACTCGGCCTGGTGATCTCCTTTGAGCCGCATGAGACCGACGTAATGCTCCGGCCTCCCCGCGCGGTGGATCGCCCCATTGTGACTGCCTTCGGTCTGTGGCGCATCCTGTTTGTTGGCTTGACACTCCTCGCCTACACACTGTTTGCATTCTTTTGGATGAAGTCCCAGGGCGCCTCAGACCAACTCGCACGCACAGTCGCGGTCAACGCCATCACCATCGGCCAGGTATGCTATCTTCTGAACAGCCGTTACCTGCTCGACTCGTCGCTCTCCCTGCAGGCGCACCTGGGCAACAAGTACCTGCCGCTCGGCATCGTTGCCGTAGTAATTCTGCAATTGCTGTTCACCTACACAACACCATTCCAGGCAACGTTCGGCAACGAAGCCATTCCGCTTCGTATTTGGCCCTGGCTGCTCGCGGGCGGTCTGGTGTTCTTTTTTATCGTGGAAACCGAGAAGTTTGTCATCCGTTCATCGGGCTCGCTGCGAAGGGCAGTCACTGCGGTGGAAGCTGGTACCTAGCGCGGCGCAAGTATGTGTCTGGTATCTGCTGTGACTCTTTGACGGACGAGAGCGCCGATCGCGCTCTGGACTAAGCTCCGCTGCCGACGAGATGAGCTGCGGAACGCCAGGCGTGGCGCGCGAGGGATTCGAGGCGTCGCACAGCGTCGACGCGAGCAATCGCCTCGTCCGCACTTACCCTGCCACCCGCTACAGAGCTGAGTGTCACTTTGCGGTGAGTCTGCTGCAGTTCTCCAAGGGTTTTCGCGCAGTGTTCAAGTTGTCCGATTGCTTGCTTGGTAGACGCTCCATCTGCAGCGACTCCTTTTTCCTCATCGAACGCCTCGACTGGAGCTGACTGATCATGCGCATCTGGCGGAGCGTCCACTCTACCGGCTATTAAGACCGCGTTTCGCATCGCCTCCACGCACAGCCCCGCGGCGCCCACATCGTCAGACCCGGTGGGCATTGCCCCAAATTCACCTTTTTCGCCCATGACTTCGGCCAGACGAGACGCGTGGTCCAGCGCATGCAGTGTGCTCGTGAGTCGCTCTTCCTCTTCCTCCGATTCGGGTGGTCCGCTCGCCTCCGAGATGAATTCCTGTGCCTGACGTAACGCGTCGCTGGCCTCGGTTATCGAGACAGCATGGACAGAAGTTCCATGATTTGCAGCCGCCAATACCTCGCCGATTGATCCACACATCGTTCCCAGCGAGCGGGCAACCGTTCGCCGCACTGCTTCCTCAGCCGTGAACGGTGTCACGAGCGCTGCCGGATCAAGGTAACGCGTAAGCGGTGATGCACGCTCGGGCAGAATTCTCTCGACAAATCGCGTGAACCTGTCGATCAGTGGCACCAGTACCGCGACGCCTACGACGTTGTAAGCAGTGTGATAACCAGCTAGTAGCGTCACCCCATCAATGGTTTTCGAGGCACGAACCAGCAGAGAAGTGGTGACCGGAAAGAGCACTAGAGCGATAAAGGCCGCGATCAGCTTGAACAAAACATAAGCCAGAGCTAATCGCTTAGCGGTGCTGCTTGCACCGATCGCAGCCATGGCTGAACTTGTCGCCGTACCGATGTTTTGCCCGATGATTAGCGCGCAAGCCTGATCGAGGCCTACAGCGCCCGCGTAGTGTGCCGATAGCGTTACCGCGATCGCGGCTGTCGACGATTGCATCACGGCGGTCATTGCCAACCCCAAGAAGATCAACACCATCAACCCGAATAAGCTCGACCACAAACTGACGCCTGGACCAAGAACAGCAGGAAGGTCCGCCGGATGCAAGCGCTCGGCAAGCCCGCCCATTCCCTGTTGCAGTGTGGTCAACCCAAAAAGCACAAGTGCAAACCCTGCAAGAGCTGCACCTGCCGCAGACACACGCCCGCGGCCCAGCAGCTTGATCAAGGCGCCGACGAAGATCATCGGTAATGCGGCGGAGGTGAGCGAGACACGAACACCGATGAGAGCAATGAGCCAACCCGTTCCCGTTGTGCCGATGTTCGCTCCAAAAACGAGTCCCAGCCCCTGAGAAAAGGTGAGCAATCCCGCGCTCACAAGACCGATGGTAGTCATCGTCGTTGCACTCGACGACTGCACGATAAGCGTCACAAAAGCACCCCAGAACGCGCCCGATAACGGAGTCGAAGCCGCCTTACTTAACGTGGTGCGAAGCCCCGACCCCGCCAATGCTTTGAGGCTGCTGGTCATGACGCTCATGCCGAGCAGGAACAGGCCTACGCCGCCGAGAACCGAGATCGCTGTTGAAATAAGCCCCCTTCACCTGCCGATACAATTGAGGTTATTCAACCTAAGGCAGCTCTTATATGATGTCCGCTGTTAGCGAAACACTTGCTGCCTTCCCGATGAAGCAAGGGCGCTGCTAAGCGGCACGACGCTCTGTCTCGCGGGCCAGTGCCGCGCGCATTGTCGCCAGTTCCTTCTTCTTCTCTGCGTCGACTTTGGGGTATGTGAGATCGAGCCGCTCCACCGCTTCCACAATCGCGGCTGCGACAACAAGTCGGGTAAACCACTTGTTGTCGGCTGGCACTACGAACCAAGGCGCGTGCTTCGATGCGGTGGCACGAATCGTTTCTTCATATGCGCGCATGTAGTCGTCCCAGAACTTGCGTTCGTGCATGTCCGAAGCAGAGAACTTCCAGTTCTTCTCGGGGGTATCGAGGCGCTTCATGAAGCGTTTTTTCTGTTCCTCGCGCGACACCTGCAGGAAGAACTTGAGGATGATGATTCCCTGACGGGTAAGGTAGTCCTCGAAGTGCGCAATATCGGCGAGTCGCTCGTCCCATATGCGCTTAGCGACAAACGGTTGGGGAATCTTCTGATGCTTCAGAATCTCCTCGTGCACGCGCACAATCAGCACTTCTTCGTAATAGGAGCGGTTGAATATGCCGATCTTTCCGCGCTCGGGCAAACGTTTGGAATACCGCCACATGAAGTCGTGGCTGAGGTCCTCTAGTGAGGGCTGCTTGAACGAAAAGACCTGGCAGCCCTGCGGATTCACGCCTGACATGACGTGCTTGATCGTGCTGTCCTTGCCTGCTGCATCCATCGCCTGGAAGAGGAGCAGCAGCGACCAGCGATCCTGGGCGTAAAGCATGTCCTGCTCTTGTGCGAGCCACTCGCTGCCTCGTTGAAGGAGTTCGGATGCCTCGCCCTTGTCCAGCTGTAGTCCACAAGTATCGGCGGGGTCGTAGTACTTCAGCTGAAAGCTCTTGCCTTTTGTGATACGAAAGGGCTGAATGTATTTTTGGATGCGGTCGAGTATTTCTTTTCGAGGCATAGTAACCTCCCCATTTGGCAGCGAAACCGGGTGCATCTTTTGCGTTCTTCTAATCCTGTCATTCAGGAGTTGTGTGACAGCCCTAGCGCGCCCTTAAGTTTCAGACGGCCAGATTTACCCGCCGAAACGTAGGCTCATGCGGCGCTTCTCTTGATCTTTTCGGTACACTTAACTTTTCCCTAATAACGAATGGGGCGGAGTGAATCAAACGTCCGCTTCGGCCAATTTCGCGTTGGGCTTCGTCCGCATTCAGGCTGCTGGAATTCTCAATTGCTGGCCGACTTGAATCTTGTCCGGATTGGAAATGTTGTTCGCCTGGGCAATCTTGGTGTAGTCGTTGGCGTTTCCATAAAATGACTTGCTGATATTGGAGAGGTTATCCTCAGACTTCACGACATACATGGTTCCCGACCCGATTGTGATGTCGTGTTGGAAGTCCGTAATGCTGGGATCGACTTTCTTAATCTCATCCCATGCGCGATTCCTTAGATGCTCGGTGGAAGCCGGAGCGGTGAGGACCACCTTTCCATTCTCCCCATGAAAATGTTGGATCTGAAACCCATTGTGGAACATGAAGTCCGCCACAGGCTGATACTTGCTCGTCAAATCCTGATCGGTCATTGGAAAGGCACTCCTTTCTCGGGACGAAACGGAACGCGAACTTATGGGTCGATGTAGTAGGTTCGGCGCTTCGCGGGAGCAGCAAGTCAAAGTTAGGCCGATCGCTCCATCCCGCGAAACTGTTAGTTCCTACAGAGGTGGAGGATCGGTTGAAATCGCGCTCATTGCCCCCAGCGCCTCTTTTCTCTTTAATTTGGAATTTGTACACCGATGAACTGGTGGCCTACGTGAGCACCTCCTCGTGAGTGGCATGGAGGTACCGGAGATCAACCGGCCCGACTATATGAGAAGCGGGAAATCTCCTTAGCCGATCCGGACGGCTACGGACTTTTCATCGGGCAGTGGAGTACGGCTGAACACCAGCACTGGGAACGTGCACGCCAAGAGTGTCCCGAGTTTCTGCGTCCCGGCTGTGTGGCATTGCGCTGAAGACTTCTCACCACGCTTTCGCGGTCGTGCGGACTCGGGTGCGGCCTTGATTTTTTTCCTGGTTCTCGCTCACACCCTTTAGCCTGCAAGCTCGCAGGTAATGCGCAGGAATCTCGGTGGCCTTCTCGGAGTTCCACACTCCTTCCTCTGCCACCGCCAGAGCTTTCCGCGACAAGTCGGTCGCTATGATCTCGATAAACCATCCCTTGGAGGCGGGAAGACGGTCGACCAAGAGCATTGCGAGTGAATAGGCCTCCTGGCCAGTCGAGCAGCCCGCGCTGCATGCACGAATTGTCCGCGAGCGCCGTCCCGCCTCCGCCTGAGCCTGCCACGCGGGCCGAATTTGTTCTTCCAATAGGTTCCTCGGCGAGATGGCGGAAAACGGACCATCCTTGTGTTAGTCGTCGCGCCCTCTATTGCTTCGCAGTAAAGCTTAGATAGTGTGGTCTGGTCCTGCGAAATCTGGGAAGCCATCGACCGTTAGAACAAAGAGGCAATCCGAATTCTTTCTGATTTCGTACTTGGGAATGTAGTCAGAACCCATCTAGCTGTACCAGGCGAGGAGCCGCGTCTGGTACAGCCATTTTTGAGCGGTTGCTGTCTGCAATCTCATTCTGAGAGGAAAAAGTCATGAAGCCTTTCAAGTCGAGGGTGTTCCTCGCTCTCGCAGTGCTCACGTTGGTGTCCACCAGCGTGTTCGCATCCAGCCATCGCGAGGCGCCTATCACAGCGCTTGACCGCAGTGCAGACATAACTGACTGGTACGCGTTCGTCAGTTATGACCATGCCGATCGCGTAACCATGATTCTCAACGTCGATCCATTCCTCGAACCGGCCAACGGTCCGAATTACTTCCCCTTCGATCCCAACGTGCTCTACGAAATGAAGATTGACAACAACCGTGACGGAGTAGAGGACATCGTCTTTCAGTTCCGCTTTCAGACCGAGATTCGTCAGCCCGGCCTCTTTACAGGATTCGCCGGCGGAATCAATGGCATTCCACCCATCACTTCGCTCTCTGGGGTTGGCTCGGCCGGTCTGAGCCTAAGGCAAACCTATACGGTGTACATGGTTAAGAATGGCCAATCCACTTGTCTGAGCTGCGGCCAAACCCTTTACGCTGTTCCGTCCAACGTCGGTCCACTCACCATGCCGAGCTATCAGACACTGTTCAACCAGGGAATCTACAGCCTCGGAAGTAATGTTCGCACTTGGGTTGGCACGGCCGATGACCCTTTCTTTATCGATCTGGGCGCGGCTTTTGACAGCCTCAACTTCCGCATGGGTGTCGGCGGTGTCCTACCGGCCGCTGAAGATGCGGACGACACAAACAACTATGCTCCCGATGCGGTAGCGGGCTTCAACGTCAACTCAATCGTGTTGGAAGTGCCGATCACCATGTTGACGTCTGATGGCAAACTCCACAACGCCAACGACAAGGATGCGGTTATTGGAACCTGGGGTACGACTTCTCGTAACCACATTACGGTGCGGCGTTCACCGAATCGAGACAGGGAATATGGGCCCTTCCAGCAAGTGCAGCGCGAAGGCAATCCTCTGATCAACGAACTGATCATCGGAACCGGATCGAAAGACCGTTTCAGCATGGATCAGCCGTATAACGACGCTCAGTTTTCGAGCTTCTTTTTGAATCCCGTGCTGGCTACCCTCTTCAGCTCCATCGGCATTCCGGTGGCGCCACCGCCGCGAACCGATTTGCTGATCCTGGCACAGTATGAGCCTCCAATCTGCCCCGGCTGCGGTTCGAGCGACACAGGCCCAGTCGCAGACATGTTACGGCTCAACACTGGCATTCCTCCAACGCCGGTCGGAAGCCAGAAGCGATTGGGCTTCATCATTGGCGATTCGGCCGGATTTCCCAATGGTCGCCGTCCAATCGACGATGTGGTGGATATTGCGTCCCGCGCTGTTGCGGGGATTCTCGTTAATCCCACGCTATACGGGACAGCGGTTGGCGACGGTGTCCAGTTAAACCCCGAAGGGTACGGTACGACCTTCCCTTACATCATGCCGGCAAACAACGGACGAAACTCGGTTCACATCGGGCCGGGCCAGGCGGGCTGCACGGGCGATCCAGGCGGAATCTGTCCAACGAAGTAACCCAACTCCGTGGCCACTACCCCATGGCAGCGGCCACGGTTCTTATGGTTATCGTCGGACTAGTGATATCGAAATGAGGATTGATATGAAGCACTTAATTGCGGTGCTGTTCCTGAGTTTAACCACCTTTCTGCCAGCACAAACGACAAAGGGCTCTTCTACCGATAAGTCAACTCTCACTCCGGCTGAGCAAAGCATCGTCTCTGCAGAAAAAGAAATTGCGAAGAAGCCGACGTCATACTTCGGTCACAACCAGCTCGCGATCGCTCTTTCGCGACGTGCCCGCGAGACCTCCGACGTAGCTTTTTATGCTCAAGCTGAGGACGCCTTGAAGAAATCGCTTGAGCTGTCACCGAACAATCTCGAGGCCGAGAAGATCCGCATATGGCTGCTGCTGGGCCGGCACGAATTTCCGGCGGCATTGGAAGCGGCGACAGTTCTGAATAAGAAAGTGCCCGATGACATCCTCGTCTACGGTTTCCTGGTTGACGCGAACGCAGAGTTAGGCAACTACAGCGCTGCGGAAAATGCCGCCCAGTGGATGCTGAACCTACGCCCAGGAAATCTTCCAGGACTTGCGCGTGCCGCTTATCTACGCGAACTGTTTGGCGATTTGGATGGTGCGTACGAGTTGATGGATATGGCTTATCAGGCAACAGTTCCAACCGAAACCGAAGATCGCGCGTGGATATTGTCGCAGATGGGGCACCTGCGCCTCATAGTCGGCAGAACGGACGAAGCTGACACCATTCTCCGCCAAGCCCTGGCTCTCTTTCCCGGTTACCACTACGCTCTGGGGAATCTGGCAAAGGTTCGCATTGCCCAGAAGAAATATGACGAAGCAGTGACCCTGCTACAGCAGCGCTACCAAGCCGCGCCCCATGCAGAGAATCTCTACGACTTGGCGGAGGCGTTGGAGCTTGCGGGTCACGCGGATGATGCCCAAAAAGCATTTAAGGAATTCGAGACCAAGTCACTTGCCGAATCCTCTCGTAAAGACAACTCAAGCCGTGAGCTCGTCTTCTATTACGCAGACCACGCGCACCAGCCGGCGAGAGCCCTTGAAATCGCTCGACAGGAGTTCGCGTGGCGTCACGATGTTTACACGCTCGACGCGTATGCGTGGGCATTGCACGTTTGTGGACAAGACGTCGAAGCGCGCAAGCAGATCGACCAGGCGTTGGCGGTCGGAGTCCAAGATGCCAAGCTTTTTGCCCACGCTGGCGCCATCCCTCAAGCTTGGAGATCGAGATAAGGCAGAACATTTCCTGCGTGAGTCGGTATCACTTCACCGCAATGGATCCGAGCAGGCGCCTGTATTACTGGCCGATCTTGGGCGCACCACGTCCGGGGAATAACGTGAGAACGCACCAATCGGCCATCAACAAGGAGAAGGCAACATGATCAGATTTATATTTGCCGTTGCCTTCTCCTCTTCACTGGCAGGGTTACCACGATGACTGGTCAAGAGGTGGGCTCGATCTCTGGCGTCATCACAGACCCTTCCGGAGCGGTGGTTGCAAACGTGAGTGTAGTGCTCGCCACCCGTCGATGAATTTCGAACAGATAACTATGTCGGACGACGAAGGCCGCTTCCCGTTTCGAACACTCAATCCGGGCGCCTATCAAATTACTGCTGAAGCGCCCAACTTTAGCCCAGTCACTCGCGATATCCCGGTATCTTCTCGCTTGACTGTGGAGAATATTCACTTTCGCTCGGTTTCATCAGTACAGAAAATCTCGGTCGTCGAGCCGACTTCTGACGCGCTGACCCCTGATCCCAAGCGAACGTACGTTCCTCCATTCCAATTGCTCGAAGCGAATCCTTGCCGGCCAGGAGCCCCAGTCTCAATTTCCGGCCTGCCGATCGAAACGGCATCCGGCGGAATCAAAGCTTCACAGTTATTTTGCGCCCGGGGTCGCAGGAGATCATGGAGAGCCCATCACGCAGTACCTCCAGATCGGGAATTTATTTTTCCCGAATAATCTTCCGGCGAAATGCCCACAGCAACGGTTACGCCGATCCGAACATTCTGATTCCGTAGAGGATCGAGGAGCTTCGTTGACGGTGGAGCGATAGCAAGATAAACAACGGCATCTCATACAGACCTCAGTGTGAAGGCGAGCTATCTTAATCAACTCCTGAACCCAAATTTGCACAAGTGTCGCGAACAGGCGATATCACAAGTGTGCGCTTTTCGTTCGCCTGTTCAGCTTCAATGCGTGGTATTAAGGACGATTTCACTCATCCATCCATGCCGGTTTGTTGACCTCTCCCGTCCATATCGGTCTAAGGTTTCGAAGCCCTTGTGTTCGGAGGTTAGGTATGCGCAAGTTCATGCTGGGATTTGTCGCAGGCATTCTGGCGTTACCTGTCGGATCCGTTTTGCTGGCCTGGCTTGGCTTCTTTCCCGCACTGGCGAACGCCAATCCTCCGGGATGGGAAAAAACGTTTGCGCAGATGACCTTGAATACTTATGTGTCCCGACACGCACCTCACCTCGCCAATCCTGTTCCAGCAACGGAGGAGAATTTATTGGCCGGCATGAAGATATTTAAGGATGCTTGCTCCGGCTGCCATGGCGCCCCCGGTGCGAACAGCGACTACGGCGCAAGCTTCTATCCTCAGGCGCCCCAATTCGTCGTCAATCCACCCCGTCAGCCGGACTGGCAATTGTTTTGGATCGTGAAGAATGGTGTGCGGTACTCCGGCATGTCAGCTTGGGACGGACAGTGGAACAACGACAAAGCGGTGTCGGACGATCACATATGGAAGGTCGTGACATTTCTCAGCCGCTTGGAGTCCCTGCCTCCTACTGTCAGTACGGAATGGCACAAGAAACCCACACCTTAAGAGAAAGGGCTGAGTGCTGTTGAGAAAGCTCCTCCACACTCATCAACGCCGACTCCGGATTTGAGTGCTAGGAGGGATTTTCGCCAATTGAGCGGCTTCCGCAAAGGCTAACCCTCTAGACTCAAAACGGTATAGACCACCTACCCTCGCAGGCTGACACTTCAGCCTGGTTGTGCAGATGTCTCTAGCCAAGGTTATGTGAAGTACCAGCCGCCGTTAACGGAAATTGTTTGTCCGGTGATGTACTGATTCATCGCCAACATCACCACGACGGATGCAACATCGTCAACCTTTCCGAAGTGTCCCATTGGGATCAGCGCCGGGCTGGCGTTTGGGTTGCTCCTGACCATGTCCGTTTCGATCAGCGCGGGAGCGATAGCATTCACTGTGATGCCCTCTTTGACGAATGCTGAGGCACAGGAATGAGTCAGTCCGATGATTCCAGCCTTCGAAGCGGCATAATGCGCTCCGACGGCACCGCCAGTTTGCGCTGCAACCGAAGAGAGGTTGATGATGCGGCCCCATTTCCGTTTTCGCATTCCTCCGATTACGGTCTGTGTCACCATGAAAACGGATTTCAGATTCACCGCGAGAATTTCGTCCCACTCTTCCTCTTCGATCTCTTCGAACTGTCGCGGATGTGCCCTAGCCGCGTTGTTGACGAGGATGTCGATGCCGCCGAGAGAGTCTTCGACTTCTGCGACCATGCGCTTTACGTCGGCGCTAACTGAAACGTTGGCCTGAACCGCAATTACTCGTTGTCCTACCGCGGTGATCTCGCGGCATACTGTTTTCGCAGCGTCGGCTTTCTCACAATAGTTGACGGCAACATTCGCACCAGCCCTAGCGAGTGCAACGGCTATTCCGGCTCCGATGCCACGGCTGGCTCCAGTCACCAGGGCAACTCGATTCTTGAGGTCGGTCATTTCAGCAGTGCCACGATGCCGGATCAGCCAACATTCGACGGCAGTTCACTTCAAATGGACTTGCAGATTTTGCGATACTCCGCCTCGGGGAATGCCTCTAGTGTCTCAGTTGAACTGTTCCCAAGCGAATGCTGCTGACGAAGCGAACTTGCACACCATTCGTCGCTTGGAAACTGGGAAATCAGAACGGCATCCTAGTATCCCATCATCAAATACCAACCGTGAATCTTTCCACCTTCTTTTTTCGCAGCCTTCTTAGCAGCATCAAGTCGCGACGGGCTATCCTTGATCTTCGAGATGCCCTGTTGAGTGTAACGCACGAGGGTTACAAAGTGTGGCATGGGTGTCTTCTTTCTTCCTGAACAGGAACGGAACTTTTCAAGCGAGGGCTTAGGAGGCTAGGGTAAAGGTTATATCTACAGGAATTTTCCACGCCGCAGGCAGCCACTGGGAAACGTCGACACTTAACGCACAGCAGTTCCAGCGCGTGAATTTTGTAGCAATGATTGGATAAGCGGCGTCGCAAAGGAGAGAATGCTGACCAGCCGACTTGCCGTCAGGTCTGATGTGCTGTTAGGCTCACGCCCGATGAAGCTCTGGGTTTTGCTTCTGGTTTCGGCAACTTCCATTCCAATACTTCCGCAGGATTCTGCGAGCAGCGGGACCCATTTTGTTCGGCAAAAAAACGCCCCCGTGCGGATGCGCGACGGTGTGGTTCTGCGTGCAGATGTGCTGCGCCCCACTGAAATCGGAAAATTTCCTGTACTGGTGTATCGAACGCCCTACGGGAAGGAGGCAGCGCAACGGGAGTACACAACCTTTCAGCATGCCGTGGAGCGGGGCTATGCTGTTGTCATTCAGGATGTTCGCGGCCGCTTTCAGTCGGAGGGAGAGTTTCGTCCCTACGAAAACGAGGGACGAGATGGCTACGACACCATCGAATGGGCTGCCGGTCAGCCTTGGTCGAATGGCGCGGTAGGAACATTCGGCCTTTCCTATCCCGGTGCGGTGCAATGGCTCGCGGCGGTTCAAAGCCCTCCTCACCTGAAGGCGATGGTCCCGGCCATGACATTCTCCACCCCGCAGAACTTCTTCTACGCGGGTGGAACGTGGGACATGTCATGGATCGACTGGATCTGGATCAATATCGCATGGGATACCCGCGCGAAGAGAAACATACCGGGGCCACGAACGTACCAAGAGGCTCTTGCTGCCTGGAAGGCGGAAGGAGCGACCATGTTGAATACCCTGCCTCTGCTCGACCTGAAACCTCTACAACAAGTCGGACCTTATTATTACGACTGGTTGCGCCATCCGCCTGAAGATCCCTGGTGGAACTGGAGCGAACTCCGCGACAAATATTCCCGTACAAGTGCTGCCGTCCTCAGTCTCTCGGGATGGTATGACGACAATTACGGGCCTGAAGGTGCAACGACAAACTACAGCGGGTTGCTGAGGACCCGAGGGGGAAAGAAGGATACCAATACTCACCTTCTACTGGGACCTTGGATTCATGGTGTGGACAACACCAAGAACACTCGGTCCGGGGAGCGTGAGTTCGGCCCAAGCGCGGCGATCGACTATGACGAGGTCATTCTGCGCTGGATGGATCACTATCTGAAAGGCGTCGATAACGGAGTGGATCGCGAAAAGCCAGTGCGCTACTTCGTGATGGGACGCAATCAATGGCGAGATGCGAACCAGTGGCCGCCCGCGGCGACGGAGATGCCGATGTTTCTGGCTGCTCGTGGCGGTGAACGTTTCGGTCGACTACAGACTAGACCATTCCACAACAAGGATAGCTTCAGCGAATTCATATCCGATCCGGCCAATCCCGTGACAAACCCGTACTGTTCATCTGGCGCCCACGATTATGCAAAATTGTCCGATCGAGCCGACGTCCTCACCTTCGATTCTGCCGTGCTGCAGCAAGACACTGAGGTGACGGGGCCGATCAAAGCGCGCATCTTTGCGTCCTGTGATTGCCGCGATTTCGATGTGTGGGCACGGGTGCTGGATGTTGCGCCGGATGGAGCAGCGATCAACCTGATGAGTCCAGGACTGGATGTCGAGCGCGCGAGCTATCGCGACCTGAGTCGGGGCAGGCAGTTGTTGTCACCTGGAAAGATCTACGAAGTGCGGTTGGAGAGACTGATCACCAGCAACGTGTTTCTTCAGGGGCATCGGATCCGCTTGCAAATCTCGGCAACTTTCAGTCCGAACTTTTCCCGCAACCTCCAAAGTGGAAAATCGGAAGCGAACAGCGCCGAAACAAAAAAGGCGAATATTCGAGTTTTTCACGATGCGTCCCACCCCTCACAGTTAGTGCTGCCGACTGTCACGACGAACAATTAGTTTTGGGTCGGCGGGGTATACTGCCCCATTCTCAGTTGCGGAGGAGCCTTGTTCCAATCCGGGATTACCAGTTTCTGCGTTTGTGTCGTCTTCTCATTGGGCGTGAACTGTCTGGCCCAGCGCCAGGCGGTGCTTAAGCAAATTGACCTGCCCCATCCTTATTACTATCGTGAGATGTACTTGCCGCAGCTCACGACTGGGCCGAGCGCAGTGGCCTGGTCTCCGGACTCGCGGACCTTAATTTATTCGATGGCCGGCTCGTTGTGGCGGCAGGAGGTGGGGAGTACGACGGCCGAACAATTAACATCGGGTCTCGGCTATGAGTATCAGCCGGATTGCTCGCCCGACGGTCGCTGGGTGGTATTTGCGCATTACGACCACGACGCCGTTGAGTTATGGGCGTTGGATCTGCGCGACGGACGCACAACACAGCTAACCTTCGGGGGAGCGGTGAATGTGGAGCCACGCTTCTCTCCCGACGGAACCCGAATCGCGTTTGTTTCGACTTCCTATAAGGGTCATTTCCACATCTTTGCAGGACGATTCGGGAACGGCGCACTCAGAGATATTCAGCAGCTCACTCCGGAGAACGTCAGCTCACTTCCTCGCTATTACTATAGCCAAGTCGACCACGAAATCAGCCCTGTGTGGTCCCGCGACGGCTCAGAAATCCTGTTCATTTCTAATCGTGGCCACATCCACGGTACTGGCGGATTCTGGCGGATGAAAGCGCAACCAGGCGCCGAACCCCACGAGATCTATTACGAAGAGACAACGTGGAAAGCTCGCCCTGACTTCTCGCCCGACGGCAAACGCATGGTGTACGCGTCGTATTTAGGACGGCCATGGCATCAGCTTTGGGTAATGCCGGCGGCCGGTGGTGACGCGTTTCCCATTTCCTATGGTGATTATGACAATACCAATCCGCGATGGTCGCCCGACGGTACTCGAATCGCATTCATTTCGAACCGTAGCGGCAACACGTCGTTGTGGGTCCAGACGATTCCCGGCGGTGCCCAGAGCGAAATAGTGGCTCGCGAGCGAAAGTACTTAAAGCAAATGGGCAAAGTGCGTTTGCAAGTTACAGACCCCGGTGGGACGCAGGTCGCAGCGCGAGTTTTCGTTACGGCGCAAGACGGTCGAACTTACGGACCGGACGACGGGTGGATGCATGCCGATGATAGCTTCGACCGCGGCGAGCGTCCGTTTGAAGCCCACTACTTCGATACCAAGGGGACGTCCGAGATTACGGTCCCAGCCGGGACGCTGCGTGTGGGAGTCATGCGTGGCTTCGAGTACGATTTTGAGGAACGGAACGTAGAGGTGGTGGCGGATAAAGAGTCGGACGTGACGGTTCGTTTGCGGCCCATCGAGATGCCTAGTTCCGGCACGGCGTGGATCAGTGGAGACGTGCACGTACACATGAACTACGCAGGCACCTATCGGAATACACCTGCACATCTGGCTGACCAGGCAGCAGCTGAGAATTTGTCGATCATCGAAAACCTGGTGGTGAATAAAGAACAACGCTTCCCAGATATCGCATATTTCTCGACTAAGCTCGATCCGGTTTCGAACGAATACTTCGTACTGCAGCACGCGCAGGAATTTCACACAAGCTACTGGGGACATTTAGGGCTTTTGAACTTGACACGAAATTTGATCTTGCCTGGATACGCTGTATATCCGAATACGGCGGCAGCCAGTCTGTTTCCCTCGAATGCCGACGTGGCTGATCTGGCGCACGAACAGGGAGCACTCGTGGGATATGTGCACCCGCTCGAAAGCGTGCCGCATCCGGAAAAAGACCCGAACACGTATGAATTGCCCGCCGATGTGGCGCTCGGCAAAGTGGATTACATCGAGGTTGTCGGCTTCGCCGATCACAAGTCCACAGCAGAAGTTTGGTACAAGCTTCTGAATTGCGGGTTCCGACTGCCGACCGCAGCCGGAACAGACTTCATGGGGAATTACGCGTCGCTGCGCGGGCCGGCGGGGCTCAACCGAGTATATGCGGAAGTCCCTCCAGGCCCCTTAAAGCTTCAATCGTGGTTCGAATCGATCAAGGCAGGGCGCACGTTCGCAACGAATGGACCATTACTGCGGTTTGAGCTCGGACTGAAGTCGCCGGGAGGAGAAGTGAAGCTCGACAAGAAGCGGGATGTCGGTTTCCGTGCGGCGCTTGGGTCGATGGTTCCAGTCGATCATCTGCAGATCGTCTGTAACGGGGAGGTTGCGAGAGAGCTCGAACTAAGGGCGGATCACAAAAGCGCATATGTTGAGGGGAAGTTGCCTATCGAGAGTACTGGCTGGTGCATTCTCCGGGCGTTTAGCGACAAGGCGGAGTACCCGATTCTGGATCTTTATCCGTACGCAACGACGAGCCCGGTTTATGTGAATGTGGCTGGTGCTCCGCTGCGCAGTGCGCGCGATGCTGCGTATTTCCTGGCATGGATGCAACGGCTGATCTCGGCGGCGCGAAGCAGTTCGGGATGGAATGCCGAAACAGAGAGGCAGTCGGTGCTGACAGTCTTTGAAAGAGCGAGGCAGAAATACGAGGAGATTGCGAAATCAGGACAGTAACTAACCAATGATGGTTGCTCCTGACAGGGAGGTTTGATGAAGAGCGCTATGCGACTGACTGGCGGTCTTGTGGCTTGCTTGCTGGTAATCTTCGTGGCCGGTTGGCGAACGGGAGCGGCGGCTGCCGCTAACAGTCCTAAAGCCGTGGCGGCTTACACCGATAAGGCGGAAACCAAAATCGCGAACGTTTGGAATCCGAAGGCTGCGGCCGCCTACTTAGACCGGCGGCTGGCATGGTGGGCGGAATGGCCCAGAGCCCAGCGAGACCATGGCACTTTCTGTGTGTCGTGCCACACCGCTGTTCCTTACGCTCTTTCGCGTTCCGCTCTTCGAACAGCCCTTGCCGAGCAAGCCCCATCTCCGAACGAGCGCAGGCTGCTGGACAGCGTGACGAAGCGCGTGCGTCTCTGGAAGGAGGTTGAACCGTTCTATAAGGATGCGGACCGCGGGCCATATAAGTCGGTGGAGTCGCGCGGAACAGAGTCCGTTCTGAACGCACTGATTCTTTCGAGCCGTGATGCCCAAAGCGGCCAACTCAGCAAAGATGCGCATACGGCGTTTGAGAACATGTGGGCCGAGCAACAGGTTACCGGCAAGCAGAAAGGCGCGTGGCTCTGGCTGCGCTTTAAGAATGAGCCGTGGGAGGCCGACGATTCGGACTACTTCGGAGCTACGCTGGCCGCCGTCGCCGTTGGTATCGCACCCGGAAACTATCGCGCAACGCCCGAAGTCCAAACCAATCTCAAGCTATTGCGGGAGTACCTCAACCGCGAGTTTGCCGTGCAGACCACTATTAATCGCGTCCTTCTCTTGTGGGCTGCCGCGAAGCTGCCGGGCCTGTTCGAGCCGGATCGGGAGAAGGCTATCATCAGCGAGCTTCTGGAAAAGCAGCAGGCGGACGGTGGCTGGAGCCTGTCTTCTTTGTCCGGCGACTGGAAGCGCTCGGATGGAACTTCTCAGGAAACGACGAGCGACGGATACGCGACAGGGTTGATCACCTTTGTTCTGCAGCGGGCCGGGATTTCGCTCGAAAATGCCCATCTGAAGCGGGGGCTCGCGTGGCTCATGGCGAATCAGGACAAGAAGGAGGGTTCTTGGTTGGCCTACTCTCTGAACAAGAACAAAGAGAACCACATCAGTCCGGAGACCGCGCTCTTCATGAATGACGCAGCCACTTCGTACGCTGCGCTTTCTCTGATTTCCGCCAACCGTCACTAAAGAACAAAGGGCAGATTCTCCGTATAGGCCACCGCGCTGGGACAAGGATGACGAGGTTGCAGTGGCAGCGGCCATTGCCACGGCGAGATTACGGGAACGACAAAGGCACAGCGCATCGTGAGCCGCAAGAAGATGGCTTCAGTGACAGCAGGTAAGATCGTTCCAAAAACCTATCGCTGGTTTTAGCCTGCGCAAGTTAGTGATTCTCCAGCGTCCATTCGCGGTCACTGCGTCGTTCGAGAATCATGTGTTTGAGGGCAATTATCTGAAATTAGACGAGACGACCTCTGGCCCGTTGCATCTGAACCACAATTCGCTGGAGCGTTCCGCACACCACCTTGTGCTCCGCGGACCATTCCCACTCGATCAGTTTTTACTTCGGATTGGGAAGGGATTGTGCGGATGAGCTGGCCGTGTAGCCAATAGATCTCAATCGGGCTTTCCGGACTCGGTGCGATCGCAAGACGAATCCCGTCCGGGGGAAAACCCAGGTCAGGACTTCAAGTATCTCGAGCTGGCGAACAAACTTAAACCGCGCTAGCTCGGAACGGCGGCCTTTCATCGGATCGACGATCGAGATGACCATTTGCTTGCGATCTTCGCTTTGTTCGGCTTGGAGTTGCGCTGGCGTTTTTCGCCCGACGCAAAGTTCGTGACAATTCACGATAGAGAGAAATTACCGTGCGGAGAGAGGAGGGTAGACGGCAACTGATGACCTTCCGTTGTCAGAAGTTCTCGATCATCCACATGTTGTTACTTTGATCTCTGCCAATAATCGCCAGGTGCCGGCCGTCGGGAGAGGGAAGGCCATGACAAGTATCGCCGGCAACGCATTTCCGGACAGAGGATAGCAGTAATCCGCAAAACCCGCTGGCGCTTCTCGTAACGTACACCGGGAACGGGGTTCGCCGAAGTTTGGCCTGGGCCAACACTCGACCGGCACAAACTTCCCGTATGCGGGGCTCCAATTGCGATTCAGGCAACCGGGATTGTGCATGTCCACGAGAAAATTCCCGCACCGCGGAGAGGTGACTGTCCATTCTCGGCCACAAACGTCCATAGGTGGACGAGGTGTGGTGGCGCCCGGAACGTGTGTTATTCCCTTCTCCTTTGTTAGCAACCTGCGATACTGCCCCGTCTTTGGTTCGGTACTTGCGGCAGCTTTGAATCGGGAGTCTCTCGCCTCGGTTCCTGCGGAACAAACGAAACATTCGGAGCAAAACCTATGGATCACGGTATTGTTCAGGACCTGCGGTACGGCGTCCGGCAGTTGGTCAAAAACCCTGGATTTACGGCGATTGCGGTCCTCACGTTGGCGTCAGGCATCGGTATCAATGCATCGATGTTCAGCATGGTTAGCGGCATCATCCTGCGCCGGCCGCCGGGGTACCAACCGGACCGTATCGGGGTCGTGGCCGGGATCGATCCGGCCTCGGGCTTTCAGGCCGACAACAGCACAATTTCGATCCCAAATTACCTCGCCTGGCGCGGGGCCAACAACGTCTTTCAGGGGATGGCTGCGGCGGATGAGTACCACACGGCAAGCCTCAACTCGCAAGGCGAATCGGAGTCCGTTCGGTCGGCGGCGGTGAGCGCGAATTATTTCACTCTCCTGGGAGTTAGTGCGGAACTGGGTCGCACCTTCAGTCCGGGAGAAGATCAGAACGGACAAGATCACGAGGTGGTCCTCAGCCATGAGCTCTGGGAACGCCGTTTTGGCGCCGATCGTTCGCTGGTCGGGCGCACGATTCGCTTGAACCGGGAAAACTACAGTGTGATTGGAGTCATGCCGCCGAGTTTCCGACTTCTAGGATTTCCTCACGAACTTTGGACACCACTCGTCGTCACGCCTGATGACCAAACAGCCGCTGCACGCAGAGACCGCCCGTTGTTCCTGTTTGGGCGGATGAAGCCCGGCGTAACGATCGAGCAGGCGCGAGCGGAATTTGCCACGCTGGCTCATCGCGCAGCGGACAACTTCCCTGACTCCGAAAAAGGCTGGGGTGCGACCGTGCGCACTCTCCCAGATTTCCTGGTTTACGGTTTCGGCATCCGCAACGGGCTGGCGGTCATTATGACGACCGTCGGATTCGTGCTAATGATCGCCTGCGCCAACGTGTCCGGCCTGCTCTTGGCGCGCGCGGCGTCGCGCCGGAAAGAACTGGCGATTCGTATCTCTCTTGGCGCAGGACGCTTGCGAATCATCCGTCAGTTGCTCACCGAGGGCATGGTGATTGCGCTCCTCGGAGGCAGCATGGGCCTGCTTCTTGCCTATCGCGGCATAGATTTTATTCGCGCAGCCATGAGTTTCAATGATGCGTTTAATTCTGTTGGCCTGAGCATGGATTCCAACGTCGTGATCTTTTCCTCCGTCATTTCGGTGGGGTGCGCGTTGTTGTGTGCATTGGCGCCAGCTTTGAAGGCCTCTCGCGCGGACATCACGACCAGCCTGAAAGATGAAAGCCGCAGCGCCTCGGCCGGACTCTCGCATTCGCGTCTCCGTATGGTGCTGGTGACGGGAGAAATTGCGTTTGCACTAGTTCTCCTGGTCGGAACCGGCCTGTTGTTTATTTCGATTTATCAGGTGGAGCACCAGAATCTAGGGTTCCAGTCGCAACATTTGCTGACAGCGGGTGTCACATTGGATGACGTGCGGTATAAGGACGCTTCCCATCGAGTCGCATTCGTCCGCGATGTTCTTTCCCGGTTGCTGCAGATGCCCGGCGCCGAGTCTGCCGCCGTGACCTCGGACTTGCCAGCCACGGGGCCGGGGAGCGTGACCGTTAGAATTCAGGGGCAACCTGACTTGCCGGTGGGCCAAGTGCTCACCACACTCGATATGCTGGTCACTCCAGACTTCTTCCGCACGGCGGGTATCAGCGTGTTGCGGGGAAGGTCGTTTACGGATCAGGACAATTCCACCGCTCCGCGCGTAGTTCTGGTCAACCAGAAGTTTGTCGATCGTTATCTTCACGGACAGGATGTGATAGGAAAACAACTTCGGCTGGAGGTGAACGGAGCTCCGACCGGCTGGAGCCAGGTCATTGGGGTCGTAAGCAATGTGAAAACCTATTCCGAAGGCACCGCGGACGACCCGGGAGTCTACGAATCGTTCCTGCAGCGTCCGGTGGCCTCATTCTCGCTGATGGTCCGCACCAGCGGGGAGCCGAATGGCCTCATTTCAGCCATGCGCAACACACTGTCCCAAGTGGATGGCGAATTGCCGCTCTCTCGCCTGATGAGCATGCCAGCGGTGATCGATCGGCAGAAGGGTGGAAACTCTTTCTTTACTGATGCGCTTTTAGCGTTTGCGGTATTGGCGCTACTTCTGGCGGCGATCGGGATCTATGGGCTGATGGCGTATTCTGTCGGCCAGCGCACGTATGAGATCGGAATTCGCATGGCGATGGGTGCCAAGAGTCAGGATGTCATGCGCATGGTCGTGCGCGAAGGAATGAAAATGGCGCTGATCGGCGCAGCTATCGGATTTGCGATATCCCTGCCCTTGCCAAAAGTGTTTGGCGCTATCTTTTTCGATACGCATGTGAGCGAGCCGCGCTTGTACCTCGTCGTGCCTCTGTTGATTTTGGGAGTAGCGACGCTGGCGACTTACGTTCCAGCGCGCCGGGCGGCAAGAATCGATCCCATCAACGCATTGCGCCAGGATTAGGGCATGAGGGGATTTTCGAGCCTGTTATGTGTCACCGCACATACAAGGCTTCCGCAATTTGCGCTTCATGCTATGGCTGAACAGTGATGACTGTTCTTACTCCCTGCCCGCCAAAGGAGGCATAGATTCTTACTTTAACCGTTGCCCCAATCTTCAGCGCCTTGACGGTAAACGTAGCTTTTGTAGCTCCTGCGGGGACGGTCACCGACGCAGGAATTACGATTTGCCCTTGCAATGCCCAAGGGTCACGATTAAACCGCCAGCAGGTGCCGGAGTCGAGAGGGTCACCGTTTCCAACCGAAGACTCTCCGGAATGATGAGGGTGGGACTCACCGAAACTGAAACAACCGGTCCCAGGGCGTGCTGATTGATGTGAAAGATCGTGCCTCGCCCGCCCACGCCACCGATCCCATTTACACCATAGAGAGCGCCGTCGGATCCTTGGAGCAGCTCGGAGTTCGGAATGAATCCCTCACTCCCCGCCGTCCTGAAAGAGTGCAGCACGCGCAGTGCCCCGCGAGCACCGAAGCGGAAAGATGTCACCGCCCTAAAAATCGAGAAGACCGCCCTCCGGTGTTGTACCGTAGAGAAATCCGTCACTTCCCTGAATCACTCGATAATTCGGACGATATCCGTCGGCTGCGTCGAACAGATTGACGAAGCTCAGGACGCCACTCGCATCGACACGGTAGAGAGTGCCAGCCCCGGGAACGCCCTCATCTGTTCCGTAGAAGGCTCCATCGCTGCCTTGGATCACGCCCGACAACGGCTGAGTGCCGACCAGTTTTGTCACCAGCATCACATTGTCCGACGTGTCTGCTCTAAAAAGCGTGGCGCCTCCCTCACGGGTGGTGCCGTAGAGAAAACCGTCACTAGCCTGGATGAGCGGACCGTTGGGGAAGATGCCAATTCCAGACAAGCTGAAGGAGTGAATGATCGCCATCACTCCTGTGACCGGATTAAACCGATAAACGGTACCGAATCCTCCTTGATGCTCGATGTGGCGAAAGGCACCGCCGGCGCCAGTCGTTCCATAGAAATTTCCGCCGCTCGCCTGAACTGGCCGGGGTGTAGGGCCAGCGCCATCGCAGCATGCGAATCTGCCTACGAACGCTACCCACGCAAGCGAAACCAAAAATAGTTTATGTGAGCAGGGTGAACACACCGGTGGCCACGAGCGCGGTCCCCCAGACCAAGTTGAAGTTGAACCAAGTCTTACGGAGCAGCGCGAGGCCCAGCTTACGATAGAACGCCCACGCGACCAGTCCTGTAACGGCAAGGTAACCAATCGTGTGGATTCCTGTCGCGAGCATCCCCGCTAACGGGGATGCGGCCGTAGATACGTGATTGTGGATGGCCATATGGGCATGAGCTTCGACCGTGCTGCTGCCCAACAAGACCGGTACTACCATCAAACCTGCCCCGTGCGCCGAGGCCATCAGAAACGACCAGGCTGTAAGGTCTCGGAAGCCAACGCGCATGCGGACCCACCGCGGGTGCCAGTGACTCACCAGGCTGAAGATTCCGAGACCTAACAAGAGGGCGGCGACGCAGTAGCGAATGCTTAGAAGCGGGAGCGCCCTGCCCAGAAACGCAGCAACCATTACCACGCTGCCAATGGCCAGCGCATGACCAAGCGCGATCGGGACAAGCGATTTTGCTACGGCGCTCCCTTTCCGCTCCTGCATCCCCAGCGCTACCGCGAAGAGCCAACCCATCCCGGGGTTGACTCCGTGGTAGGCACCGAGGAGCAGCATCAGCCACAGCGCCGTCGAGCCCATATCGGCGTGCATCATTTCTCCTCCGAGTAGCAGTAAGAATCGGATGAGGCGTCTCCACCATCCAGCCGAACCTGGTGTGCTCGAAACCCGTCGAACTCCACGAAGAATTTTTCGTCGAGCTTCATTCCGCCGCTCGGTTCCACGTCGAGCTTCACCATCCAACTCTTCAACCCGTCGGGATAGATCTGCTCATCCCATGGGGAGTAGAGCGAGTTGGTGAAATAGACACGGTTGCCATCGCGGCTGATCTCCACCATCTGCGGACCGCCGTTGAGTGCTTGCTCGGGCCTGTTCGGGTGAGCGGTACGGCGGACAATCCCGCCGAGATGGACTGAGCCCGTCTTCTTCGGATTGACCGGGTCGGAAACGTCGTACTGGATGAACTCTCCGGTCCCCCAGCATGAAACGTAGAGGAAGCGATCGTCGAGCGACAAATTGATGTCCGTGATCAGAGGGGGTACTGCCTTGAAACCTTTCAGCAATGGCGGCAGTTGTTCCGGATCAGCCGGCTCGGCAGGAATTTCAATCACTTTGCGAACCGCCCATTTGCCGTTCTTACCGTGCTCCCGATACCACATCCAGATTGAGGCTGAAAGGTCTTTGAGCGAAACGCCGACGCTGACGAAACCGTAAGTCTTGTTGGGATCGTGAGAGGGCCGCAGCTCGAGCACCCATTGTTGTTCTGCACCCAGGTCAATTTCCTGCTGATGACGGCGCTTGTCCAGGTCCCAGACATGAATCTTGTGACCGTACTTGCCAGCCAGCAGCAACTCCGGGTTGACTCCGTCTTTCACCATGTTCGGCGTGCCCCATTCGGACGTAATCATGGTGTCGTGTCCGAGGTGCCACCAAAAATCGTAAGCCAGGTGTTGTGGGCCACGATCCTTTTCCCAGGGTCCCTTCAGCTCAAACGTGTTCGCGTCCATCAGGAAAATGCCTCCGGGGCCGTCTCCCCTCGCAGATCCTAGTGCGCTCCCGTAGATGGCGTCCGGGCCACAATGAAATGTGTGAGGCGCCGTGTAGCCGGTCTTCTTGATGAATTCTTCAGGCTCGATCACCTTCACAATCTTCGGCTGCCTGGGATTCGGCTTTGTATCCAGGATGTAAATCCGGGACGACCCAATGCCTGGGACGATCAGATAACGGCGTTCCATGTGCGGATGCGGGGCCTGCGGGCAGAGGCACGCGCTGCACGCATTCCAGCCGAAGTGATGCAGCTCATTATCACCGCGGCCAAAATCCACCTGGCCAACCAGCCGGCCATACGCGGACGAAGCGGGATCGAGATCGATCACGCCCATACTGTCGTGGTTTCCATTCTTGCCGTCGTTGAGCAAGGCTACGTAGGCAAGCCGTTCGGGCGGAGCTTGCATGGCCTGCTTGGGTGAAGGATAGAAAGTGGGATCGGGATGCAACATTGACATTGTGAAAATCTCCTTAATAATCTATTCAGACGTTCTTATTACACGTTTACGGTGACCCGCATAAATGTGGCCGGGATGAATGTGCCGGCATTGCTCTTGTTCTGAGCGTTCGCTAGTTCCACTAGTTGCTTGTGCAGTTCCTCTTCTTTTCCGTTGGTTCGAGCTGTGTCGACGGCGTTCATGGTCGGTCCATAGAACCTTTCGAAAAGCTCGATGAAATCCCTCGGGGTTTTCTCGGAATGCGCGAAGTAGTACGTGTCCGCCATCATGGAGATGTTCTCCTTGGGTACCCCGGCTTGGCCAAAGCGCTCGATGACGTGACTCTCCACACCCCAAGTCATCGGGCTGACGAAGCCTTCCGGAGGCGGAGGCGTGAACCCCGAACTTATTCGGAGCAACTGCGACACGAACGTCGGATCGTTGGGTATCCAGTTGCCCATTACGATGTGGCCGCCCGGTTTCGTGACCCGCACCATCTCTTTGGCGGCGTCGAACGGTTTGGGCGCAAACATCGCACCGAACACGGAGAGAGTCAAATCAAACGAATCGTCGTTGATCCCTTCCAGATTGCAAGCATCGCCCTGATGAAACTTCAGCCGTCTCGCGCCTGCCTCTGCCGCGCGCTTGTTTCCGGCCTCCACAAGGTTCCTGGCAATATCAACTCCCGTTACATTGGCGCCTAGAAGGGCTAGCGGAAGTGCTGTCGTGCCATCTCCGCAGCCGAGATCCAAGGCGTGCAGCGGCGGCATAACGCCAAGCGACCCGACAACCGCCTCTCCGGACTGCCGCATGAAAGCCGCGATCTCGGTGAAGTCGCCTTTTTCCCATAGCGCTTGATTCGGATTCCTGGCGGCTCCATTTGGGCGCGTTTTAGTTTCCATAATTTTGCGGTTCATTTGATGATCTCCCGATTGGCATTGATTCGTGTCAGGACTACAATTGTGCGGCGACTTGGGGCCGGCGACCATGCCCGAGCGTCGCCTTGACTTGCTCGAACGGCTTGCGCGCTCAGATTCCTTTGCTCGGATACCAGTTGACTTTGCAGAGAGTCCACCAGACATGGACGCATTCTCCGAAATCTTGAGCGGGGTCAAGCTGAACGGTGCCGTGTTCTTCAACGCTGAATTCTCGGCGCCTTGGGGATTCTCCGTTCCTGCTTCGAAACAAATGTCCGTGGCAGACATGCTCGCTCCGGGTGCGGCACATTTTTTGCTTTACCATCTGGTGGTGGATGGCAGTGCCCTTGTCGAAATGGCGGATGGGAAAGCCCTCGAGCTCCGCTCCGGAGACGTCGTCATTTTCCCCAATGGCGATGCGCACCACATGCGCAGTAAGGGAATGAAGCCACCGTTCCCTAACTACGGCATCAACGACAAGATCAGGGCACGCGATTTGAGCCCTTTGCACGCCGGCGGCAGCGGCGAGACTTCGCGTTTCGTTTGTGGGTACATGACTTGTGACCCACACATCAGCCGGCCAATACTGAACGGCCTGCCACCTGTTTTTAAAGTCAACATCCGGACAGATCGATCTGGGCAGTGGTTGGAAAGTTCCATTCTGCACCTGGTCGATGAAGCGATTTCAGGACGAGTAGGCAGTGAAGCTATGCTGGCGAAGCTCTCGGAGGCCTTGTTCGTCGACACGTTACGACGTTACGTCGCCGAATTGCCCGAACCGGAAAGGAGTTGGTTGACGGGGGCGCGTGATCCGATCGTGGGCAAAAGCCTGGGACTGTTGCATCGCCACGTCGCCCACGCGTGGACGATCGCCAGTCTCGCGGATGAAGTGGGCATTTCGCGATCAGCTTTGGTGGAGCGGTTCACGCGATATCTTTCAGAACCTCCGATGGCGTACTTGATGCGCTGGAGGCTTCAACTGGCCGCCCGATCACTGGAAAGCACATCGCGAGGTGTCGCCGAAATCGCCAGCGACGTCGGGTATGAGTCGGAGGCAGCTTTCAACCGGGCGTTCAAGCGCGAGTTCGGGCGGCCTCCGGGTCGATATCGCAGCGATCATAAAGAGAGGCTTGACACGCGTTCGAGAAATGCCCCAGCACAGGACGAGAACGTCTCCTCCGGCACCGATATGAGCCGCCCTCTGCCATCAGAAAAACGGACAGCGTCCCTCTCCCCCAGGAAGCGTTCTATAACGACGTAGGCCCGCCAGCTTCATCTCTGCAGGTCAACCAAGATCAGATCAGAACAGAAAGTAATTTTCTTTCAGGCGACGAAAGCCACCCGAGTCGCAAGAGGCGCAAGAGCGTGGCAACAGCAGCCCGGCGCTAGTACGCGTAAGGTATAGAACCCACTGTGGGAAGATTGCTGGCTGAATCAAGCCGAGATCCCCCGTTCTCGCCTACGGCCTGACAGCGTCCGAGTCGCCCGTCGCTCTGGCAGGAACTTCACTGATAGTCAGGCGGCAGACTTCCCGGAAGCTGACTTCTGGACCGCAATGACTTTGGGATGGCCGGGCACTCGGTAAACCTCTGATCCCGCCTGCAGTTTGGCAGCGGGCAGAGTTATAGTTGTCAGGTAAGACGTGAGAATCTCCTGTTAGAGTCAGGGAAATCGAGGCCCATGGCGAACGAGACAAACAGGCCAAACGCGGCGGTCGGTACAAGCGTATTCCAGCTGAATTGGAAAGAGGGGGTCGGCATGTTGCTGGCGATGACACTGAACACTGCTCCGAGAATCACGCTGGCGATGGCTGCCCATTGATAGAACCTGAGACCTGCAACGATACGAGTCTGTGGCTCGCCGCGCCATGCCTCTTCGGCGAAGCGTCCGATGCCGGCGAGAATGAAGTAAAGCCCAATGATCAGCGAAAGTGCTGCGTGCAGGGTCCACAGACGGATGAGAAGCAATCCGATTAGGCCGTTCCACAAGATGGAGTACAGAGGGGTGGGGTGAAGAGGGCTGTCCGTCCAAGGCGTGAATCGGCAGACACGAGAACGCGGATGAACGTAGCGGATGCCGACGAACGAGGAGGCGGGGGCCCCGTGGCAACATCCCTGGACAAGACAGCGCAATCTTCCTAAGGCCTGCGCCAAAGGTCCTCCGACCGAGAAGGCAGCTAGCACCATCCATGGGCTCGTATGGAAGAGCGGTCCAGCAATCGCTCCGAGAGTGCCTCCGAGCAAGCCGCCGTAGAAACCATAGGGCCGGAGCAGTTGTGGGGAGCCCTCAACATACTGGGCCCAAAGCGCCGCACCCACCACAGCGCTGAATGCCGCTACCAGAATGGCGGCGAGATGCTCCGGTCCCGCAAGGGAGGTAGCCACCCACAGCGCTAGAAATCCACCAGTTCCGGCATAGAATCCGTGGTTGATGAGGCGCACGGGGCCCGACCTCCATTCATGCCAGGAGTTGGCGAGACGCTCGGTGCACGACCTCATCGCAAACCAAGCGCGCTCTATGTGGGAGGCGACGATAATCGTCAGGCCTGCGGTGAGCGCACAGAGTACTGCCCTGCGGCCGGTGAGCACCAAGCCCAAGGCGAGGAGCATTGCCAGTCCACGAAAGAGCCAGCGCGCTGAATGCCATCGTTCGGCAAAGAACTCTGCAGCTAGCAATGCACAAATGAATTCGGGAGAGGGTAGGAACGTCATGAGGTTGTTGAGCGCGGTTGGCTCGAACTGTTCCTGAGGAATCCATGCGTGGGCCGCAAAAAATCGGCTCGGAACGATCGTGGGCAGCGCGAGAAACAACGCGAAGGCGATCGGCATGGCGACCAAGGCACGCACTGTAAAGGTGCGCAGTTGAATACGCGTGGAGATGAAGAACGGTGCCAGGAGAAATGACGCCAGAACGATTAAGTCGAGTCGAATCAGTGGCCCGTCCGGTGCCGATATGAGTTCGGCGGCCACGCACAAAATGATCCAGGGGAGTACCACGACCAGGCAGCAGCGCAGTCTTTCGATAATGGCTGGCGAAGAGCTTTCTCTCAAAGGGAGAACACCACCCTCAATAGGGCCGAACCGATCTCGCAAATCATGATGTTCGTAGCCAACCACCAGCGCGCTGCAGCCGAGCATCACCAAGGGCGACACAAACCACAATCCGCTGGCTGAGCCCGCGAGGATCGAAACTCCCATGCAAAGCAGAGAAAATCCCGTGTAGATGGGATGAGGAAGTAAGCGGTATGCGCCCCGCGTGACGTAGCGCGGTGGCGGGTGAGCATTCATTGGCAGACCGCCGCCATAAACCCATAGATCCCTCATGCCCAGCAGCACGAGCAACGCTCCCATTACCGCGAGCGCTGTGCCAAGCGGAAAGGATCGCATGACCGGAAGATGTACGACTCGAGCCGTCGAGGCTGCCCACGCAATCAGCGCAACGGGCACGAGCACGACAAAGGTCGCGCCATAGAGCACCTTGCCTGCAGTGGTCAGGGCCATTCGACCACCTCGTGAATCGCCATTCCGGTAGAGTCGGGATAGCCAAGCCGCCGCAACACCGCTGTACTCAACCATTTGCATTCGCGCATGTTAAGCACCGAATCGGGGAACAGATGGTCGAGCTTAGGAACTACTGAAAGAGCAGTAGCTCCCAGCTTTCCGTCGCGGATGACCTGCTTCTGTTCCAAATAAAGAATTGCTTTTCCCTCCGCAAAAACGATCTCATCATCATTGATGTTCTCGGCAGACGCGAGCGAGCCGTTGAGGTAGACGATCCTCTTGTTGTAAGGGCCGGTCCAATCGATCCAAACAAGCGCATCGGTTGCGTTCACAAAGCGGCCCCACCGAAGACGGCGAATGGGAAGCCGCCAGGGCGGCACAGAAAGACGAAGATGCTCGGCGTAGCCCCAGCCCGGGGTCGGATAGCCGGAACCAATCTGCATGGTGGAGGAGGCTCGGGGTGCCAGGCAATTCCATTCGAGAGAGCCGGTGTCGGACTTAAAGAGCACTTCATAGTGGGCCGTGCCCAGATTGCTCCATGTTCCCCGAGCTTGCCACTTCGGCGACTTCCACTGGATGCAGCCTCCTTCAACAGAAGGAGGAGAATTGCTCCGCACCGAATACAGCACACGTGAGGGAGAGTTGCGATCTTTGAGCAGCAGACTTTCGTAGGGAATGGAAAGCCTGCCCATACGAAGCTCCGCGTGGTACAGAATGACCACATTGCCCTGCTCCCCTACACAGTCCGCATACCACTTGGAAAGTTCAAAGCCGAGCATGGATTGCTCCGGCGAGGATTCTGCTCGAACGCGTATTGCACGGTTGAGGATTCTGATGGTTTCTCACGCGCTCACCAGCGCCAACGCCGCGGCCAACATGGGAAGCCGGGAGAACGAGATTCGGGTTCCCTCCTCCGCGTGAGGCCAGACAAGGACACAAACCAAAGACACGACCGAGAGTATGGCTAGGATCTTACCCATGGCTCCCCGGGCCACGAGGTTCAGGCACGCCAAGGACAGGATCATCATGATTGCACCCAGCCGCCTGGCTTCAGATTGCCCCAGCAAAATCGGCATGGTTCTCATGCCGGCTCGCTGGTCGTCGGCAATTTCATGCGCGTCCATGAGCGTCTCGCGGCCAAAGATGAATAGCGCAAGCAACCCGTAGGTGGCTCTAGAAAAATTCACATGACTGATCACAGAAGCGTAGTACAAGGGCACCAGGCTGAGTCCGGCGACATACAAACCCTTGAGCAGCGGCGCGTGCCGGGCAAAGGGTGTATACAGAATCAGCGCGAGAACGGTGAGCATCACCACAGAGGTTCCAGAACCCACCGCCGCACAGAACGACCAGACCAGCAGAAGCAGGAATATAGCGAAGAAGAAAGCCACCTGCCGCGATAACGAGCCCATGGCGATCGGCCTGCGAACACAGGCTGCCACGTCCTTTTCAAAATCGAAGATGTCATTGATGACAAAACCGAACATCGTGATGGTCCACATCACGAACCCGACGAGGATAGCCTTTTCGGAAAAGCCCGAACGGATCCATACGGTGGCGAGAGACAAGGCTCCGGCAAGTCCAGCGGATAACGGTCTGCCTGAGCGTAGCAACAAAGCAGTCAGGTTGATCTGGCGGGCCAAACTGAGTTGCCGACCGGCACTGAGTTGAACCATGCGCGCAATTGTAGCCGTAACATAAGGTTACGAGATGAGATTCTGTCTCTGATGCTTACGCATTCCGCCGACGCGCGGCGAGTAATCCACCATACTACTGAAATCCAACAGTTCCGTGGGTACTTCAGTCGCGGTTTCAGAAACAGGCTTCTGAAAGTTCGAGGAGTAAGGACGGGCTTTCCGCCCCGATTCCTGGCGGAGAATACCGCATTCTCCGCTCCCCCACCACCAGTACTGAGGACTGTATGGCGACACCCAACTTCCGCATCGCCGACCAGAACGTGAGCCAGCGCGGCCGGAAGAGACTGTATAATCGCGCTACTAATCGGGCCACTTCGTTGAAACTAGCTTCCGGGACAAGAATCGGGCCTTTCGAAATTCTATCTGTTGTCGGGGCCGGCGGCATGGGAGAGGTGTATCGCGCCCGCGACACTCGCTTGGGGCGCGATGTGGCGATTAAGGTTCTGCCGCAGTCGTTTGCCAGCGATGCTGAGCGGTTGCGACGCTTCGAGCAGGAAGCACGCACCGTCGCGGCCCTGAACCATCCTAATGTCTTGGCTGTGTTCGACATCGGCCAGCACCTCGGCTCGCCTTACATGGTCTCTGAGCTTCTGGATGGCGAGACCCTGCGCGAAAAGATGCGGGAAGGCCCCATACCGCAACGTCGCGCAGTCGACTACGCTTCCCAGATCGCCGAAGGGCTTGCGGCGGCGCACGACAAAGGCGTTGTCCATCGTGATCTGAAGCCGGAGAATATTTTTGTCACTAAAGATGGGCGGCTAAAGGCGCTTGATTTCGGGCTCGCCAAAGTTGCGCTCGTCGAAGCGGACGGCGCGGAGGCGGGGCAGGGAGCCACCGCAACGGTCGCAGTGCACACCATCCCTGGCGTGGTCCTCGGCACTGCAGGTTACATGTCCCCCGAACAGGTACGAGGCAAAGAGGTGAACGCGCGGACCGACATCTTCGCGTTAGGGGCAATTCTTTACGAGATGCTGAGTGGACGACGGGCCTTCAAAGGTGATTCGTCAATCGAGACCATGAATGCCATCCTCAAGGATGATCCGCCGGAGTTAGAGGCCGACAAATTGAAAGTCTCACCGGGGCTGGAGCGCATCGTGCGGCGATGCCTTGAGAAGGAACCGGGGCGAAGATTCCATTCCGCTCACGACGTGGGATTTGCGCTGGAGGCGATCTCAAGTACCTCTCACCGAAGCGGGGTGCAGCGGCAGACCGTTCTGCCAGAGCGTTCGCACTGGATTCGAGTTGGAGCGGTGGTCCTGGTCATGCTCGCGGCTGTGCTGGCGGCGTACGTCATTGGAAGAAGAAATGTGTCGTCATCCAGCGCCTCGTATCAACAGCTAACATTCGAGACGGGCTATGCGGGGCCGGCGCGGTTCACGCGCGACGGCAACACCGTGATTTACTCGGCATCATGGAACGGAGGAGCCAAGCAACTGTACTCGCAGCGCAACAACAGCAACCAGGCTACGCCGCTCAACCTCGATGCCGATGTGCTCGGCGTCGCCGACAACGGCGACATGGCCGTCATTTTGAAACGCCGTTTCCTGGCGTCATGGCTGCAGCGTGGGACACTGGCGCGAATGCCACTGGAGGGTGGAGCACCCCGGCCAATCCTGGAGGATGTTTACGAGGCCGACATCACGCGTGACGGAAAAGAATTCGCGGTGGTGCGCCGCGAGCGTGGCAAGCAGCGGCTTGAGTATCCCATCGGTAAAGTGTTGTTCGAAACGTCAGGATGGATTACGGACGTACGAATCAGCCCCGATGGGACGCACGTCGGCTTTATCGACCATCCAGCCATTCCCGATGATCGCGGGGCAATTGCGCTGGCTGATAAGGACGGCCACGTCCAACGCTTGACAGCGTATTTTCCAACTGGGCGGAGCATGTGCTGGGACCCCGCTGGCAAAGAGCTTTGGTACACGGCTAGCTTTGGCGGCGAAGAAGAGGCAGGAATGTACGCCGTCAACCTGGCGGGAAAGACCCGCACCGTGCTGCGGTCTCCGACCGAGTTGGTCATTGAGGACGTCTCCGCATCGGGCAAGGTGCTGCTGGAAAGCGTGCGCTATCAGATCGAAATGGGTGTAAAGCATAGCGGCGAAAACAGGGTGCGTGACCTCGAAAACTCGGTAGACCTCGGGTCCCTGTCCCCCGACGGGAAGTGGATCGTCTACAACTTGTTCCAGGGCGCTGACTACCAGAGCTATGTGAAGAAGTCTGACGGGGGGCCGGCGGTGAAGCTGGGCGCCGGATACGGAGCAGGTATCACCTGGAATGCAGACCTCGTAGCGGCAGCTCAAAACTCACAGCCACACAACCTTTACCTTTATCCGACCGGCGTCGGCGAGCAGAAGGTGATCGATTTGGGAGAACTCTCCGCTGCCTTCGGCACGTTCGAGAATGACCTCACCTTCTCGCGTGACGAGCGGTGGGCGGTTTTTTCAGCATTCGACGGCAAAGGCGATGTTCGCGACTATCTGTTGGAGATGCGCGACAGCAAGATTCGTCCAGTAACGCCATCCGGTACGAGATCGGGCAAGCTGTCACCCGACGGCACACGAATCATCACGCGCGATATCGCCGCGGAGAAGTACGTGTTGGTGGATGTGGCTTCGGGCAAAACTAGCGACATCCCAGGCATTGAGAAAGAAGACGAAATCTTGGGATGGAATCTGGATGGCCACACGGCCAACGTGTGGAACCAGGAGCTGCCCGCCCGCATATCGCAGGTAGATGTGGCCAGCGGACGGCGGCAGCTCGTCCAGACCGTTGAGCCTTTGGCGATGCTTGGATCCATGTATGCACGTATGGCCACGTCGGCAGACGGGAAGACTGCAGTCTACAGGCACAGACGGGGCTTGTACGCGATTTACATCGCGCATGGCCTCCAGTGAAGACCTCACTCGGACAGGCAAGGCTCGTACCATCAGGACAGATAGCGGGCCAACCCTGAAGAGGGAGGTAAGTAGAGCATCGTAGCGCGGTCAAGGAGGACTGCGGACGATGTTATACAAGCTTCCTCGAAACGAGCTCGCAATTACCTGACTTGGACCGCGCTAAATCTGCGGTTCCGGAGCTGCATTCTCCCGATGCACATTTCTTCGCCGGTGGCCACGACCCGTGACTGTTTGCAGCGGGCATCCCAACCCAGCTTGCAATAGGTTCGAAGAGGGATAAAGGACGGTGCCCGATTACAAAAGACAATGCTCTCGTGGCAACGATAGCCGGTATTCACAACCGGTAGAGGGTGTCTAAGCAAACTGTTCCAGGCCGAATCCTAATTGCCAATTCTCCTTCTGATCCACTAAAGCGTAGTGGGTACACCTTTCCGATGCGCATCGCATGAAACGATTTTGCTGGGTCTGGAGTCTCCTGGAAATGCACCCGCCAAGCGGGAACTCCTTGCACATCGGTCAATCCCTCGCACCGAAAATCGAAGTTGGCGACCTTCCGGGGATGGCACTTTTCACTTTGACCGCACCCGATGCCATAAATCGTGGACGACTCGCAATACTGTATCGCAGAGTGGCTGACGAAACCAGGAGTTTACGCTCGCTGAGGGACTTTTAGTGCTATCGAATAAGCGAAAGTTTTCTGAGCCTCAATGACTGGTCACAAGTGCAGGTTGCGCGGCCTCGCCTGGTTGGGTACCGTCCAGTAAGGACCTCTTCATGAGCTTTCCTTCTTCGGGTAGAAAGTCGAGTTCTGACATCAGTGCGAACCGAGTCTGTTCGATGTCCCAACGATCTCTCATGATTCCATTAATGGAATGTCCATATGCCCCGAGCAGAAGGTGGCCCAACTCGTGGGCGATGACGCATGCCAGCACAGCGCTGGCTTCGTGTGGCCCGGTCTTACTGCGAGCTACGCGAGGTAGCGCGTCGTAATAAACCACCGCTAGATGATCGGCGATGATGGCCTGACCCGAGACCACGTCCAGAAACTTATTCTGCGCGGGACCCGCCTTGATGGCTAAGAAAAAGACGGGGCCTGGTCTTTTACGACACGGCTCATTGCCTGTTGGACATTCTTGCCACACAATCTTCATACCGGCGTGAGCAAAGATCTGGTCAGCTTCCCTTTCGGCGTTCGACAGTATATCGGTGGAGACTTGTCTGAAGTTGAAAACCATGACGGTAAAAGCCGCGGCGTCAACTTTCGGTGTCGGCTTTGGGACAGGCATTGAGCTTACGTGCTCTGTCGGCGAGCTTTGAGTTGTTTGACTCGCGCTGCTTCCTTGTTCTCCGGATACTGATTTCGCAAAGAATGATGCCGCAACAAAGCAGATGACCACGCGACTCAGGTTCATTGGAGCACCACACAATTCAGAAGTTGCGCCGATTTCACCCGGCCAGACCTTCCTTGTTGCCTCTGCTTTTAAATGTCAAAAACCTTGAAAACATTTCGAACGGATTCAGGGAATGGCTGCGATTCCGAGGGTTCTTGAAAATGGAGAACAGATGAAGTTGTGTAATCCTTTGGATCTCTCGGTTGTCCCGGGGGCTCAGACGCTATCTGCTCGGTGACGAGTCGCCTTATAGTCAGGAAGAGATCGAGGAGGCGATGCTTGCCGATGACCGTGTTTCTGAGATGCTAGATGTTGCGGAAGATGAACTCACAGATGCCTGTGTGACTGCGGAGTTAAACGAGACTGATAAGGCGAAATTGGTGAGTAATTTTCTTACTAGTGAGCGCCGTCGGATCAAAATGCTGCTATCGACCGTCCTGTTGAAGAGATAAACCCAAAAACCTTGATCGTCCCTAAAACACCCAACTCGGGACAATTCTCGGCGAGTTGAGAGAGCGGTGTCATGAGCTGGTGGAATCGCTTATGGCGTAATCTCGTAGAGAACCGATACATATGCACCCTGAAGTTTCATCTGGTACGGGCGTAGGTCCAGTTTTCAAAACCGGATTTTGACAGCCGAGAGGGATACAGGCGAAATGAACATAGGAACCGCGCCTTGCGAGACTTCGACGGGAAGGCGGGCTATACCATCTTTTTCTACTTTGGCTTTTGCGACCACCTAATGTGCTAGCTCAACGCGAAAATCGTAGTGCTTTCCGCTTCCTGATCCCGGAAGCGGCGACGAGACGAGAAAAGAGTACACATCGGATTCCATTCCTTGGGCCGGTAAGTCGAACACCAACCGAGTGTCGCCAGAAGATGAAACGAGTGGTAGCAGCCGGGCTGACCATATCGGGCCATTCCCAGCTTTGGTTTCAAGACGCACATCGAAGGGACCCGGGCTATGGCCTTGCAGAGCAATGTCCACCATGATCCGGCGTGTGGAAGGCTTGATCTCAATGTGAGGAATCTGCGTGTCATCACCGCGAGAGCGATCCGTAACCAACGTCAAGGGTATTAACGATGACTCCAATATTGGGGCTTCTTTTACCAGGCTTGCTGAATGCTCTCGCTCTTGCGCGAGTTGGGACTCAAGGTCCGCTTCTTTCCTTTGAAGGGCAGATATGTAAAGCAGGCTCCCGATGCATAGTACAATCAATGCGGCGAGTTGCCCATAGGTTTTGAAATGGGACCACCAAGGAATAGGTGCTCTATAGTCAGAACTCTCCCGCACAACATTCGTGTAAGCTGAAGGCCGCGTATCTGATACTGTCCCGACCAACTGGTGCTGGTCTTCGAAATGATTTCTTAACAGCCTAGCGAATCGCAATTTCTCTTTGCGCTCAGGAGGCCGCAGAAAGTATGTATTAACAGCATCCTTGTCGGCAGCATCCAGCGTTCCATCCAGAAAGTCCTCTATGATCTCTTCCTCGATGAATTCAACCATCTCAGATAATTCATCATTAAAACAAATATCATGACTCAACTGCTCTTCAAGCTCCTTCTCGTGATCGAGTCTGCCCAGTAAGTTCTCCCGAATCAGACTCCGATCGGGTAAATTGCTTTTCATGGCCCTACCTCAAAAAAGTATCAATTTAATAACCGTTTCGTACACTCAACAACACAAATACGGAGTTCCTTTCGGATTCTGTGCACTCGGACGCGCAACGCATTCATCCCTCCAGCGCCATCTGCTAGTAGTCGCCTCACTTGAATCTTGTCGCGCCCGTGCTGGCCGTGATAACGGGTTACGACATCGCGGTCTCCGGGCGATAATCGACCCAGACAACGATCCAGACACTGTAATTCCAGTTCGTGCACCTTCGGGTCAGGATGCTCCGGAGACGCGACATCAACCTCCAAGGTGACAGATTTCCGCTCACGCGTGTGCTCGTGCCACACATTTCTTGCTACTCCATAACAATAGGCAAGGGGGTTTTGATACTCCACGCATGATTCAACCTTTGCAACCACAATGTCCACTGTTTTATCGAACAGATCCTCGGCATCCGTACAACCTTTATGAAGGAAGAACCTAATCAACTTTGTCCTGATCCGTTGGTACTCTCGCACCGCTAACTCATCGTCTTCAGACAGGCAGCGAAGAAATTTTCCGAATGCTTCCGGCGTGAGCGTCCTTTTCTCCCTTTTTTGCGGTGCCATGGGCGATCTGACGAAAATGCAGCCTGATGAAGTGGTCCTTCTACCTGTAATCTCCCTGCAATACAAAAGATGCCCTGTAGTACGGATTGGCCCAGTGTTCATCTTGCACCATTTCAAGTTGTGCCCCGCGCAAGGCTGAACTCGGGCTTATTGAGCGGCCCAGTTGCCGATTTCACGAACTTGGTTAAAGTCTTAAGATCCGACATATTGCGAGCGCGAATTTCCTTTCCAAAAAAACTGAGTGGAGCTTCTTCAATTTTCTCCCTTTCAATTTTCTTTCCAGCCCTGCGATGCGCGTTTTTATTCTTGACCTCAAAACAGTATTGGAATGCCTTTTTGCTGCCGTCATTGGGGTCGAAAAGCGCCACTACTTTATCTCCGACGGCCGTCGCCGCGCTTCTGAATTGATTTAAGGAGTCGATTGCGAAATTCGCCAAGACATCATCGGCAGAGATGTAAACCATGATGGTCCAATTTACCGATTTGTCATTCAGGGGTTTGTTATGCATATGTTTCGCTCACTCGTGGAATTGAAATCCATGGCCGGCAGACAGGCAACGGCTCCGAACAGACAGGGCGGAGTGGCTGTGTCCTTGACCACCTCCCAGAGACTAGAGTTCCGTTCGGATTCCCATCTTCAAGTGACCCAAACTCGGAAAACATTTCAGACCTTCGCAAACGCGGCGGTTGTGCGGAGGTCGGTTGAAAAACTGGTATTTTTGTCGACTGGGAACCGTTTGAAAAGGTACGGTGCAAATGTTGCACCTTTGTCTTCGCAAAATCAATGAAAAGCTAGTGGCAAGGGTCACCCGCCAGGAACCATTCTTTTCATTCTCAATGTTAGCTCTTCAAGCTGCTGATTCCATTCAGTTTGTTGCGAGTACAGAGCCCGGCTCTCAATAATCGATCACAGTGTCCCAATTTCAGGTTTCTTTCGAGGAAAATTCTCGGGACCCGGATACATCATGACCTGGTCTAAGCGAAGACTAGGCCATCAGTTTCGGATTCCTTGGCTGCGGGATTGAAGCTTCCGCGAATCCACCGGCATTCGCATTTTTAACTTTCTTGTTCGCCACCCGAGAAGCAATCCCGCCGGTTGGACACGGCTCGCGATCGAGGATATCGGCGCAGCGATGGCTGCTGTAAACCCTCGAGCGCAACGCAGGACTACATGATGTCAGATTACGCGAGGCTTACGTCGCAAAGCGTGCGCACATTCTGCGCCGCAGAGGCAAGCTATCGTCCGTGAGTGCCGAACCTATTTTGCGCATTTCATCGCCTTACCCATCGGAGGCCCAGCGGTGCGATGAAACGCACCTGTTCGATCGTTGGATTTTGCTCGCGTGCAGGAAAGACCTGAAATGTTTCGCGCTTTTTCTCATAAGAGACAGAGGGTGTATCCACCGATTTCTAAGGTCCACTGGGGGGCCCTCAAGGAGGGAACATATGAAGCGCAACCGTTTCGGAATCCTGACCACATTGGCATTGGCTTTGTTGATCAGCGTTCCGCTTTCTGCACAGACTATAGCGAAGGCAAACGTTCCGTTCGACTTCACGGTCGGACAGACTCGAATGCCAGCCGGCACGTACGAGTTCAGTCCTCTCTCGCACGGTGCAATTTTAATCAGGGACAGTAAGACAGCAAAGAGTGTCTTGAGCCTCTTCAACACGGAGGAACCTAAAAGGGCTGACAGCACTCCAAAGCTGGTGTTCCACAGGTACGGCGACAAGTATTTCCTGTCGCAGGTTTCCCGTGGAAACGGCGGCGCCGTTTTGCGGCTTCCTACTTCCAAACTGGAGGAAGAAGAACGAATCGCTGGTAGCAGTGTTTCAGAGAAGACTGTTATCGCGGCGAAGTAAACGGCACCTCTACGGCGACGGCCCGGAGCTAACCGCCTCCGGGCCTTTTCGTCATCCCAATGGCACTCCGGCAGGTCAAAAAACCTTGACGGTTATTGCAGCCGCCGGTTCAAACACTCAATTACTATCACTGCAACTGACCATCCAGTGAGACCCCACCTTTTCGACATCCCCTTGGCAGTGATAAAACCGTGATAGTTTTGTGCTCAAAACCCATCGAGTCTAGGCAGATTCGATCAAAACACAAATCTAGGAAAGCGTTGAGGAATCAAGTAGAATGCAAAATCTTCCCAACCGATCAGAACACACTGTGTGATCTTCAAAACCGGGACGGTCAGCTACCCAGGATACAGGCACGAGAATGAAAAGTGCGAGGAATCTACATCGGATCCGCTCGGGGCTGCCAAGGCCCCTCCACTAAAAGGTCACTCCTCTACATAAATACTGTAGAAACCTGTGTTCTCGGCCACGCTCAGACGTGTCAGAAACTAGTAAGTCAACGCGAACCTTAAACATCATAGGCAAGGCAGCGTGAGCCACAATCCATCGGAATTAATGATCATTCTGTTGAGCCGGGTGGCCAGGAAAAAGGCATCTCCGCCGTGTGTACGGCTTCTAGTTTGTCGTGATCGACGATTATCAACAAAGAGTGCGATCGCACGTCCTCCAGACGGAGGAGAACACAGGTTTCTCCATCATTTTCATGCAATATAGTTGACAACTTTCTATTCGCTTAGCATCGCTAGTCGATTCTCCGAAAGAAACGCTAACCAGTCTCTTTGCATTCACCAAGTTCCCTTTGACTGAGATGAAGAACATCCGGCGCTGGTCCCGACGGGCATGGTTGTTGTGATTTAATGTGCTATGTTAAGAACAATTCCTGCACCGCCCGGTAACCTTGATCGATCGCCTGATCCGTATATGCCGCGGCCGCAGCGTCAGAGTTCGCTATCGTGATGCGTCCGAAGCGTCGGCGGGCAATGTCGCACGGCCGTTTACCTTCAGGCCAATCCGGATCCCAGAGCGGGTTGTACTCGTAGGCGTACCCGTGAGGCCAGCGGTTCACCGTAATTGCCTCGATGTCTCGGGCAACGTCGAAACCTGCAGAACCCAACACACGGGCAAATTGGTCGCGGATGTTCCTTTCAAAAGTCTCGAACGGGGTGGCCAACAACTCGTAGTGCCCGGCACGCTGCTGCTCTCTCGCGGAAAGTCCTGGCTGGCACGGGGTGCGCAGCATGTGCACTAAAATCGGATCATCCGGAGACTGTGCCGGCCTGTAATCGCCCATTACAGGCCCCTGCTCCAGATTCATGGAAGTGTGATACATCCCAGGACAGGAAATACCGCGTACGCCAAGCTTCTGAAACACTGCCCAATTTCGCAAGCCCACGACCGTGTAGACCAGTGGAACTTTGACCCCATAGTGCAGCGCTTCCTTCTGCTCAGCCGGCAAATCTGGACAAAGATAAGGGATGACCATATTCCAGCAAGCCAGCACTACTCCTTTACCGCGGACGCTATACGCTTTCTCCTCGCGTCCGTATACGACTTCAACCTGATTGGCCGACGCAAAATCTCCTACATGCCGCGCGAGCACACCAGTGCTGTTCAAACGTATGCGGACAGGGGCGTCTGCATGGTCTAATCGGCCGTAGTCCACCTTAGTGGTAACAATGTCTTCGGCTGAGTTTCCTGGAGCAGCGCCGGACACCAGAGACCGCACCAACATGCGCGCGATCGATGCATTCCCGTCGGGAAAATGGAAATGGAATTCTTCCTGTGGGGTCACCTCTCCCAATGCCGTGAAGGTCAGACCCTTGGAGGGCACGCGATCGAGCCCCATGCCCTGAAAACCAGGAAAATGTATGGCCCAGCAATCCAGCGCTGGAACGGCATCGATGCCGATCCCATACAACCCATGCGTACGACTTTGGTAAAACGGCATTACGTCGGGATGAGCCTTGACCACATTCAGTAGAAAATCCTTGTAGCTCATCTTGGACAGACGTACCTTCTTCTCGTCTTGAGCCACCCCTTCCATGTAGTCGACTTTCGCTTCCTGGATGCGGACGATATCCTGCTGGGCTTGCGATGATAGCGGAGTGTGCGCCAGAAACTCCGCCCATTTCCCCGAAGCTCCCTGCCTTCCGTAGAAACCACCAGGCATGCTCGTGACCAGTCGCTCGGTTCCGAAGGTCTCCTTGTCAAAAAAATATCCAAATCCAAGGCCACCGAAGGCAGGACTTCCCGAATACTTCTTTTGCAGAGCCGGAGGATCGATGCCCAGCTCAGTAAGCAGTCCACGCGCTTCTTTGCTGTAAGGAAAAGGCGACTCGATCGCGACGGTTCCTCCATTGGTCAGTTGCATCCGGCCGCCCAGGTGGAACTCGTTTCGCTTGGCGTGGCCGCCAAAATCATCATGATTATCGAGGATCAGAATGCGCGCTGCATGTCCGGCTTGCTTGCGATAGAAATAAGCGGCAGCCAAACCACTGATGCCACCACCGAGGACGATTAGATCGTACGTCTCCCCGGTGTCGACAGGCTTGCCAGCTTTCTCCCAGAAAGTGCCGTCACGCAGTGCGTGCGCAACTTCGAAGGCGCCGGGATGACTTCCCCGCATTCCGGTACGTGTCGGAGGATAATAACCCGGCCGATCCTGGACTGACGGTGCGGAAGCCTGGGCCGCAAACAGTCCACCAAGCCAGGGACTCGCGATTGCACCACCCGCGCCAGCAGCCATCCCGTTCAAGAAGTCCCGGCGCGTGATCTTGCGGTGCATCCCTAGTTCTCGATCACGAGATCGTCCGCTGTTCCGATTCGAAGAATCAGTCATGTTCTAAACACCTCTCAGTTGTTCTTGAACGGCTCGGTAAGCCTGATCAATTGCCGCGTTGGTGTACGCACTGGCAGCTGCATCTGAATTTGCAATAGAGATTCGTCCGAACTGCTTTCGTCCTACTAAGCAGGGACGCTCCTCCGCCTTCCAGTGCGGATCAAATAACGAGTCGTATTCGTAGGCGTATCCATGTGCCCATCGATTCACTGTAATCGCGGCAATGTCGCGTGCAGAATCAAAACCACCTGGAGCCAGCATGCGATTCAACTGTTCGCGGATATTGCGTTCGAAATCAGAAAAAGGAGTGCCGATCAATTCGTAACGGCCCATCCGATACTGCTCGCGCCGCGGCAGTCCCGGTTGGCACGGGGTCCGCAGCATGAACAGCACCATTGGCTCTTCCGGATTGCTCGGAAACTGATACGCTCCCAGGCTGACGGGAAAGTCGAGCATGGCGAAGGTGTGGTAGCTTCCCGGGGACAGGATTTGCCGAATACCCAGCTTGTGAAATGCGGTCCAGTTGCGGATCGCCACATGCGTGTAGATGAACGGTTCCTTCACGCAGTAGTGCAATGCTTCCTTCTGCTGATCCGGCAAATCAGGACAGAGGTACGGAACCATGCTGTTGTAGCAAGCCAAGATGCAGCACTTCCCTGTCACTTTCTGGAGCTTTCCTTCTCGCGCGTAAGAGACTTCCACCTGCTTCCCTGAATCGGGCGAGCCCGATTGCTGCGCGCGAACTGCCGTCGAATTCAATCGAATTCGGATTGTCGAGGACGATCGGTCGAGTTTGCCGTAATCCGCCTTGGCGGTCACAACGTCTTCCATCGTGTGACCGGGGATCGCCTCCGGGATCAGGCTTCGCACCAGCAGGCGCGCGATGGACGCATTGCCGTCGGGAAAATGGAAGATATACGGTTCTTCCTTCTCTTCCGCGCCAAGCTGCAAGCCGTCAAATCCTGCGTACTGGTATGCGCCGTAGTCGTCTGGATTCCGGTAACAGGCAAGAGCAGAAACGGCATCAATTCCGACTGCAAACAGGTCGTGCGAGTAGGACTGGAAGAACGCCAGGACGGCGGGATCCGCTTTGCAGATCTCAGTCAAGAATTTCGCGTAGCTGACCTTTGCCAGCCGCGCGCGTTTCTCTTCTAGCGAGAGTCCGGCGAGATAATCTCTCTTCTCGTCGTAGAGGCGGGCGATCTCCTGCTGAATCTTCGGCGCTAAAGGACCCTTCTTGAGGAACTCAGGCCACGGAGTCGATCCCATGCCCGGGACGAGTCGATCTTCGCCGAACGTTGCTTTGTCGAAGAAGCAGGCAGTAGTGAGATGCGAGTAGAGCTTCTGATCGTAATCCTTATAAAACTTCTTGGTCTCAACCCCTAAGTCACTGAGAAGGGCCTTGGCCACGTCACTGTAATCTGCGGGGCTCTCGATCGACTGAGTTCCTCCATTACTCAGCAGAAGGCGGCCTCCGACTCGAAACTCGTTGCGGCGGGCGTGTCCGCCGAAGTCGTCGTTATTGTCGAGAATCAGAATGCGCGAACTGCTACCGGCCTGCTTGCGATAGAAGTAAGCCGCTGCCAGACCGCTGATACCGCCACCAACGACCACCAAGTCGTATGTCTCGTGCGTGTCGGTGGGGCTTCCCGCGTCGTCCCAGAACGTCCCATCGCGCAATGCGTGCGCAACATCGAACGCGCCAGGCGCAGTCCCTCTCATTCCGACCAACGCAGGCGGGTAATTCCTGGCGGGATCGCCTACGGCCTTGGAGTCGCTCGCGAGACCGGCTGCCCAATCGGACAAGCCTGCATAGCGCAACGCTCCAACGCTCACCGCAACGCCATTTAGAAAGTCTCGCCGGGTGATACGGCGATTCATTCCCAACTGGAGATCGCGCTCTTCGTTGTTCATGAGAATAAGAAGTGGAATCGAGCATCTGTCCCGTTTGGCGATCGCGATGGCCCAATCGACTCCGATTTTTGGTTGCAATGGTGAGAGAGCACCACAGTCAGCCAAGCACACGAAGGCGCAAGCAACAAGATGAACCGGTGCATAATGGTCCCAGCGTGGAGAGCAGGCACTGCGCCTGCCACGTTTCAGCCACTTTACTATAAGTCAGCAAGGTTAGAAAAAGTGGTGCGCCGCTGTCAAGAAAACTCGGCCAAGCGGAATTGCACTTCCCCGGCTTAAAGCCGCGATCTCACAAAACACCCTACCTTCGATAGGAATTTTCTGCTTGACACTGCTGTCCCAACTTCTCTAACCTTCCACAATTCTCGTAAGGTTTCTAAGGAAAAATTCTGCCGAATTTGGACTGGAGTGCCGCGTAAGGAGCTGAGACGCCCCTATGTCGTGCAAACTCTTCAGCGGTGACGATCGACGAACAACCGCTCCCACGCGGCCCGCTTCCCTCTCGAACTGCGTCGTCGCTCTTTTCCGCCGTTCCGTAATCATCACAGACCCGAATTTCCCGGAGGCTCTCGCTATGGCGCTTCATACTCTCCAGCACTTGTTCCACTCACCGAGTAGGCGGCGAGGACTGATCGCGCCGTGTCTGGCCGTGGTCCTTTCCATGTGCGCCTCCGCGCAGAACACCAACGGACGCGTGATCGGTATCGTGACTGATCCGCAGGGAGCGGCAGTTGTGGGCGCGAAAGTGACGGTAAGCAACATCGGCACAAACGTGACCTGGAACGCCGTGACTGATGACACGGGAAGCTACCAGGTGCTTGACGTCCCCATCGGGATGTATACGGTTACGATCCAGAGTCAAGGCTTCGCGAAGGCCAAGACGGAACCGCAGGAACTCACCATCAACCAAGCGCTGCGCATCGACGTCCACATGAGACTCGGCAGCGTCAGTGAAGTGGTAGACGTGCAATCTCAATCTGCCCAGGTCGAGACGGTGAATCCCACGATCGGCGGAACGGTGACCGGCAAACCCATTCAGGATCTTCCGCTGAACGGCCGTAATACGTTGGACCTCGCCTTAACTCAACCGGGCGTCCTTCCCATCGCGGATGATATTGGAACCTACGGCACTAGCAACGGTAGCGTCGCGAACGAAACCGGACTGGGAGGAATTAGCATAGCCGGAGGCCGCGGTGACGCCGTTACTTACCTGCTTGATGGCGGCATGAACAATCGCACTACCAGCAATCAGGTCGTTTTCAATCCCAACCCCGAAGCAGTACAAGAATTCAGACTGCTTGAGAATAACTACACGGCCGAGTACGGCCGCAACGGCGGCGGGACAATCAGTGTTGAGCTAAAGTCAGGCGCCAATACATTGCACGGATCGCTGTTCGAGTTCCTGCGCAACGATGCGATGAACGCCAACGACTACATCGATAACGAAATTGGGCAGCCGCGACAGGTGCTCAAACGCAATCAGTTCGGAGGTGTCATCGGTGGCCCCATCAGGAAAGATCGGCTCTTCTTCTTTTTTGGCTACCAGGGGCAGCGGCTATCCCAGACCATCAACGAAGCGGCTGCCGTGGGACCCGTGACGGTCTATACGCCCGCAGAATTAAGCGGGGACTTCTCCAATTCCCAGGGAGGAGGACCGGACGCTGCGGTGGTGTGTTTCCTGACGGGCTATTTCCCCGACACCACACCCTGCGCAACCGATCAGAGCGGCAACCCAGTCCCAGGCACCGCGCACACTTACTTCCAGCCCAACACAACTCTGGCGGCGCAAGCGATCATCGATCCAACCAAGATCGACCCCGTGGCGCAGAAATATATTGCCGCCGGCCTCATTCCGACCTCTTCGAGTGGGGTGTTATTTCCACAAGGCGCAGGGACTGACAACGCGAATCAGTACGTCGGCAAGTTCGACTTCTACGCGACCACCAAAGATCGTATCGCGTTGTCGCTCGGCTACAACAAAGAGCCGAACGTTAATCCGTTTTTTGGAGCCAATGTTCCGGGGTTCGTAGCTGCCACCACACTTTGGGACTATTTTGCCAATATCAATTACACGAAAACGATCTCGCTTTCCACGCTCAATGAACTGTTGATCACGGCACAGCGCTTTCGTCAAACGTCTCTGCCCACCAGTCACCTGCCCACGCCCACGCAACTGGGTGTGAACATAAACTCGGATGATCCGTTCGGGCCGCCAACGATCGCGTTTGCCAGCGGCATGACCATCGGCTTTGATCCAAATGTGACGTGGAAAGCCGACAACAACTATGCGATTTCCGATAACTTCACCTGGAATCACGGGCACCACACGTACAAGTTCGGCGCCCGCTTCGGGATCATGCAGGAAAACTCCGTTTACGCCTACCAGACGAATGGCATCTTCTATCCTTACGGGCCCGGCGGGATCGGCTCCGGAAACGATCTGGCGGATTTTCTTTTCGGAGCGATGGATGAGTTTAGTGAGTATTCGAAAGCTCCGAGCAATGAGCACCAGAGACAATATGCTGTATTCGCGCAGGATGAGTGGAAAGCGACGCCGCACCTAACGGTGACTTATGGCCTTCGCTACGAATACACGAGCCCGGAGACGGACACGCGGGGATTCAGTTTCAGTATTGTTCCGGGCAGACAATCAGTGAGGTTTCCGGGAGCGCCGCTCGGATTTCTGGTTCCGGGCGATCCAGGAGCACCACGCGGCTGGTACTACCCCGACTATACGAACCTCTCGCCACGCATCGGCATCGCGTGGGATCCCTTCGGAGATGGAAAGACCAGTATTCGAGGCGGCGGAGGCTTATTCTTCGACACCCTGAACGGCTGGATGTCGGACTGGTCGACTGACGAAGCGCCCTGGGCCGGCGGCACTGACTTCAACTTCGACCCGAGTAGTGTTCCGATACTTCCAACGGACCCAGCGCCCGCGATACTTTCAAATCCGTATGGGGCGGCTGGCATCGTCGATCCCTTCCCTTCCCAGATACCACCGCCCTCGAACATCGATTTCGGGGCTGCAGGGTTCACGCCATTGCTGGGATCAGGCAACAATTTCGTGAATGTTCACCTGCGAACGCCGTTTATCTATCAGTACAACGTCAGCATCCAGCGACAACTCGCGAATGGGCTCATGGCCGAGATCGGCTACGCGGGAAGCTCGTCACACAAACTGCTGACGTGGGTCGATCAGAATCCCTTCAGCCCCCAAACCGGCATGCGACTCTTGAACCAGCAACTCTTGGCTTCGAATCCGAGCGCAGATCCGACGACGTTTGGGTTTATGCCGACTTTTGACGGTCTCGACCACGCCAACTACAACGGTCTGTTGACCAGTCTGACCAAGCGGGCGCAGGACGTGCGCTATCTCGGTAATGTGTTCTTTACCGCCTCCTATACCTGGTCGCATAACCTGGACAATGGAACGGGATTCAACTCGCGGGTTTCGTCGATTCCTTATTACAATCACAACCAGTTTTGGGGGAACTCCGATTTTGATCTCCGCCAGAGATTTGCTTTAAGCGGAGGCTGGGAACTTCCCTTCGCCAAAGCGTGGGCGACCGGACCGAAACGGTTGACCCAAGGCTGGAGCCTTTTTCCCATTTACTTTATTCAATCGGGAATTCCCTTGGATTTTACCGCCGGAACGCACCAGCGCTCGGGCGCTCCCGGTCCCTCGGGATACGGCGATGGTGAGATTGTGAGAGCGGACCAAATGGTCGGCTCTGTCCAGACCTTGAATCCGCGTGCGGCACAGAATTGCAACGGATCCCCATGCAACTTCTGGTTCGATCCGAGCTCGTTCCAGCCGGATGCCTGTATCGGGTCGGTGGCAGGCTGTCCGGTGGGATTCTATGGAACCTATCGTCGAAACTCATTCCATGGTCCGCGGCACTCCAATTTTGATTTGGCGCTTGAGAAATCCACCAACCTGATCGGCGAGCAGACAAAGCTCGTCTTCCGGGCTGAGGCATTCAACATTTTCAACCACGCAGAATTCCGGCCACCCGCAGCTATTTCCGTGCTGTCGGGAGCGTTCGGGCAGATCGGCGGAACCTACGCTCCCAGAATCCTGCAGTTAGCGTTAAAGGTGACCTTCTAGCATCTCAGTGAGTGATCACGATTCATCGGAGAACCGAATGAGCAAAGAACACGATCGCCTACTGGGAATGGGGCGCGCCATCACGCGGCGAGATTTTCTGAATGGCTGCGCCGTCACCATTGGGGCTTCATTCACCGCAGCGAGCCCAGCCTGGCTCCAACTGATGGCTGCGGCCGAATTCGATCCCGAGAAAGACCCCAAATATTATCCTCCGGCGAAAACTGGCATGCGGGGGAGCCATGACGGCTCGTGGGAAGTCGCGCACGGTATGCGCGATGGGGAAACCTGGCCCGACGCTGCGGCCGATGCTGACTCCTACGACCTGATCGTGGTCGGCGGAGGCATCAGTGGCCTCGCCTCCGCTTACTTCTTCCGAAAATTTGCAGGTGCTAACTCCAAGATTTTGATCCTCGACAACCACGACGATTTCGGCGGCCACGCCAAGCGTAATGAATTTCAGGCCGGCAAGCGGCTCCTGCTCGGCTATGGAGGAACTCAATCGCTGGAAGCTCCGCATCACTACAGCAAAGAGGCATTCGGGCTGTTGCAGGAGCTCGGCATCGATGTCGATCGCTTCAAGAAATACTTCGATCAGAACCTCTACAAGGGCATGGGGCTCAAACGCGCCACGTTCTTCGACAAAGAGACTTTCGGCGTCGATCGCCTTTTGCCTGGATTCGGCACGCACTATCTCGGCTTGACGTACCCACCGGAAACCCTGGCGCAAATTCCAGTTTCCGAAGCCGCCCGCAAAGACCTTACGAGGCTCCAGGAAGAAAACGTCGATTATCTCTCGGGGCTCTCCTCTGAGGAAAAGCGGCGCAAACTGATTAGGACCAGCTACAAGGACTACCTGCTTCAGTACGTGAAGGTTGATCCTGACATCATCAAGATCTTCCAGACTGCTCCTCACGGCTTGTACGGAGTCGGTATCGACGCCGTATCGGCCTGGGATTGCCTGGAGATGGACTACCCCGGATTCAAGGGAATACAGATTCAAAGTAACGAAGACAGCCCGGAACAGGCCGAACCTTACATCTTCCACTTCCCTGACGGCAACGCATCGGTCGCCCGATTACTGGTTCGTTCGTTAGTTCCAGGCTCGGTCCCCGGTACCACGATGGAGGATGTCGTCACTTCGCGGGCGAATTATGCGCGTCTCGACGAATCCCAATGTCCCGTACGGATCCGCTTGAACAGCACCGTCGTGCGCGCCAAGCATGTTGGTGATCTACAGCAAGCTAAGCAGGTCGAAGTCACATACGTTCGTGGTGGAAAAGCGCACAAAGTACAGGCCGCGCAGTGTGTACTTGCCTGCTACAACATGGTGATCCCATATCTCTGTCCGGAAATGCCCAATACGCAGAAGGAAGCGTTGCACTATGCCGTCAAAATTCCCCTTGTCTACACGAACGTCCAGATCAGAAATTGGGAATCGTTCCAGAAGCTAGGGCTGAACTCCATTTACTCTCCGGGCAGTTTCTTTAGCGGAACGTCGCTGGATTTTCCAGTTTCCATGGGCGAGTATCACTTCCCGAGCAAACCGGAGGAGCCTTGCCTTCTCCACCTTCTCCGTACGCCCTGCAAACCCGGACTCCCGGCGAAAGACCAGTATCGCGCCGGACGCTACGAATTGATGACCACTCCGTTCGACGTCTTCGAGCGCAACATCCGCGATCAACTCGGACGCACGCTCTCGGCTGGAGGCTTCGATTCCGCTCGCGACATCCAGGCCATCACGGTGAACCGATGGCCTCACGGTTACGCCTACGAGTACAACCCGTTGTTCGAACCGCTCGATCGGCCGGCTTCCGAACGCCCCTGCGTCATCGGGCGTCAGCCCTTCGGGCGGATTCACATTGCGAACTCCGACGCGGACGGCCATGCCTACACCAACATTGCGATTGACCAGGGATATCGCGCAGTTCGCGAGATTACTTCGAGCGTGAAGCAAGACGCCGCAAGCACGGGGGCGTGATCCAACTGATTTCCATGCCACGGACGACGACGACCTGTGGCTGCATACCACCGTCGTCGATGCGCCCCATTCTGCATAAGGAGCAGCGATGAAGAACCATAATCGCAGGGAATTCCTGGGCCTCACCGGAGTTGGCGTGGCCGGTATTGCAAGCAGCGGTTTCTTTCGGCTGAAAACGTTTGCCGAAACAGACACCCTCGACGCTGACCCCCGCCATGCCGATCTCGTCCTCCACAACGCCAAGGTTTACACGGTTGACTCCCGCATGCCGAAGGCAGAAGCCTTCGCAGTCAACGGTTCACGATTCGTTTACGTGGGTAGCTCGGCGGAGGCCAAGGCTTTCACCGGCAAGAGCACACAAGTCTTCGATGCGAAACAGATGACGGTCGTGCCAGGATTCATTGACTGCCATAATCACGCGGGCGGTGACATCCTGCTGTACGAGGTCCTTGTCGGAAATCCTTTCGAAGTCGAGTTCGTCACTATTTCCAGTATCATCGACAAGCTCCGCGCCAAGGCGCAAAAGGCACCTTCAGGGTTTTGGATCGAAGGGTACTTCTTCGACGATACGAAGGTGAAAGATAATCGCCAACTTAACGTTCATGATCTCGATCAGGTCTCGACCGAGCACCCGGTCTGCGTCCATCATCGCGGTGGCCACACATCCTTCTACAACAGCAAAGCGTTGGAACTCGCCGGAGTCAACAAGTACACTCCCAATCGCATGGGCGGCACCTTCGACCGGGACACAAATGGCGACCTGAATGGGCGAGTCACCGATCGAGCACGGGACGTCTTCAATAATGTAGGCAAGCGCGAAACCTTTACGCCAGAGCAGAAAGGACAGCGCGCTCGCGAAGGGCTGGCGTATATCTCGAAACAATTCGTACGCTACGGCTTGACCAGTGTGCATCACGAAGGTGGAGATCTCTTCTCTCTCCAGCAAGTGCGGGCGCGCGGCGAATTGCTGCACCGGGTTAGCTACGAGACAAGCGGCGACGTTTTAGAAGCGATGATCAAAAACGGAATCACCACTGGCTTCGGCGATGAATGGATCCGCTTCGGAGCGACATCCGAGCACACGGTCGACGGTTCTTTTTCCGAACGCACCATGGCGCTCAGCCAGCCATACGAAGGGTCGAATCCTCCTTACAGCGGCAACATCACCGAAATGCAGGACGATCTCAATGCTTGGGTGGAACGTGTACAGCGCGCGGGTATTCAGCCCAACTGCCATGCGAACGGAGATGTCGCCATCGATATGGTGCTTAAGGCTTATGAGCGAGCGCAGCAAGTCGCTTCCCGGCCTGACGTGCGTCCCAAAATCACACATTGCACATTGATCAATGACGATATCCTGCACCGAATGAAGGCGCTTGGCGCCGTTCCTGCGCCCTTCACCAGCTATGCCTATTACAACACCGACAAATTCCATTTTTACGGCGAAGAGCGGATGAAGCATTCTATGGCCTACCGATCTTTCTTCGACAATGGCATTCGAGCGGCGGCTGGCTCAGACTTCAGCCCAGGGCCGTTCGCACCATTGATGGGAATACAAGGCATGGTGACGCGCACTGGTTGGAATGGAGAAATGTGGGGAATCAATCAGCGCATCAGCGTGGATGAGGCCTTGCAAGTGAACACGATCAACGGCGCGTACAATTCTCACGAAGAAACAATCAAAGGATCCATCACACCCGGTAAGCTGGCTGATTTCGTCGTGCTCTCAGACGATCCTCACACCGTGAACAAAGAGAAAATCAAGGACATTGAGATTGTACAAACGGTCACAGGCGGATCAACGGTTTACAACAGGCACGGCTAGTACGGGAAATAAGAACCGATCCGAACCGACGGGACGAGTTTCCTATAGCTGGCAAGGAACGATTATCGCATTACCGACCGCGAACCTATAAAGGCCGTCGGCCCTGTGAAATGCCACTTAACCTGAAGCAAAATTCTTTGTGCTCGGGGCGGATACATGCGCCATCGTCGTGACCAATCCTTAACGTTTAGGAATCCCAGACGACACACGCATAGATTCTGAAAGGAAATAATCACGACCTAGTCGCTCTGCCCATTCCGCCAAAGGCGCTTAAGATCCGATGGGCAGCTAAAATTCCCCGAGACTGCGCTTCTTCAAAGATTGAAAAGCCGCTCGGGCGAAAAAATGGCTCCGACTTTGGGGTGGGCCATGGCGTGCCCCATGCGCATTATGTCGATTTGGGAAACACATTGCCGAATGTCGGCATGCACGCGTTCTAGGTCCCGCAAGATAGCTTCTTTCCAATCGTTCCAATCGTGCTGCAGCAACAGTTGCCAGTTCTGTGATGGCGATCCCTCAGCCAAAGCCCAATAAAATGTCCACACGGGTGCGGCCAATATGTATCCCTGCGTTCTTGTAGTTGGCGTAACAGTGTGCCGTGAAAAGGCGCTGGACTCCAGCGGGTGCAACTCCCGCCCGGGAACTGGTTCGCTCCACCCGGTAGCAATCGAGACCAAGAAGGTCCATTCATTAATCGACAAAGTGTACAAGAGGAAGAACCTGGAGATGGCCTGGGAGAGAGTGAAGGAAAACCGAGGGAGTGGAGGTATTGATGGGCAGAATCTAGAGGCCTTCGAAGCGCAGCTGGCCCAACCATTGGAGCGGCTGCATCGAGAGCTGAAAGAGGACACCTATCAACCTCTGCCGGTGCGCCAACACCCGATCCCGAAGCGGGACAAACCGGGAGAGTATCGAATGCTGGGCATACCCGCGATCTATGATCGCGTGTGTCAGCAAGCGCTGCTCTACCGATTGGAACCCATCTTCGAGCCGATCTTCGATGATGCCAGCTTCGGGTATCGGCGAGGGCGATCGACGAAGGATGCGCTGCGTAAGATTTGGAAAGAGATGCAAAGCGGGTCAGAGTGGATCGTGGACGCAGATCTCCGAGACTTCTTCGGGTCGGTGGATCATGAAAAGCTTCTCACGCTGGGTGCCCAACGAGTAGCGGATGGCGGAGTGCTGCGCCTTATCAAGGCGATGCTCAAGGCGGGAAGCTACGGTCAAGGGCAGCTCTTTCCGAGTGAACGTGGCACTCCACAGGGTGGGGTAGTTTCACTCGTCCTCAGCAACGTTCTCCTGACGCCATTCGATCGGGAGATGCGGCTGAGAGGGTATCAGCTAACGAGGAATGCCGATGACTGGGTGATTACCTGTAAATCGGCAGCAGAGGCACGAGCCTCGTTGGACACGGCCCGCCGAATCCTGAAACAACTAAGCGTGGAGTTGCATCCCCGGAAGACGCGGATCGTTCACGTCCGGTACGGTTTCGAATTCCTCGGCTACAAAATCAAGCGCGGGGAGAAGCAGCTCTATCTTCCCCAGAGCAAGATTCGTAGTCAGGTCCGAGGAGGTGAGTTGAATGCGTACCCCAAGGAAAAGACGATCCGTCGTTTCATGGACCAGGTACGGCAACGAACCAAGCGCAAGATACCTCTGACAACCAAGGAGCTGATCGCGGAACTGAATCCGCTGGTGCGAGGCTGGGGCGAGTATTACAAACGAGCCCACGTGCGCAGGCTTTTCCACCGACTCGATGCATGGATTGTGCGGCGGCTCTGGTCGCAGCGCTACAAGCGGTGGCGTACGTGCGGCTGGAAGCAACTGCCCGAGACCAGGCTGTACGGCGAGTACGGGCTTGTCAACCTCGTTGCATTAATTCCTTCTTTGGCCTCTCGGTCGGTTTGAGTCTTCGTGAAAGCTGCCTACGCGAAATGTGTCCGGGCAGTTTGAGCGGCGGACGGAG
>Ga0126371_10000080_pt1 | contig 66727 bp, 68 predicted proteins | sample PanSoiMetaPlot_4_FD_110145 | JGI IMG/M metagenome (GOLD analysis project Ga0126371, IMG submission 110145) | Tropical forest soil microbial communities from Panama - MetaG Plot_4 | ecosystem: Environmental > Terrestrial > Soil > Tropical forest > Bulk soil | place: Panama | collected 2016-02-17
CAAGACTTGCACGGACGCAAAGGTGAAATTCTTTGAGAGCCTAGCTGATTGTCAAACTGAACCCAGAAAACAAAGCATAACCACCTCGCTATGCCAATTCATGAGGTGACGTGCCCTTACTGCACTCGCTTAGGAAAGTGACAAGGAAACGCCCCGGTTTCCCCTCAGGAACCGGGGCGTTCTCAGCAGGAACTAGCGGGAGGACCTCTCTTCGGGCGCCGCCAATTCTACACGCGGATCAGGATCAGCGAAAGGGAATAACAACGAGTCAGCGAATGACGCTCGATCTCCTGGGGAAGCCCTGCGCAAGGCATCTCTTAAGCCTCATAGAATGCAGCCTGTAATTCGTGGGCTAGTTTCCACACTGGCAGCGATAAACCCAGCGTCAGCACATCGTCGAATCCGTCCGATTCTGCGACGATTTGGTAGCGATTGCTCATCAAGTGCCAGAACAAGACGCCGCGATCCAGTGCGATCACCGCCACGTTGCCGATAACTGCGCAGTCGTCCATCTAGTCTTTCTCTTGCATCATCTTGTCGATATCCGCACGCGGCGCCTGCAAAATCAGAACGTTGTTCTGCACTTCGGGCGTCCACATGTTGACGCGTTTATCCTGGCCCAGTCGGTATGCAGAAATTGCGCCTCCATCTTTCCCTTTGAGCGTGTTCTCAACCAATCTTCCACGCACAATTTTCTGTTGGGTATCTGGGTCAATCGAGCCCCAGCTTGATAATGCGCTTCGCATTGCGAGGCAGCATTCGCAGTACCGTATCGGGAACTGCGGCCAAACCCTTTTTAGCCTGGAGTTCTGAATACCCTGAATCTAGCAAGGCTTCCTGTATCGTCATCTCCTTCTTGCTGACAGGTCCGGCCAAGAGGCCCGCTAGTTTCTTATGCTGTGCTTCAGTCTTCCGCGCCATTATCGCCTGCTCTCAATCGAGGATGACCCGGACTGCTGACCCGAAAGGGCCATTTTCCTCAGTGAATCTAGAGGCATCTCCCATTCCGTCTGTTGTGAGCCGCGGTAGTCGACGGAACCAGCACGCCGAGGCGCCGGCATTCTTCATGCTGTCGCCTCCGATTTCGCGTTTATGGGGGATAACTGTGATTTCGGACTTGCGCCCTGGATTTGTCGTTTAGGAGTGCAGAAACCCCCCGCTTGACAGGGTCGGACTCGTTTTAAACGAACTGCTCGTGCGATTCGGTCATCCTGCGAAAGAACCTTGCGCCGTTTTATCCGCGCTTCCCTTAGTGCGGCCTTTGCCTGAGTCGAGTTGGTAGGATCGAACAGCAGAGTGCCTTCGGTATCGCCGTCCTGCATAACAGTCATTCCCACGGCCAAAAGTCGCTTCACGGCGCTGCCCCATTGCCGTGCGGTCGTGAGCAGCAGCGAAACGCCAACATGCTCGTCGTCGCCGTGGTCGAATATCTGGTTTCTGTCGTCCGGTCGGTGCGTCTTGTACGGCTTGCCGGGAATGATCTGTTCGCCGCAACTGTCGAGCTTGGTCTTGACGCGAAACCGCTCTGCAAATTCTGTGAGCGTCATTACGGGGATAGCGGCGTCCGGCACCTACCGCGCCTCCTGACGCTTCGCTAACTCACTCGCCGGGATTGCCCAAACTTCGTCAACCTTCTCAGCCTGAATCCGCCCAGACCACACCAGCCCGTACACGTAGCTGAGAGACAAGCCCGAAGCTTTAGCAAACTGCGCCGGAGTCATACTTTCTACAGTGGTATCCATTGCTACTCCTACTGTTGTAATAGTAACCAAGTTACTAAATAGTTCCAAGATAACTTTTGAAAACTTTTCACCAATTGTTCGCCCAGAGGTGCATTGGGTGAAAATGGCTGGAAATGGGTGAGGAAAGACCGATTTGGAGGTCTGTATCGCGTGAGGGGCTAAGCGCCCGGATATACATGTGCCAGGGGTGGTGGTACCGGGGGTACCAGTCAGAGACTCCAGTCCTCTGTTTAGTTCCGACTAATTAACCAGCGTGTATGGCTGACGATAGAGAGACGAACGGATGTGTCATGACGTCGGATGACACCTGTTCAGGGAATGAGCCAGGAACGGCTAAGAATGGATAGGAATGGGTGAATGCTTGAATCGGACGTCTTGCAGGATTCTATTTCGAAGGTTGGCGCTTTGCCTCTCGAACAAGAAACTGCCGATGGACTACGACAGCATAAGCCGCTCGATCCTCTTAGCCCTGCCCGTATCCGGATCGCAGTCGATCGCTACGGCGCAGAGACGCACATCTCCCGTGGCAGGCTCGAAGCGCACCGGCATCCCGTTGAGGAACTTTCCCACAACCAATTCCTTCTTTACCCCGATTACGCCGTCGTAAGGTCCGCTCATTCCCACATCGGTGATATACGCCGTCCCGTTAGGCAGAACACGTTCGTCGGCTGTCGGTATGTGCGTATGCGTACCCACGACTGCAGTAACGCGTCCGTCGAGATACCAACCGAGGGAAACCTTTTCGGACGTCGCCTCGGCGTGTATATCCACGAGAATCACCTTGGCCCGTATCTTTTGCAGCAGTTGATCGGTCACGCGAAACGGATCGTCATTCGATGCCATAAAGACGCGGCCTTGCAGATTGATCACCGCGTAAGGGACTTTCCCCTTCATCCCTTCATACACGCCCGAGCCCGGCATGTCGGAAGGGTAATTCGCAGGACGCAGCACGCGGCGGGCGGGCCCGTGGCCATTTCCTTCCACCATCTGGAAGTAGTCGATGATCTCGCGCTTGTCCCAGACGTGATTTCCCGTGGTAATCACGTCGATATTCAGCTCGAATAACTCTTCCGCGAGAGCAGGAGTGATTCCGAATCCGGCGGCAGCATTCTCTCCATTGGCGATGATCAGGTTGATGCCGCGTTCACGCACGATTCCCGGCAGCCGGTCTTTGACGATGGTTCGCCCAGGCCGTCCAAAGATGTCGCCAATGAAGAGAATGCGCATGAGATGAGCCCAAAATTCGATGGTAACACGTGCTGAATTGCCTCATGTGGAGACAGCCGCCTTCGGCTGTCAGGAACAATTTAAGTTTCACTGTAATCGGATATTGGGTGGCGCAGCGCTTCAGCGCTGCGATTAAGCCATGCGTTCTTCTGGCGGGCTTCAGCCCCAGAGGTGCCTTGGAGGCCCCTTCCGTATTCACCGCCGCATCTTCGGCAGGTCCGCCCGCGCCAGCACCGATCCCCAGGCATCAATCACATAAAGATCGGTCCATTGAGTCTCAGAGCGCTTCCTGGCTTCGGCCTCGGGCAAATTAAACACGACTGTCGTGACTGGAGAAGTACATCCTGTCAATTGGCGTATTTCATGATCCTGGCCGGAGGGCTCGGGTAACCGGCCAAGGCGCATCACTTCATTGCGTTGTTCGTCCGATCGCAGAACGACTTCGACCGCTCCGACCAAATTCTCACAACGCATGGGGACGCGAATCTGGTATTCGCCCCCACCGACTTTTTTCAAGATTGGATCCTCCGCGAACACGACCACCGGAGGATTTCCCCCGGGCGATGCATACCACTCGTGCCAGCGCCGCGCAAACTCGATGCTGGCGTCGGTGTAGGCGTGGTTGAGTTCCCGGTCGCGCTCTTCCCAGCAGGGATGCATCGCGTAGAGCGACGCTTTGGCGGCGACTCCCTGCGCGTGAAGCAAGTGATGCAAGGCAGGAACGAAATCGGGATGGTATCCCGCCTGAGCCATCAGCATCAGCCCTTCACGGTCGGCCTGCAGTTCGAGCCGGCGGCAGAATCTTCCAAAATCGGCGGACGCCTTTTCGGAATCAACCCACGAATCGTCGGGCAGTCCGGGATCCCCAAGCACGATCGTCGCCCCGCCACCTCTTTCCAGATATTTTTGGTAGAGATAACGGCGTGCCCAATCGCGGCGTACGACATGCGCAACTTCATGCGACAGAAGCGCAGCCCATAATCCGGCACTCGATCCCGCAAGTTTGGCCAGTCCACTCTCCACGTAGATGCCGCCATCCGGCGACGAATACGCGTTGCGCTGATCGTTTTCGACTATGCGGATCTGCCATGCGAACTTCGCCCTCTCGGCAGGTAAGGTTTGCAGAAGACGATCAAAGACGAGTTTACCGGTAGAGTAGCGGCTCGCCGCGCCCACGCTGTCAGCCATCAACTTCGGACGCAGATGCGCCGCCGTCTGCATATCAAGATTGAATTGGGATGGAACTTCGGAACTCTCAGAAACCTGGGCCGGGAGTGAGAGCGTCCAGAGAAGGAAAACGCAAATTGAAAGATGGAACCTGAGCCCTCGGGCTCCCGCAATTGCCACGGCCACCTCGGCGGAGACCAACTCCCGTTCGGATTATGCACTTTTTCTAACGCAGTGGAAGAGAAATGTTGCGTTAGTTCGTTGCAGTCGTGAGTTCAGCAGTCCGCAGGAAATCGAAATTACCGGCCGGATTCAGTTGCAGATTCTTCACGCGGTTCGTGTGCACCAGAACATTATCCAGATAGAACAAGGTAATGTATGGGAGATCCTCCGCGAGAATGTCCTGCACTTCGGCGTAGAGCGTCTTCCGCACCTTCGGATCCATCTCCCGCCGTGCTTGGTCGATTAGAGCGTCGACTCTCGGATTCGAGTAAAAACCGCGGTTTGCACCATGGGGCGGAAATTTGGAAGAGTGAAACGCGTACTCGAAGATGTCGGGATCTTCATTGCCTCCGATCCAGCGCAATCCGTACATCTGAAATGCACCATGCTGCACGTCAGAGAAGAACGTCGCGAACTCAAAGCTGCGGATATCGAGCGCAATCCCGACCTCTCGCAACTGTTGCTGCATCACTGCCACCATCAGACGCGTATTCGCATCGGTCGATGTCTTCATCGCCATATGAAACCGCACGCCGTTCACTGGCTGATATCCAGCCTCGTCGAGCAGTTGTTTCGCCTTTTCCGGATCATGTTCGTAGACACGCACGTCGGGGTTGTATGCCCAGCTCTGGGTCGGCAGTACGCTGCGCGCCGGTTCAGCCTGACCGCGCCATAGATATTCGATCATCGGCTTACGGTCGAGCGCGTAGGCAATCGCCTGCCGGACGCGTACATCTTTCAGAATCGGATCGCGCAAATTAAATCCCAAATACGCCAGGCGTGTTCCCGGGCCCGTCAGCACCGTGAGATTCGGTTCTCGCTCGAGCGTGAAGATCGTGTCCGGCGTAAGGAACGAATTGATAGTGAGATCGCCGCTGCCCTTGCGCAGTTCGAGCGCTTCGGTGGTTTCGTCGGGAACAACAGCGAATCGGACGCGAGCGACTCTGGCCTTCTCCCCCCAGTAGTCGTCGTTGCGCTTGAGAACGACCTCGCGATCGGTTTCTGCGCTGACGAACTTGAACGGTCCAGACCCAATCGGATGCAGCGCCATCTCATCGCCGCTGCCGTAAGGCACTATCCCCATCGCACCGTCAGAAAGATTCCAGAGCAGAGTTGCGTCAGCCTCTTTCAGGTGAAAGGTAACCGTTGTTTCGTCGGAGGCATCGATGTGATCAACGTATTTGTAGACCGCGGCTTTCACGCTGTGAATCTTGCCCTGGAGCAGGGAATCAAAAGTCCACTTTACGTCTTTTGATGTGAGCGGCCGCCCGTCATGAAACTTCGCGCCCGGATGAATGTGGAATACATATGTGACCGGATCGGGCACGTCCCACCGCTCCGCGAGCCCCGGCGCAACCTTCAAGTCATCTCCGCGTGAAAGCAGATCGTCGAAGATGAGATTGTCGATGCGCTCCGACTGCGCATCGATCCCCACCCGCGGATCAAGATTCGTGGGGCTCGACTCGATAATCATGACAAGGGTGTTCGGATCGGGTTTGGAGCCACAAGAAAGAAGTGGGAAGAGCAGGATGAAGAAGAAGAGGATTAGCAGTAATGAAAGTACCCCTTGCTGACGCCCGAAGCCGGAAGCCCGAAGCCCAAAGCCGGAATCACGCATACGAGATCTTCCCCAACACCGCCGCCCGCTTCGCGCCCGTAGCCGAAGGCACATTCGAAGGCCGCCGATGCCAGGTTTCGTAGGCAAGCATCGCAAATGCCACAGCCTCTTTCGCCTCCGACGGAAGTCCAAACTCGTCCGAGAATCGAACCCGAATGCCAAGAGGTGTAAGCCGCTCGGCAAGCATCTTCACCAAAGTGCGATTCTTCGCGCCACCACCGGAGAGAACAATTTCATGAAAATCTTGATCCTGATGGGTGCCCCACTTCTCCCCGATTTTGGGAGACGTGGGGATTTTCCCAACCACGAACCGTTCGATCGCGTCACCAATGGACCATGCCGAGAGCGTGGTTGCAGTCGCCACAATATCTTGTTTCCGGGCCCGTCCGCACAATCGCAGGAACTCTCGCATAAACTCCCGCCCGAACTCTTCCCGCCCCGCAGTCTTCGGCGGCTTCCCGCGAAAGAATGCCCCTCGCAGAATGCGCCGGACAACCAGTGCGATTACCGTTCCTGACGCTGCAATCTCTCCCGCGCGATCAAACGACTTTCCGAACAACTCCTGCACGACGGCGTCGATGACCATGTTCCCGGGGCCGGTATCGAAAGCCAGCACATGATCGGCGCTCGCGCCTGGCGGAATGGCGGTAAGGTTGGCGATGCCCCCAATGTTTTGCGCGATGCGACCGATCTTGGGATCGCGAAACCAGAGATAGTCGAGATAGGGAACTAACGGCGCGCCTTTTCCGCCGGCAGCCATATCAGCAGGACGGAAGTCGGAAACCACAGGCACTCCAACCCGCGCTGCGATGATGGAGCCCTCTCCGGTCTGCCATGTCGTCGTGATCTTGCGTCCTAGAAAGGACTGCACCTCGCCCTGATGGTAGATTGTCTGTCCGTGACAACCGATCAGATCAGCTTTTACGCGGAACCGTCGTTGCGTGGCGAGCACGGCCTCCGCGTAAAGTTCGCCGAGCAAAAAGTTAAGTCGTGACAAGTCCGCGACGCTGGCCTGTGTCGCATTCATCGCAGAAAGCACGGCAGCGCGTACCTTAGCAGGATAGGGAAAAGCGGCGTGCGCAATCAGTGTAGGTATGTGGCGCCGCCGGCCGCGAAATCCGGAAGCCGTAGATAGATTCTCACGGGAGCCAATTCGACCCGCAATCTCAACCAAACCAACATCGATCCCATCCACCGACGTCCCACTCATTACGCCTGCGACAATCATTCCGTTCTTGCTCATGCCCGTCGCCGACGATCCTCGCGGCGGCTCAACGGCCCCAAACGCACTTGCTCGCCCAACTCCCACAATCGGCGCGTTAACTTCTCCACGGCGGCTTCGGTAGGAGCCTTGCCCATCCGCAACTGATTCTTCCATTTCGTTTTGAACGCGAGAACTTTTCGAGTTGATTCCGTGACACGCTTGGCAAGCTTCTTATCCCTCTCCGCTGCCTTGATCAGAGCCTCATGGGCCTGCAAAACGTAGTCCTCGCGATGGCACACAAGGCATACATCGCCACCAGCGAGCACGAACTCTACCGCCGCTTCTCCAACTGGAGCAGCCGACAGCACTCCACCCATCTCCAGATCGTCGGAGACGATCAGACCGCGGTATCCGATGCGCTTACGCAAAATGTCCGTGATCCAGACTTTTGACAGCGAGGCCGGAGTCTTCGATTTTGCCACCTGCGGATACGCCGCGTGAGAAACCATCACCATCGGCAGTTGCCGCGCCAACATGCGGTAAGGGACAAGATCCTCTTCCCACAGACGCTTGATCGCTTTCTCAATCACGGGCAATTCGTGATGGCTGTCAAGCTTGCCTTCGCCGAGTCCGGGAAAGTGCTTGCCGCACCCCAGCACGCGGGCGCTGAGGAGCCCGGCAAGAAATTCGCGCGCATAGCCTGCTGTTCGCTCTGGATCGGGGGAAACGGCCCGCGATCCCATCACGCTCTGAGACGCGGGGAAGGCCAGATCGAGTACCGGAGCGAAGTCGACGTTGAACCCCAGAGCCCGGCAGTTCTCGCCGATTACTTTGCCGTGACAGCGAAACAATGGCGGATCATCGACTGCGAAAACTTCTGCGGCCGATGGGCTAGCCCCTAAAACATCTCGAAAACGATCAACGGTCCCGCCCTCCAGATCGACGCAGGTAAAGAGCGGAGCCTCGACGCATTTCTGACATTCGCGCAAAAGCCGCCACGTCTGCTCGGGACTTTTGATATTGCGGGCAAACAGGATCACCCCAGCAGGCTGCAATCGACGGAGAAGGGAAGCGAGCGGCGGAGTCATCTCGATTTCGTCAAAGCCCACAATCATCAACTGACCAACTCTAGCCGACACGCTCCTCCCTGATCCCCTGTGCCCTCTGTGGTTAGATTTCTCGCTTCAACTCAGCCAGCAAATTCAACGCCTCGAGCGGCGTAAGCCGGTTCAAATCCACATCGCGAAGCTTGTCAAGAACAGGCTGCGATAGGGGAGTAAAGATCGTCAACTGAGCTGGTGGCGGCGTCGCTCCCGGCGACAGATGCGTGCTCACTTGTTGCTCGGCGAACTCATGCTGTACCAAAACTTCCCGCGCCCGCTCCACGACTTCATTAGGGAGTCCAGCTAGTTTGGCGACTTCAATGCCGTAGCTGCGATCCGCCGCACCAAGCTCGACTCTACGCAGAAAGACGATCCCGCCAGCGGTTTCCTTCACCGATACATGGTAGTTCTTCACCCCTTCGAGTTGATCAGCCAGCTCGGTCAGCTCAAAATAATGTGTCGCAAACAACGTCTTCGCGCGAACTCGCGCATGCAGGTATTCGACCGCCGCCCATGCGATCGCTAGGCCATCATAGGTCGCGGTGCCGCGCCCCACTTCATCGAGCAAGATCAATGACCGCGCAGTCGCCGTATGCAGAATTGCCGCCGTCTCTGTCATCTCAACCATAAACGTCGAACGACCGCGCGCCAGATTATCGCTCGCTCCGATGCGTGTGAACACACGATCCACAATGCTCAGCTTCGCCGAACGTGCCGGCACAAACGAACCCATCTGCGCCAGGATCACGATCAGCGCGGTCTGCCGCAAATAAGTCGATTTGCCACCCATGTTCGGCCCGGTCAGCAGCAGAATGTTGTGCATCGAGTCATTCAGATAGAGATCGTTGGGCACGAAGCGCTCGCTGCCTCCGGCCAATTCCTGCTGCTCGATCACCGGATGGCGGCCTTCAATGATCTCCAGTTCACCCGAATTTTCGATGAATGTCGGACGGCAATAGTTGCGTAGCGCGGCGATATGCGCCAGCGAGCCAAGCACGTCTACCTCGGCCAGAGCCAATGCGGTCTGGCGAATGCGCTTGGCTTCGGACGCGATCGCCGTTCGCAGCTCAGTGAAGACGCGTCGTTCGATCTCGACAATCTTCTCTTGCGCATCAAGGATCTTGGCCTCGTACTCTTTCAGCTCGGGGGTTGTAAACCGCTCGGCCCCGACGAGGGTTTGCTTCCGCTCGTAATCCTGCGGAACCAGATGAAGATTCGGCTTGGAAACCTCGATGTAGTAACCAAAGATCGAATTGAACTTCACCTTGAGCGACGAAATTCCGGTCCTGCCACGCTCCCGCTGCTCGATCTGCGCCAGCACCAGCTTGCTGTTGCGCGAAAGATCCCGTAGCTCGTCCAGATCCTTGTCGAAGTCCGCGGCAATCACCCCGCCGTCCGCAAAACTCAACGGAGGCTCCGGAACAATCGTCTGCTCGATTCGCTCGCGAAGGTCACCCAGCTCATCCAGCGCTGCATGCAGCGCAACCAGTCGCGATGCACCGAGCCGCGCGACCGCAATCCTTACTGCCGGAATTTTCGCGAGTGACGCGGCGAGCGCCAGCACGTCCCTAGGGCTGGCTGTCTCGAGCGTGACGCGGCTAAGCAGGCGTTCCAAATCAAGCACGCCGTCCAGCGCACGCCGCAGTTCTTCGCGCGCAACGAGATCTTTGACTCCCGCTTCCACGGACTCAAGCCGTCGCTCGATTTCTGTCCTCTCGAGGGAAGGCCGCAGCAGCCATGCCCGCAGCAGTCTTTTGCCCATGGGGGTAACGGCACAATCGATTGAGCGGAACAACGTGACACCCGCATCAGTACTGGCGAACAAAGGTTCGATCAACTCCAGATTGCGCACGGTGACCGCATCGAGCACGAGGCAGTTCTGCCGCTCGTACCATCCGATGCGGTCCACGTGATCGAGTGACCCGCGCTGGGTCGAGCGCACGTAGTAGAGAATCGCCCCGGCCGCCGAGGCCGCGGCAGTTCTGCCTGCCAGCCCAAATCCCTCCAGCGACAAAACCCCAAAGTGATTCTCAAGCAAGGGCAGGGCATGATCCGGCGCAAAGATCCAATCGTCCAGCGGAGTTTCCGTACAAATCCCCACGCCGGAGCCCAACAAAGAGCCCGCTGGGGACAGCCGCCCCCGGCTGTCCGGCCGAGCAAGGCTCGGCTGCTTTGCAGACTGTTCGAACAATGGCGCAGTCGATCCATACAACAACTCCTTGGGCCGCAGTTGCTCCAACTCCTCCTGCACGCGCCTCAGTGCACCCTCGCCCGAGAACTCAGTCGCCCGGAATTCCCCCGTCGACAAATCCAGCGCCGAGAATCCCACGCGATCTCCAAACTGTGCCAGGGCCGCGAGGAAATTGTTCTCTTCGGAACCGAGCGACGAATCGGCGGCCGTACCCGGCGTGACAACGCGCGTCACCTCCCGCCTCACCAACTTCTTGGCCACCTTGGGGTCTTCCATCTGCTCGCAGATTGCTACTTTGAATCCGCGCCGGATCAGCTTCCCGATATATCCCTCCGCAGCGTGATAGGGCACGCCGCACATGGGAATCGCGATCCCTTTTTCCTTATTGCGGGAAGTTAGTGTAATTTGCAGCTCTTTCGCCGCTACCATAGCATCGTCAAAGAAAAGCTCGTAGAAGTCCCCTAGTCGGAAGAACAAAAGTGCGGTGGGATGTTCTTTTTTGACAGCGGCATACTGCCGCATCAGCGGAGTGGACGGCTCAGTCATTTAACGCGGGCTTCGGCGGATTATAGCAAAGCGCTACCCCCGTCAGGTTTAGGGTTTGGCATAGCCTCGGTGAAAATCTCCGCAATAAATGCCCGTTGACTGTGATTCTTTCCGGTGTTCTCCTTTTGTCGGGAAGGCCGACTATGGAACTGCGCAAGGATCCTATCACTCGCTCGTGGGTGATGACCGGAGACGAACCCGGTGATGGCGGACAGCGGCCTGATGCACCATGCGGCTTTTGTTCGGACTTCACAGGCCTTCAGGAGATCGCCAAGTCCCCCAATGATCCCGGCAGTACCTGGTCGGCGCGCTCCCTAGTGCACCCCAATCCGCTTTACCACATCGAAGGCGAACCCGGCCGCCGTGGCGACGGCATCTATGACCGGATGCACACAGTCGGCGCGCACGAAGTGCTGGTTGAGAATCCTAACCACGAACGCCATCTTTGGCACGCGAGCGATTCGGAGATCGCCTACTTCCTGCGCCTGGCTGCTGAACGAGTCCTCGATCTCAAGCGTGATCCTCGCATCAAGTACATCAGCCTCTTCAAGGACTATGGCAAGAACGCCGGACAGGAATTCGGCCATCCCACTTCGCAGCTGACTGCGACCATGTTTGTGCCGCGCCGTGTGCTCTACGAATTGCGCGCCGGGCGCGAGTATTTTCTGTCGAAAGAGCGTTGCGTCTTCTGCGACATCATCCAGCAAGAAGAGCGGCAGGGACAACGCGTAATCGAAGCCCGTGGCGACTACGTGGCGATGGGCCCCTACGCTCCGCGTGTTCCCTATGAAACCTGGATTCTGCCCCGCTATCATGACGCTTCCTTCGAACGTACTGGACTCAATCGCCCGGGACTTCGCGTCAACCTTGCCGCGTTGTTGCGCCGCACCCTTCAGAGAATTCGCGCGATCACCGAAGATTTCCACCTCGTACTGCACACCGCACCCAGCAGCCTGCATCCATCAAAAACCCTCGGGTACTGGAAGACCATCGACGACGACTATCACTGGCACATCGAGATCCTTCCGGTGGTTGGCTCCAGGGCGAGGTCGTATACGTTCAAAGAGGTGTACTACTCTCCGGTGAGCTCAGAAACCGCAGTGAAGCAACTGCGTGACGCGCGGATCGATGGATAAGCTATCTTTAAGTGTATGTAAATCAATTACTTGTGCATCTTTGTGAATGTTGAAGCATTACATTACCCCAGTCACTTTTATCCGCCCTTCCTGCCAGTGATACTTCTGAAGATTTCAGCAATTTCTAAGAAGGAGCAACTCAACTATGAAGCGGTTTGCGATGCTGCTTTTGCTCGGGATTGCAGTCACCGCGTACGGCCAAGACAAGCCTCGCGTGTTCGTTCAAGGCAAGGGTTCGGAGAATGTCAGCAGCAAGGGTAGTGGCGGAGGTGGTTCGCACTGGGCAGCTTGGGGCTCCAAGTCGACCGTCGACTCTCACGATGAAAGCATGGAAGTCACGAAGGACCTGCAAAAAGATTGCTCGGGCGTGACGGTCACGATTAATGAATCCAACGCTGACTACATCGTCATGTTGAACCGTGAATCCAAACAGAATCGTGGCCTGCTTCGCAGCAACAGCCAGATTCAGGTCGCAAACAAGGCAGGTGACATCCTGGGAGCCAAGGCCACCCACACAGTAGGCAACGCTGCCAAGGACGCCTGCAACCTGATCGTGGCCGACTGGCAAGCACACGGCCCGATGAACGCTCCGCAGCAGTCCGCGGCGCCCACGCCTCAGGCTCCGACAGTTCAACCCGCGGTACAGACCGCTCCCGCAGCTCAACTCGTGCAGTCTGCACCGGTAGTGGCTGCGGAACCGGCACCTGCTGCACAAGTTTCGCTCGGCGACGCTGCCAAGCAGGAAAAGCAACGCCGCGCATGCCTGGATTTGGCCAAGGATAATCCAAGCATCGTTTGCAAGTAAGTTTGTAGAGACTGGGGCTTGGCATTTGTAATTCTGCCAAGCCCAATTTGTTTGCTCCGGTTCGGCTCGGACGTCTCCTGCTACAATCGCTCGCTTCAGGAGACCCGGCCCATGAAATCTGTTTTGTGTTGCGTTCTTATTTTTTCCTCCGGCTTCGCGCAAACCCCCGCGCCCTCTTCCGCCAAAGCGAAGGTTCTTTGGCAGAAACTCGAAGCCAGTATTCAGCAGGTCGACCAAAACCTCGACGGAGTGATGGGAGTTGCGATCGAAGACTTGAACACCGGAGACCATTATTTTCTGCACGAGGACGAAGTCTTCGCCCAAGCCAGTTCGATCAAAATCACCGTGCTGGCTAATCTGTATCTGCAAGCGCAGCAAGGCAGGCTAAAGCTCACCGATCTCTACACCGTTCAGGCATCAGACCTGGTTCCTGACAGCGACATCATGAATGGCCTCACTCCCGGCGTCACACGCATTACCCTTCGTGATCTCGCCACCATGATGGTGGCAGTGAGCGACAACGCGGCAACCAACGTCTTGATCGATCGCGTCGGTATGCAAAACGTCAACGCAATGCTCGACTTGCTTGGCCTTACACACACTCGCCTCCGCCGCAAGATGATGGACCTCGAAGCCGCCAAACAGGGTCGCGAAAACATTTCCACTCCGCGCGAAATGATGACCTTGCTCAGCGCGATTTATCACGGCAAACTGCTGAACAAAGGTTCTACGGAGGATTTCTTCAAGGTTCTGAGCACGAACAAGAATTCCTGGATTCCCCGCGACCTCCCGCCTGATCTGAAGGTAGCCGACAAGCCCGGAGCCCTCGAGGCCGTGCGCAATGATTCGGGGATTGTCTTCGTCGAAGGCCGCCCCTATGTGCTCTGCGTGATGACGGGATATCTCCGCCACGAACGCGAGGCAGAAGAGGCAATCAGCAAGGTCTCACTCGACACCTGGCGCATGTTTGATCGCCTGAGCCGTGCTACCGAATACGGCCGCGTAGTCTCCCCTGGGAATGGCACTAGATAAGTAAGTCTGGAGCAGAGTAAGTGTGGAGCGGACACTCCTGTCCGCTGCTTTTGGGGTTGACTTTGATTTTTGTCTACAAGCAGGGAATCGTGAAGCTATTTCGCCCCAGCCCCGCTAGCGCGAATTCCTGCGACCTGAGTTCGCATATGAAGAGCGCTGCCTTGGCTTCCATCGGTTGCGAGAAGTAATACCCCTGTCCAAACTCGCAACCCAATTCAATCGGTCGTTCCAGTTGCCGTGGCGTTTCAATCCCTTCGGCGATGACTCGATACTTCATTTTGTGCGCCATCGCCATGATTAGTTCCACCACGTCAGACGCCGTCTTGCCAGCCTGCATGTCGCGAACCAAGGAGCGGTCAATCTTCAGCGCGTCTCCTGGGAACTGCGTGAGTTGGACAAGCGACATCACCCCAGTCCCGAAATCGTCGAGAAGCACGCGAATACCCATGTGCTTGAGATGCGACAGTCCAGTGATCGTGAGCTTGGGATCCGCCGCGGCGATGGACCCCTTCATTTCCAGTTGCAGGCACGCAGGATCAATTCCAGTTTCCTGCAACGCGTCCTGCAGATCGTTGACCAGCCACGCATCGGCAAACTGCCGTGGCGAAACGTTGACCGTCACGTTCATCGGCTGACCCGACGCATTGTTCACTTCCCATTCCCGCAACTGCCGGCAGGCCTGCACGATGAGCCCATGCCCGATGGACACGAGCACTCCTGTGTCCTCAGCCGCCTCGATGAATCGGTAAGGCGAGATCAAACCTTGCGCGGATGTCTCCCCGCGCAGCAAGGCGTCGAAGCTCACGATGCGCCGCGTATCGAGTTGGCACCACGGGTTGGTAATGAATGCGAAACTGCCGGTGAACCAACGCCCCGCGCAGATTCGACTCCAGTTTTAAGCGGTCCACAGCGCAGCTGCGTGCGGAGTTCTCCTGAGGATGTCTATCGGCAAAGTGCCTTAAAAGCTTTAGACGCAGGCTGGCAGCTGTGCCAACGACAAGATGTCGTCGAGAGTCCATAATGTCTGCATGTCCGACCACGCCCCTGTCCGACGCTTGAAAACCTATGCCGGCGCCCAGGGATACGTGTACCAGTACTACTTCGTGGGAAAGCGAGCCGCACTTCCCAACGACACCGAGGCCCCGGCGACCGAGTTCGTCTTCGATGTCACCTCCGACCGCAAACTGACATATTCCGTCAGTGTGTTCCTCCCGGAGGCCACGCGGACGGACTGGGGTGTAATCCACGGCCGCGCACCAACCGATGCGGAACAATATGCCGCAGTGAAGCTGAGATTGTTCCGCGCGTTCGACGAACTAGAAGACATGAAAGCGCAAGGCCGCCGCCTGTCGATCAGCTCCGCCCACCTTGAAGAAGCGCTAGCAAGTCTGGGTGTCGAATAATTTTGTTCACCGATTCCTTCTTGTTTGTGTAGGAGCGGACTCATTTCGTCCGGCCGCGCCGATGCGAAGCAAGCCGTCCGTCAGCCAAAGGCAAGTTGAGACCACTCGCTGCAATGACTGTATGGGTATCTCGGGATCGGCTTCAGGCGCTGCCTTCACGCTTGCCTTAATTTCAGATCCACAGGAAGCGGTTCTTTTTTGCGGACGCTGCGGAAGTTTCCCTGCGTTCTCTGCGGTGAAACACCCTTTTGCCGCAGAGTGCGCCGAGCAGGTCCGTTGAGAGCGCGAAGAACCTCACATACGCTGGGACGAAGTATCGAAACTAAAGTGGTGTCTCTTGATCCCTGAACGCTGCACAGCTATAAATGCTCCCGGAGTCCCCCATGCCCAAGTTCAAGTTTCTCTCCCTGCATCTCGCCACCTGCATCGCACTTCTCGTCGTCTCAGGCGCCGCCCAAACCCCACGCTGGACCGAACAAAAAGCCAACGACTGGTATGCCCAACAGCCATGGCTCGTAGGCAGCAACTACATTCCGAAATCCGCGATCAACGAACTCGAAATGTGGCAGGAAGCAACCTTCGATCCGACTCAGATCGATACGGAACTCGGCTGGGCCGAAGCGATGGGGATGAACACCATGCGAGTCTTCCTCCACGACCTGCTCTGGGAGCAGGACGCACCCGGCTTTCAAAAGCGCCTCGACCAGTTCCTCACCATCGCATCGCGTCATCACATCCGCCCGCTACTGGTGCTGTTTGATTCCTGCTGGGACCCCCGTCCGCATCTCGGCCCGCAGCATGCGCCTCGCCCTGGCGTCCACAACTCCGGATGGGTGCAGAGTCCCGGAGCCAAGGCGCTTGCCGATCCCGCGCAAGTTCCGCGGCTGAAGGCTTACGTGCAAGGCGTGGTTCGCGCTTTCGCCAAGGACGACCGCATTCTCGGCTGGGACGTCTGGAACGAACCGGGCTCCGACACGACCAGCAACTATCCCAGAACAGAATTGAAGATGTCGGAGAAGATCGCCCGCGTGACGGCACTCCTTCCCCAAGCCTTCGAGTGGGCCCGCGAAGTGAATCCCACGCAGCCGCTGACCAGCGGTGTTTGGGACATCGACACCGCCAAGAACGAAGCACCCGACGAGATTCAACGGATTCAACTCCGCGAATCCGACATCATCACGTTTCACAACTATTCCTGGCCTGAATCATTCAATGCGGAAATCGAATGGCTGAGAAGATTTCACCGCCCCATCATCTGCACCGAATACATGGCTCGCTCAGTGGGCAGCACGTTCGACACGATCCTGCCGCTTGGCAAACGCGAGCACGTCGGCGCCATTAATTGGGGATTCGTCGCCGGCAAAACGCAGACCTACTTTCCCTGGGAGTCGTGGCAGCATCCCTACGTAAAGCGCGAGCCGCCAGTCTGGTTCCATGAAGTCCTGCGCTCCGACGGAACCCCATATCGGGAAGCCGAAGTCGACCTGATCAAGGAATTGACAAGCAAGAACTGAGATCGAAATTGTCAGCGGATTTTGAATTTAGACCGGCCCACTGGCCTTTCCAGACTGGGACATTTGTCCCGACCATTTACAATTCCCGCATGAAAATTGTCCCAGTTCTCTTATTAATCGCTTCCTGCTGTCTAACCGCCTGTAATAAATCACCGGGCGCTCCTTCGTCGTCGAGCGCAGCGCCCACAAAAGCTCCCGATGCAGTTCAAGAAAAGCTGCAGGAGTTCGCCGGATCCTCAGCGACCAATTGCGGACGTCTCGACGTCAAAGCTGCCGCCGATCAATCGAAAGCAGCCAGCGACTGCGCCGTGCAGGCCGGCCAGAACAAACGGCCATTCTTCGTTGCTTATGACATGCCTGGGATGGTCGTCGGCGTAGCCGGCAACTCAGATGGCAAACTCTACAGCGTGCAATCCCAGGGAGGACCATCACCCAGGGTCACGGCAGGCGATTGCCCCTCACATCTTCGCGTAGCCGGCAGCGGACGCGTCACCTGCTTCGCACCCGGCGACATGGGTTCGATGGGCGCCGGTCACACCGCGATCCCAGATGGCATGCCCAATCCACACGCATTGCCAAAATCGAAATAACGCTTGTGTCCGTTTGATTTAGAGGGTTGTTCGGCAAGGGAGCGTCCAGTCTGTGATTCTAATCACACACCTAAGTGACTCCCTTTCTTTGCCTTAACCCATGCCTCCCCCGACAATGGCGTCGTCGTAGGGAAGGGGTTCAGTCCAGGCTCAAAAGTGCGGTAAACTCATGGAAATCACGGACTTTTCGATTTCACACGAAGATTTTCGGTCTGGTCGGCGCTCTAAACCGGGCGCTGGGAACTGAGAACTGGGAATTGCGTCTATGCCGCTGCTCTGGTTGCGCTTCGCCTTAGCTTGCTACTTTATCGGTCTGGTCTATGCGTTCGTAGCCCTGACGCGCACCAGCGACCTCTTCAGCCGCATCGCCCTCCACGCCGCCAGCCTGGGCATGGTGTTCCATTTCGTCTCCATTACGGAGTTGTTTCTCTCCGGGCAAATCGTCTGGGCCTCCGTCCATAACGGGGAATCACTTCTTGCATTTCTGTCGATGACGTTCTTCATGGTCATCTACGTGATCTACAAAACAACATCACCGGGCGTGGTCGTGTTTCCCGTGGTATTTTTCCTGACGTTCGTTGCCGCAGTCGATCAGCAACCCGTCCTGCTGACTCAGTTTGTCTCGCACAAGGGGTGGCTGATCGCCCACATCATGTTGATCTTCACCGGCTACGCGGCGCTGCTGGTTAGCTTCGGAGCCAGCATTCTCTACTTGCTGCAAGAGCGGCGCCTTAAAGCCAAGAAGCCAACTAGTCTCATCGCCTTCCTGCCGGCACTTGAAGTAATTGATCAAATCGGATATCGCTCGCTCCTGCTCGGCTTCCCATTCATGACGCTCGGCCTGATCACCGGTTCCGTAGTCGCGATTACGGCACCGAGCATCGGCCACGTCGATTTCCTCGATCCCAAGATTCTTCTTTCCGTTCTGATGTGGGCCGTCTACATGGTGATGGTCTTCACCCGCTGGAACTCCGGCTGGCGCGGACGCCGCGCCGCATTCCTTGCCACGTTTGCCTTTGTCGCCGCGCTCGCCGCTTGGGCTGCCAACTATTTCTCCGCGATCCACAGGTTCGCTGCCTCATGAGATACCAACTCATCGGCGTGAATCATAAGAGCGCACCGCTTGAGGTCCGCGAGCGCCTCGCGATCCCAGAGTCGCGCCTGCCCGATACCTGCCGCGATCTGACGTCTTATCCGGGGATAGAAGAAGGCATGGTCATCTCGACCTGCAATCGCGTCGAGATCATTACCCACACCACAAACGGCCACGCCGACCTTCGCGGATTTCTTCATCACCGTTTCCATCTCGCTCCCAACGAACTCGATCCGCACCTTTATGAATTTCGCGAGAAGGACGCCGTGCGCCACCTATTCCGAGTCGCTGCGAGCCTCGACTCGATGGTGGTCGGCGAAGCGCAGATTCTCGGCCAGGTCAAAGAAGCCTATGCCACCGCCCGCGCCGTCGGAGCTGTCCGCGGACAACTCGACCAGCTCTTCAGCCGCGCCTTCGCCGTGGCCAAGCGCGTGCGCAGCGAGACAGCAGTCGGATCATCCTCGGTCTCGATCGCTTCGGTAGCGGTAGAACTCGCCAAAAAGATTTTCGGAACTCTCCAGGGCAAGAACGTCTTCATCGTCGGCGCTGGCAAAATGAGCGAACTCGCCGCCCGTCATCTCATGGCCCACGGTTGCGGCTCGATTTTCGTAGCGAACCGCACCTATGAGCGCGCCATCGGCCTGGCGCAGAAATTCGACGGTCAGGCCATCAAGTTCGAGGATCTCTATTCAACCTGCGACCGGGCCGACATCGTTATCACCTCAACGGGCGCGCCGCACGCCATTTTCCGCCGCGAGCACGGAGAGCAGTTTCTCGCCCGCCGCAAAAACCGCCCGATGTTCTTCATCGACATCGCCGTCCCGCGTGACGTCTCGCCCGAGATGGCGAAACTCGACGGCATCTTCGCCTACGATATCGACGACCTGCAGCAGGCCGTCACCACCCATGTAGCCGACCGCCGCAAAGAAGCCGAGCGCGCCGAAGCCATCATCGCCAGCGAAGTCGAAAAGTTCGAGGCCCGCGTCCACACACTCGACGTAGTTCCAACAATCGTCAGCCTGCAGGATCACCTCGAGACCATCCGCCAGGCAGAAATCGACCGCGTTCGCGGACGCATGGGCCAACTCACCCCCGAGCAGGAGATCGCGATCGAAGCCCTGACCCGCGGCATCATCAACAAAGTGATGCACACCCCGATCACGACATTAAAGACGGCGGCAAAGGAATCGGAAGCAACAACAGTAGTCGACGTAGTCCGCCGCCTCTTCAATCTACAAGTGAAGGGAAAAGACGCTGAGCACCCAGCAACCAACAAAGACGAAGTGGGGAGCCGCCAATGACGAAAGCGCGTCAGCCTGAAGGCCTATCGCTATGCTCAGCCCCAACAACTTGTCATCCTGAGCGGAGTCTGGCGAAGCGCAAAGCGATTCGCCAGACGGAGCCGGATCCCTACCACCTAGATACCACCGCCGGCGATGCGGGGAATTTCCGCATCCTTATCCGCTTCTTCGACGATCACGACACCGAGGTAGTCCACGAACCCGGCCGCGAAGCGGCGCCACAAGAAGGCCCGGCACGGCAGTGCCGGGTAATCACCATGTACACAACCGAGTCCCGCACGGACGCCACACCCGCATGACCTCCAACGGCAAACCAGCAAAACTCCGCATCGGCTCCCGCGGCTCTCAACTGGCCCTCTGGCAGACCAACCACATCTCCGCCCTGCTGCGCGCCCGCGGACACGAAGTGGAGATCGAAATTATCCACACCACGGGCGACAAAATCACCGACGTCGCCCTGGCCAAAGTCGGCACCAAGGGAATGTTCACGAAAGAAATCGAAGAGGCCCTGGCCGCGAAGCTCGTCGACCTCGCCGTACACTCCCTAAAAGATCTCCCCACCGAACTCTTAAAGGGCTTCGAAATCGCCGCCATCACCGAGCGCCAAGACGCGCGCGACGCCTTCTGCTCAAAGAACTATTCAAAGATCGAAGACTTACCCAACGGCGCGCGCGTAGGCACCTCCAGCCTTCGCCGCCAGGCCCAACTCAAAGCCATTCGCCCCGATCTCGATATTCACCCGCTGCGCGGCAACGTGGATACGCGGCTGCGCAAACTCGAGCAAGGACAATACGACGCCATCATTCTTGCCTCGGCCGGCCTGCAACGCCTCGGTAAAACGGAACTGGTAAATGAGATCATCTCCCCGGAAATCATGTGTCCCGCCGCAGGGCAGGGAGCACTCGGCATCGAAATCCGCGAAGGTGACGCGAGAACCCGCGAACTGCTGGCGTTCCTGAACGATCCCAACGCCCGAGCCGCGACCACCTGCGAGCGTGCCTTGCTTAACAGCCTCGGCGGAGGCTGCCAGGTCCCCATTGGCGCTTTCGCCGAAATACGACACGGCAAGCTTCATCTCGACTCGATCGTCGCCGACCCCGACGGCACCAAACTCCTCCGCGACTCCCGCGAAGGAACCGATCCCGAAAAACTCGGCAGTGAAGCGGGCGCGTCCCTGCTCGCCCGCGGCGGCGATGCCATCCTCGAAGCGGTCTACAACTGCGGCCTAGCCGTCCCGCCGCAACCATGACGAGCCAGACGTTCGTCGCCCGCATCGTTTTGTCATTTGCCTCATCTCTTCTGAATATGTTCCAGACGCCGACACAGCGGTGGAAGAGCGGCCCTTCAAGGGCCGCGTCAAGCGATCTCAAAATCATGGGGCTTCAGCCCCTGTGGCTTGCGAGCGCCGAGATCGGATGACCCGCAACGTCCTCCTCAAACTGCTGGGCGGCTACAGCAATTCCAATGCCCTCCGCCGTGCCGTGAACCTCTGGCCTCCGTTCCTCGGCGCAGGAATCCGCCTGACCCACGTCGCGCCCGACATGAAGGTCATCGACGTCGAGATGAAACTCCGCTGGTGGAACGCCAACTACGTCGGCACCCACTTCGGTGGATCACTCTTTGCCATGACCGACGCTTTCTATATGCTCATGCTGATGGCGAACCTAGGCCGGGACTATATTGTTTGGGACAAGGCGGCCAGCATCCGCTATCGCAAACCGGGCCGAAGCACGGTCCATGCCGAGTTCCGCCTGACAGATGCGCGACTCGACGACATCCGTGAGAAGCTGAAGACGCTGCCGAAATACGAGCCTATATTCACAGTCGAAGTGAAAGACGGAGAGGGAACGGTCATTGCTGACGTAGAGAAACTGCTGTACGTAAGAAGAAAAGACGCGCCGCGAGATAAAGGCTGATCACCACAGAGGAGCACAGGGAATCTCGGTGACCCTCTGTGTCCCCTGTGGTGAAAGGGTTTTGTGCCGTTCCAGAGGAGGCGACGATAGCTTGTACATCCCCGAACACTTCCGAGTCCGCGATCAAGAGAGCGCAATCGCCTTCATGCGCGCCAACCCGTTTGCCATCCTTATCTCGAACAGCGCAGACGGTCCCTTCGCCACCCACGTCCCGGTCGTGATCCGCGAGAAAGAAGGCCGCATCACTGTTCGCGGTCACGTTGCAAAAGCAAATCCCCACTGGCGCCACATCGAGCAGCAGCCTCTCTGCCTCATGATCTTCCACGGCCCGCACGCCTACATCTCGCCGTCGTACTACAACACGCGCGAGGTCGTACCAACATGGAATTACGGAGCAGTCCACACCTACGGCAAGGCAAGGGTGTACTGCGAACACCCTGATCTCCTGAAGATGCTGAATGATCTGATCCCCACCTTCGAAGCCGCCTACCAGCAGCAATGGGAGAGCCTGAGCGAGGCCTATCGAACGCGCATGCTGGGCCATATCGTTGGATTTGAAATCGCCATCGAAAAGCTAGAAGCCAAGTTCAAACTCAGTCAGAACCGCACGCCGGACGAACAGCAGAACATCATCGACGCACTGTGCCCCGCATCCGATAGCGCAGTCTCAGGAACAGCCCGCCTGATGCGGGATCAAGGCCTAGGTCGAAAATAGGGAGAAGTGTGGGGCGGGCACTCCAGTCCGCCCACTCGAACCATGAGGAAGAAGAGTAAGTCGTCAAGAAAGCGACCACTAGCTGGAATCCGCATTCTGGTAGGCCGAGCGAAGCATCAAGCGGGCGCCTTGTCCACCGAACTCCGCAAGCGCGGAGCGCAGGTGCTGGAAATCCCCTTCATCGAGATTCGCAATCCCCGTTCCTTCCGCCCTCTCGATTCCGCCCTCAAGAATCTCGAGACCTATGACTGGCTAATCCTCACCAGTGTAAACGGCGTCGAATCGTTGTGGAACCGACTTGAAAACACGGGGAGAAAACAACCGTGGAAGAGTGGCCCATTAAAGCCGCATTCGGGAAGGAGAGATTCCGGGGCTTTAGCCCCTGGTTTGCGCATCGCCGCAATCGGCCCCGCCACAAAGAAAGCCATCGAAAAGCGCGGCCTGTGCGTCGACGTCGTCCCAAAAGAATACGTCGCCGAATCGGTCGTCCGCAGCCTGAAGGGAAAGGTAAAACACCAGCGCGTCCTCCTGGTCCGTGCCAAGGTCGCCCGCGATGTCATCCCCCGCGAACTGCGCAAAGCCGGCGCTCACGTCGACGTTATCGAAGCTTACGAAACCGTCGTCCCACAAAGTTCACGCCGAAGACTGAAATCCGCCCTCAAAAGTCCCCAGAAGCGGCCACATGTGGTCACGTTTACTAGTTCGTCAGCAGTAAAGAATTTCATAACGCTGGTCGGAAAGCAGGCGAACCTCACGGGCATTCGCATGGCCTCCATCGGTCCGGTCACCTCAGCCACTCTTCGCGAAAACAATAGACAGGTAGATATTGCCGCGAAAGAATTCACCATTCCAGGCCTGATCGCTGCAATCACAAAAGCCGTTCGAGCCACCGGCTAACTGATTTCCTGACGCACCGTTGCTCCACAAAAAAAGACTGCAGGAAATTCCGGCAGCCTTCCGACTAACATCGGGATAAACTTATCGTGCTAAACCCGTCCGTGCAACTTCCGCCTTCTGTGTGGGTGCTATCTGTTCTGCCTGCTTCAGGTGCCCACGCAAGACAGGCAGTGTCTGCTGCGCGAAGTCCTTCACTGCCGGATTTCTGGCCGACCGGCTCACCCGCTCAAATTCCGCCACGTCCTTCTTGTGGTCGTTGACCATCTGGCTCATGTAAGCCTGATCAAATTCCGCGCCCGACAGCTTCTCCAGACGCTCCTTCGTCGCTCTGTCTTGCTGATCGGGTTCAGATGGCAGCTTTACATGCTCCTGCGAAGCAATTTGCTTCAGTTCGTCATTCGCCTTGCTGTGATCGTTTATCATGCGTTGCCCAAACTGTTTTACCTCCTCGCTCGAACCATTCTTCACGGCCAACTGGCCAAGCTCCACCTCGGCCAAGCCCCCCGCAGCCGCCTTCTTCACAAATCGTGCGTCGGCCGACGCGGTTCCTGCCGATTGCCTTGCCTTCGTTCCGCTCGACTGCTCGGGATATTGCCCGGCTGGCCCCGTTTGCGCCCCTGTCGCAAGCGTCATCGCCGCACCAAATGAAAGAACAAATAAACCGTTAATGATGCGATTCATAGAAAAACTCCCATGTCTCTCAGATTGTTCAGCTCAGCCTAGACAGGCTGACGCGACGGTTCTATCGGGAGAAGACTGCAAGGGGTGCCGACAATTGTCTCTAGGCCGATCACAGTACCGCGAGACGACAACAGCCGAGCGCCGCGCGGCCCAAATAGCGCGTGAAATCGACAAGTCTGCACATCTCAGCGCTACGAGCCCAAGGGAGTTTTAAATCTGTGATGCAGAACCGCTGCTTACATCACTTCTTCTTGTGCTGATCAAACCAGTCTGAGACGTACAGAATCTTCGCTGCCAGATGGCTCGGCCGCGAGCTCATCCCATGAGGCTCGCCGGGAAAACGCACTAGCACCGTTTCTACTTTCCTCAACTTCAACGCCGCATAGTACTGTTCGGCCTCAGAGATCGGCGTGCGGAAATCGTCTTCCCCGGTCGCAAGCATCGTGGGCGTCGTTACTTTGTCCACATACGAGAGCACCGACCGTTTTACGTATTCGTCCGACTTCTCCCACGGAGGACCCGAAAACCAGTAGAGCGTGCCAAACGACGGCAGATCCGATGTCAGCGCCCAGCTATACCAGTTGATCACCGGATACAAACTCGCCGCCGCGCGGAAGCGAGTGGTGCGGTCGATCATCCAGCAAGTAAGGACGCCGCCTCCGGAGCCTCCAGTGACGAAGAGATTGTCGGAATCGATGTAGCCTTTAGCGATTACCGCATCCACTCCCGAATTGAGATCGAAGAAATCATCGCCGGGATACGCGTGGTGAATCAGATTGGCAAACTCTTCTCCATAGCTCGTGCTCCCACGCGGATTCACATACAGCACCACGAATCCCTTCGCCGCCCAGACCTGTTTGATCGTGTCGAATCTGTCGCCGTAATTCGCAAACGGCCCGCCGTGAATTTCGAGGATCAGGGGATATTTCTTCGCCGGATCGAAATCCGGAGGCTTAATGATCCATCCCTGGACTTTGCCCTTATCGACCGACGAATCAAACCAGAACTCTTCCACCGCACTCGGCTTCTTCTGCATGAATAGTTGCTGATTAAGCGCTGTCAACACGCGTGGTTTCGCCTCGGATCGCGATGCGACGGCGATATCACCCGCATCAGATGTTGTGTCATAAGGAATAGTGAAGGTCCCATTCTTCGCCACAGTAAATGAAGCGCCGCCTGAGTAGCTTGATCCTCCGCTGCCGAGATGCTCAGTGAGATCTTTTACCTTGCGGTCGAGCGAATAGAAGGCGAGCTTCGTGTCGCCCTTGTCGTCATACATGAAGTAGACGCCGCTGCCGTCCGCAGCCCACTCGGGTTCTTGCACATCGCGATCGAGTTGCGGGGTCGCTACCCGCGCATTGCTTCCGTCGCGATTCATCAAGTACAAGTGCGTCGTCTGATGTCCCTGGTAGCGGTCGTCAAAGCCGACATAAGCGATCGTCTTGCCATCCGGAGAAATCGCCGGAGAGCCGTCCGGCCCCTTGCGCGTAGTCAACGGCTTCACCGTTCCATCAGCAAGCGAGAGTTCATACACCTCGGTATTCAGCGGCTCGTACTCATATTCCGGATGCAGGTTCGCCGAGAACAACAGGTACTTGCCATCAGGAGTCCACGCCGCACGGCTTCCTCCGCCCACGCCTTCACTGCCGCCATAAGGCAGATTGCCGCTGGTAAGCTGCCGAGGCGCTCCACCTTCTGACGACGCAACGAAGCGCTGCATGAACCCGTACTTCAGATATCCGCGGCCGTTAAAGCGATATACGAGGCGGTCGTAAACCTTCGGCGGATCGGCCCACTTCGCACCTTCCGGAGCTTTCGGCAGATTAGCGATCTTCGGCGGATCCGACTGAACGAAAGCCGAGAACGAAATCAGCTTGCCGTCAGGCGACCACACGATGTCCGACGGAGCGCTGTCGAGATTCGTCAATTGGGCGGTCTGGCCGTTGTCCATCCAGCGCACGTAGATTTGAGTCTTGCCGTCACGGTCGGAGAGGTAAGCCACGCGCGAACCATCGGGCGACCACCGCGGCGAACTGTCGCTGTAGTTGCCGTTGGTCAGGCCGCGATCTTCGCTGCCGTCAGAACTGATCACCCACAAGTTCGACTCGCGCTTGTCGTTCATGATGTCGCTGAACTGCCGCACGTAGACAATGCGCGTTCCGTCCGGCGAAATCTGTGGATCGGCCGCAAACTGCAGGTTGAACACGTCCATCGCAGTAAGACGGTCAGACTTTTCCTGGGACTTGTCTTCTTTCTTTTGTTGCGCGAACCCGGAGAGAGACAGCGAGATTACGGACAGCACAATCAGAATGCCTCGACATAAACGGTGCATGAAGCGCACTCCTTGGACATTTGTGGAAAACCGGGGGAAGTGTACAGCAGGGAAGTGGTGAGGACAAATTCGAGCACGCGTTCGCGAAGCAAGATGACTCGCCTGCTTAGCCGCAAGCCACGGCTCTTTATTTTTACACTTTGTTACACTTGCTCCTCGTGTCCGGTCCTCGAAGCATCCACGAAGTCTTGATCATTGGCTCCGGCGCCAGTGGCGGATGGGTTGCGAAAGAACTCACCGAGCGCGGAATCTCCGTCGCTATGCTCGAGGCGGGCCCACCGCGCGTTCCAACCCGCGACTTCACCGAGCATATCTGGCCGTACCAATTAAAGTTTCGCGGATTCGGAAACCAGCAGCGTCTGCTCGAAACCCAACCTGTGCAGCGTCTCTGTTACGCCTGTGACGAATACAGCCATCAATTCTTCGTCAACGATCTGGAGCATCCCTACACGTTCCCGGCTGACAAACCGTTCATGTGGATTCGCGGACGCCAGGTCGGAGGCAAAACCTTCTGCTGGGCGCGGGAAAGCTATCGCTTCACCGACAACGAATTCAAGGCAGCCAGCCGCGACGGATATGGAGAAGACTGGCCGATCAGCTATCGCGAACTTGAGGCCTATTACGATCTAGTGGAGAGCTACATCGGGGTCAGCGGATCAAAGGAACAATTGCCCCAGATGCCGGACGGGCAATTCCTGCCGCCGATGAATCTGTCGTGCGGCGCCCTGCAAGCCAAACAGGTAATCGAGAGAAAGTTCGGCTGGCGCGTGATGCCCGACCGCGTCGCGAACCTGACGGTGGATCATCGCGGGCGTCCTGCTTGCCACTATTGCGATCAGTGTCAGCGCGGATGCTTTACCGCCTCGTACTTCAACAGTCCGTCAGTAACGCTTCCCGCAGCGGCCCGCACTGGAAAGTTCACACTAGTCAGCGATGCCATCGTGAGCGATGTCATCGTCGACTCCAGCGGTCGTGCAACTGGCGTCCATTACGTCGACCGGGTCTCGCGGCAGCATCGTGAAGCCAAGGCCAAGGTCATTGTCGTCGCCGCTGGCGCCCTCGAGTCTACACGCATCCTGCTGAACTCGATATCGCCCGCTCATCCACAGGGAATTGGCAATTCAACCGGTGTGCTCGGCCATTACTTGATGGACCATTTCACCATCGAAGGTGCCGGTGGCGGAATGCCCGGTTTGCGTTCCTCCAAGCGTGAAACTGTGGGACGTCCTTGCGGCTTTCTGATTCCGAAGTATGTTAACACCGCCACCCATACGGCTAGGGAGCGCAACTCGAGATTCCTGCGTGGCTACCGCTTCGACGGCGACGGTAGCCAGGAACTTTATGGACACGCCTTTCTGTTGCCTGAATTTGGCGATGCTTGGCGAAAGCGAGTGCGCGAAGAAATCCCTTACAGCTTTGCCATCGAAGCTCAAGGTGAGTGTCTGCCGCGTGCCGATAATTTTGTTCGTCTGGACGCAAACAAGAGGGATGCTTGGGAAATTCCCGCATTGCATATCAGCGCCAGCTACGGAGAAAACGAGCGGGCCATGGCTGCAGCGATGCGGGAAGATATCGGCGCGATTCTCGATGCTATGAATCTCTCGGATCCAACTCCGCCGAAGGTGGAGATCAGCCTTTTTGGCAAGAACATTCACGAATGTGGGACCGCGCGCATGGGCTCGGAACCGAAAAAGAGCGTGGTTGATGCCAATTGCAAGGTGCACGATGCGCCGAACGTTTTCGTTACTGACGGCGCCGTTTTCACGACCCAGGGATGTTACGAGCCCACGTTGACAATCATGGCCATTTCGGCTCGGGCCGGCGAGCACATCGCACGCGCGTTTCGTCGAGGCGAGCTATGAGGGCAAACCATGAGTGACCACCGGCAACGGCCTGAATCTGTCGAGCAAAGGGAGGAGTTCACCCGCCGCCAATGGCTGTTACGACTTGGCGAGTTCGTTGCTCTCGTGGGAGTCAGCGGCTTCCTTCCCCAGACTGCTGGATCTCTGACGCCGCTACAAGAGCAATCCCCCACAGCGTCGACACTTCCTCCCGGTCTTTACACTCCTTCGCAAGATCATCTAGTGCACGCGCTGAGCAGCGGAGGGAAGAACTGGACCCCACCGCCGGGGAGCGAAACGGAATTCGCCCAGCCTGCTTCCGCCATTTATCAGCCGAGCTTCTTCTCGCAGGAAGAGTTTGAGATCATCAGGCGCTGGATCGACATTTTGCTTGGTGGAGTCGATTCCACCGCTCTGGCGCAGGCTTCCCAATGGCTGGATCTCTGGCTCTTTTCAGCGGAAGGCGTGCGCCTTGCGGCGCAGCGGCTCGATCCCCTGCATCGCCTGCTTGCGGTCGCCTACTACGGAGAAGAACCCGTTCGACAATTGGAAACCGCCGATCCCCAATCCCTGGCGCGCTCCGGTCTTCAAGCGCTTCGAGAACTCTCGTTGCAGACGTACAGTAAGGAATTCCTGCATGTCTCAGAGGCGCAGCAAGTCGAATTCGTGAATTCCGTTGTGAAGACAAATTCTGACGGCGATCTACATAAGTTCTTTGACCTTGCACGCGCGGAAGCCATCCGCGGCTACTACACCTCGGCAGCAGGCTTAAAGGAACTCGACTACCGAGGCAACGCGTATTACGGAGAGTGTCCCGGATGCGAAAAGCCGTCGTAGGCGAACCAAGTGTCGCAGGAAGCGCCTGCGCGGTCAGTTCATACAGGCCGTCGATCCGCAGCCGAAAACGACGCCGCGCTGGATAACGCAGGATGCGGATCTTTGGACCTGTTACAAATTCCGAACAGAAGTTTTCTTCGAATTGACCTCGCAAAATTCTGTGGGAACCTAAAGCTTGGGGACCTTGGGCTCAAGACCACAAAAAGCTGCAATGCGGGGAGGCACTCGCATCCCGTGCGAGATTCCCGTAGTCGTAACCAGCAGTGATCCTCCGCATGCATTTTCGGAGCGCTGCCAAGTCATTCTGGCGAACCTGGGCGGATGCGCGGCACGTTCGCCACGCCCGATCGCAACCGGCACCGTTGTGCATCTCGATGGCCTGCCCACGCGTTTGCGGCCGCGCGAGTGATCAACTGCATTTCCCTCGGACAATTTGAAAAGCAATGGCTGCTGGCCCTGGCCCTCGATGAACCGGGAAACGTTTGGGGCATTGAGAGCGCCCCGCAAGATTGGCAAGAGTAGAGGGGATGATCGGGAGTGCCGGCAGCACAGGCGGTTCGGTTCAGCGGCATACACCATTACGTCTAACTCGAATGAAGCGGACCTGAACGGAAGGTCTTCAAATCCGAACCAGCCGGCTCTGGGGATTGACGCGCATTCAAAGACTGAAACTGTTTAACCACAGGGGACACGAAGGAACACAAAGTAATTCGAACCCCGAGGTGCTTTTCCTTCCTGTACCTTCGTGTCCTTTGTGGTCAATGATTTTATGCCCCCGTCATATTGGGCTCGCCGCAAAGTGGAGTATCAGCCAGAAAACACGGAAGCTAGGAGAAAGTGGGCTTCTCTGTGACTCCGTGCCTCTGTGGTGAAATTAACCCCGGGATTCCGCAATCTCTTCGCCCGCGTTAGAATGAAATAGCGGCGAAACCCCTCCCACATCATCAAACAAGGGTTAGCTGATGGCTGAAAGCTGCCAGCTAAGAGCTGCAGTAAACAGCCGATTCTTCGCGATCGCGAAAAGGTATCCACAAGGTCTCAACCATGTCCCAAAACAACGGCAACAACACCAGCACCTCTCTTCGTCTCAAGACCGGCCTCGCTGAAATGCTCAAGGGCGGCGTCATCATGGACGTCACCGACGCCCACCAGGCCGAGATCGCCGAGAAAGCCGGAGCCGTCTCCGTCATGGCTCTCGAGCGCGTGCCCGCGCAGATCCGCGTCGAAGGCGGCGTCGCCCGCATGGCGAGCCCCAAGAAAATTCGCGAGATCATGTCTGCTGTCTCGATTCCTGTGATGGCCAAATGCCGCATCGGACACTTCGCCGAGGCACAGATTCTGCAGGAACTGGGCGTCGACTACATCGATGAATCCGAGGTCCTAACGCCCGCCGACGAAGCGCACCACGTTGACAAGCACGCCTTCACGGTCCCGTTCGTTTGCGGGGCTCGCAATCTCGGAGAGGCCCTGCGCCGCATCGCCGAAGGCGCGGCCATGATCCGCACCAAGGGCGAAGCCGGCACCGGAGACGTTGTTCACGCCGTCAAACACATGCGCCAGATCGTTCAAGAGATGAAGATCCTAACGGTCCTCAGCGAAGAAGAGCTTTATGCGAAGGCGAAAGAGCACCAGGCTCCGTACGAACTGATCAGAATGGTCGCGAAAGCAGGAAAACTGCCAGTCCCGAATTTCTCTGCAGGAGGTATCGCCACCCCAGCCGACGCAAGCCTGGTCATGCAGCTAGGAGCTGAAGCGGTGTTCGTCGGCAGCGGTATCTTCATGAAGAACTCCGCCGAGTTCGCCGATCCCGAAGAAGCCGCCAAGCGCGCCAAGGCGATCGTACTAGCCGCCACACACTACCAAGACCCTAAAGTATTACTTGAAGTCAGTGAAGACCTGCAAGGAGCGATGAAAGGCCTCGCTGTGAGCGCGCTGGACGAAGCGCACATGCTGCAAACCAGAGGCTGGTAAGCCGCGCGAGGTCGGTGCAGCTCCGCATCAGACGGGTCACCATTGGGTAAGCACGACCAACTCTCGAATTACCAGTCTAGGCATTCGATTCTGCGATAACTTGCGAATCTACGAAGCGGCGACCGGAGAGGATTAACGGAGCGGTGGCAGACTCCCAAGCGATTTACACACCGTTCTCAGGAGATCCCGTGAACTAGTCTGCTGCCACACGCACTCAATCTGTTATAAGCATAGCTCGGTGGTACAGCGTTTTCAGCGCTGATCGACTCACGGTATTCTCGGTACCCGAATCACACTCGCCCTGCAATCTTTCAAATTCTGACACGCCGTCGGCTTCATATCCTTAGTCATGCACAGCGACACGGCCGTCAGATAGTTGTTCCCGCAACTGACCGTCATATCCTCGGCGCTGAACCTAGGGTTTGCCTGGACAAACTCTCTTTTCACCTCGTCCGGCTCAGTCGAGAAGTTCTCGCGTGTAGCCAGAAACTTCTCAGGCACTCTGATCGATGCGAATGCTCGCCGCAAAAGCTTAAAGTAACTTTCCGCATCGAGCCCACTGCAAGTGCCATGCGTGCTCCATTCATGAGCGACGAGGCCTGCATCCGGCATGATGTCTCCCATCTCGCCAGGGTTCGCCAGTCCCGGCGCATTCGAACAGTTCTCCGGATACCCATCCACATATTGAGGCCACAGCCCATGCACCACAAATCCGTGATGCCCCGACTGGCACTCGGGCTTATCCGAATGCGCATGGCAAAACTCCGGCGACCAGGACAACGTCAGCAGATAATAGTCGAATACTCCCGGCTCACCCGAACTCGCCCGCCGCGAATGATGCCGCTGTGAGACTCCAGCCGCCACAAGTAGAAGTAACAGGACAGGAAGAATCACAACACGAGATCGTTTCATATCGCCACCAACAACAAGGCTTGTTGGACCGGCGCCTATTTTCCCACGTTTGGGAAAAAAGCGGAGTTCGAGAAAACACACAGCGATTGCGAAGGGATTTGAACGACGGTTCTTGCGGTCAACAGAGAAATGGAAACAAAAGACCCTACCGTCCTCACGATACCGCGAGATTCGGCAGGGTCGATGGCATGATTACTTTCCTGAAGCAATTACACCCGAGGAGTTCACTCCGAACGTGTAAACCGTCGGGCCCAAAGTCAGTGCATATTCTCCCGGACTACGACTGCTTTGAACCGTGGTAGTAGCCGCAAACTTTAACTTCCTACGATCTGCTCCCTCGGGATCGCCGTCGGCACCAGTCCTTTCTTGATGAGCACGCTGCGGTCGTTCCCCTCAAGAATCGCGCGCATCAAGGCATACGTCTCCGTCTCCACCGGATTGAAATACTCTCCATGCACCGTAATTCCATTCACGCCGGGGTTGATCAGATCAGAGCAATCCACATCCCAAACGTTGTCTGGAACTGGGTATGTATCGTCGAGCCCAGCCCGTCCCAATCGTCGCTTGCCAAAATGTTTCAGCCCGGCGGAGGCCCCCAGCACGTTGTCGCGGCCGGTATACAGAGCAGTAATCCGATACGAAAGGTTTGCCAATCCCTCGCCATCTCCGTGGGAAACGTTCTCGCCATTTCTGAAGAGATCGTTGTCCACATCTGCCGCAACCATTAGGACCTCCTGCATCAGGCTTACCAGCAATGGACGGTTCTTCCGTGTCCATAACTGATTCATTGCGTATTCCAGCGCATAGTTACCCATGCTGTGAGCAATGATCGAGGTCTTGGCGCGGCAGGCGTCGCCCGGATTCATAGCGGCGATCACCTGCTTGCCCGACATCCAGTCGTAGAGTTCCTGTAACACATTCGTTAGATCGTCACCTGTTTTTCGCGCCTCCGCCCGGTCCGGCAGATAACCGAGCAGCGATCCCTTCGACGGCCAATCGAAAGAGATCAACTCTCCTAACGAGTCCGGTCCGTCAAACATCTGTCTGCAGATAATGTCATAACGTTGTACGGCTGCAGGCCAGGTGTTGTCATACCCGTGAACAAATAGCGTCAGATGCTTCTGATTTTCCGGAAGGGTGTCAGTTGGGCGTGGAAACGTTCCGGCGACTGCAATCAGCATTGCTTTGAATTCGTCCGCCGTCCGCGGCGTCCACGAACTCCGGGCGTCAATTTTTGCCCCGGGTTTAGTCGCTGGATCCAAAGTCCAAAACGTCAACGAACCCAGATCACCGCCAAAACCGTCATCGTCGCTCTGCTTACGATTTGTAATAAGCCAGCGCATAGCTCGACCTCGCCTCTAACTTAAGATTGTGGGGGAAGCCACTTATATATCACAGAAACACGCTGCGAGAACTGGTCTCATCAATAGGCTTGGGAAGGGCGGGGTTGGGTGGTGAGCATCGACTCTTTGTGGAAGGTGAGTATCTTGAACTGGCTTGAATGTCCGCCACGTGTTCCTGGGCTGGTATTCTCTGCGCAGCCCAGCGGCCGTTCTCCGCGACCTCGGCGTTGAAAGAATTCAAACCTTAGGCTGCCCCACATCTTCCCGTTAATATGCGACCCGGGTATTAGCGTGGTGCTAGACTTTTCGCATGCATTCTGCTGGTTTCACACGCTCCGCGCTGGCCTTCTCGTTTCTCGCCCTGCTTCATTTACAGGCGCAAACTCCGCAATCCGGCAACCCGCCGACACCAGCTGCATCACAATCCGGAGTCCCCGTGCTGGTTGAGCTCTTCACTTCGGAAGGTTGTTCGAGCTGTCCTCCGGCCGACGTGATCCTGCAGCGCCTCGATGACTACCAGCCAATCTCAGGCGCTCAACTAATCGTCTTAAGCGAGCATGTCACTTATTGGGACCAACAGGGCTGGAAAGATCCAAACTCCTCGACTGCATTTACAGAACGTCAGAGCGCCTATGAATCATCTCTCGGCGAGAAGGAGCCCTACACTCCCCAGTTCGTCGTCGATGGAAGTCAGAGTGTGAGCCTCGAAAAGCTGAAGAATCTAGAGGACGCTCTCAACAAGGCCAAGGAAAACGCAAAAATTCCCGTCCGGATCACTAGTATCTCCGCGGACCCGGCGAATCCCGCCACATTGCGCCTCCGCATCGAAACCGACACGAACCCAAACAAGCACAATGCTGATGTCTATGTCGCCGTCGCGCTCAATCATGTCGAATCTCAGGTTCTCCGCGGAGAAAACGGCGGCAAGCACTTGATCCATGTAGCCGTACTGCAACAGCTCAATAGGATAGGGAAGCTTCCAAGGGGAAAATCGTTCGCCCAGGATGTCCAGGTCAAGCTAAAGGCGAACGAGGATCTCAAAGACATCCGTCTGGTTGCCTTCGCACAAGAATCTGGTCAAGGCAAGCTGCTAGGCGCCGTGATGCAAAAGCCCTAAACCCTCCTCAAGTATGTGGCGCGGGCGCCCCCGCCCGCGAAAAGGCAAGAAGCAGAACCACAGATTGCTGAAAAACTATCGCTCGCAGTCGAACTGGGAAGGACGCGAGTTCATTCGTGTCGGTAAGGCCTGACAAGAATTGCGCTTTAGCGCCCGAGGTGAACCTCTTGCTCACCTCTGTGACTTTGTCAGGATCCTGTCGAAGCCTTAGCGACACTCCTCTGTGGAACTCTGTGACCCGTGTTGGTGATGACATTCGAGCCCTTACTGGCTGACGCCCGCCACCCGTTCCGCCGGTTGCGCAGCCGATGCGTAATATCCCCTGCGCGCGTAGACTCGCAACTTGTGCCCATCTTTCTCGGCGGTGATGTCAATTGGACGGTAATGCCCATCTCGCTGGAATGCAGCAGGCTTATAAGAGATGAGGTACCGGCTTCGGATCACCTCCTGCAGCTGTGAAAGGCTTCGCCCAAGGTGGCTTACAGCTCCGGGCACGTATGAAGCTCCGCCAGTGAGATCCGAAATCGTGTGCAGCGCCCGGTCGCCTAGCATAGCACTCTCTTCCTCGTTCGTGATATCTCTCGTGCTTATGGTATAGATCGCCACTTCGCTCCGAAGGGCAGTTGCGATGACTTCCTTAAGAGTCGTACTGCTCGAGTTATCCTCCCCATCGCTGATCACAACCAGAACACGTGCCACCGGCTGCGTCTCCGCTCTGCTTGCCAGTTTCTCGGTGGAGTAGTTGACCGCATCCCAAAGTGCGGTCCCGCCTCCCGGTGCAAGCTCGTTGATGGCGTGTGCGGTCTGTGCCCGATCCGACGTGAAGTCCTGCACCATCAGCACGGAGTTATTCACCGCCACCACGAAAGCTAAATCGTTTGCGTCGGTAACCACCTTCTCCAAAAACTTAATTGCCGCGGCCTGCTCAAACTTGAATCGGTCCATCACCGAGTTGCTCGTGTCAATAACCAACCCCAGGCGCAGAGGTAATTGCGACTCATTGCGGAAGTTCAAAATCGTGTTTGGGGATTGTCCATTATCGCGAACTCCGATATCTGCACTGGTTAGGTTCGTGACAGATTTCCCATGATCAGTGGCTGCGAACAAGATGTTCACCTCGTCCACACTCGAGCGCAAAACCGCTCCGCCAAACCGCCGCGCGATTTCCGATCTCGCGTGGTCCACCTCCGGTGCGGCTGGTGGGGCGCATTCGTGGCAAACCGCCTCCGGTTCTACGTCCGCCTCTTCAATCTGCGCTCTCTCTGCCATGTCCTGGAAAGCCAATTGAGCCATGCGTCCCGCAATCTCAGGACTCGGCCCGGTGGGTACCCCGATTGAGTAGGTAACCCTTTCGACTGCATTGAACCCTCGTGCTTGTCGCCTTTCCTCCTCCTTCATTCCATTCAAGAGTTCTTTAAACTGGCCGGCCGACGCCGACTTCGGATCCTCCTTCAGCAGCGTTCTGAGTTCATCCTGGGCCGACGTCAAATTGTTTTGTGCTTCCCATGCGGCTGCTGCGAAAAAGTGCACCAGCGCCGCACTCTGATGTTTGCGTGCATGCACCTCGCGCTCAGTGGAGATCACCGCGGGAAAGTCTTTATTCTCGAATTCGCTGTACGCGAGGGCCAGCTGAAGTTGCAGGTCCAACGGCGCAATCGTCGATGCTTTGCGAAGCGCTTCTTCAGCAGCCGGATATTTCTTCAGCGCCAACTCCGCGCATCCCAGGTTCAGATAGGAGTTCGGCAGATGATCATCGATTTTTACTGCAAAAGAGAACTCATCACGCGCCTCAGCGTTCTCCCCCAGATTGAGGTAGGCCGTGCCGAGCGTGTTGTGCGCAGCCACGAAATTCGGATAATCCGCGATCGCCAGCTTCAGATGCTCCACCGCTCCCTGCTGATCCTTGTGCTGCAGAAGCTGATAGCCCTTCTCAAACTCCCTTCGCGCCCTGCCGGGAGCCTTCAAATCGAACTTGGAGATGGAACCACTAGGCGTCTGCAAGGGACTGAGATCAGAATTTTGGCTGTTGATCGTGAAGTAATTGAAGTCCATCTGTGCTGACTGGATCGAATCCATCGCGATGGCATTGCTGAACTTGCCGCCACCAGCCGTCGGAATGCTCAAAATCTGGCCAGCCGCAGCACAAGTAAGGATAGTGAGCAAGAACACGAAAAGCGTTCTAGGCGCAAATGGAAAACAACGCATAAGGAAAGCACCACCTCAGAGGATCACTCACGGCAGGGAGCAGAACTGAACAAAACCCGCGTGCAAAGTGTATCTCGTCCCCAGATCGCGAGCAATCTCATCGATTTCGCTAAACCATCCGTTAAAATCAAATCGGGGGTAACTCTGTGTTGCCCTGTGTCCTCGGTGGTGAAAGGTTTTCGAAGCCAAATGATCATCGGAGTCCTGGCCCTGCAAGGCGATTTTGACGCACACCGCCGCCGGCTCGAAGAGCTGGGCGCCGAGGTTGTGCTCGTCAAAAAGCCAGAGCAACTCGACGAAATCGATGGCCTGGTCATCCCGGGTGGCGAATCTGGCACCTTTCTCAAGCTTCTCGGCGAGGCCGGTTTTGAAAAGCTGAAACAATTCGTTCGCCTCAAGCCGACGCTCGGCACCTGCGCCGGTGCCATCCTCCTTGCCAAAGAGGTCGAAAATCCCACGCAGGCCGGCCTCGGGGCTCTCAACATCCGCATCCGCCGCAACGCCTACGGACGCCAGATCGACAGCTCGATTCGCCACGGCAAATTCCTCCGCAGTCTCCAAGACAAGCAGCAAGAATCTCCGCTGGAAATGGTCTTCATCCGTGCCCCAAAGATTTCTCACGTCGGCGAAGGCGTCGAAGTCCTTGCCACTGAAGGCACGGATCCAGTCGCCGTTAAGCAGGGAAGAGCGATGGCCGCTACGTTCCACCCTGAACTTTCCGACGATACCCGCGTTCACCAAGCCTTCCTCGACTTAGTCGCAAAGGGCAAAAAGCACTAGCTCGGTTTTAGTGTGGGACGGACACTCTTGTCCGTCAGAACCGAACGCTCCCTTTCAGACAACAAAGCAAGATCAAAGACGGACATGAGTGTCCATCCCACAAAAAGGTTTCCATCAAAATTTTCCATCAAAATTTTCCTTGACATTCCACTTATGTAACCTTACAGTTACACATTATGCGTCACCGATCGGTTACATATCGGGACCCCCGGATCCAAGAAGCCACCTTCCAGGCTCTCGCCGATCCGACCCGCCGGGCCGTCCTCGACCTTCTCCGCCGGGGCAGCCAGCCCGCAGGACAGATCGCCGGCGCGTTCCCGGTATCTCGTCCTGCTATCTCCAAGCATCTGCGCCTCCTGCGCCGCGCCCACCTCGTCCGTGAGCATCGCGAAGGACGGCATCGCATTTACCAGCTCAACCCGGAGCCGCTCCGCGCTGTCGATTCCTGGATCGAACAGTACCGCGTCTTCTGGGCATCGAGCTTGAACAAGTTGAAGGAATTCGTAGAAGTGGAGCACGCCCGCGAGATGGAAGAAGCCTCGCACAAACCGAAATAAATCCGTGACGGATCTAAATCCGCACCAGAAAGAAGGGAACTGCCATGACGAAACGTACACGCACTCTGATCTTGGCTGCCATCGCACTCTCAGCCGTCTGTACCGTCGCGCAGACCGATGCCGAAAAAGCGTTCACTGCCATCAAGAACATGCCGGGCACATGGGAAGGCAGCAGCGTCGAAGGTCCGGTCAAGGTCACATTCAAAGTCACGGGCGGAGGCTCCTCCGTCATGAGCGAGATCCTCGGCAAAGAAGATATGGTCTCGATGATCAATATGGATGGGCCCGATCGTTTGTTGCTCACCCATTACTGCGCCATGGGCAACCAACCACGCATGCAGGCCAGCGTCTCGCCCGACGGCAAGACCGTCACATTCACCTACGTCGATGCGACGAACCTGGCGGCGCCTGATTCCGGGCACATGCAGCGTATGACCCTGACTCTGCTCGACGAGAATCACCACACCGAAGAGTGGGTCTTCGCCGACCATGGCAAGGAGCACAAGGTAGTCTTCGACCTGCACCGCAAGGCGTAAATGGCATAAGGTGATTGAGAAACAACGGCGTCATCCCGAAGCCCTGCGATTTGTTCTTCTGGGTGAGGGATCTCGCGAGCAGCGCAGTGCAGTAGCAAGGAACACTTATGACCACGACCATCGTCACGCCCGACCAAGACGCCATTATTGCCGAGATTCAGATCGCCGCTCCGCCGGAACGGGTCTTCAAGGCCATCTCCGATGAGGGAGAGCTCATGCGCTGGTTCACCAGTCCGGAATGCCCCGTCCAGCGGTGGAAAATGGAGCCGCGTGCCGGTGGCCAATATTCCTACGTGACGCAGAAAGGATCGCTCGTCGTCAACGGCATCAGTGAGTTCGAGTGTCACGGTGAGATCGTGGAATTCGACCCTCCACGTGTGCTCGCTTACACCTGGTTCGCCAACTGGCACGACGATCCTAACCGGAGCACGATGGTTCGCTGGGAGCTGACGCCCAGGCAAGGTGGCACGCACGTAAAGGTCACTCACACCGGACTCGTCTCGCTGCCCGTCGCCCGCAAGGACTACTCCGGAGGTTGGCCCGGCGTGGTCGAGCAATTGAAGAAGTTTGTCGAAAAAACGAAGTAGGAGTATCACGTTGTCAAACACAGCTACAATGCGAATTTCTTCCGATCAAGGTGAAATCACCAGTGAGATCGAGATCGCAGTACCACCCGAGCGCGTATTTCAGGCGCTGGTGGATCCGCAGCAAGTCTTGCTGTGGTGGGGACAAACGGGCATCTACCGCTGCACCGAGTTTCAATCGGAGCTGCGTCCTGGTGGCAAGTGGCGTAGTGCGGGTATCGGTCCCGAAGGCCGCCCGTTTCAAGTCACCGGCGAATATCTCGAAGTCGCCCCACCGCGTTTACTGGTTCATACCTGGGTTGCCAGTTGGACCGGAGATGCGGAAACAACCGTGCGTTGGGAATTAAGCGCGGCCGGGACGGGAACATTGCTTCGCCTCCGGCACAGCGGCCTTGCGGCTCATCCGGGAATTGGTGAAAGCTATCGCGGCTGGCCGCGCATGCTCGGATGGATTCAAGTCCTTCTTGAAAAGGGTGAGACTGTTCAGCACAGAAAAGCGTCGTAGATTCGGTGTAGGGACTTGCCGTGCAAACAAGCTCAGTTGTCAGTAGTTCAGATTCACTACCCACAGGCCACTGATCAGTGATCATTGACCACTCAAACAGGAGACTGCTTCAAATGGCTACAGCCACCATCACGCCCGACCAAAATGCTGTTGTCGCTGAAGTCTTCATCGCTGCGCCCCCAGCTCGTGTATTTCAAGCCATCAGCGATCCTTCTCAACTTCCTCGCTGGTGGGGACAAGACGGCCTCTACCATGTCACCAAGTCGACCATGGACGTGCGTCCAGGCGGCAAGTGGCGAAGTGACGGTGTTGGCGCCGATGGCAAAGCCTTCTTTGTTGAAGGCGAGTATCTTGAAGTGGACCCGCCACGCCTTCTCGTTCACACGTGGGTTGGGAGCTACGACACGGCGCGCACCGTGGTCCGTTGGGAATTGACCCCGCAGACGCTCAACGCCCTTCATCCGAGCGGCCCGAAAAAATCCGGCACCGGAACTTTGGTTCGTGTCACGCAAGAAGGATTCGCCGGCAATGTCCCATCCGCGCAGGCACACGGCGAAGGCTGGAAGCGCGTCCTCGGCTGGCTCGAAGCTTTTGTGCTTCGCGAGTTGAACTAGTGTGACTGCCCCGGCTTGACAGTGGCTCGCCGGGGCAGGTCTGCGTAGCTCAGGGGCCCGTTCTCCGTGACGTCGGCCATAAAAGAAGGGTGTTACCGCAGAGCACGCTGAGAGCTCGTAGGGTTCGCCGAGAACTGATTCGTCGGAATCACGGGGCTGCTCTCCGATTTTCGATTGCTTGAACTCATCCCTTGGGGTGTTGTTCTTAGCACTCTCAGCGGCCGTTCTCCGCGAACTCATCGGTGAAAGAATTTAGACCGTACAGTGCCCAATTTCTTGCGCGTAGCTGCGCGAGAGGTGGGCATCTTCGTTTTGATACGTCTCGTAAGCTGTTTACACGAAAACAATCATCCTCTTCTTTAATATGGCATACCGTTACCTGATTCACCCGATAACACCTCCGCACCTGGAGCGCTAACGTTACAGGGTTGCAGGTTGCGTCACTTTAGCCTCGCAAGACTTGGAGGTGACCTATGTCTTCCGACGGCATTCTCAAATTCGCTCACATTTCCCACGTATCCAATACAGGCGAAGCGCCAGCCAGCGCTCGTAAACAGGGGCAACATCGCGAGGGGCTTTGCCCATTTTGCGAACACCCGATCTCGAAGCGTCACCACCCGGTGCTTCTTAAATCTGGCAAGAGCGTTCATCTCGATTGCTATTTGCACATGTCGAAGCGTCCTGCTCGCAGTCGCGGCAGGAATTCTAGATAGCAAGGGCTGAAAACCGCAGCATAGACCTTAAGAGAAATACGTTAGCGCGCCGACTTGAACAAGGTGGCTTCTCCGTCCGCTGCGGCTTCCTCCCGCTTACAGTACGGGGTACTCCCGATTCGCACTCAAACCGGACAATTGTTACTGTGAGAGCGTCTACATTTGGAAAGGGAAATGAGGGACAAGATTACCGACATCACGAGGCTCTGCGGCCAGTTGCTTGAAACCGAAGAGTTGGACGCCGTACAACCGGTTGGGGCCGACCTGCAACCGATCCATGATCGGATTGAGACCGTTCGCCAGGGTTTCGGCGGCATTGTGCTGATCGACCGCATCGTGGAATTGGAAGAAATCGCTGGAACACCCACGAACGAAACGGGTGGTTGATCTCCGCCGACCGAAGAGAGGTTCGGGTATGACCCACAACGGCAACTCGTATCGCACGCAACTGCCCGAACCCGATTGGCGCAAGATCGCAGAAAGAGCCTCCGAAGAAAGTGATCCCAAAAAGTTGGTGCAGCTGGTTCAAGCCTTGTGCGACCGGCTTGAGGAATTGCAGCGCTCCAGAACAAAAGCGGCTCGCTAGGAGGGCTCACCGAGGAAACTTGTCAAGCCCCCAAACCGGCATGAATTGATCCAAATCGCTGATTTATCGACAGAAATAAACTCATTTTGTATGTTACGTTTACCGCCGTGTCAAGTTGATATAGTGGATAATGGAAGCAAGAAATGAACAACGCGCAGCCTAAGGGCCGCGCTTTTCGTGTTTTTGGGCGATTATTTTGAGAAAGGATTCATTCCGGGCGCAGCCAGCTGCGCCTTTTTTGTCATGTGGAAACGAAAGGACAAACCGTCCGATTAGAGAAAACAAAATACTCGATACCCCAACACCAAGCACACCGACTTGCATGCGTCTGGGAGAAGCGTCGGAAGCCGAGTTCCTCGCCCGTGCCGCTCGCCTGTTTTTCCGTCTCGCCAAGCCGTGGTGGAGAGTCCGATCCCTATGACGCTTCGGTGGCCATCGGACGAGCCGTCTGGCGAGTTCAGGTTAAATGCGCCAGCTCTTACCTTCGAAGACAATATGTCGTCAAAGCCGGTGGAGACAGTCACAACTTACACCAAAGATGACATCGACTTCCTCGCCGCTCGCATCGTTCCTGAAACATCTGGTACATCCGATCGAAGCCCTTGAAGCAAACTCGATGCTCCACTTCTGCCCGCACAAAACCGGTAGAGCCAAATACGAGCGCTATCGCGAAGCATGGTGCCTGCTGAAGTGCCCGCCCCAAGCCCGAGGAATGAGTCTGGTATGGGCAGGCATTACGCCAGATCACTTGCGAAGCATAGTCGTTCCCTACGAAAGCCAAGGGGCGGCTTTGCAGCCGCTTGAGTCTCACGCGCACCAGCTCACTTGCCAAGCAAAGCAAGCACGTAATTTTCAGGAAGGCCGGCTGATGCCGGCGTTTACTTCTTTAACCAACCTTCCAACTCCATCCAGTCGGCCAAGCGGTCAATCCAGTGATCCGTCGGAAGGTTGTGCGGGCGCATGCCGAAGCCGTGGCCTCCCTTGGCGTAAATATGTAGCTCGGCCAATTTATGGGCCGCGGTCCATTTCTCGTAGAGACCAATGCTCACCGGCACGAGTCCGAGTTGATCATCGGTCGCTGCTGCGATGAACATGGGAGGAGCATCGGCTGGAACGGTGGCATCTTTGAAAGATTCTCCGCCCGCATAGATTGGGGCGACGAACGCGGGCCGGCCTTCCGGGGTGTAATGGAAGGCGACGTCGCCGGCGACCGCACCGCCGGCCGAGAATCCGATCATGCCGACACGATCAGGGGAGACACCCCATTCCGAGGCGTGCTGCCGAACGTAGGTGACCGCTGCTCGTCCGTCGGCGAGCGCGAGTGGAATGACGCTGCCAACTATCTGCCGAAATTTGTCATGTTCGGCAATTGCCGCCGCAAATTCCTGTGTGGCATCTTCGCCGGTGTGCGCGAGGCGGTACTTCAAAACAAAAGCTGTCACGCCTTTCGCGACCATGTACTTGGCGACATCAGTGCCCTCGCTGCTGATCGAGAGCGCCATGAACCCTCCGCCGGGACAGATCACGAGAGCCGTGCCGTTTCTCAACTCGGCAGAAGGCTTGAAGACCATCAGGCTTGGCTTGCTGACGTTGCTGACAACGTCAGTCTTCCAGAGCTTCGAGAAATACGCTTTCTCCGGATAGTTCTCGGGCGACGAACCGGGCGGCGTTCCCTGATAGATAGGAATAACATCCTGAGCAGCGGCCAGACTCGCAAGGAACACAACCAAGCACAGTCTTCGACGGACGAATGTTTTCATGGCCGCGTAGTGTAGCAGAGACAGCCGGTCCTTACATGCAGCGAAGCACGGGAACGAGCGCGACAGGGAACGGGCTGGAAGCGTCCACTGCCGCGTTATACTCTCCTATATGTCTGGGGTTCCACAGAGCAATCCGCAGAAGACTTTCTACCTCGAAACCTTTGGGTGTCAGATGAATGTCCACGACTCGGAAAAAGTCGTGGGAACGCTTATCCAGGAAGGCTATCGACAGGTGGAAACGGTCGAGCAGGCCGACCTGATTCTATATAACACGTGCTCGATCCGCGATAAGGCGGAGCAAAAAGTTTTTCATCGGCTGGCAGACTTCAAGAAGCTGCAAGCGCAGGGCAAGAAGTTCGGAGTACTCGGGTGTGTCGCGCAACAGGAAGGCGAAAAAATTTTCGAACGCGCACCGCATGTGTCGCTGGTGTGCGGCTCGGCATCGTACAACAAGCTGCCGGGAATGCTGGTGCAGTTGGAAGGGAAGTCGGGTGAAGCTGCACGCGAGATCCCTCGCGCCACTGGTGAAAGCGGGGCACTTCGGGATGACGCCTCGTTTATGACAACGGCACTGAATTCCGGAAGCCCTAAGCCAGAAGCCTGGAGTGTTATTTCCGAGAGCCGAAAGCCGGACGCCGGAAGCCTGATTCGTATCACCGGTCTCGACGACCGCCAGACTGACAAGTGCTTCGAGACAGAATTCACTTCGCGGCTGAATCCGCATCGCGGGTACATCGCCATCATCGAGGGATGCGACAAGTTCTGCGCCTACTGCGTAGTGCCCTTCACGCGCGGCAAGGAGCGTAGCCGCACATCGGGGTCGGTGCTGAACGAAGCGCGGCATTTGGCCGATCTGGGCTACACAGAGATCCAACTGCTCGGGCAAAACGTGAACTCCTATCGCGATCCTGATGGAAAGAAGTCATTTGCCGAGTTGCTGGCTGCGGTCGGCGAGGTACCCGGGATCCGGCGTGTGCGCTTCACGACTTCGCACCCGCGCGATTTCGGAAAGGATATCGTCGATGCGATCGATGCCGTGCCGTCCCTCTGCGATCACGTGCATTTGCCCGTGCAGAGCGGATCTACACGCGTTCTCGACGCCATGCAACGCCTCTACAGCCGCGAACAATATCTGGAGCGCATCAATTGGATGAAATCCGCCAGGCGGCAAATCAGCATCACAACAGATGTGATTGTGGGGTTCCCGGGAGAAACGGAATCAGACTTGGCGGAAACGTTAAGCCTGCTCGAAGAAGTGGGCTACGACGGTGTCTTCTCGTTTAAGTATTCCGCGAGGCCAAATACTCCGGCGCTGACCTTGGATGACGCCATCCCGGAAGCAGAGAAGTCGAGGCGGCTGGACTTGTTGATGTCAAAGCAAAGGGAAATCCAGATTACGCGGTACAGGAAATATATCGGGACGGAATGCGAAGTGATGGTGGAAGGCCATAACGATGCGCGCGGCCAATGGATCGGGCGCACCTCCCAGAACAAAATCTTGAATTTTACCGCGCCAGAAGCGGCGGCGCCCGCAGTCGGAAGCTACGTTCCCGTGCGAGTCACTGCCAGCTTTCCTAACAGCCTTTTGGGACATTTGGTGGTATAAGGAGCAGAACGCCTCGGAGGAACACGATGGAAGTCGAAATGACAATTCGCGGCCTGATGGTCGACCCCGTGAGCAATATGCCGATTGTCATATTGAAGGACGTCGGCGGGGAGACTGTGTTGCCGATCTGGGTGGGCGTTTACGAGGCGAATGCGATTGCGCTGGAGATGGAGAAAGTTACGACACCGCGTCCGATGACACACGATCTGATCAAGAACGTGCTGATGGGGCTGGAGACCCAGGTACACAAAGTTGTGGTGACTGAACTGAAAGAAGACACGTTTTATGCCGTGATTTGGTTGGAACGCGGCGGCGAGGTGATCTCGATCGATTCGCGTCCGTCAGATGCGCTAGCGCTAGCGTTGCGGGTGGATTGTCCAATCTTCGTCGATGATATTGTGCTCAAGACTTCGAAGCTGGCTGCGAACATGTCGGATCGCGTGACCAGCGAAGAACTACGCAAGTGGTTGGAAGGTTTAAACGACGAAGACTTGGGGAAGTACAAGATGTAGAAAAGCCGGCTTCAGGCTTTAGGCTTCGGCTCTCGCCAATCTGGATCTTCTCGGGTAACGCCTCGCGTTTTTCGACTTCAGACCGTTCGACCCCTTAAACCCTCCACCTCAGCCGTCGACCTGGGACCTCAAACTTGCGCTTCAGCCTTTCCGGGTGAAGCAATCCGTTTCAGTTTACATAATACCTGTTATCGGACATTGCATATAAGGGGATGATGGACCGGGATCGAGCGCGGGTGTGCAATTTTCCTTTACCCAGCCGAATGGCGTGAACGTGAACGTCGATGACGGGTAGTGGTTTGGGGTCGGTATTTTGGGCCGACGGCGACGGTCGCGGTCAGGAGTGCGGCGGCACAGCAAGGGTGTGCTTGAGAACGGGCATTTCAGGGTCTCTCCTTCGGATGTTATGCGCCGACAAAGACGATTTTTGGGTGAAAGAGTGTGCCCGCTACTCTCGTAGCAATAGCAATCAGGTCGCGCTGGCTGGTGAAAACTTTGACTTGGCGGGCACGCGAGAGTTCGGGCAGATTTACAGGACGTCCGTCGCGAATGCGGGCAGTGTTGAGTTCGTCGGCCGTCACCGCCGGCATCTGTGGGAGCAATTTACGTGGATGAATGAAGAGCTCAAGTAATGGTTTAAGAATGTCGTTAGTGCTGTTCCCAGTTAGCTGGACTGGCAGGCCGTTTTCGGGAGGGCCCTCAAGGAGTGGGTGAGAGAGGCTCTTTCGCCCCCCTTCCGGGGCTTGCTTATTCTCGTCTGCGGTAACCCACGGCTTACGCCGGGGGCTGCAATCTTCCGCCGCTTCGCGGCTGGGAGTCTCGTAATGCCACTTCCCTGCTTTTGCTGCCAGTTCTTCCAGCGTGTGGGCGTCGTTCTCGGTAAATTCGGCGACTGCTGTGCGGCGGAGAGATTCCAGGTGTGCGCCGCAGCCCATGACTTGCCCGAGATCATGGGCAACGGACCGCATATACGTTCCGGAAGCTACGCGGGCCCGGAAGCGCATGCGGTCGACTTCGACGCCAAGGACTTCCAATTCTTTGATTTCGACCTGCACTGGGGCGAGCTTTACTTCTTTTTGCTTGCGCGCCAACTTGTAGGCCGGGACGCCTTTGATCTTTTTTGCCGAGAACGGCGGAGGAATTTGCTCGATCACGCCGCGGAATCTCGCGAGCGTGGGCTCCAGATCTTCCTGTCGCAGGTTGACCTCTTTCGGTTCACTGATGGGTTCGCCTTCGGCGTCGTAGGTGTCGGTGCAGAATCCGAAGCGGACGGTGCCTTCGTACGTTTTCTCGCAGTTGACGTAAAACTGGGCCAGGCGGGTGAAATTGCCAATCACGAGCGGAAGGATGCCAGTGGCCATAGGATCGAGAGTACCCAGATGCCCTACCGAGCGCTGGTCGAGCAGGCGTCGGACGCGGTTGACAACATCGTGCGACGTCAGGCCGGCAGGTTTATCGATGATGAGGACGCCATTCATGCAAAGATTTGATAATTTTGTAATTGAGTAATTTGGTAATTGAGCGTCCGAACGCAGGATGCGCTGCAACTTCCGTGCGGGCTGATCAATTTCCCAATTACAAAATTACCAAATTACTAAATCCCCGACATGCTGCCGATTAAAGACGACCAACCGCGATACAGCACGCCATACGTGAACACGTTTTTGATCGTTCTGAACATTCTGATTTTCTTCTATCAGTGGACGCTGGGGCCGCGGGCGGGCGAGGCGTTCATCAGGATTTATGGCGAGGTTCCGTCGCATCTGTTGGCTTTTCTGACGGGGTCGCCACGTTATAGCCTGGCCGATGTTTTGGTTCCGTTCTTTACGTCGATGTTTCTGCACGGTGGTTGGATGCACGTGCTGGGGAACATGTGGTTCCTCTACATTTTTGGCGACAATGTCGAAGACTATTTGGGGCATTTCAAATACCTTCTCTTCTACATCCTTGCGGGATTGATGGCGATGGTGACGCAGGTAGCGATCTATCCGAATTCGAATATTCCGACGGTGGGAGCGAGCGGAGCGATCGCAGGAGTCCTGGGGGCCTATTTCCTGCTGTATCCGCGGGCGCGGGTGCTGACGTGGTTCTTTGTTTTCGTACTTTATCTTCCGGCGTGGATTGTGTTGGGAGAGTGGTTTTTTCTGCAGTTCTCAGCGGGTGCAGCCTCGTTATCGACTGCACAGGCGGGACGAGATCTGGGAGGCGTCGCCGTGTGGGCGCACGTCGGCGGATTCGTGGCGGGGATGGTGATGATCAAGCTGTTTCCGGAGCGTCGGCAGAGGTCGCCGTATGCTTATCGGTAGGGAAAGCTTTGAAGTTCCAGGCTTCAAATGATCCTGCTCTTGGTAAGGCTCTTCATCGTGAGAAATGCCTGTGTAGAGCGATAGAGATTGGTGAATCGTAGGGATCCTTCGACTGCGCGCGACCGCTCGCTTTGCTCGCTCTCGTCCCTCGCTCAGGATGACAGCAGGTATGTTGAATGACGGCAGTCAAAATCCCCACTTCTCGCGCAAAGTGCGCGCGAGAAAATGGGGCACCCATCCGGGCTGGTTATCTTTGTCCTACCTACATCGCTACTTCTTCGGGCGTGACTCTGGTGGAACCAGTCCTGCGATGCGGTAATAGACCACCAGTTGGCCGTAGTGTTCGCCGCAGTGCTCGATGAAGCCGTAGGCATAATCGTAGACGCGGACTTGCTGATTAGAAAACGAGTCGACGATGAGGGCGTCCATCCCCTTGTCGCCTTTCGCCTTGAGGGCTGCAGCGCCATCGGCAAAGGACTTCTTCACGAATGCGACAACCTCAGCCTTGGTCTTGTATTGCTCACGTTTGGGGTCCTCGGCAGCGGGAGGCTTCTGACCTAGGAGCGGGTTGATGAAGAAATAGTTGGCGCCAGCTGCGTGTAGCAGTTGCTCGGCGAAGCTGCGCTGCGCGGGTGTGGGCTTGAAGTCGTATTTGTCTTCCGGAAAATCTTCGGCCATGGCGATGAGCTTGCGGCCGATGTCGTTCCAGGAATCGATGACGACTTTGGACGGCGGATCAGGTGGCTTGGGCTCCTTCTTTGCCTCTTGCGCATGAGATGGGATGGTGATGGCTGCAGCGAGCAGGGCGAGAGCGAGAAACGGGAGCTTCTTCATGGAAATCTCTCCTGGGAAGTATTGGTGGTCGCCATTGTACTCGGACGGTGAAGACGTGGAAAGGAGAGCGGTACACTGGGGCTGAAGCCCATCTCTTTTGGCCATCAACGCGGCGCTGAAGCGCCGCTCTTCTACGGTAATGGTTGGACTTTATGCAACTTAGAGATATTTTCACCTGGCCAGAGACGGCGGGCGAGGCGCCTCACCACATTTCGTCTTTATAGGGTGCCGATGGTGGGGAGGATTTCCAGATTCTCTACGGTTGCGTTCGATGGAAGGAGGAGCGCTTCCACAACGACCTTCGCTACTGTTGCTGCGGACATCATCTTCTTGCGCGGGGCCTGGGGCCAGAGAGTCTTCCAGATGTCGGTGGCGGTGGCGCCTGGGAGCAGGCCGATGACGCGGATTCCGCGTGGACGGAGTTCTTCACGCAAGGTGTTCGTGAGACCGAGTGCCGCATGTTTCGACGCATTGTAGGCGGCGGATCCGGCGAATACGCGGGTGGCGGCAATCGACAGATTGTTCACAATTGTGCTGCCCCGCTTCATCAGCCCGAGGGCGGCTTGCGTCACTAGAAATGTGCCGTCGACGTTGGTGGCGAAAACATCTTTCCAGACCGGGTATGGAAGATTTTCGACAGGCAGGTTTGGATGGGCGATGCCGGCGTTGTTAATGAGAATGTCGAGAGTGCGGAACTTTCCGCAGAAGTTGCGGAAAAGGTCGTCGACCGAGTAAGGATCACGGACGTCACAGGATTGAGTGAGGATGCGGATTTTCTGACGGGACAGTTCCCTGTTTAGTTGGCTGAGCTTATTTTCGTCGCGGGCGGTGAGGACTAGCGCGCAACCCTCGTTCGCCAGAGCGCGGGAAAGTGAAAGGCCGATGCCGCGCGAGGCGCCGGTGATGAGGGCTACGCGGCCAGTGAGGCGGGGCTTTGAGGAGCTCGGCAAGCAGTCATTTTACTTGATGGGATGCACCTCGCGGGCTAAAGCCCGTTTCTTAAACGGAGGCTTTTACGCGGCGCTTAAAGCGCGGCTCTTCCACGGCGGCGATGAGAGTTGTTGAACGGAATAGTGGTGAGATTTGCTCGAGAGGCAAAGCGCATCCCTTGGCTAGACGCGGGGGGCGCCCGCGCCACACTATACCTGCGACGAATCCAGCGGATCGATTCTTTGCGTTGGACTGCTGCACCGATTTTGTTGCATAGTGGAATCACTTCGCGAACCAGCTCAGTTTGCCGGTGCTCACGAAGTCGCTGATTGCGGGCTCGCCGGGATCGCAGCTTTGCAATCTCCTGACCTTGTCGCTCTCCACGAAAATCTGAGCCCGCTTCCCTTTAGCCAACGCTGAGGGTGTGCTCGTCAGACTGGCCGGTTCCTGGACGGGATCGGCGGAAATGGAGATCCTTTATGACTTCGCTTCGAAAACTTGGTTATGCAGTGCTGTTAGCAGCGTCGATCTTCAACTATGCTCCCAACCTTGCTGCAGCTGAAGAACCGGCGCGCGGCCGCTTCACGCTGGCCCACGATGTGCGATGGGAGAATACCAGCGTGCCGGCCGGAGACTACGAATTTGCGTACGATCCGAACAATGTCTCTCCGGTGCTAACCATCACGAAGGTGAGTCGTCCGCGAGCGTCGTTCATGCTGATGGTTCCTGTACGCGGGGAGAGTAAGAGGATGGACTCGAATCGCATTCTGCTCGAAACGTCTGCAGAAGGTAGCTATGTGAGCGCGTTGCAGTTGCCGGAATGCGGGGTCACGTTACGATTCGAGGCGCCGCGTGCCATGGTGAAGCAAATGGCTAAGGCTGCAATGGCGGGAGGTGCGTCGGGACAGTAGTTGTGCTTTAAACGTGCGGATGCCGAAACGGCATCCGCTTTTTTTGTGGGAGTCTAGTGTTCTTGAGTCAGGAGCCGCGCCACCGGGGCTAAAGCCCTGTGCCGATCTCGGTAGCTTAAACGCGGCCCTTGAAGGGCCGCTCTTCCATGATTCTAGGTTGGAGTTGTTAGGGTGTTGTGACATGTGAACATGGTTAGACGCGGACGGGGGCGCCCGCGCCACACAATCCACGTCAACATCATCAAGCGCAACTACGTTGGTTCGGTTTGGGAGTTGCCTCGGACGTCGTCGCTCAGGACGATCGCTTCGGCGATTTCTTTCATCGGACGGCGCTTCTGGCGGCTCTGGCGCTGGATCGCGAGGTAGGCTTGCTCTTCGTTCAATCCTAGATCACGCTGCAGAATGCCTTTCGCGCGCTCGACCACTTTTCGGGTTTGGAGCTGCTGCGCTAGCGATGAGTTTACTTCTTCGAGGCGCGCTAGTTCGATTTCTGCTCCGACCAGAAATCCGACAGTAGAAATCATGCGAATCTCGCGGCGACGGTAGACGTGGTGATGACGATGCTGCAAGTTCAAGACGCCGACCACGCGTCCTCGGCACATGAGAGGAACTGAGAGAAATGCTTCGTAACTGTCTTCCGGAAGCTCGTGGAAAAATTGAAAGCGCGGATCATGAGCCGCGCGCTCGGGAATGGCGACGGGTTCGCTGTGCTCGGCGACCCATCCGGTAATTCCCTGCCCTACGCGGAGTTTCAGGCGATCGACAACTTCAGCATGCGGGTTTTTGGAAGCGCGAAGGACGAGTTCGTCGCCTTCGAGCACGTAGACAAGGCAGGAGTCACACTTTACAAGGGCAGTCGCAAAATCAACAACGCGGGTAAGAACTTCATGAAAACCATCGGCCGCGCTGAGGCGGACGGTGATCTCATGGAGGACATCAACATGCGAGTCTTCCACCGATAACGTGTCCATGCGAAACAGTATCGATTTTGTAGAGATAGAGTCCAATTCCAAATTTCGATGGCTGCGATAAAGGAATTCCTTATGATTTGTCACGAAAGATTCATCTCCGGGAGAGAGGATGGTGCATCATGCGCTAGTGAAGACAGAAAGATTCCCGCTGTCTACCGCTCTGGGGTGGGCACGCTACTTCGCCGGGATAGCCAGAAACCAGATCAGCAGTCCGAATAAGATAAGCGCGCCCAGAAGCGAGAATGCCGTGTGCAGCGGGTGAAACTGAAAGTAGGGATTGCGATGCAAACGATGCCTGGCTGCCAGCATGAGACCCTCCTTCGAGCATACGCTCTGTGGCAACGGATGGCTTCTTCAGGCATATTGTCGCATTTTCGAAGAGTCAGTTCCAGTTCCCGTTGCGCTGTGATACACCATTCGCATGTCTGAAAAGATCGCAGTGATCACGGGAGCGTCGAGCGGATTTGGGTTGCTGACGACGGTCGAGTTGGCCCTGGCTGGGTTTCGTGTGGTGGCGACGATGCGGGATCTGGGGCGGCGGGAGAAGTTGGCGTCTGCAGCGGCCGCGGCACGCGTCGCGGGAAACATCGATGTGCGAGCTCTGGATGTGACCCAGTTCGAAAGGATCGCGGAATGTGTCGAGGGAGTTGTGCGCGATTACGGCGGGATCGATGTGCTGGTGAATAATGCCGGCTTCGCTGTAGCCGGATTCATCGAAGAAGTCAAACTGGAAGAGCTTCGGATGCAGTTTGAAACAAATTTCTTCGGCGCTGTCGCTATGAGTAAGGCCGTGCTTCCGGTCATGCGTAAACAGGGATCGGGACATATCATCCAGATTTCATCGATCGGCGGACTGCAGGGATCGTTGTCGTTGAGCAGTTATTCGGCATCGAAACATGCGCTCGAGGGATGGAGCGAGTCGCTGCGGCTTGAGGTTAGGCCGTTGGGGATCAAGGTTGTTCTGGTCGAGCCTGGTGCGTTCGCGACCGACATCTGGACTCGCGGAGCGGTGATGGCCAAGGAGGCGGTGAAAGAGACTTCTCCAAATTATCAACGAAGCCTGCGCATGCGGAGCGCGGTACAGAAAATACCTAAGGCCGATCCGATTGCCGTGGCAAAGATGATTGTGGCGATCGCGCAGGATCCGAATCCTAAGCTGCGGTATCTCGTCGGCCGGGATGCGAAGATGCAGCTTGCGTTCAAACGGATCCTGCCCTGGAAGACTTACGAGAAGATGATTGCTAACTTTCTTAAGGTCGATTGAAGGGATCACCACAGGGGCACAAAGGGTCACAGAGGAGACCTTTAGAACCACTAAGGGCACGAAGGTTCACTAAGGACTGCGACCATCTTGGCCTTCTTCATGTCCGCTGCTGTCTTTCTTACTGCTTTAGTTCTAGATCGACCGTCTTGATCGGCAGGTCCCAGTGGGCGTCCAAGATTTCAAAGCGGCGCTGCTCTTCGCGGGTGTAGGTTTCCTGGTCGGGCCAGAGTTGTTTCTTGATGGTGTCTTCCTCGAAGGTCTCGTTGGCGACCGCGGCATTCTGGAAGACGATGGTGACGCGATAGTCCCAGCGTCCATCTTCCGTCGTGTGATAGCGCGGCTGATCCATCCATACTTTGAGCATGCGGCCCATCTCGACCTCTTTCTTGAGCAAGGGGTAGTGATTCTTCTTGAAGAGTTTGAGGAATTCTTCGGCGTGTCCCCACTTGGTTTTGTAGTAGTACTCGACGACGAAAGGCTTATCGGTCGCGGATTGCGATCGAGAAGCGAATGGGACCAGGACTGTGGCGAATAAGATCGCAGCCAGGATGTGGCGGGTCATGACGTCTCCTTTTGTGAGTGCTTCTGCTTTTACACTACGGACTGGTTGGGAGCAAGGGCCGGTACGATGGTAGGGATTCTTCGACGGCGCGCCGTTTCACTTCGCTCGCGGCGCTCCGCTCAGAATGACGGATCTCCGGTGATGATTTGCCACTAGGATGCTGGGATGAATTCCAACGATGAACAGCAAGTCATTCGACTGTTGAAGACGGCCACCGGGCGCTGATGAGCGCCGACGTGGGCCAGATGGAGCGCATCTACGCGGAAGATTATGTGCAGTCGGATGAATCGGGCTGGATTTCCACTCGGGCTGATCTGATTCGTAATCTCACGTCCGGAAAGATTCATTTTCTGTCGATGAATTCGATGGGGCGACGGGTACGGCTGTTTGGCGACTTTGCTCTCGTCCACGGGTCAGAGGAGGACAAGATCGAGCGCGACGGCGAGAACCTGACCATCACATACGTCTACATGGATGTGGTTGTGAGACACGATGGACACTGGCGGATTGTGGCATCGCAACTTGCAAAGCTCTAGCGCTCATTACAACTAACTTGCTACTCGAGACGGCATTATCGTCCGCATTCTGCTGTCGTAGCTGTGTTCACTGGCCACGGACCACTGGCCGCTGGCCACTGATCCGATTCTGCCAGTGGCTCCACATGAACCAGATCACGCCGACCACTAGGATCACACCGATGACGGCGTCGAATTTGTGAAAGTACTTGCCGAGTTCGCGCCAGTTTTCGCCGAGCTTCATGCCGAAATACGCTAGAGCGAGGCACCAGGGCCACGATCCCAGGAATGTGTAGATATGGAAGCGGCCACGAGGCATGCGGGCGATTCCCGCTGGTAGCGCGATAAAAGTGCGGATCACCGGCAGCAGGCGGGCGATGAAGACGGCGAGGTATCCCCAGCGTGCGAAGAAGCGGTCGGCCCAATCGAGCTCGCGGCGTCCCATGAGAATCCAGCGGCCGTAGCGCTCGACCAGAGGGCGCCCACCGTAAGCGCCGACTTCATAGGCGACCAGAGAGCCCAGGTTGCAGCCAATCGCGCCCGCAGTAGCGACCCAGAAAAGATTGAATTTGCCCTGGAAGACGAGGTATCCGGCAAAAGGCATGATTAATTCTGAGGGCAGCGGGATGCAGGCCGATTCGATAGCCATGAGGATCGCAATGCCGACATAGCCGGTGGTTGCGATGATCTTGCTAATGAAGACGAAGAGAATGGCGAGGATTTTTTCAGTCATGCAGACAGGGCGATGTGAGCTTTCTGTTGTCGATGAGCAATTAGAACACAGTCCCGAGCGCCGCCCGAGGTAAACGCTGCCTGTGCAAGACTCTTCACCTTGTTAGAGTTCAGGTTTGCTGGTAAGATCGCTGCCCCCTCCCTCGTCCTCGGGCCCCAAACAACTCTTGAATCCCTAAAGGCAGCTGCGTTTAAACCAGGAGGCTTCCAGCATGTATCGCTCGTGTATTCATCTTTTGAGGCGGACTGCGGTAATCACTGTGCCTGTCGTATGCGCCACAGCTCTCGTGACTGCCCAGAACAAACATTACCCAACGATCTATAGCTTCGACACCGGAGCGAACAGCGACCAAAACAACTATCCGGTTACAGGAGTGGTGACCGACGGCAGCGGCAATCTTTATGGGACCACCAACGGCGACGCCTGGGGCGCCGTTTACGAATTGACGCCATCGGGGAACGGATCGTGGATTGAATCCTACTATCCCTTCCCGAACTCTGGAGCGGGCGGTGACCGGCCGAATGGGTTGCTTTTTCTAAATGGCAATCTCTATGGCACGACGCTCTCTGGCGGGACGAGTCAGTATGGTGGTGTCGTATACGAAATCACGCCACCAACCAGTAATAACGGCGTGCGGATGGAGACGATGCTGTACAACTTCACTTACCTTGAGCCGGATGGAAGCAGTCCAATGTCCACACTCTTCGCCGACTCTCAAGGAAGACTTTATGGGACAGCCAGTGAAGGCGGTTTGGGAGTGGGAACGGTTCATGCTTACGCCGCCTTCGCAACCCGGCGGCTCGTGGTGCGAGGAAACGATCCACAAATTCGCGGGTGGCCTCGACGGCGCAACGCCTGTAGGCGGAGTGGCAATGGATAAGAACGAGGTTCTGTACGGTACCACGCTGGCTAAAGGGAAGAACTTTTTTGGAACGGTGTACAAGCTGACTCCACCCGCGAGCGGGCAAGGCAAGTGGGCGCATTGCATTCGTTTGCCGGAGGCAGTGACGGGGCGTCTCCGAGAGGTTCTCTCGTGATCGACAATGCCGGTGCGCTCTATGGCGCAACATCAGGAGGAGGAAGCGGATGTCCTCCGCGCCTACATACGCGCTGCGGGACTGTCTTTCAGCTCGTGCCACGCAGTGGCAGTGAAAGCTGGACTGAGAACATCATTCACAGGTTCACCGCGCAGCAAGACGGCGCTTTTCCGAATGACACTAGCCTTCGATGCCTCAGGATCGCTGTACGTACAACCACAGGTGGGGGGTACGAACACATGGGGCGTGGTGTTTAAACTCAGCCCTCCTTCCGGCGGCGGAGCGTGGACGATCACCACATTTTATGCGCCTCGACTCCAACGCACTTTTGCCGGAATTCTTCTTCAGGAAAGAATATCTACGGGACGACTAACGACGGTGGTGCGAACAGCACAGGCAGCGTGCTCGATCTTGTGCAGTAGTTCGCAGTTCTCAAGTCCGAACCGGACTGCCTCGAGCGATCGGGGCGGCTTCTCTAAAACGAGCCTTCCTGCGTAAAGGCGTATCCCGGCAGCGTGGCGCCTTGCGGACCTTTGGAGACTTTTACACGGATTGTGGGCGCTTCAGGAGCGGTGATGCCTGCTGGACGCAGCATGGCGTATTGCGTGAAGACTTCGGTGTAAACCTTCGTGACCAGATAATCTTGGCCATCGGCGTCACTGCGCCAAACTTGTCCGAGCTGGATTGAGTTGACGGCCACAGTCGTTCTTCCTAAGTGTTTGGGATAACACCAGACTACCGAGGGCGGGTGGGGGCGTCAATTCCCAGAATGGTTACCGAGGGACAGGGGTTTACGATTCGCTTCGCTGCAGCGGCGAAAGCCTTTCGAAACCAGACGGCAGTGCGGTATCGCTGAAGCGATACCCTGATATGAAGCCGATATCCTGATACGACATTAACTCTTGTCATTCCGAAGCGCAGCGAGGAATCTGCTTCTTGTCTGCACCATCGACGCTGCCGGCGACAGCAGATTCCTCGCGGCTTCGCCGCTCGGAATGACAACGGTCACTCTCCCGGCAACCGTGGCTTTCCCGAAGAGTTGCTACGCCGATAGCCATCACAATCCTCTGGTTGCTATGATGAGCGGCATCCTTGAGTCTCAGAAAGGAATTGCATGCCGCGCGGAGTCGTTCCCCGTCAACCAGCTCGCACCGGACGTCAAGACAAAGTCAGTGTGGCGCGGACACTCATGTCCGCGAAACCCAGCCAGAAGCAATCGAGCCGGGCGAAAGCCGAACCGGTCAAGGCGAAGGCGGTTGCTCCATCAAAGGCGAAGAAGCCTGCAAAATCCACCAGGGGCTACAACCGGGTCGCGCCGGAACGCGTTACGGAAATCCTGAAGCGACTGAATGAGCTCTACCCTGAGGTGACCTGTGCACTAACCCACAACAGCGCGTGGGAGTTGCTGGTGGCGACGATCCTTTCGGCCCAGTCCACCGATGTGAACGTGAATCGTGTGACACCGGTGTTATTCCAGAAGTATCCCACCGTTGAGGCGTTTGCTGCGCTCACTCCCGAACAGCTTGAGCCAGATGTGCGCTCTACGGGGTTTTTTCGAAATAAATCGAGGTCAGTGGTGGGAGCGGCAAAGAAGCTGGTGGCAGAGTTCGGTGGGCACGTTCCGGATGACATGGAGGAGCTGCTGACCCTGCCAGGCGTGGCGCGGAAGACGGCGAACGTCGTGCTCGGGACCTGGTTCAAGAAAGGCGTTGGCGTTGTGGTCGACACTCACGTCCATCGGATTTCGCGGCGGTTGGAGCTGACCAAGGAAAGCGATCCGCAGAAGATTGAGCAGGATTTGATGAAGATCATCCCGCAGGATCGATGGATTTTGTTTTCGCATCAGGTCATTTGGCACGGAAGAAAGGTGTGCTTTGCGCGCAAGCCGAATTGCGTTGAGTGTCCCTTAGAGAATGTTTGCCACGCCGGGGACAAGACGTGGAGCACCGTGGAGATGCACAAGAACGCCGTGGGATAGGCTTGGCCTGAATCCGTGGTCTGGAAAAATCTCCACTTCTCCCAAAATCGGGGAGAAGTGGGGCATCCATCACTGTTTTCCGCACCACTCTTCCCGTTACTCAGTTCCCAGTTCGTCGAGGATCGGTTGACGCAGGCCGCGGACGCGTAGACTCTTCCCTCCTAGCGTGAAAACGATAACCTCGTTCGTTCCCGTCTTTAGATATGGTGCCGGGACGTAGAGGGTTTGTTGTGGGCCGACGTTCCAGAAGCGTCCGAGGGCGTGGCCGTTGATCCAAATTGCGCCCTTGCCCAAGCCGCGGGTGTCGAGGAACGTGTCGCCGAGGAATTGCAGATCGAAGTGCCCCTGATAAAAGGCTGGCCCCCATGCGATCCTAGTGGCTATTGGGAAGCCAAGGCTCAAGCGCGAAAGGTCCACCGGGGGCAACGGCAAGAATTGTTGCAAAGTTGAGAGATCGTTCATGGGTAACGGGAATACTTGCCAGCCGATGAGTTCGCGACCTGCCAGCGTAACCGGACCATTGATGCCCTGACGCTCGTTCCGGAGTTCGATGCTGAAATTGATCCGTGCTGTGCCCTCGACAAGAATATCGAGTTGATCGTTCCCATTCGCCTGGAGCTTGACTCGGTCTTGTTTCTTGCGACGATCCGCCATGCCGATCAGTTTTCCGTTGAGGTAGATGCGAGCATAGCTTCGCAGGGCGGGAAGGACGAGGTCGCCGTTTGCGGCTGACTTGAGTGTGGTGCGATAGAGGATGTAGCCGTACGAGTGGCCGAAGGATTCCATGTTGCGCGGCTGATCTACGGTTGATGGAGTCGGCAAGTTCTCCCACAGCGGCGCGACTCGATCGAGTGCGAATTCTGGGATCTCGACTACGGCCAGTGGCGCGGGAGGATCGGGAAGCGTCAGTCCCGAACGATGTTTTGCGATGACTTCGCGAAAGGCATAAAACTTCTTGGTCAGCCCGCCCGATTCGCTGACTGGCGAATCGTAGTCGTAGCTAGTTACGTCCGGCTGGTACTCGTTGTGATCCCAGTTGGCGCCGCTCATGAATCCGAAGCTGGTGCCGCCGTGAAACATGTAGAGGTTGATCGAATAGCCCTGGCTCACGATCCAGTCGATTTCCTGCGCCTGCTGGTTGGCATCGGTTCCGTGATGGTGCTCACCCCAGTGATCGAACCATCCGTCCCAGTACTCGCTGTTGAGGACCGGGCGACCGGGACGAAACTTCTGCAGCTTGGCGATGTCCGACTTTGCGTTGCCGGGGCCGAAGTTCACGGCCGCGTGGACATCTGGCAGAGTGCCCGCAGCGAGTTGGTCCCCACCATCGGCGGTGAAGAGAAGCGAATCGCCGAAGCCTGCGCTCTTCAGAGCCTCATAAATGCGCTTTACATAAGCCTTGTCGTTGCCGAACGAACCATACTCGTTTTCGACTTGGACGGCGATGATTGGGCCACCGTGCGCAAGTTGCAGCGGGGCAAGTTCCTGGCCGAGGCGTTTCAGCCAGCGCTCTGCGGGCTTCATGAACTTTTCATCGGTGCTGCGCAGAACGATGGTCTGGTCAGCAAAGAGCCAGGCCGGGAAACCGCCGAGGTCCCATTCTGCGCAAGAGTACGGGCCGGGACGCAGAATTACATAGAGGCCTTCTTCCTGCGCCATGTGGAGGAATGCTGCCGCGTCGAGCGATCCGCTGAAGTCGTAGACGCCGGGCTTGGGCTCGTGGGCATTCCAGAAGACGTAAGTGGAGATGGTGTTCAGCCCCATGACACGTGCTTTCTTTAAACGGTCGCGCCAGTATTCGCGCGGGATGCGGGCGTAATGCATTTCGCCGGAGATGATCTGGAATGGCTTGCCGTCGAGGACGAATTGGTTGCCCTGGATTGCGAAGGTGTGGGCCGCTGGCCGCGAGTCTGATTGGGCGGATGCGACGCCCAGCAAAAGAACGGAAAGAATTAGGTTGATATGAAATTGGGATTTCATAGGATTCATGAAAGCACGTCAGCTTGAAATTCAGCTGCTCGCTTTCTTGCTATTCCCTTCCGCTGCATCTATGTACGGTCCTTCGCGCCGGCTTTGCCGCCGCTCAGGATGACATCTTTGCGGGGGCGGAGAAGCCGGGGAACCGCAACATCGTTCACGCTGGCTCTGCTAGACTTTTCTTTCTACATCAAATTGCCATTTCACGCCATGCGTCTGCCCATACTCTTTGCTGTTGTCACCCTCATGAACACCATTGCCGCCGATGCCGTCGCCCAGACGCTGCCTGCGCCGCAGGCAATTACCGATCCGAAGACAATTTCATCGAAGCCGAATGCGCAGGTTGAACCGCGCAGCCTTACGATCGAAAAGCTTTATATGACGCGGCAGGTCGGGCGTCCTACCTGGTCTCCGGACGGCAAGAGCGTCGCCTTTATATCGAACATGAGCGGGCGGAATAACATCTGGGTAGTGCCGGCGGAAGGCGGCTTCCCTACTCAGTTGACGGTGAGTGATCAGCGTCAGGCGGCCGCAACGTGTTCGCCGGATGGAAAGTGGATCGCTTATCAGTCGGATTACGACGGCGACGAGCAATGGGACATTTTTCTCGTTTCGCCGAAGACCGGCAAGGTCGTGAATCTGACGCAAACGCGCGAGATCGCGGAACTGAATCCGGCGTGGTCGCCGGATGGGCGCTATCTGGCGTACGAGGTGAAGCCGAAGACGTCTGCGGCAATTGAGATCGACGTCTACGACATGATCATGCGCGAGGTGAAGCACCTCACGACCAACACGCCGCAGGATAAGCGGAATGTGAATCCGATCTGGTCGAAGGACGGGAAGTTCATTGTCTATACCCAGGAGCAGGCGAAGGGTACGGATTCGAATATCTTCATCGCCGATGTGGCGACCGGGAAGAGCACGCTGTTGACGCCCCATGAACGAGAACAGCTGTATTTGGCGAATGATGTTTCACCAGACAGCAAGCGGGTGCTCATTACGTCCAACGCTGCCAACGGCTACGAAAACATGGGACTGATCGACTTGGCCGCGAAGAGAATCTCATGGATCACCCATGACAAATGGGAAATCCGGGGCCACGGATTCTCTCCCGACGGAACGCACATTACCTTCAGTGCCAATGTTGACGGGAACGAAGACATCTACCTCTACGATCTCGCCGCTACAAAGTCCACGGGCCTTCCAATTCCCAAGGGAGTGAACGAGCCTGCGGGCGGACACACCGCTTTCAGCCCGGACGGCTCGCGGATGCTTTACTACCACAACGGTCCGACCGCACCGGGCGACCTGTGGATCTATCACTTTGCTTCCGGCAAAGCGCAGCAGCTTACGCATTCGCTGGTGGGCGGGATTCGGTCGGAAGACATGGTCGAGCCTTATCTGGTGCACTATCCCAGCCGTGACGGAAAGTGGACCATCTCCGCGTTTCTCTATGTGCCGTTTAACATGCAGCGCAACGGTCAGAATGCAGCCATCGTCTACATCCACGGCGGGCCGACATCTCAGACCATGAATTCGTTTAACCGCTTCGTGCAGTTCGCGGTGAATCAGGGATATATGGTGCTGGCACCCAACTATCGCGGCTCGACCGGCTATGGCAAGGAATTCCAGCAGGCGAATCTGTTCGACATGGGCGGAGGCGATTTGCAGGATGTGCTGGCCGGCGTTGATTGGATCAAGCAGACCGGGCACCTCGATCCCAAGAAGATCGCAGTAATGGGCGGCAGCTACGGCGGATACCTCAGCATGATGGCTGTGACGAAGGCGCCCGAAGTCTGGGCTGCTGGAGTGCCGATCGTGCCTTTCGTAAACTGGTTTACCGAGATCGAGAATGAAGATCCCGTGCTGCAGCAATCGGATCTGGCCACGATGGGCGATCCTATGAAGAATAAGGCGTTGTACGAAGAGCGCTCGCCCATCAACTACATCGATCAGATCAAAGCGCCGTTGCTGCTGCTGGCAGGAGGACATGACCCGCGTTGCCCGAAGTCGGAGACCCAGCAAGTCGTCGACGCAATCAAAAAACGCGGTGGCACGGTCGATTCCAAGGTTTACGAGAACGAAGGCCACGGATTCGCGCGCGTCGAAAATCAGATTGATGCTTACAAACGCGTTGCCGACTTCCTGCTAGCGCATGTTGTGCCAGCCGACTGCAGCTGCTCCCTTACTGAATAGTCTTAGTCCTAGCGTGCTAGACTCAGCGAGTTTGGGCCACTTCGAGCGAACTCAGTTAGCTTCGTAACTAGGCTCATCCCCCCTGTTAATTTTTCTTGTCGCGTTTGTAACAAGACTCCGCTACACTCCCGCCATCCGCTCAAAGACATACCTATCCCTGAACGACCGTTGTGCATTTGTGTCGATGCACGGCGGAGCAAGCGCTCGAAAAACAAATCACTGAGGACGTTTTTATGACGTTGCACAAGCTAGGGCGAAGTGTGCTCGCCGCCGCTGCACTCCTATGCATTGCGGCAGCCGCCTATGCACAGGTACCCGTGTCCCAGCACGCGGTTCTTGTGATCGACGAAAACTCCAGCTATGACGATGTGATCGCGAACATGCCCTGGCTCGTTGGACAGGGCAACACGAACGGCTACGCCACCAACTACAAATCTGACAGCGGCGGTTCCCTTCTGGACTATCTGTGGCTCGCTTCCGGCAGCTGCCACTCCGCCGCGAACTGCGCGCTGCCGCCGGGTACGCATGATTTCAATTGCGACGGGAACGATTGCTACTATCCAAACACGACACAAACCGATCCGATCACCGACGACAACATCTTCCGCGAACTGAATAAAGCCGGCATCTCGTGGAAGGTTTACGCGCAGTCGTATGCGGCAGCGGGTGGAACTCCGACTACGCCTGACAACGGCAATGGGACCTCCTATTACCGGCGCCATAACAGTGCGACGTGGTACAGCGACATTCTTAACAACGTCGACGGATCGGCGTCAAAAATCGTCGATCTTTCGCAACTGACCACCGACCTGAACAAAGGAGCCCTCCCCCGCTTCATGATCATCGTGCCCGATGGAAACCACGATGCGCACGATTGTCCCGTCGGAATGTTGAGTTGCAGTTCGGCGCAGAAACTGGCGGCTGCAGACCAGTTCCTGAGTTCAACGGTTGGACCGATTCTAAGCACTTGGGACTTTCAATCCGGCGGCAGCGGATTGCTGCTTGTGACGTTCGACGAATGCGGTGGCGGCACCAACGGCGGTTGTGGAGCGTCTGTGTACACTGCATTGATCGGGCCGAAAGTGTCACCGCATACAGTCTCTTCGGTGCTCTACCACCATGAGAATGCGCTGCGGACGATGCTGGACGCTCTCGGAAGAAAGAACTATCCCGGAGCATCGGCGACGGCAGCCGATATGTCCGACTTCTTTGAGGTGAACAACAGCAAACCAGAGGTAAGCGTCACTTCTCCGGTGAATAACTCTTCGGTGGGTTCGCCGGTGCTGGTCCAGGCGTCGGCTTCCCCGAGCCCTGGTCACACCATCTCCGGATGGGTGATCTACGTGGATAGCGTGAATGTGTACTCGGCGGGCGCGGTGACGTCGTTCAATACCAACGTGAATATGGCCGCGGGAAAGCACACCGTGATTGTTCGCGCATGGGACACTTCCGGAGCCTATGGCGATGAGACTCTAAATATCACGGTCACTACGAACAAGCCGAGGGTGACAGTCTCGACGCCCACTAACAACTCGACGGTTTTGTCTCCGACGAACCTGAAGGCGTCGGCAACACCTTCCAGCGGGCAGAAGATCAGCGGCTGGTGGGTCTATGTCGACGGCATCGGCGTTTATAACGCTGGCGCCGTCAACAGCATCAGCGCATATCTCAAAATGACTCTGGGCTCGCACAAGATCGTTGTTCGTGCGTGGGATACGTCGGGAGCATACGGCGATCACACCATCAACGTGACAGTGAAGAAGATGACCGTCGCGGTTTCGTTCCCAACCCAGGGAGAAACCGTCGGCTCACCGATAAACGTCCAGGCAACCGGGAAATGCGTGACCGGCGAGTGGATCAAGAAATGGTGGGTCTATCTCGACAATGTCCAAGTATACAGCGCCGGTGCTGTGGGGAAAATTGACGCCAACGTTTCAGCCTCCAGCGGAAGCCACACCCTTAAGGTGGAAGCGCAGGATTCTGGAGGGGACACCGCCCAACATGTGCTCACCGTGACGGTGAAATAGGCACCATTGCAGAGATGACGTTTTTTACGATTGTGTACGCAGACGAGAACACGGAAGAGTACCGAGATCAGGAGCTCGACCCGATGATTCCGTGAGAGATGGGTAAGCCCTTCCATTTTTTATTTGCCGAATTTCGAGGTTAGCCTGGCCTCTACGATTTCGAGTCCTGGTTTACTTCCGAGTGAACGAGTTTGAGATGTTCGTCAAACTGCAATTGGAGGGATCTCTGATATTCCTCGCGGTTGGGCCGGTGAGTTGCGCCCTGTGCACGGAAGGATACGCTTGGGCAAAACGTGCACGTCGCCTCCACAGGAATGTCGGCAAGCCACTTGATAACGCGGACGGTCGGCTTCTTCACGACGTAACTACTGCGCTTTCTGCCCTGAGGTAAACACTGTCCACGGGCCGGCCTTCATGTCGCGGAGTAGAGGCTTCTGCCACGAAAACTCGGGATGATGCTCGAGGAAAGGTTCAGCCAGGAAATCCGCGCCGCAGGGATGTCCCGCGCGCGCCACGAAGCTCATCTTGGCAGCCATTGAGCTGTCGGCCGCCTTGCCCTGCACCGCCCCACCCGGGTTGTAGGGATCCCACGCCCACTCCTTCACACCTCGTGCAGAGGTATCCACGTGCCCACACAGCCCGCGCTCGTTCGGTTGGTCGCTGGCGAGAGAGTGGGTTTTCGCGTAAGCATCCACATGGTCTGATAGGAACTGCTCGGCCATCTGCACGTCGATCTTTCCGTTCGCCTCCGTCATCAACTTTTCCCAACGAGTGTGTCGGGCATTCGGCGACGATGACGCGTCGCTCGGATCGAACGTCGTTTCTTCCTTAATCACATTAATATTGCTCGGAAAATTAGAACTGACGAAATATCCATCCTTCGTACGCCCTAGCCACCAATTCTTAAGGCCAAGCTCTAAATATGCGATCTCGCCGGTCTTGCGGTCGCCGATCAGCCAGTCATTCGCGTACCCGCCGTTATTCCCTTCTTTAATAATACGGACGTAGTCGTCGATGTTGTTGGCGTACTGCAGCGCTTTGCGGGCGCGCATAAATTCCGGCTTGCCGTTTGGATCCCATCCTTCGAATTGAGTGATGGTAGTTTCGGTGATCATCATGCCCGCCGAGTTCACGCCGAAGTCGTCGTCGCTGACGATCACTCCCGGGAAGCCATCCATCAAAATGCGATTGCCGTGCTCGGGTTGAATGTCGAAGATAATGACCCAGCGCTCGCCGGCAAGATAACTCGTCCAGTTGTTGTGTGCGATCACGATCTGGTGATCTTTGGTCATGCTGCCGGTGGCGATGAAGGCGCTGCAATTTCCCGGTGCCTTCAGCTTGTCGTTCTTGGCGGATTTATTCTGCTTGGCCAGCCAGGGCAGATAGTAGTCGGGAACTTCTTCGAACGCATTTAGAGCGACGATATCCCAGACATCAAGACCGACGCCGTGTGCCTTGACGCCGTCGGCGATGCCTTGTAGTTCCTGCTGATACTCTGCGTCGATGTGCGGCCAGAGCATCTGACGAGCCGTCGTGCGGAAGAACTCCCAATCGTGCTGTGACTGGTGAGTGTCGAAGAGCTTAATGGCTTCAAACGCGTCCTGAATTTCGGGGGCGAGGATATATCCGTGCTGGTATCCGATATCGGCGGGTGAGCCTTCGAGGTGGACGTAAGTCCATCCGCCCCGCTGGAAGCGGTAGGCCTTGTCGAGACGCGGATCTGGCCGGCTCGCGTTCGCGGCCAGCGCCGTTCCTGCCAGAATCAATGCCAAAGCAAAAGCGAATCCGCCGCGGATGCATTTTGAGCCCATGATGTCCTCGAAAGGTTGCAGTTTATGAAAGGTTGCAGTTTATGATCGCGGCAACATTCTAGCCGATCTCGCGAAGCTCCGGAGAACACTTGTCATTCCGGAGCAACGCGAGGAAATCTGCTTTTTGCCGGCAGCATATCCGCTGCAGGCGGACAGCAGATTCCTCGACGGCTTCGCCGTCTCGGAATGACAACCAGTTGGTGGAGTTCAGATATTCGTCCGCTGCTCGGGATGCCGGTTCAGGTACCAGCACGGTAATACGCCGGAGTGAGGAAAGAGTGCGTGGACGCACGTTTCAGGGGCCGGGGGATCGAAGATGAACTGCGTCTTGCCACTCTTCTGCAACACCGCATAGTAGCGGGTTACCACGACCGAGCCGTAGGGATTCCGATTCGTGGCTAGTCGCAGGCGAAACGCCGCAAAGTCTACGCCGAAGGCCAGCAGCGCTGTCGCCAGACCAAAGAGAACAATTCCGAGGAAGATTCGCCTGAGGCGATCTCTCAGAGTGAGCGTTTCGGTCACGAGGCCCTGATTATAGCCCTGAGATTGCGGGCTGACGGCGTTCGCAATCTATTGCGCACACCGCAGAACCGTGAACAATTTTGGCATCCATTTTCATGCGGTCGCGCGGAAAAACTCCAGCCTTCGTGTTGAATTGCATTAGAAGTGTCCCCTCTTCGTTTCATTAGAAATGTCCCCTAGTCTAGGCCTTCCATGGAGGAGGCTGGATTGGGGAGAACGGCGTTGAGTGCGAGAGAGGTGGAACGAGCTGGAGTGCTGCGTCGGGTCAAAGATGGCAAGCTGAAACTGGTTAGCGCAGGGCAGCTGCTGGGAATCAGCCCGCGTCAGGGGAAGCGGCTTTGGAAGCGTTATCAAGAGCAAGGAATCCAAGGTCTACAACACCGGGCTGCTGGGCGGAGGAGCAATCGTGCCAAGCCGGAGAAGTTTCGCCAACAAGTGTTGGCGCTGGTACGAGACAAGTACAGTGGCGGGATCGAGGAGCGCTTCGGTCCCACGCTGGCGGCCGAGCACCTAGCCAGCGAAGATGGGCTGGAGATCACTTCCGGGACCGTGCGACGCTGGAGGTTGTCGGCTGGATTATGGAGCCGAGAGCGTAAGCGCGGACCCTATCGCAAGAGGCGCGAGCGCAAGGCACATTTCGGCGAGCTGGTGCAGTTGGATGGAAGTTTCCATGGCTGGTTGGAGGAACGTGGTCCCGAAGGCTGTCTGATGAATCTAGTGGACGATGCTACGGGAACGA
>Ga0126371_10000081_pt1 | contig 65773 bp, 43 predicted proteins | sample PanSoiMetaPlot_4_FD_110145 | JGI IMG/M metagenome (GOLD analysis project Ga0126371, IMG submission 110145) | Tropical forest soil microbial communities from Panama - MetaG Plot_4 | ecosystem: Environmental > Terrestrial > Soil > Tropical forest > Bulk soil | place: Panama | collected 2016-02-17
ATACCCGAAGGCGACCTGCGAACTGAAACATGCGAACGCCTTCCAGTTGCTGATCTCGACGATCCTTTCGGCGCAGTGCACAGACGTGCGCGTAAACCAGGTTACAGAGGAACTCTACAAAAAATATCGGAAGCCGGAAGACTTTGCGTATGCCTCATCCGCGGAACTCGAAAAAGAGATCCGGCCCACGGGATTTTTCCGTAACAAAACGAAGTCCATAATCGGCGCCAGCAAGGCGCTGGTGGAAAAGTTCGAGAACCAAGTTCCACGGACCATGGAAGAAATTCTCACGCTACCCGGCGTTGCGCGGAAAACAGGCAATGTGGTGCTCGGCACCGCTTACGGCATCGCTAGCGGCATCGTGGTGGATACCCATGTAATGCGACTTTCGCAACGACTGGACTTCACCCATAACCAAGATCCCAAGAAGATAGAGCAGGATCTAATGAAAGTGATCCCGCAGGATCGCTGGATCAAGTTTTCCCATCAACTGATCTGGCATGGGCGCCGCGTCTGCATTGCCCGCAAGCCCAAATGCGCCGAGTGCAACCTGCAAAACCTCTGCTACTCCAAAGACAAGACGGTATAGATTCAGGCCCATTTGCCTTCTCGCGGAGATTTGAATTGGATGGCAACAGAGCGATCGGATACCTCAGTTCGTAGTTTGTAGTGACTGAGCGCGCGCTGCTCGGAATTATTTACCTGTTCACGGAAGGCACTTCTTCGGAAGCGCAAATAGAGATGGCTGAAGCAAAGCATTACCCAAACCCCCAACCATCCCGGCGAATTGAAGTAAATATTCAGACGCGCCGCTAGGGCTTGGAGTTGCTGGGTGGTGGCGTCTGAGGCGGAGCCTGCTGCTGCGAAGAACCCTGTGTGCTGTTCAAAATTGCATTGAAATCCGGATGGTCCCCGGGTTTCTGCCCGCTTCCGCCCGTGACGTTCGGATGGCCCGGAGGCATGGCACCTGGTGTCGAACCGGCCGGGACCGGCTCGCCAGGACCCGGATGCTGCATTCCACTACCCATTCCTGTGCTCTTTAGGACCACCCACTCCGCGCCGCGCTTTTCCAGTGCGTAGCCGATCTGCATCGGTGGCGCATTGGGATCGCCACCCTTGGAACGAATCTCCACTTGCGCCTGCGCCTGGTTGCCGTTGATGGCGGCTTGCGTGACCTTTACGTCCATGTTGCTCATGTTCAGCATGTTCAACGCAACAAGATGCTTCATAACGCCGGCGCGAATCGCTTCGTTTTCGTCCGTTTTCGATTTGCACGCGGAAGCGAACACCAAGGCGACGCCAAGCAGCGAGGCGAGCAATGCCCGTTTCATTCCCGTTTCCTTTCGCAAATGCATTCCAGAGCCTGGATTGGGCTAGATTTATCCTAGCGTAAGCTCACTAAGAACGCGAATACAAGGTGGCACCAGCGAAGAAACAGTATGGCCGGCTTCGTGGAACAAATGTGGCGGCCCGTGGCGGGCCGCCGCATGATGAATAAAGCTCTGCAGGGGCGAGAACTTACTTTTTCCCAGCCACAAGAATGGTATGTGGCATAGGCAGCAACGGGTGAATCTGCGGATCGTCAAAGCCAGCCTGCAGCAGCATGTTGCGATATTCCGAAGCGGGATATGCATCTCCACCCGGCGTAGTCACAAGCATATTGACCGCGAAAGATGCGGGAATAGGCGGCGAAACACGGTCCTCGTTCGGGACGAATTCGATGATTGCGACACGGCCATTCGCAACGAGGGAGAAGTGGACCTTCTTCAGAAATGCCTGGATGGTGTTGCGGTCCCAATGATGCAAAAGATTCGGCACCAGAACCAGATCGTAAGAGGTTCCGAGCGGAATTCCCAATGCATCCCCGGGCAAGGCATGCCAGCGACCCGCCAGTCCGAATCGCTCGGCGTTTTCCTTGGCTACTTTCAGCACCGCTTCGGAATCCAGCGCGTAGATTTCAGCATTTGGATTGTTGCGTGCGAACCAGAGGCCGTAAAGCCCGTGTCCGGCGGCAATGTCAAGAATTTTGACCTTGCCGGCGGTCCGCAAGAGTTCCTCGGTGCGTTCGGCTACCCTGAGAACGAGCGGCCCCATATGCCGGGCGAACTCCACCCAGATGGAGTCGTTCACGCCTCGCAGGGCGGCTTCCGGCGCCGGACCTCCCTCCCGGACAAGCGCGGTGAAATCCTTGAATCGGTTGAGTAGGAAATCCGAGACGATGAAGTTGGCTGCGGAACCCGCGTAGGCTGGCGAATTTTTGTCGAGGAACACGGCAGAATCCACAGTGAGTGAATAACGATTCTCGTTCTTGTACATGAAGCCGAGGATCACCAGAAAATCGCAGAGCACACGGACCCCGCGTTCCGCAGCTTTGGTGCGCTGGGCAATTTCCGGCACGGTCGAGTGGGCTTCCCCGATTGCGGTGAACAGTTCGAGGTCTAGTGCAGTCTTCAGTGCTGCCGTTTGCTGATAGGCGTGCAATGCCTGGAAAAAACGGATGGGGTTGGGCTGCGAAACCTGATTGTTTGGTGATGTAACTTCGGGTGTTGCGAGTGTGGACGTCACTTTCGTTCTCCTTGTTGTGATGACTTTCCCATTCCGGCGAGAGCAATGGTGCCGCTCGAGTTGTGTCCCTCGATTTGCGCCGCGAGCGTTCCGAGCGTGCTAAAGTGTTGGCTCTAGTCAGACCGGGTCTCCAACCGCCAGGAAGGAATACCGAGAACCGCCTCGCAATGTCTTTGGAAGAGGTTTGGAATTTTCTTAAAGGGTTCTTATTGCTCGCATGTCGCTGCAAACAAAAGAAATATATGAATTTGAAGGGTTCCGGCTGGATCCCGGCCAACGAACTCTCTCGCGCGATGGCGCCGAGATTCCCCTCACGCCGAAGGTGTTTGAGACCCTCCTTTATATGGTCCGGAACCCCAAGCGGGTGCTGACGAAGGACGAATTGCTGAAAGAAATATGGCCGGATGCTTTCGTCGAGGAAGTGAATCTGGCGGTGAATATCTCCACTTTGCGAAAGGTTCTGGGAGAGGACCCACAGGATCGCCGATGCATCGTGACCGTTACGGGAAAGGGTTACCGCTTTGTGGCCGCGGTTGCTCGCCCGAAAGAATCGGAAGATGCTTCTGGTCTGGAAGGGATTGACTCCGACAGCGGGCAGGTCGGCGCGCTGACAGCGGAAGAGGCTGGGGCGGCACTGCGGAGTTCAAATATCGCAGCGCTACCAAGGCTCAGCACGGGGTTCGTGTTGGGGTTCCTTGTGGTTTTGTTACTAGCAGGCTTCGGCGCCTACCTTTTCCAGAAGCACAAAGCAACTAAAAGGCCTGCGGTTGTTTTCGGCAATTCCATTGCAATACTCCCATTTATCGACTTAAGCCCCAACAAAGATCAGGAGTATTTTTCGGATGGGCTTTCTGAAGAATTAATCAATGAGCTGGGAAAGGTGCCGGGGTTGAAGGTGGTTCCACGCTCCTCCACCTTCCAATTTCGAGGGAGGAATCAAGATGTGCGGCAAGTTGGAAAATCCCTGGGCGTAGCCAATGTCCTGGAAGGAAGCGTTAGCCGAGAAGGCAATCGCATTCGCGTGACCGCGGAGTTGACCAAGGTTTCCGAAGGTTTTCAGCTATGGTCGGAGACCTACGACCGCAGGATTGACGACATTTTTGCCGTGCAGGACGAGATTTCGAAAGCTGTCACCTCTGCACTGCAGATGAGATTGCTTTCGCCCAGCGAGCCAGCGGAGTCTTCCAATCCGAAAACCACGAGCCCTGAAGCGTACGAGGCGTTCCTTCAATCGCAATATTTCTTTCGGCGCGGCGAAGCGAAGCCCGATTTGGAAAGGGCCATTGCATACAATGACCAGGCTATCAAACTGGACGCCAACTACGCGCCGATCTGGGCGTTGCGCTCGGCAATCTTGACGACGATGTCATCTCTCGGTTTACGTGACCACACGAGCGGCTATGCGGAGGCCCGAAGAGCGGCCGAACGCGGAATCGCGCTGGACCCCAGCCTCGCTGCCAATTATGTATCGCTCGGTTGGGTGCAACTGAGCTACGAGTGGGATTGGGCGGGAGCGGAAACTTCTTTGAAGAAAGCGACGGAATTGGAACCCAGCAACCTGACGGCGCTCAGCTATCGGGCGTACTTGTACGAATGCCGCGGGCAGATTGACGAAGCCATCGCATTGACGGAACAAGCCAGGCCGCTTGATCCGGAACGTGCCAATCTCTATCTCGGAGACCTGCTCTATCTTGCTGGTCGCTATGGCGAAGCAACAGACGCTCTGAACACGGCCCTGTCTATCAACCCGAAATTGGAAGGAGCCCACGCCAACATCGCACAGATTCTGCTTTCTCGACGCCAGCCGGAGGCAGCGTTAGCAGAGATTGCCAAGGAACCCGGAGAATGGGAACTCCTTACCGCAAAAGCGATGGCCTATTCCGATCTTGGCCGTACGGCGGATTCCGATGCAGCTCTGGCCAAACTCATCGCGACGCACAGAAACGATTCCCCTTACCAAATTGCCGAGATTCAAGCCTATCGGGGAGAAAGGGACAAGGCCTTTGAATGGCTGGAAAACGCCTATCGCAGCCATGACCCCGGACTAAATCAGATAAAATCCGATCCCCGGCTGCAGTCTCTTCGCTCTGACCCACGCTACACGGCACTTCTCGCCCGGATGCACCTCAACTAGCGGCAATTCGGGTGAATGAACCAGACACGGAAATCAACGGCAAACGTCGTCGAGTTTGTCGAGCGAGCCTTCCGATTGCTCCGACGGTGAGATGTGGCGGCCTTTGAGTACCTGTTGAAAAAAGAGTTCGTCCCAATTCATGTCGAGACCAGGGTCTTCGGCGTAAGCTGGATCAGCTGCCGCTTCCGGAAGAGTGATGAGTTGAAAGCCATTTTGGTGAAGTAGATCAAGAAGCCGGGGCAGCATAACCGTCTGAAAACCGCCAACGTGCAGCAACAGGATGTATTTTATGTCGCGGTGATAGAGCTGATCGGCGAGTTTGCGGCCGAGCGAGAGGGACGCCGCCGCACCGTCCATGTAGCTTCGCTTGAGCCGTTCGAGACTAGCCGTGTCGTGCTTGGCAACACAGCGCGCATAGGGATCGTTGTAGGCATAGTCGGCGAAACTCAGGGTAACTTCGGCAACCTTGTACCCGTGCTCTTTGAGAAACGCTTCGATAGCGTAGTGTTTTTCCGAAGTATTTCCTTCGTGCAGATAAGGGAAGCGGAACCAGTGCCAGTCGGTACCACTGGCATATTTCTCGAGTGCGGGCTCGTTGGCAAGGATGTCTTTTTGAAAGTCTTCGATGGAGTTGGTGTCGAGATTCATGTGCGAGAAGGTGTGATTGCCGAGCGGGAAGCCCGCGTCCCTCCAAAGTTGTAGGACCTTGCCGTCGCTTGCATCACCTTCTTGACGCTTCGTGTTCACGAAGCCGTAGACTAGCGGCGCATTTGCGGTTTGCAGCGAATGAATGATGCTGCTGATGACTTCCACCCGCGAGAGTCCAGCAGGAAGAGGTCCGTGGGCTGGTAGGTCATCAAACGTCAACGCAACTTCGGGGCCCGTCTTTAGCATGGAACTGCCCAAGTATCTTGTGGCGTAGGCCAGAAACGTTGGCCAATTGGGCCCCATCGTGTGGCCGCCGCTGTGCTGGCGGAATGCTATGTCGCCATCTGTTAATGCGTGCTCCATCGGCGGCAGCTCCGTCGTGCCCAGGTCTTTCTTGCCGAGGAGTTTGTAAACCGGGCCTGCTCCGACTCCGCCAAGGAACATGCCCTTGCCATCAATCCACCCACCCTCCACTTGCAAAGATCCGCTGCTTATGAATACCGGACGGGGCGCACACAAAGCGATGAGTTCGTGAGCATCCACGGGCAGGTCATTGGGAGTGAGCGGACCGGCATATTTCAGAAAGTTGCCAGCCATCCAATGATATTCGGAGGTGGAGGCGAGGTTTTCGACTTGCTCGCCAAATTGGCGGCGGAGTATTTTTGCGCCGCCCTCGCCGGAAGAACCGATGAAACCGACGGCAAACCGCTGATCGTAAGCCATGGTGACGAGCGCGGCTTTGCCATAGCGCGAGAGACCCGCAATGGTCACGTGTTTCGCATCTAAAGCTTTGTCGCTTTCGAAATAGTCTAAGGCACGACTTGCGCCCCAAGCCCAGGCGCGCAGTGCCCCCCAGTCGTCGAGTTTCCGCGGCTGGCCATGATTGCAAAGCCCGATGATGCCCTGTGTGAGTCCCTCGCCGTTGTCGGCCTGGTAGGCGGCCGGAATGATCGAAGCAGATGCCCACCCTTTTGCCAGTACCTGCTCCTGCCAGGAAGGTCCCGGCTCGGTGGGCCATTCGCGATGCGCGTCCGCCAACCGCTTTTTGATGGCCGCGAGCGATTCCGGACTCAAGTCGAATTCCATGATGACCGGGACTGCGCCCGTGGCATTTGCAGGAACCGTCAGGGAAAGCGGAATGTCCACCGTGATCAACGGGTACGAGGAGTTGTCCACGTGGCCTACAAGTTTTTTTGTTATTGCTGGAAGATTGCCAATCGATTCTTTCGTTGTGCTGACCACTTCCCAATGCACTTTGGGCGTGTTCGCCGGAACACGGCCGTACACGTCGGCGTCGAACCGCTCGACGATTTGCGGGCGTCTTTCGCGCCACCACTGGTCCGGAGTGATTACCTGTTCGCCATCATTGAGGACCAGCGGCTCGGGCAGTACATACGGTGGAACCTTGGATTCGTCCACATTGGCTGCATGCGGCGATCTGGGGTCACCGTCCGGTCCCCGGCGGAGCGATTGGATGTGTAAAAGGTCTAGTATACGTTGGTGGTCCTGCTCGGCGGTGAGATGAACCGGAGGGGGAAGCTGACTCTGCGGTTGGGGTGACTGCCCGTAGCAAAGCCCGGCAGAAAGTAATAAACCCAAGGCGGCGTTCATCGTTCGCTCGAGACAGCATACGTTTTCCAAGCGCTCCTCCGGATTCCTAGACCCTTACGGTCTTGTCGCGCGAATTCCTGAAGGTTTCATTTTGGTGCGCCTGGTCAGTTGGAACGAATCTTTCCGTCAGCTGCGAGGCGCGATAGCCATTTCTTGGCTGTGGCTGTGCCTGGATCGTCGGGGTGATCCTTGATGTATTGCCGCAAGGTTTGAGCCGAATCCTCAAACTGCCCCGCCGCCGTCTGGCATTGAGCGACAAGGAGGGCAATTTCGGGTGCGCCTCCGTGCGAATCGGCAAGAGCCTTCTGCGAAGTCTTTAGTGCCGCTGGGAATTGCTCGTGGTAGTAGTAGGATTTCGCCAGCGCCCACTCCGTGTCCCAGGCGTCTGGATTCAGTTGCAGTGACTTTTCGAGCGGCGCGATGGCTTGATCGAACTTGTTCTGATTAGCGAGCGCCATTCCTAAGGCGGATAGGCCGCGGGCATTGGTTGCATCGAGCTGCGTGGATTTCTCCAGCAGTCCCTGGGCTTTTGTGAAATCACGGCGCTTCAGGTAAACCATGCCTTGAACATAGAGCACGTCCGGATTGTTGGGAGCCAATTTGGCGGCCTCGTTGGCATTTTTTTCAGCATCATTCAATTTTTCGTCTCGGAGGGCCTGAATTGCTTTATCCAAGGCATCTTTGGCTTTGGGCGCGAGCAAGGGTTTGCCGGGCGCAACAGTGACCGTACCGGGTGCTGCATCCGACTCCAGACGAAAATACTCTTCATCGTGAATCGGGACATGAAGGGAAACATCTTTCTGGGAGGTTTTGTAGCCCACCGCTTCAACCGCGATGGTGTAGTCGCCGAGACCATCCAGGATGAACGAAGCGCGACCCTTGGAAGTACCTGCTTGCTGAACGAGCATGCCCGCCCGGAAGATCCGCACCGTCACAGGGGACGTGAGCAGCCGGCCACCGGCGTCGGTGATATTGACCGTAACTTCGGCACGTGTACCTCGGGTGGCGTCATCTTCCCCGGTGCCTATCCTCTGGGCGAACAGGCTCGCGGATTCAAGAGACAGAAGGACGCTGGCACATGCAGCGAAACGAACAAACTGATGTCTTCCATTCATACCGTCACTCCGGATTGCGAATCGGAAAACCCGCCGAAAAGCTTTCCGGCGGCCCCAAATAACTGTCGGGTATCGCAGCAAAACTGAGAACTAGTTTCTGCAAAACAACGCCCGGGTCTGCAAACCAGAATTTCAGGACGTGATAGCCGGGATGCGGGACGACGACGGTCGAGTCTACTTTTCGGACGCTGTCCTTTACGGCAGTGGACCAGTCTTCGGTGGAATTATGCGCGAGTGCGTCAACGATCTGCGGAGGGCCATCGTCAAGCGATATCGCATAGCGTAAGCCGCGGCCGGGCGCAAAATTCAGAGTTGGCGAAAGAATAGCCTCGACTGTCGCGGAGCCGGAATCAAACAAGTACATGCGATATTCCAGGTGCGGTGAATCTTGAGGCGGCGCTACGCTGGGGGAGGTGACGGGAAAGATACTCTCGCCGGACAAGGTGCGGCCCAGGTCAGGGACTTCCTCCCAACGAGTGGAAGCAGTGTCCACTTTGCCTGTGTAGTGCGCAGCTTCCATCGAGACATAGCCCCGCCCCTCGATGAATCCCTCCAGTGTGTCCGGCGTTGGACCCGTTGCGGAAAAAGCCTTGAGTTTCACAGTGATATCAGGCGTCCCTGCCCCATGAACCTGAATCGCTCCGTCGGAGATGGCTCCCGGGGTTTTACTCCAATCGACGCCAATCCAAATGCGTTTTTCCTTTTCGACCGTCCCGGCGATCTCGCTGAGCATGATCCAAGGCTGCGCTGCCGCTATGCGGAAGTCAAACGGCGTAGAGCCCCGGTTGAAGATGTCCAGGTAGGTGCGGCGGTTCTGAAACGAGTCGAGCGTTGGCAGGGTCGGATTGCTAGGCACCCCAGGCCACGCAGCGGTGGAACCTTCTACGGCGACGCCCATCTGCGGTGGGGCCGGAATCGCAATCTCCTTCACTGCCGGCATCGAGTTGCTTTCCGGTTGCTGCCAGTATGTGTAGCCAATGTGGGTCTGGTCCATCATATGGTTCCACTTGCCACCCGCCAATTCGTGATTGTAGCGAGCGGATAGGTCCGCATCGGCTTGGAAAAGGGCTTTGGCCTTGGCTGCCAATTCATTGGTGCTAGCTCTTCCCTGGCCTGCGTAGAGACGGTTTCTAGCAACGGCGGTGTACAACTCATTTACGATTCTTGACGCTTCAATGGGATGCCAGACGAGCTCAAAAAAAGCGTCCTTGGCGCTGAGCGGTAAATCTTTGTTAATTGCTTCGGCGCGCTGCGCCAGGGAATCCCACTCGGCCTCGACGCGCTCCGCTTCCTGGAAGTTAATCACGCTGTAGGTTCCGGGTTCCAGGAGTTCCGGCTTGCGGCGACCGTTGTATTTGCCGTATTTAGCCAGGAGATCGGCGATGGCGGGGCCTTGCGCAGGCCCGAACTCACGCGCCGACCATAGGTTGGTGAATTCGGCGATTTTTTCTTTGGGCCAGCGTTCCGGATTCCAAGCCAAGGTCAAAAAGAATTCGATGGGAAATTCCATGGGCTTCAAATCACCCACATTGACGATCCAGATGCGATCGGCGCCGTAGTGATATGCCAAGTTCATTTGTTCCCAGACTTTTGGAAGAGGATTCGTATTGATCCACTTGTAGTTTCGGGGGTCGCCGACGTAGTCGAAATGGTAGTAGATGCCGGCGCCCCCGCTGCGCCGGCGCTCATCGGGGGTGGGCAAACGGCGGATATTGCCCCAATTGTCGTCGCACCAGAGCAGCGTGACATCGTCGGGAACACGCATGCCCTTTTCGTAATAGCCTTGCACTTCTTTATAGAGAGCCCAGTCCTGCGGGAGTTGCGACAGATCCTTGTTCATGTGCTCGGCGAGAATAGCGCGTTGTTTGGCAACAATTTTCTCGAGCAGCTCCACGTTGGCGCTCTCAGACATAGGCAGATCGCCGTCTCCGCGCATACCGAGGGTGACGATACTTTCGTAATTCTTGTTCCGTTCGACACCCTTGGTCCAGAAGTCGTCGAGAACTGCAGAGTTTCGTGAATAGTCCCACGGCCCGGTGCCGTGACGCTTCCATTCCTGCTGCGCGCGAAGCATAGGCTCGTGATGGGAGGTACCCATAACGATGCCGTATTCATCGGCGAGCTTGGGATTGCGGGGGTCGTCCTCGTTAAAGGCGTTATTCCACATGGCTGGCCAGAGATAGTTTCCTCTCAGGCGCAGAATGAGTTCGAAGACTTTGGTGTAGAACTCTTGATTGTAGTTTCCGTATTTCTCTTTGACCCAGCCGGTGAGAGACGGCGCTTCGTCGTTGAGAAAGATCCCTCGGTATTTCACCTTCGGTGGCCCTTCCATGTGAGGCCCAGATCTCACGAACAAAGCTTCATGGTGGTGAACCGGCACATCTGCCCACCAATACCAGGGGGAAACGCCAATCTGCTCGGAGATACCGTAGATGCCATAAATCGTGCCGCGTTTGTCGCTGCCGACAATGACCAAAGCCGAGGCGACGTCAGGCAAGGGCTTTTCGACAATTTGAACGAGAAACGATTCCCACTTGCCGGATATTGCAGACGCGTCGATCTTGTGGTCGCGGACCAACCGATCGATGATTGCGCTCTTGCCCAGCGTGCCGATAAGAATGATTTGCCTCGTGCCACGCTGAATGTCGTCCAGGACAGCAGGCTTGCAGCCGGTCACACGCTCGATGTCGGCTTGTAGATCGCTTGTGGCCCGGATAACTCCGGTAAAATCCTTAGGGTCCACATAAATCTGGGTGGCACTTTTCGCCTCGACGAGAGCGAAGTCCCCCGCGCTGCGCGAGAATTGAACGTAGGATTGCTGGCCGATGGCACGGGCGGGTGCCAGGTACAAGAAGAAACAAAGAGGCAGAAACACGAGGATTCTGCGCACTGCTACTGCCCATGGATACTGACGCCTATTGATTAATCCAGTCACTCTTCCACGATTCCCTCAGAGCGCATCCGCTGCGCGGATTCAGGGCTGGCGAAGATTGATTTTAAACCTGTGGTTCCAGGGTAACCGCCGCTTTCCTACTTTGCATCCACGGTCAACTTGGTGTGGATCAAGTCCACGGAATTTCCGCCAGCCATGATGTCGAAGGTGCCAGGCTCTACAACGCGGTACATATCGCGGTTTAGGAAGGAAAGCTCTTCGGGACCGAGCTGGAATTCAACCGTTTTGGTTTCGCCTGGAGTAAGAGAAATCCGCTGGAACCCGCGCAATTCCTTCACGGGGCGAGTGACGGAGCTGAATTCGTTGCGGATGTAGAGTTGTACGACTTCTTGGCCCGCGACGGCGCTGGTGTTCTTGACCTCGACCATCGCCTTGGTTGCGCCTTGAGGTCCAATGTGTTGCGAAGCCAGGCGAAGATTCGAATATTCGAATTTCGAGTAGCTGAGGCCCCAGCCAAAGGGATACAAAGGCTCCGTGGTCGAGCCCAGGAATTCGCGCTTCGCCGAAGGCTTTTGGTAGTAGTAATCCGGTAGTTGACCGACTGAGCGGGGTACGGTTATCGGAAGGCGGCCGGCGGGATTGTAGTCGCCGAACAAAACATCGGCGACGGCGGTGCCGCCCTCCTGCCCCAAATACCAACCATCCAGAATCGCCGGAACATTCGCGGCAATATAGTTGACAGCGTTAGGACGGCCGTGGAGCAATACCACGACGACGGGCTTGCCTGTCGCCAGCATTGCCTTGACCAGGTCGTCCTGATTGCCGAGCAGGTCGAGACTGTCGCGGTCGCCTTTGTGCTCCGCTGACCAGGCCTCGCGAGAAGTTTGCTCGTTATCTCCAAGAGCGAGAATGACGAGATCCGCTTTTTTTGCGACTTTTGACGCTTCGTCGATGCGCTTGGCGTTCAGAGCCGGGTCGCCGATTACCACCTTGTCAGCGTCCCAATCGGGCGGGGTCTCGGTGATCTTGCAACCCTCGGAATAGAGAATCTCCGCGTTCTTCCCTACTTTGTCCTTGATGCCCTGCAGAATACTGACTGCCCGTCCGGGTTGATTGCTGTAGCCGCCCAGATGCGCCTCACCGGCGTTAGGCCCGATGACGGCGATGTGTTTGTACTTGGTCTTGTCGAGCGGCAGCAGTTGACTGTCGTTCTTCAATAACGTAAGCACTTCACGCGCGGCTTTCAGAGCAAGCTCGCGATGCTCCGGACTGTTGAAAATTCTCTCGGCTTGCGCGGGATCGACATACGGATCTTCAAACAAGCCAGCCTGAAACTTCTGCCGAAGCACGCGGCGGACGGAGCGGTCAATTGTGGACTCTGCGATTTTTCCCTGCTTCACCTGGTCGACCAGGGTGCCGTAAGCGTCAATGAAGGGAAGCTCGGTATCTACGCCTGCCTCCAGGGCCATGCGCGCGGCCTCTTCCTGAGAGTTGGTGAGGTGGTGAACGCGAATCAACTCCATGATTCCGAAATAGTCGGAGATGACCAGGCCATTGAATCCCCATTCATTGCGCAGGATATCGGTCAGTAAGTGGCGGTTGCTGTGCGACGGAATTCCGTCGACCTCGTTATAGGAGGCCATCACCGATTGCACGTTGGCTTCGGTGACGGCGTAGTAAAAGGGTTTTAGGAAATATTCGCGAACGACGCGTTCGGAATAATTACCCGGGGCAACATTGGTGCCGCCTTCGGGCTGGCCATGAACCGCAAAATGCTTTGCGGTGGCAAAAACGTGGGCCTTATCCAGATTGGGACTGCCTGGTCCTTGATATCCGCGAATTGCTCCCACGCCCAGTCGAGAAACGAGGTGGGGGTCCTCGCCATAAGTTTCTTCCGTGCGACCCCAACGCGGATCGCGCGCCAAATCGAGTACCGGCGCAAGGCAGCGCTCCGCGCCAATGGACCTGGCCTCTGCCGCTGTGGCGGAGAAGACATCGTGAACGAGCTGCGGATCCCACGTGGCAGCCATCCCGATGGCCTGCGGAAAGGAGGTAGCGCCTGGCGAAACCAGACCATGGAGGCACTCGACATGAAATAGCACCGGTATCCCTAGCCGGGTGTTTTCGCGAAACCATTTCTGCAAGGTATTGGTGAACTCCGCAGTTTGCCGTGGACTGCGTCCCACGGTCGGCTCGCTGGGGCGAGACATTTCGCCGATGCCATCCTTGAATAAATTCGCGGCGCGTTCTGGAAGGAAGTTCCCCTGGTCGTCGGTAATAAGCGTTTTGGGGTCCTTATGAAACGCGCGATTCTCCCAAAGGCTTTCGAGTTGCGCGACCTTCTCCTCCAGAGTCATCCGGGAAAGCAGGTCGTCGATTCGCTGCTCCATCGGTAGTTTCGGGTCGCGGTATGGAGGCGTTTGCTGCGCAAAAACTCGAGAAGAAGACACCGCAGCAAAAAGGACAGCAAGCAAGCAAACCGGCGCTCCGGCAAGGAGCCGACGAACCGCGGCAAGGGTCATGAAAATCTCCGATAGCAAGAATCAAAGACTTGCGGGCAACTGCACATATGCTACTATAGTTCGACCGTTAACGTACACGAATTCGATTTTAATGCGTTTTTCGGTGCGGCTCACTTCCCTGTCGGGTGATTTTGGACGTCGCTAGGCTGCTTGGGTACGCCGCTTTGCAACCCAGGTCTTTTTTCAGGAGCCGGGAGAAAACGGAATTTGGCCTCGACCAGCGATGGGAGCCCGGCTGGTTCCAAGGCGCAGACTTCTGCATTCGATGTTGTGAACCTCGCGAGGGAGGTACACGTTCATGGAATCCGCTAACCATTCTTTTCAGCCGAAATCCGAACACAAATTTTCGTTTGGCCTTTGGACCGTGGGCAACCGAGGACGCGATCCGTTCGGAGATTTTGTTCGGCGCCAACTGACGGCGCCAGAGATCGTCGCTTTGCTCGCCGAGGCAGGCGCCTGGGGAGTGAATCTTCACGACAACGATCTGGTGCCGATTGACGCGACTCCCGCCGAGCGTGACGCGATCGTGAAGGAATTCAAGAAGGCCTGTGAGCGCCACGGGTTAGTCGTGCCCATGGCAACGGTGTCTCTGTTTTTTCACCCCATTTTTCGGGACGGCGCATTTACGGCCAATGATCCAGAAGTGCGAGCATATGCGATCCAGAAGACGATGCGCGCGATGGATCTGGGTGCGGAGCTCGGCGCAAAGATTTTCGTCCTGTGGGGAGGCCGCGAAGGCACGGAAACCGACGCCTGCCGGCGCGCAGATGAGGCCGTAAAGCGCTTGCGCGAGGGCATTAATTTTCTATGTGAGTACAGCCTCGACAAAGGGTACGGCTATAAGTTCGCGCTGGAAGCCAAACCGAACGAGCCCCGCGGGCATATCTATATGCCAACCACCGGCCACTATCTTGGTCTGATTGCGACGTTAGACCATCCGGAAATGGTGGGTGTGAATCCAGAATTCGCCCACGAACAGATGGCGGGACTGAACTTCATGCACGGTGTGGCTCAGGCATGGGAGGCTGGGAAACTCTTTCACATTGATTTGAACGACCAAACACCCGGACGCTATGACCAGGATTTGCGGTTTGGCTCCGCGAGCCTGAAAGATTCCTTCTGGCTCGTGAAGTTCCTAGAAGACGTGGGCTACGCGGGGCCGCGACATTTCGACGCGCACGCCTACCGCACCGAGGACTACGAGGGCGTGAAGGATTTCGCGCGCGGCTGCATGCGCACCTACCTCATTCTGAAGGAGAAGGGCGCCCGCTGGAATGCGGACAAGGAGATTCAAGCAATTCTCAAAGAGATTTCCGCTTGCACGAACTGCCCGCCGAGCACAAAGAAATATTCGACCGAAGTGGCGACCGCGCTGCTCGCAAGAAATTTTGACAAGGACGCAATCCTGCAGAAACGCCTACCCTATGAGCGCCTGGACCAATTGACCGTGGACATTCTGACGGGAGCGAGGTAGGGCGAAGGGCGCTAGAAAAAATGCGGTGATCCGGATGGCCGCCGCAAGAGATCTGTATTCTGATTCATGGCGCTAGGGTTGGGGCGAAGCCTTGGTGCCGCCCATCTTTTTGGCCACGTCTTCTTCCGACTTTTCGTGCAACTCCTTCACGCGGGCGAATTCTTTTTGCGATTCAGCTGCATTTCCCATGACCTGATACAGTCGGCCCAGGCGATAGTGCACGTCCGGTTGGTCAGGATCAAGTTTCTCCGCGCGACGCAGAGCATCGAGGGCCTCGGGGTATTGTTTTTGCGCAGTGTAAATCACGCCCAAATCGAGGTACGCGACGCGGATGTCCTGCCTCAGTCCAACTGCCTCGCTCAACAGTTTCTGGCTCTTTTCGTTGTTCTCTCGCTTCAGTTCGATATCGCCGAGATAGGCCAAAGCCTGGGCGTTTTTGGGATCAATCGCGAGTTCTGTTTCGAACGCGCGTGCGGCCTCATCGTATTGCCGCACCTTCCAATATAAGAATCCCAACCCGAAATGCAGATCGGTGGCCTTGGGATCGGCCTTGGCTGCCGCTTCGAACTCGGTGATGGCTTCCGGGGTCCGCCCCAAACCGTCAAGCGCCTCTCCCATCAACATGTGAGCAGCAGCGGAATTGGGATCCTGCTTCAGGATGGCCGTGAAACCCTTCATGGCGCAGTCGTAGTTCTTGGCGTAGAGACAGCTCTGGGCCAGCACACGATGGAGTTCATTGTTGGCGGGATCGGCTTGCGTGGCGCTGTCCAGGTAAGGGATAGCCTGAGGGAAATCACCGGCCCCGTAGTAGCTTAGGCCAAGAAGAGCGGTCGCCTGAAGACTCTGGGGATTGGCTGCCAGCGCGGCCTTTAGCGGTTCGGTCGCCGCTTTGAAGTCGCCCTGCTTGAATTCCGCAATACCCAGGTTGAGGTGGACTCCGGGAAGCTGAGGATCGAGCGCCAGCGCCCTGCGGTAGGTCCGGGCAGCTTCCGTATACTTTTCCTCACGGGAGAGAACTACGCCAAGGCTGGCAAAAGCGCCGGCGTCGTTCGGGTTAGCGGCGAGCCAGGCCCGCCACTCCTGCTCCGCGTCTGCTAGCTTGCCAGCCTGTTCAAGTGCAATTGCCCTGGAAGGGTCCGGAGCTTGCCCCTGTGCCATGGGGGCGCAAACTAGAACCGGGATCAACAGAAGGGAGTTTGTTCTCCACGGGTGTTTAAGGAGTGAAGCAATCAGGGGAATCATTTCGACCTTGTTTAATCTAGCAGTTCGGTTCCTTCCTTCCAACCTGTTAGCGCGAAGATTCCCGCGAAACTCACGAATTGAATCCGGCCGAAAAAAGAAGCGCGCCTGGTAGGAAAAGAAAAATGCGGCGCCCGGGGGGTGGACCGGACGCCGCATGTTGGGTTAGCAGTTGCCTGTTATACGGCTTAGAAATACAACTTCAAAGCCAGTTGGACGATGCGCGGATCGTAAGCCGATTTGATCTGGCCGAAGTCCCCCGCACCGAAGTTGTTGCTGACGCCACCGTTTTGGGCACTGGCGTTGAGCTGAGTGTGGTTCCAGATGTTGAAGAACTCCGCGCGGAACTGGAGGTTGCTGCCGCGAGTCTCACTGAAGACGAAGTTCTTAAAGAAGGAGATGTTCCAGTTGTGGCGGCCGGGGCCAACGACGGAGTTCCTTCCTGTGTCGCCCCAGCAGTCGGGACCTGTGGCGCACGCCGGTGCAGAATAGACCGAGGTGTCGAACCATTCCGCTACCGTGTGTGGATTGTGAGCAGAACCGGTTATGTCGGGGCGGTTCAGGTTCTGACCGTAGTTCGGGATGATGCTGGTCACGTTGTTCCCATTCAACCCTATGTTGATGGGCGCGCCGGATTGCGCCGAGATAATTCCGGAGACTTCCCAGCCGCCCAGCAACGTCCTGGCGAATTTGTTGTCGCTGTGGCGCATAAAGGGAATGTCATAGACGAAGTTGGCGACAAACGTGTTGTGAATGTCGTAGTTGGCCGGGCCGAAATCATACTTCCAGCCCGCGTAGGGATTGCTGATGGTCCCAAGATCTCCCGCGGAGCTACCAGCGCTGCCCCCGTCATTGGTGTGCGAGTAGGTGTAAATCAACTGATACTGCAAGTCGTTTCCGAAAAAGCTTCCCCGGAAGGACGTCTGCAGAGCGTTGTAGTCGCCGTTCGCTTCGTTCCGCGACAATCGGATGCCGTGGTAACCGACATACGGAACAACCTGGTTGTACGGAATTGCGGCTGTGCCACCTACGTAGGCCGGGAGGAGCGACTCATCGGGCAGGTCGATCTCCTGGTAGTAGCTCTGATGGCGGTTCTGGGTGCCGACGTAGGCTACCGACAGAACGGACTTGGCAATGGAGTGCTGCACGCCCAAACTAAATTGTGTGCTTCGGGGCGAGCTATAGTTGGGCTTGTCGAGGCCGGTCACGTTGTTGACCGGTATACCCAGTGCAGGCGGTCCAGAGATGCCGGCCGTCGGATTCGACAGGACGACGTTGTTAAAGTTAATGCTGGCGGCCAACGGCACCGTGCCCGCATTGTTGTACACGTCGTTGCCCTGGATGCGCTCGTTCATGATGCCGTAACCACCGCGGATGACGGTCTTGCCGTTTCCGAAGAGGTCATAGGCAAAGCCTAGCCGAGGCTGGAAGTTCTTCCAGGAGTCGTCGACGCAGCCCCGCGGATTTCCCACACCGCAGATGCCGATTCCGTTCGTGTAGAACTGCGAGCCGGGAACGGTCGGGCTATTGGACAACCCAGGGCTTGCCGGAGAGATGGTGTTGCCACCCGGTTCGAGAATCGCAACGGCGGAGGAAGAATATTGGTTGGGATAGAAGTTAGCCATCTGGTTGCTTTCCTCATAGGTGTGAGGAATACCGTCCCAACGCAAGCCGAGGTTGAGTGTCAGGCGATTGTTCACGCGATAGTTGTCCTGGACATAAAGGGCCCAGGAAGTGTTGTCCCAGTGTCCTGCGCTCTTGAACGCGTCCTCGGTATAGTTCTGCGCGTACCCCAACAAATAGTCCGCGAAGTCATTACCGGTGAACGATCCGTTGAAGGCGTAGTTGCCCTGGGTGTTCTTGAACCAGTCCTGAATCTTTTTGTAGATGGCCCAACTGCCACCCATCTTGATTTGGTGGCGGCCTTTGGTCCAGGAAACGTCGTCGCGAATCTGTAGTCGTCTGCCTTGTTGTTCCAGGGCATCCAGTTGACGGTGTACTGCGAACCTGTGGTGCCCGCGAGGTTGATCGAAGGGATGCGATTGTCCGAGTTTTGGCCGGAAACATTGAAGAACCGGTTGTAAGACCCGGCCGGGGCGCTGACAAGGCCCGTCGGGAGGATGTGGATGCGATTGCCATTGTAATTGAACGACACCTCGTTCACGAGAGTGGGGCTAATCGTGTAGGCCGTGTGAATGACGCCGGCGTAAGAGGGGTTACCAAAACTGTTGCCGACAGAGGGCACGTTGTCGCCGCTCCACATGCTGGTCGCAAAGTTCTGGCTGATCTGCTCGGCAACGAAGTGACCATAGATTGTAAACTTGTCGCTAAAGTTGTGGTCGATGCGGACGATCTCTTCCCGAACGTCTAGGGGAACGTTCACCGGCAACTGAAAATGGTTGCCATTGTTAGGAGCCGGGAAGATCCCTCCATATGCTCCTCCGGCGGTTAGCAAGCTTTGCGCGAAACCATTCAGCAAGCTATTTGCACCGGATGGAATCGCGTTTCCAGGGAACGGCACGAAAGTCGGCTGTTGCGCAAGAGTTTCCTTTGGATGGACCGCGCAGTCGCCATCGGCTCCTGGCGTGCTGAATGTGGTGATGCCGGCAGCGACGAAGGCCGCAACTTGTGCACCGGAGAGCTGATTCGCGCAAGGCACATGCAAACCGGAATGAGGAACCGCCGTGGTATTGTCCGCGAGCTTTTGGTCGGCAGGAAGATTATTCGCAAAATCTCCACCGTAGGTGCCCGGGTCCGGAACTTGCTGGTTGATGTTCGTGCCATTCGTAATTTTGCGCCATTCCATGTTGTAGAAGAAGAAAGTCTTCTTCTTCTCGGGGTTGTAGAGATGGCCGAAGGTGACCGGACCACCAACGTTAAACCCATAGATGTTGTAACGCAGTTTAGCGACGGGCTGCGGAGCAGGATTAAAGAAGCCCCGTGCGTCCAGAGCATCGTTACGGAAGAATTCCCACGCCGATGCGTGGAGCGTCTGCGTGCCCGACTTCACCACCGAGGTGATCGTGCCGCCCGAAGAAAGTCCGTAATCGGCGCTGTAGTTGGAGGTCAGAACCTGCGTTTCCGCGATCGCGTCGATCGATGGCATGATGCTGGAATTGCCGGCGCCGCCACGGTCGGAGTTTTCGCCACCGTCCAACAAGTACAGGTTGTGTCCCTGGCGATTGCCGTTGAAACTCAGGTTACCGCTGCCGCCCACCGGCACCGGGCTCTGGCTGTCCGGCATGAGGTTTGCTGCGCCGGGAGTCAAAGCTACGTATTGGTAGATCGTACGGCCATTGGTGGCCAACTCGGAAATCTGCTTACTATTTACCAGCGAGCTTACTTCGCCGCTGTCGGTCTGCACCGCGATGGGGTTTGCCTCGACCGTAACGGTTTCGGACTTGCCACCCACCGCCAGTTGGAAATCCACACGCAGACGATCGCCGACATTCAACTTGATCCCGGCGCGCTCGTTTGCCGTGAAGCCCTGTGCTGCAGCCTTCACTTTGTAGTTACCCACGATCAAATCCGGCGCGACGAATTGCCCGGCATCGTTCGTGGGAATGGTGACGCTTCTGCCAGTGTCAGTATTTGTAATTTCCACCGAAACGTTGGGGATCACGGCACCGCTAGGGTCCGTGACCGTTCCAAGGATCGTGGCAGTCTGTGCAAAAGACCGGGAAGGCAGCCCGGCCAGAGCGAGGAATAAAACCGCCCAGTAAAACAACCCTGAGCGTCGCGCGGAGTGCAAAAACAGACTCACATAGCTCGAGGCACTACTAGTCATATTGTTCACCCCTGTCAAATTTCAGAAACACATCTAATGGAAACCACCCCAAAACCGTTAACGTTAACGGTTGTTGGAACTTTTATTCGAATGCTGAATTCTTGTCAAGCATTTTTTCTATTTGACAAGCGAATTGGTACTGATGAGACCCGCGGGAGGTACTTACGCTAGGCCACGTCCCTCTTCCAAGGAGAGGGCAATTCCGGCTGAGGTTCGCTCAATCGCAATTCGCGGAACAGATGCAGATTGGAAGCCATCACCACACCGGGGCTCAAATGGACCTGGGGAGGTAAGCCCTTCTCATTGACCAACTTATCCGCCAGATTGCGCACCGCGATCTGCCCCTGGCGGTAGGGGTGTTGGTAGATGGAAGCCGTTATCGTGCCCTTCTGCAACAGCGCGGACATCTCCGGGAACAAGTCGGTGGCGATCAGCCTGACGCGCCCCGCAAATCCGCGAGTCTCCAGAGCGCGGCAGACGGGCAGACAGTTCACCGTGTTCACGTACAACCCGGAAATATTGGGATCCCGGCGGAGCAATTCAACCGTCTTTTCGTAACTTTCCTGCTCGTCCTCATGCCCTTCAATGACCGCCGCGACCTTGCCACCGGTATTGTGCTGAGGAAATGCACGAGAGAACCCGTCAGTCTTTTTGCGGTGATCTTCTGCGGTCAGCATGCCCGCCACAACAGCCGCCCGCGAACCGGGAGGCAGGCACTTGCCCATCAATTCGCCGGCCAGAAAACCATTGAGTGAAGGTTCGACGCAGACGATGCTCGATCGGCGACTGCCCGGTGCATCGGTCGAAACGCACACGACGGGAATTCCCTTTTCTTCGGCGGAATTGATGAGCGGTGTAAGAGCCACCGGGTTTCCGGCGGTCAGAATAATCCCATCGACTCCCTCATCCATCAAGTCCTGGAAAGCTTCGGCATCGTTTTCGCCCAGCGATTGCACCGGCCGATTCACGAATTGAACACCAAGGTGCGCAACACGCTCCGCTTCATCCAGAACGCCGCTCCAGAGCTGGTCATAGAAGAACCGGATCTCGCGAGGCATGCAGACACCGATGCGAGCATCGGCCTTTGCCGTGGAGAGCGCGCGTGCAGCCAAATTAGGCGTGTAGCCGATCTTCTGGGCCACGCGCAAAACCTTCTCGCGCGTGACTTCATTGATCCCGGAGCGTCCGTGGAGCGCGCGGTCGACGGTGCCGATGGAAACGTCTGCTAACTGCGCAATGAGGTGGATGCCCTTGATGGTGCTTTTTTTCCGCGGCATCAGGAAACTCCCGGCACGCGGGAACAGGCCCTATCGAACGCGAGGTTCATGCTTGCACCGTTTGTTTGCTGCCATCGTACGCAAGACGCATGAAGAAATCTGCGCATGAGGGGAGCGGAATCTTTCTTAAACGGATTCTACATGCATTCGTCAAGGTGCAAAGGTGATTTTTTGACATTGCCAAAAACCAGGCCTTTCGAGCAGGTTCCGCTCGTCGAAAAGATGGTCCCAGAGCCGGGGTCGAGAGGGATGCTATAGTTTTCCGAGTATGGGACGTACGCGCCCGGGGATTGGTCACTTAAAATATTGTGCTGGCACGGTTTTCGCCGTTGTTGCCGCGGTCTTCGTTTTTGCCGCCTTGGCAGCCTGTCAGGAGGCACCCAAGCCGCCCGACCGCCAGTCGCAAGGGGGGATGGGGGTAGCTACCGGTGCCCCGCATGCGGCCGTCAAGGATGCACTTTCCCGGCCAATTACGGCCGGTGGCTTCGTCGATGGCGCTCCAGTGGTATTTGCCAATATCACCAAGCTAGCGGGACTCGATAAGTTCCAGCATCGTTCGGGCACGCCCGCAAAGGAAACTATCCTCGAAACGATGGGCTCGGGCGTCGCTCTGCTCGACTATGACAACGACGGCTGGCTGGATATTTATCTGCTGAATGGTTCCACGGTCGGCGCTCAGAAAGGTCAAGAACCGGCACCGCGGGCAATGCTCCTCCACAACAACCACGACGGAACGTTCACAGATGTCACGGGAAAGGCAGGAGTCGCCAACGAGCGCTGGGGATTCGGTGTGGCTGTGGCGGACTACGATAACGACGGCTGGCCGGATATCTACGTGGCCAATTTTGGCAAGAACCGGCTGTACCACAATAATCACGATGGAACGTTCACCGACGTTGCGGAGAAAGCAGGCGTCGCGCTGGGTGGCTGGTCGGCAGGCCCAACCTGGGGAGACTACGACCATGATGGTTTGCTGGACCTGTTTGTCCCCGGATACGTGAAATTCGATGTGAACAATCCGCCCATCTCAGGTCGCGGCAAGATTCCCGCGAATTTCTGTCAGTTTCGGGGAGTCAATGTCATGTGCGGGCCGCGCGGACTGCCCGGCGAGCCCGACCATCTGTTCCACAATAACGGCGACGGCACGTTTACCGACGTTAGCGCAAAAGCTGGAGTCGCCGACAAACAGGGCCTGTTTGGACTCGCCGCGGTCTTTGTGGATGTGGACGACGATGGGTGGGTGGACTTAGCGGTGGCCAACGACTCCACGACGAATTATCTCTATCGCAACAAACATGACGGGACTTTCGAAGACATCAGTTATGCTTCCGGTTTTGCGTTGAGCGATGATGGCCGGGAGCAGGCTTCCATGGGATTGGGCGTCGGCGACTACAACCGGGACGGCAAAGTGGATCTCTTCGTCACCACGTTTTCCGACGACTACAAAACGCTCTTCCGAAATGACGGCGGCGGAAATTTTACCGACATTTCGTACAAAGCCGGACTGGCCAACCCCACCATTCCTTTCCTCTCCTGGGGTACCGCATTCATTGATTTCGACAATGACGGGCTGCTGGATATTTTCATTGCCAGCGGACATGTTTATCCGCAGGTGGACCAGCAGGACTGGGGCACCACCTGGGCGGAGCGTCCACAACTGTTCAGGAACCTGGACGGCGTGAAATTCCAGGAAGTGCCCCCGGCTACCGGCAGCGGCTTGGCCGCAGTCGTTCCCGCGCGTGGAGCGGCCTTCGGCGATCTTTTCAATGACGGACACGTGGATGTGATTCTCAACTGCATCGACTCGCCGCCTCTGCTGCTGCGGAATGTGGTGCAGAACGCGAATCATTGGCTGGGTCTCAAGCTCACCGGGGGTGGTAAGAGTCCAAGAGATGCGATCGGCGCAAAAATCTTTGTTACTGCGGGAGGCGTTCGCCAGCGTGCCGATGTCTACAGCGGCGCCAGCTATGGTTCAAGTTCAGACCCGCGGGTCCACTTTGGCCTCGGAGCGGCAACTTCCATTGAATCGCTGGAAATTGATTGGCCAGATGGTATAAAGCAGATGGTGGATGTAGCCGCGTTGAACCGCGACGGCCTCAATCGCATCGTGAAGATTGAGGAACCAACTCCCAAATAATCGTGTCCGGAAGAAGCGGAAAAAACACGCGAAGGGATGCGTTAACGTACACGCGATTCTGTTAGTGCTGACACTTGTTCTTTGAAGGAGGCCTTATCCGAGTCCTTGGTATAGATGTTGGAACCGGCGGAACACGCGCTGTGGTCGTCGATGAGACGGGCCGCATTCTGGGGTCAGCGACCGAAGAGCATTTAGCGTTCGCCAGTCCGCAACCCGGTTGGGCAGAGCAGGACCCTCGCGATTGGTGGCGTGCAGCGGCGATCGCAATCCGAGCGGCTATGAAAGAGGCCAACCTCAAAGGCGATGCGATTTCTTGCATCGGCTTTTCCGGGCAGATGCATGGAGCAGTGATCCTTGACCAGAACAACGAAGTGATTCGCCCCGCACTGATCTGGTGCGATCAGCGCACGCAGGCCCAAGCGGACGAACTGATCCGCAAATTCGGACTGGATCGCCTGATCCAGTTGACCTGCAATCCTCCGCTCACGAACTTCACGCTCACAAAACTCCTTTGGGTTCGCGAGCACGAGCCGAAGAACTGGCAACGCGTGCACAAGATCATGCTCCCCAAAGATTACGTGCGCTTCCGGCTGACTGGGGAAACCGCCATTGATATGGCGGATGCTTCAGGAACGCTGCTGCTCGACGTGGCCAACCGCAGCTGGTCCAGAGAAGTGCTCCAAGGCACCGCAATCGATGAGAAATCTCTTCCCAAGCTGTATGAATCACAAGAAATCTGTGGAAAGCTCTCGAATGCCGGAGCTGCGGAAACCGGGTTGAGCCCGGGAACGCCGGTCGTCGCTGGCGCAGGAGATCAAGCCGCGGGCGCCGTAGGTATTGGCATCACAAAACCAGGCATTGCCAGCGCCACCATTGGAACGTCGGGTGTCGTCTTCGCAGCCACCGACCGCCCGACACTCGATCCCAAGGGCCGATTGCATACCTTCTGCCATGCTATTCCCAATCGCTGGCATGTCATGGGTGTAACTCAGGCGGCCGGGCTTTCACTTAAATGGTTCCGCGATCAGTTTGGTGCCGCGGGAACCAAGTGTGGCAGCGCCTATGAGCAGCTATCCGAAGAAGCATCCACGGTCGCGGCAGGATCGGGCGGAGTATTTTGGGCTCCCTATCTGATGGGAGAGCGCACTCCGCATTTGGATCCCGATGCGCGCGCTGCGTTTGTCGGACTTTCCGCATCGCACACCCGTGCGCACATGGTTCGTGCCATCCTCGAAGGCGTGGCCTTCAGCTTGAAAGACACGTTCACGATTTTTGAGGACATCGGCGTCCCGGTGAGCCAAATCCGGTTAGGCGGGGGCGGCGCTCGCTCCGCGTTGTGGCGGCAGATCCAAGCCGACGTGTACAGCCAGACCGTTGAAATCCTGGCCGCCGAAGAAGGTGCAGCCTACGGCGCGGCCATCCTTGCCGGCGTGGGCGCTGGCGGCTGGAAAAGTGTAGACCAGGCCTCGGACGCGATCGTGCGAGTCGTCGCGCGTATCGCTCCCAAACCAGAGGATCGCGTGACGGTGCAGAACTCTTACAAAATATATCGCCGCATCTATCCCGCTTTGCATGCCATCTCGCAAACGTGAAGAGATTTAGAACTGCCAAAGGAGATTGTGAAATGAGGCCATTGATGCTGTTTCGATTTTCGATGGCGGCGCTTTGCCTGATCGCTCTGGCAGCCGCCATTGAAGTTCGCCCCGCACAGACCGGTAGTGTTGGAATCTTTACAAACCAGGGCAGTGTGGGGCAGGTGCCGCCTGGCGGCAGGGCTGTCTATGACGCGGCCAAAGGCGAGTACCGCATCACAGGCGGCGGTTCCAACATTTGGTATGACACGGATGCCTTCTATTTCGTCTGGAAGCAAACCGCGGGAGATCTGTCCCTGACGGCCGACCTAGAGTGGGTGGGCACGAGCAGCGTGGCGCATCGCAAGGCCGTGCTGATGATCCGCCAAAGCCTGGATCCTGGGGCTGCTTACGCCGACGCAGTTTCGCACGGCGACGGTCTCACATCTCTGCAATTTCGCGGGGCAGCCAACGAACGCACTTACCAGGTCTTCACCCAGGTCGAAGGGCCAGCACGGTTGCGCATCGTTCGCCAAGGGAGCCGATTCACCCTGTATGCCGGAAAGCCTGGCGAAGAACTGAAGGCAGTGGGACCTGTGGAATTTATCTCGTTGAAAGATCCCGTTTACGTCGGCCTAGGCGTCTGCTCACACACTCCTACGACACTCGAGACCGCCGTTTTCTCCAACGTCAAGCTGGAGGAGTCGCCCGCCAAACCGTAAGAAGCCGTCTAGCAACATTTAGGGACCGGGGTGCGTTCCCGTATACTCAGAACAGCATGGTTTTTCCTTCGGGGCGAATTCCATAAACTCCACGCGCGTGTCGTCGGGATCGTAAAGATTCAATTGCCATTTCCCGTCCCGCCCCAATTTCGGTTCCTCCCCGGGTTTGCCGCCGTTTTTCAAAAACTCCTGCTTGGCCGTTTGAATGTCCGGTACGCCCAACGCGATATGATTCATGATGCCGATCACGTGATGGCTGGCATCCGGCGCGACATTAAGCATGTACTCGATCCAGTCCGTCCCATCCGGCACTTGCATGCTGACCCAGTTGGTTTCGTTGTCCCTCATTCCGCCCTGCCAATAGAGATGGAACCCTAGAACGTCCTTGTAGAAGTGATCCTCCGCCTGCCGATCGTGCACGATGAACCCGGCATGGATGAGCCTCGCGCTGATCTGCGCAGGCGCTTTGCTGACAGCCGGCGGAGCTTGCATTTGCACAAAACTGACCGCATGCCCTTCGGGATCGCGCAGCGTGAAATGCTTCATCCCATTATCGGAAGCGGAAATGGAATTGGGAGAATATCCCTTGGCAGAGAGGTAGCGCCTCATTTGCTCCACGTCGGTTGTGGCGAAAGCAACTTTGGCAATCAGACAGTCGGGCACCGCCGACGGCGCATTGATCAACTGAATCTGCTGCCGGTCGTTGACGACCAGGCAAGCCGTTATCTGTTCGGCGCAACCCGACGAAGCGTAGGCAAAGCCCAGCCCCTTCTCATAAAAGTTGCGCGCTTTCCCGGCGTCGGTGACATAGATTTGAACCCGCGCGATTCCCGTGATCGGGGGCCTGGCAAGATTTTCCTGCGTCGCGCCAGGGCTAGCAAGCAGACCGAGATTCACTGCGCCCGCCGACAAAATCAGCCACATTCGTGTGGTCATTGGTCTACTCTTCATGTTCACCTTCCGTTCCCGAACATCACCCATTCTTTCTTTCGCAAGAGCGATAGATTTGCGCCATGAGTTCCATGTCCCGCAAGCCTTCCTGCCCGGGCGTCTTGGGTTCTTTGTTTTGCAGAATGCAATCTGCCATGTGATCCGCCTCGCGCAGGAACTCGACAGGGTCGGGTTCGTCCGGGGCCAATTCCAACGTTTCTCCGCCATCGAATTGGGCAAGCAGGCGCGTTTTGTCGTAGTTGAAAGCCGGCTCCACGGTCACCGTACCGCGCGAGCCGCGCACACGGAAGTAGCCGCGCATCGGGCTGCCATAAGTGCACACACAAGTCGCGAGCGCGCGCCCGGGAAATTTCATGGTCCACGAGAGTGTTTCCTCTACCTGTGCGAATCTTCCATCCTGATCGAGCACCGAAGAATAACCCTTCACTTCGACAGGCTCTTCGCCCGTCAAATAGCGGCTGGCATTCAAGCAGTAGATGCCGACATCCATTAACGGCCCCCCGCCCGCCAATTTCTTGTCGAGGCGCCAATCGCCGGGCGTGATGGGGAAACCGAACGCGCTTTCGATGGATTGAATCGACCCCATCCTGCCTTCTCGAATTAACTCGACCGCGCGCAGGTTCACGGGTTCATACTGGCAACGGTACGCGATCATCAATTTCTTGCGCGCCGCCTCGCAGGCCTGGATCATTGCGCGGGACTCTTCCACGCTGGTGGCCATGGGCTTTTCGCAAAGCACGTGCTTATCGGCCTTCGCGGCTCGAATGCTGTATTCGGCGTGCATGCCGTTCGGCAGCGCGATGTAGACAACATCAATCTCCGGATTCTTCGCAATGGCGTCGTAGTTCTCGTAGCTGTAGATGCTGCTGGACGGCACACTGTATTCGGCGGCCATGCGCTCGGCCTTGTCGCGATGGCCGCTGACCAAAGCCGTGACTCGCGACTTGGTCGACATCTTCACCGCAGGCATAAAATGGTGCATGGAAATGCGGCCCAAACCGACGATGCAATAACCGACCTTGCGGTCTTGCGCAAATCCGGAAATGCGCGGCAGCAACTGCGCGCCCGCGCCCAGCGCCGTTAAACGACTGAACTCCCGGCGAGTCAACGTCATGTTTTACTCCTGATCCACAAAGGGGATTCGTTCTCAATTTTGTTTTAAACGTTCTCAGTCGGGAAGAGTTGTCTCTCTGGTGAGCTTGAAACTGGTCGAAACGCCCTGCGGCTTGGTCAAGCCGGATTGTTCGATCGGTTGCCCACCGCCAATCCACACTTTCACTTCTCCCGGCACGATTCGCCTCTGCCCGTTTTCATCGACCGAGCTCAGCTCCCTCTCCTGAAGGACAAACGAGACCGTCTTTTTTCCTTGCGGCATCAGATGAACACGCCGGAAGCCTTTCAATTCGCGGATCGGCGCTCCTGGAACTCCTTCGTGCGTTACATAGAGCTGCACGACCTCGTCCGCTGCTATCGTGCCCGAATTGGCGACTTGTACTGAAACATCTACTCGCTGCTCAGGCGGGCCCGAGTTTTCTTTGATCTGTGGATTGCTATAGCGAAAGCCGGAATATCCGAGCCCGTAGCCAAACGGATACAAAACCTCTCCGTCAAAGTAGCGATATGTGCGTTTGGCCATCGAGTAGTCCTCGAATGCCGGCAACTGATCCACTGATTTGTAGAAGGTCACCGGCAGCCGTCCGGACGGGCTGACGTCACCTGCAAGCAGTTCGGCCACAGCCGTGCCGCCGCTTTCTCCCGGATACCACGCTTCCAGGATCGCCGGCACGTGCTCGGCCGCCCAGCTTACCGAAAGGCTACTGCCGCTGCTGAGGATCAGCACCACTGGCTTACCCACCGCAGAGATTCTCTCAAGCAGTTTTTCTTGCGGTCCAGGCAGATCCAGGCTGGTGCGGTCGCCACCAGAAAAGCCATCTGCCTTCACCTTCATCTCTTCGCCCTCAATACGCGCGGACAGCCCCAACACCATCACTACCAGATCCGAGTTCTGCGCGGCTTTCGTCGCCAATTCTTCTTCACGACCGGGAATTCCCCAGACCAGCTTGGCCTCAGCGCTCCGAATCGTTTGGAAATACTCGATGCGCAGTGCGTAGGCATGATTCTTCTCGAGATGCATCGGCGCCGTGGTTGTGGTCGAAGGTCGGTGTTGCGTCCAATCCTCTACCAGCAACTGGTCGTCCACCCACACCCGATATCCATCCTGGCCGGTAAATCCAAGCAGATAATCGGCGGTCTCGGCTGGAACGAGCACGCCGGTCCACCGTACGGAATAATCCTTTTTGAGTTTCGGCGAAACGCCATTGAACGCCCAGGTAAAATTCACGCTGGAATCGGTCCTGCGCAGCAGCGGATCGCCTTGCAGTTCCCGGTTGTTGAAATACTCGGCCTCCAATCCGTGAACAGTTTTTGCCGCACTAGTATAGAGCACTGCCGAAGACACGGGCCGTACCACCGTCCCGGTTAAACCCGTTCCTTGCACAAAGTTGATCTTCGAATTCGCGAAGCGCTGGCGAATGCCCGCTAGAATCGTCACCGGCGCCGAAGGTGTGCCGTTGTAGTTCCCTTCGAGCGCGTCCAGACTGTCCGCGTCCGGGCCGATCACAGCGATTCTGGGATAAACTTTTCTGAGCGGCAGCAAGTGATTTTCATTCTTCAAAAGCACGATTGCTTCCCGCGCCGTCTTCAATGCGAGCTGCCTGTGTGCCGGCGTGTCGTTCGCAGACGCGTGCAAACCCGACCAAGGCACCAAAGCAGGCGGATCAAACATTCCCAATCGAAAGCGCGCGGTGAACAGCCGGATCAGGGCGCGGTCGATGTCCGCTTCGGAAAGGATCCCCAGCTGCACGGCATTTAGCACGGCGGCACGTTCGGTGTGTACGCGTTGCTGTGGCGACCCGCAAAATAGATCCATGCCCGTCTTCAGGGCCACTGTCACTCCCTCTTCCATCGTCGGCTTGAAGTGGTGGTGCTCGCTGATGTCTGTACCAGCGGCGCAATCGGAAACCACAAAACCGTCGAACTTCCAGTCTCCTCGTAGATAGTCGCCAAGCAGCACACGGTTCGCGCAGGCCGGCTCGCCGTTAATCGAGTTGTAGGCGCACATGACTGAATCCGCCTTCGCCTCGGTCACCGTGGCACGAAACGCTGGTAAATAGGTGTCTGCCAGATCGTGCTTGGATACGGTGACATCCACTTCGTGCCGCGTCGCTTCCGGTCCGCTGTGCACGGCAAAATGTTTCGGCGTAGCAACCGTTTTTAAATAACGCGGATCGTCGCCCTGCAAGCCCTCGACGAAGGCGACCCCGAGCCGTGCGGTTAAGAAAGGGTCCTCGCCGTAGGTCTCCTGCCCGCGCCCCCAGCGCGGATCGCGAAAAATATTGATGTTGGGCGACCAGACGGTCAGCCCCTTGTACCATTCCGTGGAACCGTCTTTGCCGCGTTCTGCGTTGTACTTTGCACGAAACTCTGTACTGATCGTCTCGGCGTCCTTGTGGATCAACGGCTCGTCAAACGTCGCCGCGAGTCCAATCGCTTGCGGAAACACCGTTGCAATTCCCGCCCGGGCTACGCCGTGCAAACCTTCGTTCCACCAGTTGTATTCCGGGATGTCCAGACGTCCCACCGCATCGGCTGTGTGTCCCAATTGCGAAACCTTTTCCTCTAGCGTCATCCGGCTTACCAGATCGCGGGCGCGCTCCTCAAAGCTTAGTTTGGTGTTTTTGTAAGCGGGAGGAGCCGTTCCTTGTGCCCACAGTGGGATGGCAGTCAGCAGCAAGCAGAACAGTTTCCTCCGCCAGGTTTGTGTTGTCTGCGTCTCTCTTGCGGAAATGCTACCCATGGGCTTGGCCTTCCCCGGTTTCCTCTGCCGTCACGCCGATTTCACACGTGCCACGTGAAAACGTGAGCATGAGAAGTGAGCCGAAGTTTATACCACAACCGGTCGGCAGCCGGGCCATCTATGTCGGGGAGCCCAACGATGCTACACCGATCAAACCAGGTGCTCGAGACAGAGACCCGGTAAGAACCGGACACGACCCGCCGTCGCTTCAGCAAAATCCGGACAATCTGTTAAACCGAATTCCGTCCTTTTGGTCGACTTAGGCGCAGCCCAAATCGCCAGGAATCCGGCAATTGTGTTGCCGATGGAAGCGGCGAGTTCCGGCTTGCTCCCGCGCCAAATGAATTTATGGGTGTCCGTTTTTTATGTTGCATTCGCAACACTCTTATGTTGTAATTGCAACATGGAGGCGGCCATGAACGATATTTTGAAGGCGATCTTCCAAAGGCGAGCAGTTAAGCTGTTTGAGCCCGCAGAAATCTCCGAAGAGCTGCGTGAGCAGATTCTCAATGCGGCCCGCTATGCCCCATCGAGCTTCAACCTCCAGCCGTACAGGTTCTATTGGGTGGGTTCTGCGGCAAACAAAGCTGTACTGGCGAAACTTTGCCTCGGACAAATGCCCGCGGAAACCGCATCGGCGCTGGTCGTTGCGGTTGCCGACATCGGATCGATGCCCTCGACGACGCAGGGCCAGTTGGAGTGGATGCGCGCGAACAACTTTGCCGAATCGAAAATTCGCGATTACGTGCGAACGGCGAAGATCGGACGGATCCTGTTTATGCCAGGGCCATTCGGTATTTTCGCTGCGGTCAAGCGCGCGGTCTTCTTGCTGTTGAATCTATGGAAAACGATCGGAATGCCGCCATTGTCCCGCCAGGACCTGTTCAAGTGGGCGACAAAGAGTACCTCATTGGCCTGCCAGAATCTCATGATCGCCGCCGAAGCACTGGGAGTTAACACCTGCCCGATGGAAGGCTTTGATGGCCGCCGGGTCTCTCAATATCTCGGGTTGTCCAGGAGGTATCACGAGATTGTGATGGTGATTGCCGTCGGGAAGCGATCTCGTAACTACCTTGAACCACCGCAGTGGCGAAGACCTCTCCGTGCGACGGTGACCGTCCTGTGAACATCCTGCCCAAAAAAGAGATTCCTGATGACATTCTGAAGGACTCGGTGCTCGCTCATATCGCAGCAGCATATTTCTCGGTGGGAAAGAGGCTGGAACGGAAAACGAAGTGCTCCGCGACTCGCGGGTTTATCCTGTCGACACTCCGCAGCGGCGCGACGTTGAATCAAAATCAAATCGCCACGCTGCTAGGCATTGATCGAACGGTCGTGCACCGAGCCATCAAGGCAATGGCCAAGGAAGGACTCGTTCGGGAGCAAAGAGCAAAATCGGGCAGAGCAATGCAGGTTCAGTTGACAGCCAAAGGAAGCAAGTACAGGGAACGGCTGATCGAGGCTCGGGTGGCCGCCGACAAGAGTGCCCGGCAGCAAATGACACCGGGAGAGCGCGAGACACTTCTTCGGCTGTTGAGGCTGATCGCGGAATGTGAGTTCTAGGCCGAGTAACGTGCAGAAGTGCATGTCACAGCGGAACTTCCTGCAGCTCAGGAACTATCGGAAGCGATCCATAAGCCGAGTCAAAAATACGAGTTGGCCCTTCAAGATATACGTGCGCGCTTGGTTCAACTCAAACCAATCCGCACGATCGACTTCCGGAAATTCGCTTTGCTGACCCGAGTTTGGTGGCCATTCCATCGAAAACATGTTGCTTCGTACTTCTGCTGGCGAGCAATCTCCTTCGAAGGCCCAGGCTGAGACTACTTTCCCGCCCGATTGTTTAGTTTGACCCAGGGTTATGAATTCTCCGTGTGCTTTGATTCCGGTTTCTTCTTGGAATTCTCTTTTTGCCGTTTCCAGCAGGTCCTCACCTTCTTGGTATTCGCCCTTGGGGATCGACCACGCACCGGCATCCCTCTTCTTCCAGAACGGTCCTCCCGGGTGAACCAGGAACACCTGCAAGTTCGAGTCGCGGCGCCTGAACATCAACAGTCCTGCACTTGTTTTCGGCATATCAGTTAGGGGAGTGCAAACCCGGCCCCATGCGGTTCGTACGCTGCCAGTCGATGCGCCAGCGGTGGCCTGGTATGGATATCCAAATAAGTCTCTTCTGAGGCGTCCCTCGCGCATGGTGGTAGAGCAAGGCCGTTCGTTCATAGAACCCCCGCGTGTGCCAGGAATCCGGGAATCGCTGGAAGTCCAGGTGGTGGCAAAATTCGTGACACAGGGTAGCCAGGAAGGTTCCAAACGAGGTGATCTCTTTGCGGATCGCCGTTTTCATCCACACGCGGATAAGAATGGTGTTGGGATTGTAGTCGCCGAAAAGTTCGGTTGCCGATCGCTCTCTGACACGGAGGGGTCTGGCGGCGAGCACCTGTAGGTCGCAGGGTTTCACTTGGTAGAAGTCGGCTGTGGCGTCGAGAAACTCTCTCGAGACTCGGAGAACCTCTTTGACTCGTCCGGTCTTGATGGCCCCTTCGATCGCGTTAGCGATCCTTCGCAGCGTGTCATCCGGGGGCAACCTTAGCGTATTGAGCCTGTCGCTTTCTTCGAAGGACTTTCGATTCTTCTTCCTGGGTGGCGCATCGGTTAGCATCGCTCGTTTTATTCTGCCCGAGGCTGTCGGCTCGAACAAGACAAGTGCGACGCGCACTCGGTTGCGGAGAAAGCGCCATTGAGGAAAGGTTGCGATTTCCAGAGATCCACGCTGGGCACTCTAGCTGGAAAGGATCATTCTACTTCGCAATGACGAAGTCCGCACTCTGGCCCTCTGCAGAGTTGGGGCCGATCCACACGGTGACGCTTGCCGGTTCAACCAAATCTTGCATATCTATGTTCCAGAAGGAGAGTTCATTTCGGCCTATGGTGAAGGCCACCCGCTTGGATTCCCCCGGCGCCAACGTAACTCTTCGGAATCCTTCCAGTTCTCTAACCGGAAGAGCGATGCTGGTCCCCCGAATGCGTAAGTACAGCTCCACCACTTCATCGCCAGTGCGTGTTCCGGAGTTTCTAACCGTTGTGGATACATCCATGGCTTCGGCCCCATGATTCAGACCATCGGCGCTCAACTGCGGCGTGCTCAACTCTAAAGGCGCGTAAGAAAACGTTGTATAGCTTAGTCCGTAGCCAAAGGGGAACAACGCACTATTCTGTTCGTCTACGTACCGCGCATGATATTTCTCGCGATTGCTCGTCGGCGGACGAGTGAGATCAACACCGTCCGCAGGGCGCCCCGTATTCAGCGCATTATAGTAGAGCGGTTCTTGGCCCACGGAACGCGGCATGGAAACCGTGAGCTTGCCGCTCGGATTGACGTCGCCAAACAGCACTCGCACCAGCGCGGGGCCCGCTTGCAGTCCTGGATACCAGGCTTGCAGAATTGCCGGAACGTGATTTGCCGCCCAGTCCAGGGTGAGGGGCCGCCCGCTGAAGACGATCAAGATAACCGGTTTACCCGTCGCGGCCACCGCTTCTAAAAGCTGCTGCTGGTTTCCTGGAAGTCCGAGATGCGCCCGGGAGGCGGCCTCGCCGGTCATCCATAGCGAGTCCTCTCCGACCGCCATGAGAACAATATCCGCCTGTTTGGCCGCGGCGACCGCTTCCGCAAAACCGGCGTCGTCATTGCTTAAGATGTTCGTGCCGGCAGCATAGACCACCTGCCCGCCCGCCTCTCTCATCCGGGAGGTCAACGCCGCTCGCAAGGTCACTACATCCGCTGAATCGCCCCTGGCCCGCCAACAACCCAACATATCCGCGGCGCTGTCGGCAAGAGGTCCGATCAAAGCGATGGTGCGAGTTTTCGGATCCAGCGGAAGCGTGCTTCGTTGCCCCGAACTGGCATTCTTCAACAGGACGAACGAACGTTCCGCAACCGTGCGGGCGAATTCCACGTTTGCCGCATCGAGTTGAGGCTTTCCCGCGCTCGCCGCTTCAGCAGTGTATGGGTGATCAAACAGTCCGAGAGCAAATTTTATCCGGAGAACCCGGCGAACTGCTTGATCAATTTTTTCTTGGGGCAGTTCTCCAGAGCGCACTAGTTCCGAGAGATGCCGCGCAAATAGGTTGCTTTCAAGGTCGATATCCGCTCCCGCGGAAAGGGCTTTCTGCGCCGCAGTTCTCCCATCTACAGCAATCCCATGGGCGATGGTTTCTTTGATTGCTCCATAATCACTCATCACCAGTCCGTTGAAGCCCCACTCGTGGCGCAGGATTTGGGTCAAGGTGAACGAGTTCGACGTCGCAGGTACACCATTAATGGAGTTAAAGGCGCTCATAACCGATCCGGCGCCAGCCTCCACTGCGGCGCGGAAGGGCGGTAAATAAATTTGGCGCAAAGTGCGGTCGGACAACTCAACGGAGTTGTAATCCTTTCCTCCTTCCACAGCCCCGTACCCGACGAAATGTTTAGCGCAAGCCAACATGGAATGAGGATCGTTCAGATGAGTGCCTTGATATCCGCGCACATAAGCTGCAGCCATCGCTGATCCCAGATAGGGGTCTTCGCCCGCCCCCTCCACGATACGTCCCCATCTTGCATCTCGCGCGATATCAACCATAGGGGAAAAGGTCCAGCGAATGCCCTCTCTGGTCGCCTCCTGGGCAGCGATACGCGAAGCTCGTTCGACCAGCGATGGGTCCCACGTTGAGGCCATCGCCAAAGGCACCGGAAAGATGGTGCGATATCCGTGGATTACATCCAGCGCAAAGAGCAGGGGAATATGCAGGTGCGATTTTTCAATGGCCAGCTTCTGCAACGCATTCGTCTCCAGCGCGCCAGTGATATTTTCAAGCGACCCAACATTACCCTGGGCGACCTGCTCCCGATAATCTGGATGGGGCGCACCCGGTCCGGTGGAACTGTCGGCGAAATGTACCAGTTGCCCAACTTTTTCGTCCAAGGTCATCTCGCCGATTAATTTAGTAATGCGTTTTTCGGTCTCGAGATCACCCAGCGGTGGCGCACCCGCTGGGATCTGCGCTCGAAGGAAATCGAAGGGGAACGCGAAGGCGATGACAAAACACAGAACGCGAGCGAAAGACATGCTGAACCCCATATGTCTGACGTGTTCTCCAAATCGTGATGACTCGGTCGCAACAAGTGCAGCGGCCGCGATTTCTTGAGAGGTTTAAGAATACGACAGGTTGCGATAGTTCGATCCCGGCTTTTCGCCACAAGCGGGAGGCTTCCGTCAGGGTGTGTCCGCCCGCTCGAATGCTCGTGGCTAACAACAATGTTTCGCCAAGGTGACGCGCAGGTCTTCAAGAAATATTCGCAGATGAAGTTGTAGATGAAGCGCGAGGTTTTGGAAAAAATCAACCGTCAGGCAACCGAAATGTCGCAAAGCACGGCGGATTGTGCCATGGTGCAATAGGCTTCATTCGTGCACAGTTCGTGTACAGTCGAGGCGTTTTTTAGGCGAATTGAGCCCAAATTGGATTGGAGTAAAGTTGGAAGGTGCTTTAAAATCAATAGTGCAGTTCATGTCGGGGCGTAGCGCAGCCTGGTAGCGCGCCTGCCTTGGGCGCAGGAGGCCCCCGGTTCAAATCCGGGCGCCCCGACCAAAACATCTCAAGGCATTTCAAACACTTAAGCGAACGGTCGTTCACCTCAACCGTACCCGTGGAAAACAAGCAGGCAGGAGTGCTGGCTTCATATGCTGCTCAGCATGTGAAGGTTGGCTGATTCGCGATTTCATAGCAGGAGTTCAGACGCAGGCGTGCATCTGCAAAAAAAGCAGCAAAAACAACGAAATTTGAAACAAGAAAAAGTGTAGTCAGGGGAAAATTCAGGGGACCTGAATCATCTGTTCTCAATAGCGAATGAGAAAGGATCGTGAAAGCGAGGCAGAACCTTATTTGAGTTTCGAGAATTCAGACTGAGCTTGCTTCAGAATGGGAATGTCCGAATCCGCACCTTTCCAAAGCGTAAGAAAATTCTGATAGGCGGATTGAGCCTTGGTCTTGTCACCCGACAGCGAATAAGCTCTGCCGAGCTGCATGTAGGCCAGCGCACCAACGGGATCGCTTACCACGACACCGCGGTGATCTAGAATTTTCTGGAACTCGACAGCGGCTTCAGCGCCATTGTGCGCAGCCAAGTAGGCCTCCCCACGCACATAGACCGGATAGAGGGCACCGAAAAACCCAAAGAAGCCGCTGGCGGGAAATCCCAGTTCGTTGGGAGTGGCTTTTTGTAGAAGCTCGATCGCCTTGAGAACCTTGCCTGTTTTGAGCGCAACAAGCGCGCGCAGCGTCGGTAGATAACTGAATTGGACAGAGGTATCTTCGGGAAATCGTGTTGCCAAATCGTTTGCGAGCAGTTCAGACCGGGACAAATCGCCGGAAAGAGCCAGCGCAAAAGCTGCGCCATACTCCACGTCCCGCCCCTTGGAAAGGGCAAGTGCCGCACTAGCCCTCTGTTTAGCTTGAGCCCCGTTCCCAAACAGGGCTTGGCGAATCGCGGCCCCCGTTTCATACAACGCGGCTCTCTCCCGCTGGGCCGCCTGCAGGGCCAACTCCGTTGCCTGCCGGGATATCTTTGTGGACTCTTGCGAGTGCCCGGAGTATGCGTAGACGAACGCCTGATGGTGGGCAATCCAGTCTTGCGTTCCCGGTTTCGCTTGGGCCAAAGTCACAGCTCTCTGCATTGCAGCCGTGTCGTTTCTTAAGAACGCGATGTCGTAACCGAGGACGGTATAGTCCGGCATCTCCAGCTTGCGCTCGGAGGCTTTTCGAAGCGTGCTCTCTGCGTCGTCCAAGCGATCGAGGTAAACGTAGCTGTACGCGAGGGTCAAGTATCCGACGGCGAAATCTGGATCACGCTCGATCGCTTTCTGTGCCTCTTCTATACTTTTTTCATACTTTCCGAACGGAGGGTAGACGATGCCCGACAGAAAATCGTGGGGTACGACCGCTCGGGGGTACGTCGCAGCCCATACTTCACAGGTTTTTTGTGCATGGTCCATGTTGCCGGTGACCGTCAGATCGTAGGAAGCAGTGATGAAGAACTTCTCTGCATCACTCGCACGCTCGCGTAGCCGATACGCGGTGCTAGTGCTTTCGGCGGAAAGCACCGATTCTCCCTCGTCGTCATATAGGCGACCCAACCATGCGTGGGCCATCGCAAAGTTGGGATCGAGCTCCGTGGCCCGCTTGAAGAGCGGCGCGGCGGCGGGCGCACCGCTCGAAGCGACAGTCCTCCGGGCGGAGCTGTACTCTTTCAAAGCGTCTAGCGAAGAGGTCGTCGCTTCTTCAAGAAGCGTGTTATGCCTCTCAACCTGGGCCAGCGACTCACCCACGCGCTCCCGGAACCTTCTAGCGATTTGACTAAGGGCATGCAACACATCTTCTTTTCGCTCCGCTTGTACCTGTCGCTGATCCAGCAAATCTCCTGTTTGACAGTTTTTTGCTCGCAGCCCCAGCACATACTGGCTTCCGAGGCTTGCGATGGAGCCCTCCAGCACCGCGGAGCTCCCGGTCCGTTCACACACTTCCTTGGCAACTTCCGGCGTGAGCCGAGCGTCTTGAGGCCGGCCCATAAGACGAAGTGTGCGCTGTATGCGCTCCTCCGAAATAAGACTCAGAAACGGAGACTGCTCAAGCTGCACCGCCAAGCCCTGCCGTAAGGTGCCATCGAAGACTGGATCGCCGGTAGTGTTCGTGAAATCAGCAAGGACAATGGTGTCTTTGTCGGTGAGTCTTGGCGCGCGATGAAAGTAGAGGTAACCAGCTAACGCAAGCGCGAGCATCGTGGCGGTACAGGTAACAACCAATATCCAGCGCCTTCGAAGGTCTGTTTTGGTTCCTGCCTCCTCAGCCTTTGTGGCGCGCGCTGAATCACCTGACCGTTCTTCAGCTTCTTGCCTGCGTCCGGGTCCGGCGACTTGGGCGATGAAGCGATACCCCTTTCCGGTTACTGTTTGAACGTATCGGGGCTGTTCGGAGTCGTCATTCAGAACCTGCCGGATCTTGCGAATCGCTCCGTTGATGCTGTTGTCTGTGTCCATGAAGACGCCCTGGCCCCACATCTTCTCGACGATTTGATCTCTGCTAACCAGCTCGCCCCGGTGCTCAATCAGGAATGCCAGGAGTTCCATGGGAGTCGGTTCGAGTTTAAGGACCCGTCCAGCTCTGCGGAGTTCGTAGGCACGGAGGTCCAGCTCGAAATCCTCGCCAAATTTCAGGCTTTCGCGAATCGCTTCCGGTCCTGGCGCCATCGTAGCGTCTCCTGGATTTCGGAATTCTACACGCTCCTGCCGCGCCGCAGCTAACTGGCTGAGTGTTGAGCGGATTAGATGCACATGAAAAAACAAGATGTTCAACAGGGCCTCGCTATTGCGTGCCTGGCCAGCCTCCGACATCCTGCCGGTGCTTTACCAGTCCTGCGGCAAGCAATCCCCGCGGCCGCCGGCAATTTCCAGAATCCTGTGGAGGTGTTTGATGACCTTTCTCAGCTCCGCTCGTCAACGGCTTGTTTTCACGATCTTACTTGTGTTGGGAATCTCAGGCGTCCCGGGCAATGTTGACGCCCAGCAAAACTGGAAAGCCACCGTCGGGGCGCAGAACAAGGACATGAGCAGACAAGCCACGGCCTTTCTGCCCAACGAGATGTGGATTCATGAGGGCGACCAGATCACTTGGACCTTCGCCACCGGCGATATCCACACCGTAACGTTTCTTACCGTCGGCCAAGTCTTTCCGCCAAACCAGAATGTAGGATGTCCTGGATTTTCGACTAGCCCGGCAACTTTCGACGGCACGACCTGCGTCACAAGTGCGCCTATCAGCGCGCCGTCAGCGACCCCGCCAATATTCACCGTGATCTTCCCTACACCCGGAAACTACGAGATCGTCTGCCTGGTTCACCCAGAGATGTTTGGCACGATCCACGTCTTAAGCGCCTCCGAAATTCTCCCTTACGACCAAGCTTTCTATGACGAACAAGCCGAAGACGAGCGCAGTACCCTGCTGGATGATCGGGACAGGCCTCCGCGGCCTCAGGGTCATAGTCACTCCACAAGCGACGCGGTGTCCGCCAGCGTGATTTCTCGCGCCAAGCACGTGACTGCTGGCTATGGCGAAATTACCGCGACTCCCGGAGGACAAGAAGCACTTGCAGTTGTGCGATTCATAGACGGTACGGTAGAGATCCACACCGGTGACACCGTTGAGTGGACCAATTGGGACCCGATCATAGGCCATACCATTACCTTTGGGTCCGAGCCAGCGGATTTGTTTGATCCCTCCTGCAGCCCTGCGTGCAGCGTCACGTTAGATTCGGACGCCGCACTGCACGCTACCATCACGGGACCAAGCCAAAACGTGCATTCGGGATTTATATTCGCAGCGCTAGAAGGTTACACCGGCCTAACGCCTGTCCCGATCCCTCCGCTTTTCCCGCCGGCGCGGTTCCGCGTCACCTTCACGCAACCCGGCACCTACAACTACAAATGCTCTCTTCACGACAATCTCGGCATGGTCGGCAAGGTGATCGTGCTTCCCTAATCCATGCACCACGCGGTGTCTCCCCATGTCCACGACGCTGGTAGCGCTCAAGCGCACTTCTTGGTTCCGCGGAAAATATTTGCTGTTTGCTGCTATCGGCCTGATGTTGGCCTACGTTATCCCTCACGATGAAAGTTTCCTGATGCATCCAGAGGACCCGGTCTGGCAGCACTATGAACCATTTAGGTGGTGGCTGCTGCCGCATGGAATAGCGGGAGCATGCGCGCTTCTGCTGGGCCCCATGCAGTTCTTCGACCGCCTTCGCCAGCGTTTCAAGAAGCTTCATCGAGTAGTCGGGCGCATCTACGTTGCCGGTGTCTTCCTCGCAGCGCCTCTCGGCTCTTATATCCAGTATTTCCAGGAACGCATGGGTGTTCCCCGGTCTTTCACAATCGCCGCGGCAGCGGACGCGGTCCTGTGGATGGTCACAACCGGCATCGCGATGACTTTTATTCTCAAGGGCAAAATTCACGAGCACCGGCAATGGATGACTCGCAGTTTCGCGGTTGCGCTGGTCTTTCTTGAAGTGCGCGTCATCGGCGGTCTGGGCGGGTGGGGCGATCTAGACGTCCATGCGAACGAAACCATTGTGTGGTTCTGCCTTGCGTTCTCAATCCTTTTGGCGGATCTTGTGCTTCACTGGCAGCAACTGAGGCGCTCACTTAGCAGTGGGAAGGCCGCTGATTCTTGAGAATTGATTGCTCCGAACTATGGGGAAAATTCGGGGGACCTTGCGCATGCGGAGCCACATTTTCGCACATATTCCCACTACCAAAGTCTTTGAGTAAGTCGTTTGTTTTCAAAACTGTTGTTCCAAAGGAAGGACTTCCGAAAGAAGCTCCGGCTGGCTTGGGCGCAGGAAGCCCCCGGTTCAAATCCGGGCGCCCCGACCACTAACGCACTGAATTGCTCGAGGCTCTTCCTGCGCGGTATTTCCACTACTATCCAACTTGGGAACATTGGGGAACAGGTCTGCGAGCATGTTTACAGCGTATCTCTGGGCACTCCCACAGGCGTGTGTATAGATTTCCAGAGTGTTGCCATGTGAGAATGCCCCAGTTGAGCTTGTGCGACCTTGAGCAAATGGGTTCTCTCACCTGGCGGTGAGGCAATTTCTCCACTACGGGCAATTAGTAACGCGACCTTCGGAGCCACCTTTTCATACTTCAGGTTAGTCGCGGGCGGGCATCTCTCTCACCCGATTCATACTCGTCCCATTTCCTAGAGACGAATGAAAAGCATGCCGGTTGGCTGTATGTGGAAAACGCACTGGAAGGGGCGGCTAGCCCGATTCCAAGGGAGTGGGCCCTTCATCGGCCGCGTTAAGATACCTTCCAAGGGATTCTTGCGAATGCAAACTGGCCGACATCAACCTATTGTTGTCCTGACGGTCGGCCATTCAACGCGAGCGCAAGACGACTTCATTGGGCTCTTACACGCGCACGCTGTAAAGCGGCTCGTGGATGTAAAGGAAACTGCGCGCCAAGCGGTGAACCAATGGACCCGGAACAGCGGCGCATTCGACGGTGCAATTGACTTTGATCGCGTGCTGCGCAATCCAGACCATCCGAGGAGACTCTTGCCGCGCTTGGCCTCGGGCGATCACCTTCGCCCGAACGACGCTGGCTACCAAGCAATGGCGGACGCCGCTATCGATCTGGCCCTGTTCCGCTAGGTTGGCTACTGCCGCTACCTTTCTGAAGAGGGTGTTCTTTTTGGAACGACTTCAGGTCGAACACCATCAATTCCCTGCGTTTTAAGGAACCGACCTCAAATCCGGATCGGCGCTCACTCGGAACGGGTGAGGCACTATGTTCGAATGGATCTCCGAGTGCGGACAGACAATCTCGCTCTCAAATTCCCGCTTCCTTGACTTTCGGCAGCCGCGCGGGTCGCGGAGCTTGCTGCTGCTCCGTGATGCAACGAACGGTATCATGTGCGATCAGGAGTTCTTCGTCGGTAGGGATGACGAACGCGTGCAGCGTGGAATCGTCCGTGCTAATCTGTCGCTCCAGCGCCACGGCTGCCTTATTCCTGTCTTCATGCAACCTCAACCCCGCCCATTCCAAACCTTGGCAGATTTTTTGGCGGATCGCCGGTGAATTTTCGCCGATCCCTCCTGTGAAGATGATCGCCTCCGCGCCGCCCATGCACGCAAGAAACGCGCCCACATACTTCCTGGCGCGATAACAAAACACCTCAATCGCAAGCCGGACGCGTCGGTCTTCATGAGTCTCCAGTTCTTGCAACAGGACCCGCATATCGTTCGTGAGTCCCGAGATGCCCAGCAAGCCCGATTGCGTATTCAGGAGTGCTTCGACTTGGTTAGGTGAGAGACCCTCTTTGCTTGCCACAAGGTTCACGATTGCTGGATCGATGTCGCCGGAGCGTGTTCCCATAACAAGCCCTTCCAGCGGAGTCATGCCCATGGAGGTGTCAATCGATCTGCCCTTCTGGATGGCCGCGGCCGAGCAACCATTGCCGAGATGGAGCGTTATTACGTTGGTCTGTTCTGCGGATAAAGAACGTAAAGCCCTATAGCGGTTTGCGACGTACCGGTGGGAAGTGCCATGAAAACCATAGCGGCGGATATGATGCCGTCGGTACAAGTGATAAGGCACGGCATAGAGAAACGCGTGCTCGGGGATGGACTGATGAAAGGAGGTGTCAAACACGGCGACTTGGGGCAGCTTCGGGCCGAACACGTGGCGTGCGGCCAGGATGCCTTTCAAATTATTCGGATTATGAAGCGGTGCCAAGTCGATGCATTGTTCTATTCCCTTTAACACCTCGTCTGTGACCAGGGTCGATTCGGCAAATAGTTCACCGCCGTGCACCACTCGATTTCCCACGGCATCGATGTCTGAAAGACTGCGGACCTCCGAGATTTCCGACTCATCAGATGCTATCCAACGCACAATGTATTCCAGGGACGCTAACAGGTCGGGAAGAGTCGCAGTGAACGTCTTCCGTGGACCCTCCCGCGACTGAACCTCGATGATCGCTTCCCCGCCGATCCGTTCGATTTGCCCGCGGCAGACTCGCTCGTCTCGGTTTTCCGCCGCTCGATCAGGATCGGTGCCAATGACCTGGAACTTCAGACTGGAGCTTCCCGAATTCAATACCAGAATATTCATATGACGTTCTTAAAATCTGGTCTCGCGTAGATAGGTCTCTAGTAAGGCCACGTCCAGTCCGCCACATCGGGTTTGTCGATCCCGTGCCGATGCGCGTAGTTCACGCACTCAATCTGCAGGTTGCGAAGCTTTTCTTTGGCATGTCCTCCGACTCTCTGAAGTTTGGGAACACGATCAATAGCATCAATCGCCAGGCTGAAACGATCGATTTGGTTGGATATGGCCAGTTCCAGGGGGGTATTGATATTTCCCTTTTCTTTGTACCCGCGCACATGGAATCCATTATGATTCTTACGTCGATAGGCCAGACGGTGAATGAGCCAGGGATATCCATGGAAATTGAAGATCACTGGCTTGTCAGTGGTGAAAAGCGAATCAAAGTCACGATCCGAAAGCCCGTGCGGATGATCCTGGGCAGGCTGCAGCTTAAACAGATCCACGACATTGATGTAGCGAATCTTGAGATCCGGAAATTGTTCACGCAATAGCGCAATCGCCGCAAGCGCCTCTTGCGTCGGGATATCCCCGGCAGAGGCCATGACCAAGTCGGGTTCGCCTCCCTGGTCGTTGCAAGCTTTCTCCCAAATACCGATGCCTTTGGTGCAGTGAACGATGGCCTCGTCCATATTCAAGTACTGCAAGTGCATTTGCTTATCGCAAACAATCACGTTCACATAGTTTTCACTGCGTAGGCAGTGGTCAGCAACGGAGAGCAACGAGTTAATGTCCGGAGGCAGATAAATTCGGGTTACATCAGCACTCTTATTGACCACCACGTCGAGAAATCCGGGGTCCTGATGTGTAAAGCCGTTATGGTCCTGTCTCCAAACAGTAGAGGTGATGAGCAAATTTAACGAAGCGATATTTTCTCTCCACGGCAGATGGTTGCAGATCGAAAGCCACTTGGCGTGTTGATTAAACATGGAGTCGATTACGTGGGCAAAGGATTCGTAAGTAGAGATAAATCCATGCCGGCCAGTCAACAGATAGCCTTCCAGCATGCCCTCAACCGTATGCTCGCTAAGCATTTCGATCACTCGGCCATCGCGCGCAAGTTCCCCGCCATCCAAATCTTCAGGAAAGTACTCAGAGATCCAGAATTTCTTACTGGTCTGATAGATGGCATCCAGTTTGTTCGAAGTGTTTTCATCCGGGCCGAACACCCGGAAGTTGTTCATATTCGCCTTCATGACATCCCGCAGAAAAACGCCGAGTGGACGCATGTTTTCCATCTGGAGCACGCCGGGTTTCTCTAATTTGGGTCCATATTGGCGAAAGTCCGGCAGTCGAAGATCCCGCTTCAAATGCCCCCCATTTGCATGAGGATTAGATCCCATGCGACGCGCGCCTCTGGAAGTCATTTGCTTAAGTTCGGCGTGTAGTGCGCCCTTCTCGTCAAAGAGTTCCTCGGGCTTATAGCTCCGCATCCAGGCTTCTAGCTCGTGGAGGCGCTCGGGATTCTTTTTTACGTCGGCCATCGGTACCTGGTGGGCGCGCCAAAATCCTTCCAGCTTGTGGCCATCCACTGCACCCGGAGCGGTCCAGCCTTTCGGAGACCGCAATACGATCATCGGCCAGCGCGGCCGCTCGGCCGCTCCGGAAGCGCGTGCCTGTTGCTGGATTTTCTTGACTTCCAAGATGCAATGCTCGGTTGTCGCCGCCATCGCCTGATGCATGCTCTCTCGTTCCGAACCCTCGACGAAATAGGGTGTCCAACCATAACCCCGCAGAAGGCTTTCAAGTTCTTCGTGCGTGATTCGCGCCAGGAGAGTTGGATTATTGATCTTGTAACCATTTAAATGGAGAACCGGCAACACTGCGCCGTCCCGGATGGGATTCAGGAACTTGTTAATGTGCCAGGACGTTGCCAGCGGGCCGGTTTCCGATTCCCCGTCGCCCACCACAGCAGCAACAATCAGTTCCGGATTATCAAAGGCGGCTCCGCAAGCATGGGAGAGGACGTAACCAAGTTCGCCGCCTTCATGAATTGAGCCGGGCGTTTCAGGTGTGCAGTGACTCCCAATACCACCTGGAAAAGAGAACTGCTTAAAAAACTCCCGCAGTCCTTCTTCATCTTCGCCCTTTTCAGGATAAATCTCGGAATACGATCCCTCCAAATAAACAGGCGCGAGAACGCCTGGGGCGCCGTGACCAGGGCCAGCAAGGAAGATCATATCGAGGTCATGCTTATTGATCAGCCGCATGAGGTGGATGTAGATAAATGCCAGGCCAGGACTCGAACCCCAATGACCCAACAAGCGATTCTTGATGTGTTCAGGCTTCAGGGGTTCGCGAAGTAGAGGATTAGCCTGCAAGTAAATCATTCCAAGCATCAAGTAGTTACAGGCACGCCAAAACGCATCGGTCTTTCGCAGTTCCTCCGCGCTCAAAGGTGCGCCCGATACGGTAGCGCGCGCCTTTCCAAATGCGCTTAGAGACACTGGGGCAGCAGCGGAAGTAGCCATCGTGGGCCTCTCTTTCTTGAAGCAACTGGCCGTTAGTCTGAGGTCTCTCCGTTGGAACAACTTGAGGTCGAGCGCGCCCTGTTGGCCGGAGGGTCAGGGAGCATTGAACCTACCATCTGGGGGCCTCGTCTTTCGGGCTACGGTTGGTCGTGTCCTTGCCAACTAGTCCGCTGAATTCTTAAATCAATATGGCCTCCAGCCAACTGTCAAAAGTCCTAGGTGTCTCTTTTACCGTTCGCGGGTTTGTAAGGATTTATCGGCCGAGAACATGGTTGCGTTGCTTTTCCACAAGCTGGCACGGAAGCGCGGATCTGGTCTGTGATCGCCGCCAAGCTACTCTTATCGGAAGGCTCTTCCCATCGGCGAAACATCGCGGTATTCTCGCCCCCCACCAATTACTACCCTGGAGTAACCGTCCATGAATTCTAAAATGCAAAAACGTGCCCTGGCTGCTCGAGAAGCGCACATAGCCCTCTTGGACCTCAAGAAGGCGATTGAAGAAGCCGCGCACACCGTACAAGATGCCGAATTTGAGGCCGCTCACCTTGCCATCGGGCGTCGAACAGATGGTGATATCACACCAAAGGTTCGCCAAGTCCTCGACCGACTTGCTTGTTTCGAGGCCACCTTGGTGCGGGCGCGCGAAAGCCTGCAACTAGCGATGTCCTAGCCTTGTTGCAATCGTGCTTCCGCTCGCGGCGCCCGATTCTGCAAGTGCAAGTTACGGCGTATCCCCATTGTTGTCATCGGGCTTATTTCCCGTCTCTTGACAGCAGGGCTGGGGCGATTGCAAGCCCTCCCAACAACCCCAGGGGATGATCTTGAGACGTTAGGGATTAAGCCGAAATGACGCCCGCAAAAAAATCTCGTTGCAGGTAGGGAAACAGCAGGACAAGCCCCGGTGCCGAAACGCGCAAGTCGCCGCGACTCGCTCGTCTCTTGGCTTCCCGATCGCTGCAAAGCACACTCCTCAGTACTTCTCGGGAATGAAATGCCGTCCCTTGAGAGTTTTCTGGTCGTCGTAACTTCCCTTCTCGGATCGTTTGGGCAATCTCACCTTTTCGCGCGGCGCCTTCTTGTAGGGGATCAGGCTCAACAGGTGTGAAATACAATTGAGCCGCGCCTTTCGCTTGTCGTCTGACCGGATGAGATACCAGGGCGCATGCTTGGTGTCAGTAGCCTCTAACATCGCATCCCTCGCACGCGAATACTCGTACCAGCGGCGGAAGGACTCCAAATCCATTGGACTGAGTTTCCATTGCCGCACGGGGTCCTTGATACGCGCCTCAAATCGGCGTTCCTGCTCACTCTTACCTACTTCGAGCCAGTATTTAATGAGGATGATGCCCCCGTCTACCACGTACTTTTCCACAGTTGGACACAGTTTCAGGAAGTTGCGGTATTGGTCGTCATCGCAAAAGCCCATTACACGCTCGACGCCCGCGCGGTTATACCAACTGCGGTCAAAGATCACGATCTCCCCAGCCGCAGGAAAGTGATTCATGTAGCGCTGTATGTACATCTGCGTCTTTTCCCGATTCGACGGCGCGGGCAGTGCGATCAACCGAAAAACCCGCGGGCTGACGCGCTCGGTCATCGCGCGAATCGTGCCTCCCTTACCCGCGGCATCCCGCCCCTCAAAGACGATGATGATCCGGAGACCTTTGTATTTAACCCAATCTTGCAGTTTGCAGAGCTCCGCTTGCAGCCGACGCATCTCCTTGTCATATTTCTTACGCTTCAGGCGGCCTTCTTCTTGCCCTTTTTTCTTGTCGTGTTTTTTGCCCATTGAGAAACCCCTTTGCAGATGGAGTTCGAAGGAATTCTGTCTCCTTCTTCGGAGGAACCAGGATTACGGGAACGAAATGACTCGGTCTAGGCGGAACCTAAAGAATAACGGAACAAGGAGCCGCGACCAGAATATCGTCGTCGACGTTGCTCGGGCTGATGTTGAAGAGATATATGACAGGTAGGAAGTTTAGGCAAGGGATACCGTCACAAGGGCCATAGCGAACCGCTTGGAAAGTCGCCGCCCGCAAGGCCGGTTGGGCCAGACTAGACTCCGCCGTTCACTCCACTCAGAAACCCACCCAGATGTCCGGTCAGTGTTAGCAGTCCGATTCCAACGAACTCCAGGACAATTCTCAAAATCGACAGTATGTTTGGCCCTGCCGTCTGCCTGGCCCTGCGATCCAAAAACCAGACGATCCAGATCACGACGACCGAGGCCGAGGCGCAGACCAGATGAAGCAGCAATGTTCCCTTGACCCGCTGCCCCTCAAGGGCCCACTGCCACGCGATGATTCCCGTCACCGCGGCGGGCAGCGAAAATATCGCCGCCGCGCAAAAATTGTAGTAAGCGACCATCGCAAACTCTTCACGCTTTCTCCACAGCGCCATCAGCTCGAAGAGAACGCCGACAATGAACAAGGCAATCGGAAAATGGATCAACACCACGTGCTGAGCGTGCCGCGCCAGCAGCACGCTCCGCCAGTCAAAAGGACTCATCATCGGCCGGACTACTTGACCACGATCTTGCCGGTCATTTTCGGGTGAATTGAGCAGAAATAGGGATAGGTTCCTGCTTTGGTAAAGGTATAGGAAAAGGCGTCGTCAGTATCGAGCGCTTTCGACTTAAAGGTGGTTTTGTCATCACTCACGACCGTATGAGGGATGTCGTCGTGGTTCACCCACTTCACCGTAGTGCCGGTGGCCACGGTGGCCTCCTGCGGTCCGAAGGTGAAATTGTCAATTTTCACCTGCGTTTCCTGCGCGGCCCCAGTCGCCTCCCTGCCGCGGACGCCCCACGCCGACCCCCCCGCCATTGCCACCAGCAGGGTGCCGCCGGCCAGCACATAGACACACTTTTGCTTAAGATTCATTTTTGTTCTCCTTCTTCTGTCTGTTTTGTTTCTTGCGCGTTCGCGGATTAACTCAGATTGCTGTCCACGATGGCCAAAGGCTCTTTGCCGCGCACGAAATTCACATCGGTAATGCCCAACACGCTACGCAATTGCTCGGCCGGAACCTTCATCGGCCCCGGGGAATCGCCTTGTCCCGGCTGAGGCTGCGGAAACGCAGTGGATGCCGCGGTGTGGAAGGTGATTTTGCCTTCCACTTTCTGCATGGTTTGATGGATGTGGCCGTTTAACACCGTTACCGACCCAAACTTCTTCATGTAACTGAGCGCTTGCTCGCTGTCTTCCGTTCCCCAGCCCCACTGCGGGTAAACGCTCCACAACGGAATGTGTGCAAAAACCACCAGGGGGGTAGACGATTTCAGGTTCTTCAAATCTTTCTCGAGCCATTCCAGTTGTTCGTTGCCCAACGTGCCTAATCCCCCGGCTTTCAGATTCATCACGTTCACCAGAGCCACAAAGTGCACGCCCTTCTTGTCGAAACTGTACCAACCGCTTCCCATTGCGCCCTTGCCGTAGCGATCCAGATAGCCCTTCCCGTCGTCTCCGATGACGTCGTGTTCGCCGGGCACGAAAAAGGTCTCCTTCGTGACGGCGCTCTTCAATATTTGATCCACGGTGTCGAATTCTTCCGGCTTCGCCAGGTGGCTAATATCGCCGGTGTGCAGCAGGAATTCCGGCGGGGTCTTAAGCGCATTGATCTTGTCTACCGCCGCTTTGAGCGTTCCCACCACGTCGGTGTTCGCGGGCTTGTTAAAGCCCATATGGCTGTCGCTGATTTGCGCGAAGCTCAATTCCCCGTTCATATCCGCAGGGCCGTCCGCCAGGCGGCTCAAACTGTGAGAGCTCATCACGCCGCCCTTCATGACCCAGATGGCGCCGGTCCCCGCCCATGCCATACACTTCAGGAATCCGCGTCGGTCGATTCCGTCGTGATGGTGGTCGTATAAAATCTCGTCTTTCTTCTGTTCAGCCATGATGACTCTCCTGTCGACTCATTGTCCCTTGCGTCAAAAAGGAAGTATGCGCGTGCATCTTTTAAGGACGGCGCGGGCAAGGCAGAGAAAGGAAACTTACCCGCGCCGTGTGTGGACGCATTCATACAGGTAGACACTGGCCCACCCGGTTTTATTCCGCCGGCGGGTAATTTCTTGGGTGAGAATTATTTTCCCGGAAGCTCCGCGGACGGGAATAGAATCGAGCCGGCTCTGGTTATGGAACAGAAGAGCAGAGAAAGGCTGAACGTGTTGGAAGGAGAGGACCGGGCCCGGTTTGAGGCCATTGTCTTGCCGCATCTGGACGCAGCGTTCAACCTGGCGCGCTGGCTGCTGCGCGGCCGCAGCGATGCCGAGGACGTGACCCAGGACGCCTTGTTGCGGGCATTTCGCGCGTTTGGCACCTACCGTTCCGGGAATGCGCGAGCCTGGCTGCTGCAAATCGTGCGTAACGCCTGCTTCACCTGGCTGCGCCAGAACCGCTCGGGCGAACAGCTGACCGAGTTTGACGAGACTTCGATGTCGACAGAAAGTGAAAACCCGGAAACGCTGGCAATCGCCAGCAGCAACCGCGAGCAACTTGCGCGAGCGCTGGAAGGACTTCCCGCCAGCTTCCGTGAAATCCTCGTGCTTCGCGAACTCGAAGGATGCTCCTACAAGGAGATCGCGGAAATCACTTCGCGGCCCATTGGCACGGTCATGTCCGCGCTCGCTCGCGCTCGTCAGCAGATCCGCAGTTCGCTCGCTCAGCCTCTGCGAAAGGAGGCTTCCCGTGGCCTGTGAGCAATCACTAGTGCAACTCCACGGCTATTTCGACGGCGAACTCGATGCTCTGGGCGCTGCGGCCTTTGAAAAGCATCTGGAAACCTGCACCGACTGCCAGCGCCTCCTTGCGGCGGAGAAGGCACTTCGGACTTCCATGCAAAATGCCGAGCTTTTTGAGCGTGCTCCGAATTCCCTGCGCAACGCATTCCGGGCCGCGCCCTCCAAGGCGCCCGTCGTTCTGCCGCGCTCGGCAGATGCCGCGTCCTTCCGCTGGCGCTCGTTAGCACTTGCCGCGGCCCTGCTTCTTGCCGTCTTCCTTGGCTGGCGCCGATTCAGCCCGCCATCGGCAATCCCCTCAACGCAAATGGTTGCATCGACTCTCGTCGATGCCCATCTTCGTTCTCTGCAACCCGGTCATCTCACGGACGTCGAATCTACCGACCGCCACACGGTGAAGCCGTGGTTCGATGGACGCCTTGATTTTGCACCGCCGGTGCAAGACCTTGCCAACCAGGGATTTCCCTTGATGGGCGGACGCCTTGATGTCGTGCAGGGCCGCAGCGTCGCGGCTCTGGTCTACGGCCGCCGGAAGCACATCATCAATGTATTCATCGCAAAGGCACAGCCGGGGGCTCGGTGGAGCGGATCGGGCACCGAACAGGGGTACCACTGGCTGGCTTGGCAGGATCGAGAATTTTCCTTCTTCGCCGTCTCCGATGTAACCTCTGCCGACCTGGACGAGCTTCGACAACTCTTCGTCAAGTAATAGTTGCCGCCGTTTACGAAACCGTAACTTGACATTACTCTGGGCTACATATATGAACGGGGGGTTCTAAACCTGGTTGCGTGGGGCAGGTTCCGTTTTTTCTGGCACTTCCGGGAAAATCGGCCTCTCCGGTTGTTTCGACCATGTTCCTGCCCATGGCGAGGCGCACCCCAGGCGGCTTCAGGAGAAACAAGTTCCTTCGGCAGTTGAATACGGGGAGGCGAAATGGCCACACGCACCATCGCTGTGGAAGGCGCTACACCGGCCGAGTACGGCATCTGGCGCGTTATCATGGCGTCCGCCGTCGGTACCATGATCGAATGGTACGATTTCTACATCTTCGGAAGCCTGGCGGTCTACCTCTCTCCGAAATTTTATCCCAAGGGTAATGACACCATTGCCCTTATCGCCTACCTCTCTACTTTTGCGGTAGGGTTCGTTGTCCGGCCCTTTGGAGCGCTCTTCTTTGGCCGCATCGGAGACCTGGTCGGACGGAAATACGCGTTTATCGTCACTTTATCAATCATGGGTGGCGCGACTGCCGTCATCGGCCTGCTGCCAACCTTTGAAACCGCCGGTTGGTTTGCCCCCGTCACTCTGCTTCTGATTCGCGTCCTTCAGGGGCTCGCCTTGGGTGGCGAGTACGGTGGCGCGGCGGTCTATGTCGCTGAGCATGTCCCGGATGGCAAACGAGGCTTTTACACCAGCTTCATCCAAATTACTGCGACCCTGGGGCTTTTCGTCTCCTTGCTCGTGGTGCTCGGCACGCAAGCTGCCATGACCAAGGAACAGTTTGCTGATTGGGGCTGGCGCGTTCCGTTTCTGCTCTCCATCATCCTTGTAACCATCTCGCTCTACATCCGCCTGAAGATGCGCGAGTCTCCTATCTTCTCGCAACTGAAGAGCGCAGGCATGACCTCCGCCAAGCCTCTGACCGAAGCGTTCACCGCGTGGGGCAACCTCAAGCGCGTGCTGATCTCCCTTTTCGGAGCGACCGCTGGCCAGGGCGTCGTCTGGTACACGGGTCAGTTCTACGCGCTGTTCTACCTGCAGACTGTTCTCAAGGTGAATCCAAAAACCTCCAACATCATCGTCGCCATCGCACTGCTCTGCGCCATGCCATTTTTCACAGTCTTTGGCGCCCTGTCCGATCGTATCGGGCGCAAATGGCTGATGCTTGCCGCATGTCTGCTTGCTGTACTTACCTATGTCCCGATTTACAAATCCATGCAGACGGCTGCGGGCAACAATATCAATGGTCTAAAGTCCGGAAAAAACCCGGTTACGGGCGCGATCAGCCTGACCCCGCTGACTACTGACACGGTAACGGGCCAGGCGGTTCCCGCGAAGGAAGCTGCAAACCCGGATATTCCCAAACTTGTTCTTCTGGTGTTTGTTCAGGTGCTTTACGTGTGCATGATCTATGGCCCGATCGCCGCCTATCTGGTAGAGGCTTTCCCGGCCAAGATCCGGTACACAAGTCTTTCTTTGCCATACCACATCGGCAATGGTGTTTTCGGAGGACTGTTGCCGCTCATCGGCCTTTCGCTCTGCGCTCGAACCGGAAATATCTACGCCGGCTTATACTATCCGATCATTGTGGCCACGATTACACTCATCATCGGAGCTCTCTTCTTGAAAGAGACTCATGGCACGCTTATCTGGGCCGAGTACGACGCGGCTAAGAAATCCTGAAACCCGTGCCCCCCAGTGCAGCTTCGCACTCGGTTGCTCTGCAGCCATCGATTGACGAGCGACTCGCCAAAGTAGCATTATTTTTCTTCGGGTGATTCGAGCCGCTCGGGTACACGTCCTTCGCTCTTCCGCAACGTGCCGCTCTGCGCGTGCTGTCCAATTTTGAATGTCGTTGCTGTCTTTATTTCTAAGGGAGTCGCCGCCGTGCCGAAAACTCGCGCTAAAAAGCCAGCTTCAAAAAAATCCGAGAAAAAGGGCTTGACCGAGGCACAAATTGCCGTCCATTGGAAAGAGGAAGACTATATCCGGCCGCCCGCGCGTTTCATCGCTCAGGCCAACCTCAACGACCCGCACATCGTGGAGCGCTTCGGCGAGAAAAACTTCCCGGAATGTTTCCGTGAGTATGCCGAGCTCCTGCATTGGGACCAGTACTGGCACAGCACGCTCGACACCACCCACCCCCCATTCTGGAAGTGGTTCGTCGGCGGGAAGCTTAACGCTACTTACAACTGTGTGGACCGTCACCTCGCCAAATACCGCAATAAGGCCGCTTTTATCTGCGTGCCGGAGCCCGAAGAAGAAGCCCACACCGTCATTACGTATCAAGAACTCTATCGGCGCGTAAACGAATTCGCCGCACTGCTACGTGACTTCGCCGGACTCAAGAAAGGCGACCGCGTCACGATCCACATGCCCATGATCCCGGAACTACCGATCACCATGTTGGCTTGCGCTCGCCTTGGCGTGATTCACTCGGTTGTATTCGGCGGATTCTCGGGTGAAGCCTGCGGCCTCCGCGCGGCCGACTCAGGCAGCCGGATTCTTATCTATGCCGACGGATACCATCGTAACGGCCGCTGGATTGATCACAAGGCTAACGCCGATGTGGCTGCGCAGACCGCAAAAAAAGAGGGCCAGGAGATTGACAAAGTCTTGGTCTGGCGACGCTACCCGCACAAGTACTCTTCCGACGCGCCGATGATCCTTGAGCGCGACTTCTTCATAAACGACATACTCGTGAATTATCGGAACGCTGTCCTTGAGCCTGTCTCCATGGATGCCGAAGATCCGCTCTTCCTCATGTACACCAGCGGTACCACCGGCAAGCCCAAGGGGTGCCAGCACCGCACCGGTGGCTATCTGGCTTATGTCACCGGAACCTCGAAGTATTACCAGGACCTTCATCCCGAAGACGTCTACTGGTGCATGGCCGACATCGGTTGGATCACCGGCCACTCCTACATCGTCTATGGCCCGCTCTCGCTTGGCGCCACGAGTGTCCTCTATGAAGGCGTGCCGCAATTCCCCGATGCCGGCCGCCCCTGGCGCATTGCCGAACGACTCGACGTAAACATCTTCCACACTTCCCCTACGGCGATCCGCATGCTACGCAAAGCTGGGGCGGAAGAGCCTAAAAAACACAACTTCCACTTTAAGCACATGACGACTGTCGGCGAGCCCATCGAACCCGAGGTCTGGCGCTGGTATCACGAAATGGTCGGTAAAGGCGAAGCGGTCATCGTAGACACCTGGTGGCAGACCGAAACCGGCGGCTTCCTGTGCACAACCAAACCCGCGCTTGACGCTATGAAGCCCGGCAGCGCGGGTCCCGCGTGCCTTGGCATCTACCCGGTGATCTGGGATGAAAACGGCAATGAAGTGGACCCCAAAGGTCATGCCGCGGGCAACATCTGCATCCGTAATCCCTGGCCGGGCATCATGCAGACGATCTGGGGTGACCCGCAGCGTTTCGTAAACAATTACTACAAGAAGTACAACAAGAACCCCCACAGCCACGACTGGCGCGATTGGCCCTACTACGCCGCCGACGGTGCGGTACTTGCCCCCGATGGTTTCTATCGCATCCTGGGCCGCGTAGACGACGTCATCAACGTGGCCGGGCACCGTCTTGGCACCAAGGAACTCGAGTCGGCTTGCCTGACGCTTTCAGAGATCGCAGAGGCCGCCGTCGTTCCGGTAGTGGATGAAATCAAAGGCCGTGTGCCGGAAATCTACGTCTCGTTGAAGCCGGGCATCCGGTCCAACCGGGCGGTCACCGAGAAACTCATCGCCACCATCGAAACGATGATCGGCAAGATTGCTCGCCCAAAGCGTGTACACATCGTTCCCGACATGCCCAAGACGCGCTCCGGCAAAATCATGCGACGTGTCCTCGCCGCTATCTCCAACCGCATGGACACCGGCGATATCACTACGCTGGCCAACCCGGACATCGTCGAACAGGTTCGTCAGGTCGTGCAGGGCCGCGAGCGCGGCCCCATCAGCGAAGGTCCAGAAGATATTAAGCTCTTCGGCGAAGAGCGTTAGAAAATAAGCGGCCGCCAGAGCTGATTTGCCAGCATTGCTCGGTGAAGGATCAGTGTTGCTGCGTGCTCTGCGCGGTACCGCAGCTTTGCATGACAGCCGCCAGGACATCGGCGTCGAATTGCGCCCCGCGCCACCCGTCGGTCGCGCAAACCTGCCACGCGTCCAGCCCCAAAGCCCCGCGGAAGTCCGCGCCTTCCACGCGCGCTCCATCGAGCTTTGCTTGTCGGAAGATGGCCCCGGGGAAAGAGGCTCCGCGCAAGTCGGCCTTGTTCAAAATCGCTTCCAGAAAAATAGTGCCTTTGGCCTGCGCCCCCGTCAGGTTCGCGCCCACCATCTTGGCCGCGGAGAGATCGGTTTGCTCCAACAGAGCCAGTGAAAGAACGGCTTCATCCAACTTCACGTCGCGCAGATCGGCATGGCCAAGGTTTGCGCGCAAAAGGTTCGCCCGCCGCAACTGGACCGAATAGAGCGTCGCTCGTTCGAAATTCGCGGTCGTCAGCGTGGCCCCATCCAGATTCGCAAACGAGAGATCCGCATTCCGGAAATCGCCGGCGGCCAGCAAAGCGCCCTGTCCATCTGTCGAGACGAGATTTGCCTTTGCAGCGTGCAGACGATCCAGATTGGCGCCTTTCAGGTTTGCCTCTCGTAGGTTCGCTCCGGTGAAATCAGCTTCCGAGAGACTTGCCCCTTCCAGGTTTGCGCGCCACATCCTCGCGCCCGCAAACTGCGAGCGGTAACCGCGCGAATAGCGCAAATTGATCTGATTCAACCGCGGGCCATTTCCATTAGCCGATTCTGCTTCATTTGCTTGTTTCCCGCCGACTGTGGCCACATTTTCTTCCGTGACATCTGCGTAGGGCCGGTATCCCAAAGCCTGGAATCCCGCCGCCGCCCAGCGCCGCGGATCGCCTTTGCCAATATCGCTGCGGCTATTGGCATCGGCAGGTACGCCGCGGATCACGCCCAGCGACAAGAGAAACACGACCAAACCCGCCGCCACCGGTACACGAAACGCTGCCAGCAGGTCATGCATGAACTGCGAGGTGCTCTCGTCGGTCCAGTCGCCGGGGCGCAGCACCCGTGTCACGACACGGGGCATGACGAAAGCGCCACAGCTTACCAGCGTTAGCAAAAACACCTGCAGCAGCGTCCCACGATAGTCCTGCATTACCAGGTACCGCAGCCAGAACAGAAAGAGCGTTGCTGGCACCGCCCAATACGCCAGCAATTTCGCTAACACGCATTCCACAATTGCCAACGGCGAACGCGGATCCCGCGTCCATCGCAGATGTGGCCGGATTGGCCCCATCAGATACCAGGACCCGTCTTTTTCCGGCGTCTGCCCATCCGGAAAAACGGAAGGGAGCGCGCCCATGCTGCCCCACAAACGCAGCAGCAGAAATTGCAACCGCAGATAGAGCACCGTCAGCAGCAATGGCGCGCCAAGATAAAAACCCTGCAGAGGGAGAAAATTCGGAATGCGCGCGGTCAGGGTTGCGGATTCATCGAGCAGCAGCCGGACATCGGTAGTCAGCGCCACCAAGCCGCAAGCGATGGCACAAAGCCCCATCACCAACAAATAAAAGCGCCGCGCCGACTGCGTGAACTGTCCGATCGTCTTTCCGCCGTCCAGCGCCCCGACGGCTTCCGGCAATGTGGCGTCGAATAGGTTTGTTCCACCCAGTCTCCCGGCCCACAGCCCTTGCGCACCATAAAGATTCGAACCCATCAAATTCGCGCCAGCGAATTCCGCGCCCAGCAGATTCGTCTCGCGCAGGTCCGCTTCGACCAGGTTTGCTCCGCGTAGATTCGCCATCGACAAATCCGCGCCTCGCAGATTGACCTTGGCCATCTCGGCGCCTTGAAGGTTCACCGCGGTCAGGTCCGCATCGCACAGATTTGCGCCGGCGAAATCGCCATGGATCCCTTCTTTCCCACCTGACTCGACCCAAAGCCTGTGCTGATCGAGCACTTCGGCGACCGCCAGCAGTTCCGTTCGCAATTCGCGCGCCTGTTCGGGCGTCACGTTCTCGAGAATCCCATAGGCGGCCAACGGAGCTGCGAATTCTTGCGGCAACGCCAACGCTTCTTTTTTCTCGTCCTCCGGCCGGGAAACAATCTGAGCCTCAACGACTCCCTGGTCCGTGCATGTGTTCTCGGGGGCTTGTGCCCGTTCTAGCTCCTTTACCAGACAAACCTCGTTTGTCTGGTTTCCGTCCTGTATTCCTTGTCCCTCTCCAAAAAACGCCGCCGCTACTCTTTCCGACTCGCTCCGTCCATCGCTTGCCTTCTCTGCAATCTGTGCCTTTGACCCCGTCACCGCAATCTCCTCTATTTCCGAAGCCGCCGCCGCTTCTTCAAACACGTCCGGCCCCAAAACCGCCGCCAATTCCCGCAGTGCCGCAACCTTCGCCTGCGCGGCGCTCTCCAGCGCGGCCTTCTTCAGCTCGTCGCTCATTTGCGCTTGGATCAGAGACAAAATCTGCGACTCGGTCACAGGGTCCGAGGGAGCGCCCCCGTACTCGGCAAGTTCCTGAGGAGTGGCCAGGCGTTCTGGCCCTTTTCTCTTATGAAATCCTGGGAGATTCATGGTTTCGTTTCGCCGGTCAGCCGGCGTCTTCTTCTTTCCATTGCCAGAACTAAGCAAGCACCTAGGGCCTGCGGGCAGGGTAACCCCATCTTCCCCTACCCTTCCGGTGGAAATCCCCTGCCCCAAAGTACAGGCGTGCCTCGGAAATACCCCGGGCAGGTCGAGCAGCCAACGGCGGGTGTACCACGCAGCAATTACAATACTGTGTAACAAACAGGTTCAAGAAAGATGAATTAGAGAGGAGTCACGAAGTCGCGGAGAATGGCGGGCACCACAAACAATTCTGCCGGGGCGCTCCGCTGAGGGGCCGAGGCACCCCGGCTATTCCTGCCCGCCTCCGCAGTGAGCGAGCAAGGAACTTGTACCGAAACCCGATCTCGCGTTTTAGCCTTCTTCGTTGTTGCGCAGGAACTCGTAGCGTTCAATTGCCGCCACGACGCCCACGCTGCCTTCTTCGCGGTTTTCCGTGCGCTGCACGCGGCCCAGACAGCGCACGCGCACGGGCCCGGCCAGCGTAATCTCGTTGGGCAGCGTAAGCAGGATCTCCACCGGAGATCCTTCTTTCACGTCCTTGGCAAGGAAGAAATAGACCCCGCGCGAGCTCACGTCGCGGGATTCGGTGTTGGTCTCTCCCACAGCTGCGCCCGTGGTCCAGCGAACCGTTAGCGGCAGCCGCATGGAAAAACGTTGAGTGGTGCGGCGTTCTGTGCCGGTCAAAGCAGGCCTCCCTGATCGAAGGCAAAGTTTATCTGGCCCTGGACTGGCGAACAATAGGACTCGAGATTCAAATTCGCGGCGGGTGAAAAAAGTACGAATGTACTAGGACCCTGTAAGATTTGCCATTGCTTGAAGTTGGCCAAGTGGTCCGTAAGTATGAATTCGGGTCTGCGTCTGGCGGCGGCATTCCATTGCCCTCCTGAGGTGCCGGCGGCTTCCCGCATTGGTCAGAACAGGAGCTTCAGCGCCAGCTGCACGATGCGTCCCGGCTGCGCCGCCTGAATCTTGGCTACGTTTTCCGGACCACTATTCAGGTCATTGTTGGGTAGCCGGAAGTTCACGTTGTTGAAGATGTTGAAAAACTCGGCCCGGAACTGCAGACTGCTGCGCTCATGAATCGGAATGGTCTTCAGGGCCGAAAAATCCCATTGCTGAAATGCCGGCCCGTTGAGCGTATTCCTTCCCGCGGTTCCGAACTGCCCGGCTTGTGCGGTCTGAAACGCAGAGAAATTGAACCAGCAGTTCGCTGTGCGCACAGACGCGGAAGTCCCGTCGGGACGCGCACAAGCGCCTGAATTTGGGTTACCCACCTGGTCTGGCCGGCTACTGAAAAATCCGGAAATTTCCGGGGCGCTTCCCTGCGCGGAAGGATTGCTCGAATCGTAAATCGTAAACGGAGTATTGCTCATTAACGTCGTGATGCCGTTCACCTGCCAGTTCCCGAGAATGTAGCCATACCAGCTTTGTGGGTGCTTGAACCACGGCAAATCCCACTGGTAGCTGGCCACAAACCGGTGCCGCGCGTCGAACATCGACCGACCTCGCTCCGCTTGCACGTCGAACGGGTTCTGGGCCAGATCGTTTTCTCCAGCCACGCTCTGCGAAGCCGATCCCGTTATATTGAACGACGAGGAGTCATCCAGTGTCTTCGAAAAGGTATAGGAAATGAGCGCGGAAATTCCCTTTCCAAACCGCTTCTTCAGGCTGGCCTGCAAGGCGTTGTAGGACGAGTTCGCAATTCCCGAAATCTCGCCGGCCGAAGAAAAGGTGCAAGGACTGGGCTGTGCTACTGTGCATCCGGAAAACAGCCGCCTCTGGTCGGAAAACTGCAAGTTATCCGCGTACGACAAATCTGGGTCATACACCGTCGGATTCGCCTCGATGAACCTGGGCAATTTCGTGCCCTTCGTGCCGATATACCCTATCTGCAGCAGCCAGTCGCTGCCAAAGGCATGTTCCATATTGAGGTTCCAATCCTGCGCATACGGCAAGCGAAGGTTTGGATCGAGGGTCAGGATGGTCATCGGCTGAGCGAAGGTGCCGTTGAATGGATTTTGCCCGTTGAAAGGATCCGCGAAGTTCGGCAGGCTGATCTGCGGAGTCTGCAGATACGGAGGCGCGCTGATCGGCGTTTGCAGTGGCCCGCCCTGACCCGTGTAATAAGGATCAAAGAAGATGCCATATGCAGCCGTCACCAGCCAGCGCCCTGTTCCCGTAGCGTCCCATGCCACGCCCAAGCGCGGCGCGAAGGCATCGCGTTCTGTGGGAATCAAGCCTCCCGGCACGCCTTTGTCGCCGGGATACAGCAGCCCCGTTGGGGCCAATGGAATGACCGTCGACTGCCTTCCCGGAATCCAAAGATTCTGCCGGTTGTGGATCTCCGTGTATGGCGAAGGCACTTCATAACGCAAGCCGGCGGTGATGGTCAGGCGCGACGTCGCCTTCCAGGTGTCCTGCGCATACAGATGGAAAGCATGCCCGCGAAGTCCTCGTGAAAAGTCTCCGCCGCCTTGCAGAAAGAACACCGGCTGCCCAAACAGGAAGCTCGCCGTAGGATTGCTCAACGGGAAGTTGGAAAACACGAAGAACCCATTGGTGGCGATTCCTTGCAGCACATTGATCTGATCGTACTCGTAGCCGCCGCCGAATTTCAGTTCATGCGGCCCCTTTACCCACGTCAGCGAACCTGAAATGTCATACGAATTCTGATACGTGTTGCGTGGCCCAGTGATGGGATCGCCGATAGAGGCAATGCCCGCTACTTGCACAAAGGGCGGTCCGATGGCGACGTCCAGGGATGGCGAGTATGTAAATCCAAGGTCGGCTGGGTCGGTATGGTTCAAATGCTCGTCAAATAGAAACTTGTTTCGCAAAAACGAGAATCGCAAAGTCCCCAGCAAGCCGGGGTTGAACGTGTGTGTTTCCTGCGCCACAAAATTCTGCGACCTCTGATTCTCGCCAACCGGAAATCCCGGCACGTTCGCTCCTGAGGTTGACAGCGGGTCGGTCTGATCCCTCTGGCCGAAACTGTACCGGAAGTTCAGCGCGTCTCGCTCGGTCAGGTAGTGGTCCACCCGCACGCCGAACTGGTCCAAGTCTGAGGTCAGCATTTGCGTGCTTACAAACTGCGTCGCCCCATCGTTCGCGTGCGGATAAAACGCAAGCAGATTCTGGGAAATAGGATTAATGCCCGGCAAGGTATTGAACGGAATAGCCTGCGGAGGCGTATTCGGCGGAACAAAGAAATTAAAAAGCTGCCCTCCCTGCATATCGATCCCCGAGCCGTCTCCCAGGATGCAATTTCCGCTGTTGTCGAAAAAGCTAGCTTTGGTCTGACCCTGCGGAATATTCTGCGTACACAACCCACCGAAATTTCCCTGCCGCTCGGCGTCCGAGGGCACTGTTGTCCGCGCGGTCTCCCCTTGACGGTTCCGTACCCCTTCGTAATAGCCAAACACAAAGGTCTTGTCCTTCCTGATCGGCCCGCCAAATGTCGCGCCAAACTGGTTGCGCTTGAGCGGTTCCACACTGTCGGCAAAGAAGCTCTTCGCGTCCATGGCGTTATTCCGCAAGAATTCCCATGCCGCACCGTGAAACTCGTTGGTTCCTGACCGGGTGACAATGTTGGTCGTCGAACCTGTGCTGTGACCAAATTCCGCGTTGGCGGTGTGGGTCAGAATCCGGAACTCCGAAATTGCGTCCACGGGCGGCTCCAGCACAAACCCCCCGTCCACCGTATTGAAATTATCTGCGCCATCAATCAGGAAATTGTTCGACTCCGGCCGCTGCCCGTTCACGGCGTACGCTTGCCCCTCGCGCAGCGTGCCGCCTGCCTCCAGCAAACCCGGAGTCACGGGCGCCACACCCGGCTGCAGCAATCCCAGTTGCGTAAAGTGCCGCCCATTCAAAGGCAGATCCAGCACTTCGCGTTCACCCACGGTTTGCCCAAGATTCGTCGAATTGCTTTCAATGATCGGCGCGTCGGAGGTTACCTCAACGGTCTGCGTCGTCGTTCCCACCACCAGACGAATCGCCAGCGTCGCTGTCTGGTTTACCTCCAAAGCAATCCCATCCTGAAGGTACTTTTTGAACCCTTTTGCCTGAGCCTCCAATCGGTAGTGCCCCACGGGCAAAGCGACCAGTACATACGCCCCTTGCGCGTCGCTCACCACCGTTCGCTGCAGTCCGGTCTCCATTTGCAGCGCGGTCAGTTGCGCGCCAGACACGATTGCTCCGCTCTGGTCGGTCACGGTCCCGCGTAAGCTCGCCGAAGTACCCTGCGCAAAACCACTCCTCGCGCCAGCGACCACCAACAGCAGTGCAAAAACGGCTCGGGCGCCTGCTTTCATCGGGTTCCCCTCATCAATTTTTCTTCGGTATTCGATCGTTTGGGGCAAAACAGCTGTGTTTGGAAACAAGGAGCGCTGTCTGCGCAGAATGGATTTTGAAATTCACGTACAAGACAGCTGCGCCAGCAGGCTCCCATCCGCAGCCACTGAAAAAACGGTTTCGTGGTTTCAACTTGTTTCCCTACTCGGCCCGCGCACGAATGCAAATGTGACGCGGCTCACCCCAAATTTGCTTGAGTGAGGATACGTACCGCAAAAACGGCACACAATACTCCAAAAATACTAGAGGCGGTCTCAGTGGCCGTTTCTAGGTCGAGACGATCGGAATTTGCTATTGATTGTCGATCAATCGGTGGTGAATCGCGTACAGCGCCAACTCCAAGCGGTCCGAGACCCCCAGCTTGTCGAAGATATTGTGCAGGTGGTTCTTTACTGTCTGCTCGGAAATAAAAAGCTTTTCTCCGATCTCTTTGTTGCGAAATCCCTGCGCCACCAGTTGCACGATTTCTTTCTCACGATCCGAAAGCAGCGGCTTCTCGCGACGCGGTCCCGAGTCCGATGACTTCGCAAAAGCCTTCATTACTTCGGCGGTCATTCGGTTGTCCAGCCAGATCTCGCCCGCGTGCACTCGGTGGATACTCTTCACCAGCAGATCTGTCGCAGACTGTTTCAGCACTACGCCGCGCGCGCCGAGTCGCATTGCGCGAACTACGTCGCGGTCGTCTTCGGCTGCTGTCAGCACGATCACTCGTGTCGGCGTTTGATCGAAATTGACCTCTTCGAGCACCGCCAATCCGTCCTTGTCCGGCATGCGCAGGTCGAGTAACAGAATGTCCGGCTTCAGCTTGGCGAGAAGCTTGATACATTCCGCGCCGTTCTGCGCCTCTCCGACGATGGTGATATCCTCGTCGCCGTCAATCAGTTTGCGGAGCCCGTCACGAAATATCGCGTGGTCGTCCGCCATAAGTACCCGAATTTGCTGTTTGGTTTTAGCCATATCAGCCGAGCGGTACCTCGATCGTTAAGCGCGCACCATGCCCTGGGTTCGATTCCACGGTCAACACTCCCCCGACCGTGCGCGTTCTTTCCTTGATGGAAATTGGACCCAGCCGCAGGCGGTCAAGCTCATCCCCAGTGAAGCGGCCAGCGAAGCTGAACCCCTCGCCGTTATCGTCCACCACGAGGGTGAGCCGGCTGTCATCCTGCGACAGTTTTACCACGACATGGGAAGCCTTCGCATGCTTTTTTATGTTGTTGAGTGCTTCTCTATATATCTGGAAGATTTCCCGGCAAACCCGGTCCGGGGCATGCAAATCCACCGAATCTACAAGCAGGTCCAGCGCCAGCGTGGACTCGTTTCGAAAGCGCTCCGCAAAACCCCTCATCAGGTCCACCAAGTCCGCCGATTGCACGCGCAGTGGACGTAAGTCCGTCACGAGGTGCCGTAACTCTCCACCTTCGTTTTTGACGGTTTGTTGCAGGCTCGCCAACCCGGATTCCACCTGGTCGGGGTGCGTGGTGACCTTTCGCCTTAGAACGTCCAGTTGAATCTCAATACTCAAGAGTGTCTGTAGAATGCCGTCGTGCAAATCCCGCGAAATCCGTGAGCGCTCGGCTTCAATGGCGCGCGCCCGCAGGTGTCTGAGCAAAAATACGTTTTCCAGCGCCGCGCTGATGTGCATGGAGATCCGCTCAAACCATTCCAGATCTTCAGGTTGGAACGGAGGCCAGCTCGCTCTGCGGTTTAGCAAAAACAATCGCCCGGCTGCGTGCCCTTCCTGGTCAAATGCCACGGACATGAAATTCTTGATTGCGAACTCCTGCTGCGTCGGACCCGGAATCCTCGGCAAAATCTTCAAAACCTGCTTGTTTCTACGGTCCCATCCGAACCCGGTTCCCTTCCCGTCCGGCGTATTCCAACAAAGCGACGCTTCCATGTCATCCAGCAGGAAACCATCCGCCCGCATCATCGGCAGATTTTCGGGCACCAGCCGTTCACTCTCTCCAGATTTCATCCTCCACAAAAAGATGCGCTCGAGATCCGTGTCCCGATAGGCCAGGAACGCTCCCTCGGTCTGAAATTCACCGCAAAGCTCCTCGAGCAGTAGCCGAAGGGACTCGGCAAGCCCCAGGTCCACATGCATGCAGTTGGAGATCTGCGACAAGAAATCCTGTTGCGCCGCAAACTTCCGGTTTCGGTCCCCCAAAAACGCCATTCCCACCGTTCCGAGAAATGACGCGACAAAAAAAGAAACCGAGTACACCAGTTCTCTCGTACCTTGGGGCGGCACATTCCGGTGCATGTCCAAGGCAAATCCCAACAGCAACAAACCAAAACACAAAGAGACCGAATACTGCAGGCTCCAACGGTAGCCCACGCCAAACGCCACAAAAAACATCAGAAACCACGTCGGCAACAGTTCCGGGGAGAGATACAGAAATATTCCCGCCGCGAACAAATCGCATAGCAATGGCAAACGCCAATGATAGCGACGCAACGCCCTTTCCAGCAGCAAGATCACAATCGCGGCAACGATATACGCAATCAGAAACGCCAGGGGCCGCTCGACTTGTCTTGCAGGACGCAGTTCCAACAGGCCCAGCATCGCCAGGGTCGCGATCACCGGCCGCGCATAAGCCACTTGCAGATCAAAATGTAAACGGTCGGTTGGCTGCGGATTCATGCGCTGGGCCACACTTCCCCATGCAGGCAGCCAGGCGCTACCACGGCTGCTCGCAAACGTAATGGCCGAGCCCAAAATCGGCCACACCCTTTCACCCAAGTCTAGCAACCCGTCGCGATCTTCCGGCCGGCCACGTCTATCTGCGTTTCCACATTGCTAAGACCCTATCTGACACATCATGCCGATGGGACCTGCACTCTTTTTGCCCAATTCTGCCGTCTGCATTACCGGGTTACCTTGATCCTCGCTCCAAGTCTGGACTAGAACCAGGCTTCATCCCCCCTCGTGACCGTGCTAAACTTGGGATCATGCGGTGGGAGTAGCTCAGCTGGTAGAGCGTCGGTCTGTGGCACCGAATGTCGCGGGTTCAAATCCCGTCTCCCACCCCAACTCCAAAAAAACCAACGCAAGTTATGTAGCGGCCCACATCCGTCGTTAGCCATCTGTGGGCACTTGCCTCCCCAGCCTCCTCAAAGATACCTTGACACTGACCAATTCACATGGTATTACATTAGTAGGAAAGTAATGGTGACTCTGTGGAATCTGCGATCACTGTAAAGGGTCAAGCGACAATCCCGAAGGCCATTCGCGAGTATCTACGGCTGAAACCGGGGGATCGGGTCAAGTTCTTTGTGCACCCCGATGGCAGCGTGGTTCTCCTGCCGAAACTCCCTGCGAAGGCTTTACGAGGCATCATCAAATCCAGACGTCGACGGCCTGTGACAATCGAAGAGATGACCGCGGCCGCTGCTGAAGGCGCTGCTGGCGCCGGACGTCGATGATAGGGCTCGACACGAACATTCTGGTCCGCTACCTCACCCAAGACGACCCAACACAGTCGCCGAAGGCAACCGAGATAATCGAGCGGCGGCTAACCGAGGGAAAGCCCGGTTTCGTAAGCATCGTGGCGATGGTCGAGACCGTGTGGGTACTTGAGCGTGCCTATGGACTAACACCGCTTGAGATTGTCCGAGCTGTAGAGCGAATCCTGCAAACAGATGTACTCCTTGTCGAG
>Ga0126371_10000083_pt1 | contig 64908 bp, 41 predicted proteins | sample PanSoiMetaPlot_4_FD_110145 | JGI IMG/M metagenome (GOLD analysis project Ga0126371, IMG submission 110145) | Tropical forest soil microbial communities from Panama - MetaG Plot_4 | ecosystem: Environmental > Terrestrial > Soil > Tropical forest > Bulk soil | place: Panama | collected 2016-02-17
ACTCCGCCCACGGGATGATCTGCTCCATCTCTTCGAGAAACTGCTCCCGCTTCGACTTCCGTCCGTACTTCTCGAATCCGGTCTGCGTCGCCAGAGTCTGTTGTCGCACTCGTGTTTTCCCTCTGACTTACACACTACCCGCGCAACCTGTGGATCGGCGAGTATTTCAGAGGTTCCCTAATACCGTTACTGGGGCTCATGTTGGCCATAGGAACCTGTTTCTCGCTATTCTTGGTGAATCTGGACTGATTTGAAGTGATGTGCGCGTGCCTAAATGCGAAACTTTTGCTAAGGGGTGATCCCTTTCAGAAAGCATTCTTACCTATCATTAGCAGCTCTATGGCTCCTGTCTGTCTCTTCCCTACCTTTCTGGCGTCAAATTTCCGCCATCGGGAAATGATAAGTTCATTTTCACACCCACTAGTGCATCTCGGCCTTACGCAGCGGTGCCGCATGTTCTACTATCCACTTGCAACTCTTAGTTAAATGATCATGAAAAGGATGAAGCGCATCCCCCTCGCTTTTCCGGACGTGGATCGTTTCTATTTCGGGCCATGTGTCAAAATGTTCGTGCTCTTGGGATCTTTGTTCTTCCACTGCTTGTTGTCCTCGTTACGCCATCTGCCTTCGCACAATCCTGGATCAGCTCCGTCACAATTACGACCACAAACACCGCAGCTACCATCAAATGGACAACTGCTGTGCCAGCGACTTCGCGGGTCAAGTACGGGCTCACGACCAGCTACGGCACTCTCAGTAGCGGAAATTCGAACTACACGACAGCTCACTCGGTTAGCCTAACTGCGCTGTCCGCTGGGACCACCTACCACTATCGCGTGCTGTCAAACGACTCGACTGGCGTGCTGGTCACGGGCCTGGACGAAGTCTTTACCACTCCGGCCGCGACTCACTCCGTCGCCCTGTCCTGGAACGCCAGCACTTCCTCGGACATCCTCGGTTACAACGTCTATCGTGCGCCATACACGACGTCGTGCGGAGCCTTTGCGAAGCTCAACCCCATGCTGAATACGGGCACGCTGTACACGGACACCACAGTGGCGAACGGCAACAAGTACTGTTACGCTACGACTGCTGTGAATACGAGTAACGAAGAAAGTGGCTACTCGAACATCGTCTCGAACGTGCAGGTCCCTGTGCTCTAAGTCAGGGAAAAGGGATGGGCCGTCAGGTTCCTTCCCTACCGTCATGTTATAAACATCTGATTAACTGTGTCAGAAAAGGCTACGAGGTCGAGCATACGAGGGTCAACAAGCGCGAAGCGCATACATCTGGCTCTGGAGGCTTAGCCAATCGCTATTGCTACCCAACCGACGACGACCCAAGGGCAGGGGTTAGCTGCAGCACTGACACGGCGGAAGAAAAAACGCATCGGGCCAACAGTGCGAACTCCTAGCACTTTGGCGGCAGTAATCTCCCGGTCAAAGAGGGCACGGCCAGGATCATCGAAACTTGGCTAGCCAAGGCACTTATGGACTCGGATAATCTCAAGAAAACTACCGGCCAGGAGATCATGGAGACACTGAGGGCAATGAGGGCAACGCGTCCCGGGCCCAGACCTAGCCCGGAGTTTGTGGCGTACATGAATTCCTTGGACTCGATGCAGTTTCACGTTGCACGATACCTGCTGTGCGAACTCCACGCCCCAGTACCTTGCTCCCCGCGTTGGTGCCGCTGATTGATCAGAGGTGGTTCGAGGATCCGCTTGAGGCGGAAGTGGGGGACGTTCTGCTGGACCTTGAAGATTTGGGATAACGGGCTCACGCTCTATACGGTTCTCGTTTGGGCGCTGTGCTGATCAACTCTCATCCTTCGTGGCCACGCCATCCTTGAAGGAAATTGAACCTGGCCCCTTCGTCAATATTGACTGGAGCACATACATGTGAGTCCGCCGTCGGCAGCCACTAATAAGTCGATCATGACCGCTCATCCCGAATTACGACCGTTCGCACAAAAAAGTAAACAACGACACCGCGACCTCTTACTCTTCTTGATAAATGATGGTCAAGCGCCAAAATGTGCCAAGCCTGTCGCTTTTGTAAGTTCTTCGTGGCTACGGCGGCAGGGACAACAGTTCCATCGACCAAGCACGATGGGGGCTCAGGTTGTAACGACAAACACTAGGAGTTCCCCCCATGAACAAAGAGGCAATCACAAACCTCGGTGAAGAATTCAACAGAGCGCAACGTGACCTGGATGCCTTCAAGAAGTCATCCAGGACGGATGCTGAGATCAAGACACTGCAGCATGTGTTAGATGTTGGCTAGCGTTCGTTAGAGCATCTACAGGCAGAGCAACCATCTGGCCCTAAGGTGAACGCCAAATCAGCACAGAAGAAAGCCGATAAATCTCGGACAGGAAAACGCACATCCGAAAGGTGTGGTCAATCTGGTACTGCCCGTAGTCGATCATCCTTCGGCAGTCGGCGTAGACGATATACAGCGAGGAGAGAACCCTGCAGGTTGATTTTCTTGCGGGAGAGCATTGCAGGATTGTCTCACGTCGCACACTTGTGCTACAGCCGGTCACTATCGGGCCATTTGTTAGCTTGCGTTAGTGAGTTACGTTCTAGCGTGAAAAAGGAGTTGTGATTAGCACACGACTCCTTTTCGCAAGCAACGTCGAGAAGGCTGAGGCCCGTCGCACTCGGGGAAGGGGCGACGGGCCTTTTAGGTGTTGCAAAAAAAACCGGACCTGTCAGGAGTCGCGGTTATTGCACCTTTCTCTCCGCCTGGACAGTATCTTCCACAGAAGGCGGAGCTCCAGATTTCCACAATAGCCTGAGGCAGTCGTCGCCTAGAGCATCGAAGGCAACAAGCTTATCTTCACGCACGCAGTCTGCGCGGAGGCAGCTTCTCCAAACCTCGAAGGGCAAGTGCGATCCATTCATTTTAAGAAAACCCTAGCGCCATTCCTGCCCACGGTAGAAACGCCAAAGTGCGCCATGTGATTCAGATCACTACCTTGAGCACATAATTGAGCACGGAATCCTGCCTGAACACTCCTACCGGCCAGAACGCTCTTGAGCCTCTGAGATGTGGGAGCGTACCTGCTTAGGTGCTGTCAGTCGATGGCTTCGCTTAGACTCGGTCGGGCCCCACATTGATGCGCTTGGACTTCACCTCCAGCAGATCATTTAGTTCACAGATCAGCTGACTGAAGATTTCGGGGTCTTTCTCGGCGGTGATGCGCTCGCAAAGCGCGGTCAAACGTTCACGTTCCTCGGGGATCACAGGCACCTCCCGGTATGCGGAGATGTGTGAAAGTATCCGACAGGTACGCCAAGGTGTGCCAGTAATCTAACGATTAATGTGGATGCGGACGAGCGAATTATTATTTGAGTTCTCGATCTTCGATTCTTCGGAGTCTTGTTGTTCTTCCAATGTAAGGATTTTTGGCCTGATTTCTGCAAAAGTTCCCTTGTCCTCTTGATCAGTTCATTGCTCGTGCGGATTAGTTCGCGATTTCTACGAAATACGAGGCTCTCTTCCGTGTGACTCATCTCCGTGACTCCCCTGCAAACACTATTCATCCGCCCGATCCGCATGTCAGTGATCACAGACACCCAAAATGGCGCGTTTCGTTGATAGGGGATAATGTCTTTGTGGCAATCGAGATGGAAAGTCGGGCGGAAATCGATGCGGCAGCATATTGGCGCTCCGTAGGATACCCGACAATTGCTAGGCGGCTCTAACTTGGGGAGCGCCATGTGCACTAAACGAGCAAGTACCGAGGAAAGAATCTGAGTACGTCCACACCGCCGTGGGAACTGAAACGACTAATTGAAGAGAATCATCAGCTCATAGAAGAAGCAAAGCAATTGCTTCGGGAACTCGAAGGTTACATGGCGCAGCGTGAAGGACGCAGTCCTACTGAGCAAGAAAAAAGGCCCGCCACTGAGTACAAGCTAAGGAGGTCAGTTTCTCCCCCAACGCAAAACTAAACATAAGGAAAAGCCCGTCGGGGAATGACGGGCTCAGGGAGTTAAGACGGTCTCGAACGGCGCTTGCCCAACACCGAGGGGACAAGTCTCCACTTCGTCTTCGCTCCAACTGCGCGCAGGGTTCTGTCATCTGCTTCAGCATGGCTCCATTGTCAAAATTGACAGGTGTACTGAATTGTTAACAGCAAGGAAAAGCCCGCCATTTCTGACGGGCATCGGGGATAGGAGAGGAATACTGTCCCCAGCGGGCCCTGCGAGGTAAACCGAAGGGGACTGTGATCATTCTTCGCGTTGATCGAAGGGAATTCTGTCATCTGCTCTCGCATGAACCTACTGTCAAAATTGACAGGGGTTGCTGAATTTTCAACAGCGAAAAAGGCCCCTAAATGAAAAAGGCTGCCCGAACGAATTCCTTGGGTTTCAACTTCGTCGGACAGCCCTTGCGGATGCACTGCTCTAGGAGTCTTACGCGACGATTCACAGGAAGCAAGATTACTGAAGGTAAGAACGGCCGAACGAAGCCTTTCGCTGGGCCAATGTCGTCTGAATCGCTTTTCGGGCTGCACTCTACTCCTCCAGCGGAAGAACGCAGTGGCCCGAAGGTATGAATACCCAAGGCGAAAGAGAAATCGCAAAAAGGGCTGAGAGATGTTGAGGCAACTCCGCCCTGACAAGCCTGAAGTTTTAATTGTTGGACCGTAGATACCCAGTTTCACCCGAATAAACACTGGGGCAAAATGGGAGATCCTATCATTCGCAACGATGAGGTCGTCGGTTCCCGACTAGCTCCACCAATCTTCTTAGTCACTTGCCGAGTTTCCTGATCGCGTCGTCGTTCGCCCGATTACCTGCGACTAAACCTCTGGACCAATTGAACTGCCGAGATTTTGCAGGACTGATTCGCCAAGCAGTGGGCGGGGCACCTGAAATCCGTTCGATCCACCTCGTCATGTGGGCCTGGTCTGCAAAACCGGTATCGAGCGCGATGCTGCACAAACGATCGGAACCTCTTGTGATGCGGAGCCACGCCTCACGTGCCCGCAACTCGGCGCGCAAGACTGAGGGCGTAACTCCATATGCCGCGCCAAATCGGCGAGAAACTGTCGCACGTGCCAGACCGTTGACTTCAGCCCACTCTCCAATTTCCGTGGATGTATTCTTCCGCAGATCATCGAGCAAAAGATCAGGCCAGTCGTTTCTTTGTCCGGTGGAACGAAGGCATTTGTTTTCAAGCGCGATCTTAAGCATCAATGTCGCCGCGCTTACATCACTTTCCGCGGTGCGCGCCAGTTCGTCAATATTGTCCAGATGATAGAGACCGCCGGCAACGCTTGTATCGGGCCAATCGAGCCTAATCAGTTTCACGCCAGCGGAGACCGTTTGATTGGCATGGCAATCCATCGCGGGATGAATTAACACATCCCCAGTGGTTGCCAGAATGCGGCCGTTGTAGCCTGATTCCTCAAAGGTGCCTGCCAATACCACCGTGGCATAAGGGCGCAAATGTCGATGTCGTGGCAGGCTGAAACTGCAAGGTAAGGTGTCAATGCCTGGAGAAACGCGACGAAAAAACGAGTTGTCGAGCAAATGGGCCACGCGTGCAATGCTACAGCGAGTATTTTCGGACCGACAAGATCAATTGTGAAGGAAGACGAGTGCCCGACGTCAAATTCATTCAAGACATAAAGGGGCCAAGCGCGCATCATTGTTGACTTTACAGATCCTCAGCCATTGGTGGTTGGCGGCAATTAACACCGAAAAACAGGTGACTATTGTTATGTCCGGAGCAAACTAATGAAGACAATGAGCCGGCGTTCGTTCCTTCAAACCGCAATTGCTCTGGGAGCAAGCGCAGCCTGGGGGAAGCCATCACCCACCCGCTCAACAGTTTTGTGGCATGAGCGACGAGACTACTATCCGGAGGGGGTAGCGTCTGGCGATCCTGAAAGCGATAGTGTTTTGCTGTGGACTCGGCGCCCGCCGTTGGCAGGCAATGCTGTTGGGAAGCTGACGGCGGAGGTCGCAGAAGATCAGTCCTTCACACGGGTCGTTGCCACCGCGGAGGCACCGATTTCGGAAGCGTCGGACTGGACTTGCCGTGTGTTCGCTGGCGGTTTGAAGCCTGCACAAGTCTATTGGTACCGCTTTATGGATGCGAACGGCTTTGGCAGCCGTGTGGGAAGAACCAGGACTGCACCTTCGGATAACGACGCGCGGCCTGTGCGATTCGCATTCGTGTCTTGTCAGAATGCGAATCAGGGTGCGCAGAATGCTTACCGACGGATGATCTTCGAGGACGAGCGAGCCGCCGAGCAAGATCAATTAGGGTTCGTGCTGCACCTGGGTGACTTCATTTATGAAATCGTCTGGTATCCCGAAGACCGTCCGCAGGGAATGTACGATCGCCGTATTCGCGACATCGTGCGCTATGAGCACGGAGAAAAAATCCGCGATTTTCATATTCCAACCGACGTTGGGGATTACCGGGCAATCTATCGCAATTATCTGCACGACCCCGATCTGCAGGATGCCCGCGCTCGTTGGCCGTTTGTCTGCATGTGGGACAACCATGAGTTTAGTTGGATGGGTTGGCAAGGCCTGCAACGGTTTGGAGGCGTGGACCGTCCGGCGCAAACGCGCAAGGTTGCTGCGAACCAGGCATTTTTCGAATATCAACCTGCAAGGCTGTACAAACCAACTGGTCCATCTCTGAACCAGTTTGATCCTCCGCGAGTTGTTGATGCACCGATTACGCATTTCGACGAGCACGGCCTTGGCCAGGAATCCAACAATCTCAGCGCGATCCACAGCCTTCGGGGATATCGGGCATTGCGCTGGGGCCGGAACATGGAACTGATCGTGACCGATCAGCGAAGCTACCGTTCTGAGGAGCCTACGTATCGAGAGGAAGCTCAGCAATTCATGAGCGATGACTTTCCGGGGCTGATGCCGCAGGAAGTGCTGGATATCCTGGACGCCGGAAGCGGCTACAACAATGCACATCCACCGGCGACCATCAAGTACGGCGGGAAAGAGATTCCTAATTTTCGCAAAGACCAACCGCCAACAAACATTCTGGGAGAAGAACAGAAAGCGTGGTTTCTCGATCGGCTGAAGAAGTCGACAGCAACATGGAAGATTTGGGGTGACACGGTTGCCACGCTCGACATGCGGGCCGATCTGCAAAATCTGCCGACCGGCTTGACTAAGCCATGGCCGGGAGCAGGATTTGCTGGCTTCGATGCGAGCAACGGGACCGGGGATCACAGCACGGCATACACTGAACGCGCCGAAATCTATGACTTCGTTCGCGATCACGGGATCACGGGTTTTGCAACGATCGCGGGAGACCGGCATAGCTTCTGGGCGGGGCTCGCTGCCAAGGGGCTTCCGCCGAAACCCTTTGAACCAGTCGGAGTGGCATTTGTGACCGGTTCGATTTCAGCGCCTGGAGTCATCGAAGCGTTCGAACACGTTTTTCCAAAGGAACATCCACTTCGCCCGCTGTTCGTCGGTCAAGCACCAACTGACAGCCAAATTCAACCACTCATGAATATGCTGCTGCGACATGGTGTACGGTCATGCCTCGAGTATGTGCACAGCGGAGACATTCAGAAGGCGCGAGCGCTGTCGAATCCAGATCTTTCACCGCACCTATCTTTCGTCGACATGGGCGGCCACGGTTACACGGTTGTTCGGGTCGGCAGCGATATGTTCGAGACTGAGTTTGTATGTATCCCACGCCCGATCGAACGCACTGAGAAGCCCGACGGAGGCCCGCTGCTGTATCGGGCTAGACATAGAGCGAAGCTCTGGCCTCGGGGAGAAACGCCAAAGCTTGAGGCCCTGATCGTTGAAGGCGACCCTAAGTTCTCGGTCTGAACGCGGTTGACGACCGGCTCATCCCCACCCGCGCCTACAGTGGAGAGAGTTCATCTTCCTTCTCTTCCTTATTGTGTTGGACAAGTTTCTTCTCCAGAAACTTTCGCGCCAAATCCCGACCTCCCAGTCCAAATGCAATCGCGAGGCCAAGCATCGTCGCGCCAACCACAGAAGCGAACGCGATCAACATGGTCTCTTCAGCCACGCCCAGCACCTCGAATACCATGGAGAGGGCAAAGATGCTGATTAAAATACGGACCGCAACGCTCAATATCCGCGGGGACCGGTAGTTTGCGTTGACCGCTGCCAGGAGGGCTGCGCGAGAAAAGAAACTTGCGGCTACTAGCCCAAAGAAGAGAATGACCAGCGCCACAAACATGCGGGGCAGGAAAAGGAAAAATCGCGAGATATAGTCCTGCAAGCCGGCGATTCCTAAAACGTTTACACCGAGAAGAACGAAGCCAACCCATGCGACCCAAAATACAAAGCGGCTCACCAATTCCGTGGAGGACGGCAGGGCCGCTTGATGGAGCAACTGCGTGGCTCCTGCGTTTTCCGAAAGTTTGGAGAACTTTGTCAGGCGCAGGAAACTGCGCACCACGATCTTTAAGAGATAGGCGATCACCCATCCGATCAGAGTAATAATGAGCATTACGATCAGCCGGGGAAGGTAGTGAGCGATATCCCTGGCCATCTGCTGGAAAGCTTGCGTCAGTTCGTTAACGATGATTTCCCGCATTGGCTTCTCACTTTCTGTCTGCCCAAACTTCAAGCAGATAAGGCTTCAGACGTTCGAAGTCGGCGCAAAGAGACTCCTCACGGCGTTGGATATTCTCCGCAGAACCATTTCGGTTTTCCGTGAGAAAAGTCAGACTTCTTCCGCGGTAAAGCGGAACCAGGGCCTGAATGATGTGATCACGACTGATGATCGATTTGTGGTAAGAACCTACGAACTCGTAGACGGTCTTAGCCCACAATTCCGAGGGGTAGTCGAATTCGTTGATCCCGAGAGCTGCTATCCGCTGGAGTTCCGACAGCAAGGACGGAGAAAGGATTGAGCGGAGAACCGGTTCCAACTGGGCAACTCCGGTGGCAAACATTTCGAGCAGCCGCTTACGGTTGATGCGAGCGCCTTCGGGCTCGACCTCTTTGGCGGTACCGAAAATGCGCACGTCTTCCGATCCGCTGATCGCACTCCAGACCGGGAAGTTACTGTCCAGTGATGAAAACAGAGCCCCGGCAGTTCTGCGCATGACGCCAACCACATCGTGGGCGCCTCGAGAGGAAGGTGCTTTTGTTCCCAAGAACGACTGGCAGACGCGATATTTGGCGGTGACGGCCATGATGGTGATGGAGATCTCGGGCCCCATCTTGCCCCAGTCCTCGTTGCCGATTCCTTTTCCCAGAAAGTCACTGGCGAGACGCCCCGAGATCGCGAATTCTGATCCGTAGGGCTCGCGTATCCGATATCCATAAATGGAGCGAGTCATCGGATAAAGCAAGTCACGCACTAAGGAGCCCTCGAATTTTTGCCGGTTATAAATGGGGCACACGAGGTCGAAATTGTCGTAGTAAACGGGGCGAACCAGGCGCTGAAGCCAGTCGGGTTCGATCGACGTCGACTCGGGAGATATCACTACGCACGCCTTAGCGCGCAATAAGTCGGCAGCCGCCAAGATGGTCTGCAACGCCTTGCTGGGATCAGGTCCGCGAGCATACCGAACGCTGATCGAATGCAGGGTGCGCAGTGCGTAGACTTTCGATTCGCGCCACAGGTCGTCAATCGAAGCCTTCGCAACCAGTTCTGTAGTGCCATCTTGCGATCCTCCGTCGGCGTTGATGATGGCGACTCGTTCGCGTGGAAAACACTTCAGAATTCCGGCCTGAATGGCCCCCACAACCGGCTCGATCGTCTTCGCATCGTTGTGGCTCGATAGGCCGACAACAATGTCAACCTCGCCGACGTTGATGAGCTGGCGAAGAAAATCATCGCTCAAAAGAGTTTCTTCCGCCAATTCGACCTCCGAGAGATGCCTTCAAAACTTCAGCAATTGCAGCAGAGAGTTCTACTGACTAAATCTGGCGCAGCCGGAACCAGTAAAACTGGTAAGGGCCCATTGTTAGAAAGTACGGCAGGTCGCCAATCCGGGGAAAGATATTGCGTCCAAACATCTCAATAAGGATGTTTCCCTTATATCGGCGCAGATCCAGTTCAACCGACTGCGCAGCGCTTGAGAGATTGTTTACGATCAGGATTGTCTCCTTACCCAACTTCCTTACATAAGCCAGGATCCGATGATTCGCTGGGTAGAGGAATTCGATCGATCCCGAGCCAAATACCGGACTCGAACGTCGAATTCCGAGGATATGCTGCATCCACGATAAGAGTGAATGGGATGTGCGTTTTTGAGACAACACGTTGACAGCCGGGTATCCGTAGACTGGGTTGAGAATAGGGGGTGAGTACAGTCTTTCCGGGTCTGCATTGGAAAAACCACCGTTCCAACCGCCACTCCATTGCATGGGAGTTCTTACCCCGTTGCGGTCTCCAAGATAAATATTATCGCCCATGCCGATCTCGTCTCCGTAGTAGATGATGGGAGTGCCGGGCAGCGACATCAGCATTCCATTCATCAACTCGATTCGACGGCGATCGTTGTCGAGCAACGGGGCCAAACGCCGGCGGATGCCGAGATTCAGACGCATCGCCTTGTCCCCGGCATAGATGTCGTACATGTAATCGCGCTCGATGTCAGTAACCATTTCCAGCGTCAGTTCGTCGTGGTTACGTAGAAAAAGGCACCACTGACAGGATGGGGGAATCTCTGGAGTTTGCTGGAGGATTTCGGTAATGGGCTTGCGATCTTCCAGACGTAGTCCCATGAACATACGCGGCATCAATGGGAAATGAAAGGCCATGTGAAATTCATCGCCATCGCCGAAGTATGGGCGAAGGTCTGCCGGCCATTGATTAGCCTCTGCCAGCAACATCGCGCCCGGAAATTCCTGGTCGATCCTTTTGCGGAGGTCGCGGATGATCGCGTGAGTTTCCGGCAGATTTTCGCAGTTTGTTCCTTCTCGTTCGATCAGGTATGGGACCGCATCCAGTCGGAATCCATCGACTCCAAGTTCGAGCCAGAACTTCATGACTCTCCACATTTCTTCCCGCACGGCTGGGTTGTCATAGTTCAAGTCGGGCTGATGGCTGAAAAACCGGTGCCAGTAGTGTGATTTGGAAATTGGATCCCATGCCCAGTTCGACATCTCCGTGTCGAGAAAGATGATTCGGGTTCCGCGATATTTCGAGTCGGTCTCGCTCCACACGTACCAGTCACGCTTGGGATTGTCTTGCGAACTACGCGATTGCTGGAACCACGGATGCTGATCAGAAGTATGGTTGAGTACCATTTCGATGATCACGCGGATGCCGCGGTCATGCGCGATAGAGAGGAAACTCTTGAAATCGTCTAGCGTCCCGTAGCTGGGATGGACTGAGTAGTAATCCGCGATGTCATACCCGTCATCGCGCAGAGGAGAAGGGAAGAAGGGCATCAACCAAATTGCGTTGACACCAAGTTCCTGCACGTAATCCAGTCTTTGGGCGAGCCCCGCAAAGTCCCCGATGCCGTCTCCATTGGCGTCGAAAAAGCTGCGGACGTGCACCTGATAGATAATCGCATTCTTGTACCAACCTGCTTCGAGCTTAAGAGACAACCCATTCCTCCTGACAATGATCCAGAACGGGCGGCGTTCAGGGCATGATTAGGATAGCAGCCAGTGATTGTGCTGTGTCACTTTGCCGCGTTACGGATTCAACGATCGTAGAGTGTGACCATTTCGTGTAAGCGCATTGCCAATTCTGGGGTCAGTTCTTCCGCTCGGAAGCGCCATCGCCAATTTCCTTTCGCAGTGCCTGGTAGGTTCATCCGCGCCTCGGTACCCAGGCCAAGCAAATCTTGAAGAGGAATAATGGCAAGGTCGGCGATGGAAGACAGGATTGAGCGAATCAGCACGCAATGAATCGGTTCATCTGTAAAGTTGAGGTACGCGCCAGCGAAAGCATGCTCTTTAGCAACATCCTCGGTTGTGCGAGTGCTGTCGCTCAGGCCTGAACTGCTCCACCAACCCACGGTCGTGTCGTTGTCGTGTGTGCCCGTATAGGCTGCCAGTTGCCGCTCGTAGTTATGGGGGCGGAAGGATGGGCCCTGGGGATCTTGGCCGAAGGCGAACTGTAGGATCGCCATGCCAGGGAAGCCGAATCGATTTCGGATCGACTCGACTTCCGACGTGATCACTCCTAGATTTTCGGCGATGATTGGTAGATCCCCGAACTCCCGCTCGAGGGCCTCGAAAAAGTTAGCGCCCGGTCCTTTGACCCATCGACCGTTGATTGCTGTTGTCTCTTCGCCTGGAATTTCCCAGTACGCTTCGAAACCTCGGAAATGATCGATGCGAACCGCGTCATACAATTCCAGGGCAGCCCGGAAGCGCTCGATCCACCACCGATAGCCGGTCTCTTGAAGTCGGTCCCAACGATAGATCGGATTGCCCCAGCATTGGCCGGTTGCACTGAAGTAGTCTGGAGGCACACCGGCAATCTTTAAAGGCTGTCCGTTCTCTGAGAGCTGAAAGTATTCCCGGTGCGTCCACACGTCGGCGCTGTCGAGGGCGACATAGATCGGGAGGTCACCAATGACGCGAATGCCGGCGTCGTGAGCATAGGTTTGCACTGCTTCCCATTGGCGGAAAAACTCAAACTGGCAATACCGCGCTGTGAATGAGGCATGCGTCAGGCGCTCCTCGGCTGCGTTCAGCGCAGTCGGCGTGCGGTGGGCAATCTCGCGAGGCCATTTGTTCCATGCAATACCGCCTTGCTCTTGCTTGCATGCCATGAATAGGGCGAAATCCGGTAGCCAGGAGTTATTTGTGGCACAGAAATCATCGAAGGCTCGGCGTTCTTCTGCACCCGCATCGTTCTGAAATCGTGTCGCAGCCTTGGTGAGTAAGGCCGTTTTCCAGCCGATGACACCTTCGAAATCGACAGAATCTTGGGGGAAATCGGGCTGGGAGCAAAGATCCGAAGGTTCGAGAATTCCTTCCTCAAGCAACCTTTCAAGGCTGATTAAGAGGTGGTTCCCAGCATGGGCAGAGAAGCACTGAAATGGCGAATCACCGTAGCCGGTGGGATTGAGTGGGAGAACCTGCCAGAGCTTTTGTCCCGCATCTTTCAGGAAGTCGATAAACGCAAATGCTGCGGGCCCGAAATCACCAATGCCGGACGAGCCGGGAAGGCAAGTCGGATGGAGCAGAATGCCGCTGGCGCGAGGGAATCGCATGCTGAACCGAAATTCGGGTGCTCAACCACCGACAGGATAAATCACCGACAGATGACTTTGCCGATCCGGTTTTGCCTGTATGAACGGAATTGACAACATTGTTTCTTGCTCAGCCAACGACTTTTAGCATTGTTGACCTGGCATTCGGGACAAGAAAGAGGCATGGCCGTCGGCAATCATCACGAAACGGCGAGTCATCAACGTCGCGCACATGCAACCTCACTGCTTTTGGAGATTCTGAATCTTTTCTGAGATTCCGAGCGTTTTCAATATGTCGGGCTTGGCTTCATCGATTGCCAGCGGCTCATGGCACGTGTTGCAGTCCTGGGTGATGCTTTGGCCATCGCTGGCGGTATGCGATCCGTCGTGACAACGGAAGCACCCAGGGAAGTCTGTGTGTCCCAGATTATTTGGATAGGTTCCCCAGGAAACTTGCAGTTCTGGAAAGACGTTGCGGTTGTAGATCGCGAGAATAGCCTTGCCCCCTTGACGGATATCTTCAGAACGCTTTGTGGAGAAATCGGCGTAGTTCTGTTGATAAAAACTAGCAAAGGCCAGAGGTATTTGAGTTGCTGCTTCTTTTTGCGTGGCATAGGTCTTTTTTAGCAACTCGACTCCTTGTTTCTTGACGAAGGGTAGACTCACTGAAATCTCTCCCAGAGCAAGGGCTTTGTCCATAGCGCGCTCTGGCAGTTCAAATGTGTGCGAGGGCCGATTGTGGCAGTCGACGCATTGCATTTCAAATGTCGGCAGGGTGTTGCCGGAACTGCTCTTTGAATCGGTACTAGCAAAAGTTCGAACGTTACCCGTTTCAGTGTTCCGGTATTCGACCCAGGGGATCTTCTGGCGCTCCGGGTCCGAAGCCGCGAAGCGGATGTGAATACCAGGACCAAAATGCGCACCATGAATACCCGGGATCCGGTTTCCCCCGACCATCATCAACAGCACGGTTTCCGTGCGAGTGTTTGCTTCGTCTTCCGCATACTTGCTGAGAACTCGAAGGCGGGCGCCCGCGAAGTGCTGCGGCCAGTGGCAGTTCTCGCACGTTTCTCTCGCTGGTACGAGACGATTGCTGGCAAGAGCGGAAGGAACTGGCTTTGGAGCGGTGGCGGTTACAGTTTGAAAGAGCTGGCGGAGCCCGTTGGCTTTGCTGTTGACCCATCCCGCCGCTCCGGGTGCCACATGGCACTCGACGCATTCCACACGGGAGTGCGGAGAGTTGCGATAGGCGGCAAATTGGGGAGCCATTGTGTGGCAGCTGGATCCACAGAATTGCGGCGTGTCCATGTACGATACCGCCCGGTAAGTGAGTTGAGTTCCGATCAGGATATTGACGACTGTGGTTATTCCGAAAAACCACGCCACGCGCTTCAGGGCCGTGTGTCGATCGAAAGCAGGCTGAGCGAATCCTTCGCGAATTCGATGCTTGCTGATATAGACGCCGATCGGAACTAAAACCAGACCGGTGAAGAAGATCAATGGAAGGATAAGAAACGCGATAATTCCAATGTAGGGATTGCTGACATGACCGCGAATCTGCAGCGGCAGGACGAATAGCCAAGAGATCAGTGCCGTTGCGAGCAGCGCGAGACCGGTGAGGCTCAGCCAATGTTGTGTCAGGAGGAACCAGGACGGCCGGTTATTTGCAACATTCATGCGGTTTCCTGCACTCGCGCCCAGGATTTGGCTAGGTTAGCGGGACCAACCCGAGATATAGACTGGTAAAACTACTAATTGTGGCGGTTTTCGTTCTGCTCTTGCGCACCATGATCGAGTGGGCGTCCCTTTTGCCCGTCGGTCTCAAATTGTTTATTTGGAGAACGGGCAAGGACCGTGAGTAAACCTTTTCTCATTTCGCCTTCACGCGAGATAATGACTGGGATGCGATGTCTCTTTCGGGTTGCGGTGGCTACAGGCTTGCTCTTCAGCACCGCTGCACTCCAAGCTCAGTCGAGTCGGGATCAAGTCAACGCGGTCACAGCGGCATTGCGTTCAGGTAAGTTCGCAGATGCGTTGCAGCTGCTTCAGCCGCTGATACGCCAATTCCCTTCAAACTCTCAATTATTAACATTGCAAGGCTTGGCGTATTCGGGAGATGGACACAAGCAAGAGGCGCTCGCTTCTTTTCAAAACGCGTTGAAGAGTACCCCGGATTATCTGCCGGCGCTGGAAGGAGCTGCGCAGATCGAGTATGAAAAGAACGGCTCGGAAGCCAGCGTCCTTCTCCGGCGTGTTTTGAAGATTGCTCCCGAAGATCCGACCGCGAATGCAATGCTTGCGTCATTGGCATACAAGAATCACAACTGCCCGGAGGCTGTGTCTCATTTCGAAAAGAGCGGTCCTGCATTGCAGTCAGAGCCCGCGGCTCTTCGACAATATGGGACTTGTTTGGCGAGCCTGAAACGCTACGAGCCAGCGATTGGGGTGTTTCGGAAGTTAATTGAGCTGCAGGGCGATGACAAGGAAGACCGACTCCGATTAGCGTCGTTGGAGATGTCTAGCGGCAAACCCAGAGACGCGGTCGAGGTTCTCCAGCCCACGCTGCAGGATCATCCCGATGCGGCTGTTCTGTCCTTGGTTGCCGCGGCCTATGAAGAGCAGAAAGATACTCCACAGGCAGTGAAACTGCTGCATCAAGCTCTCATCGAGAATCCGAAAGACACCGATCTCTATTTGCAGTTTGCGGATCTCTCTTTTGTCCATCAGTCGTTCCAGGTCGGTGTGGACATGATGAATGCCGGCTTGAAACTGCAGCCTAATGCGCCCGCCCTATACTTAGCGCGTGGAGTTCTGTACGTGCAATTAGCTGACTACGACCACGCTGAAGCCGATTTCGAGAAAGCTGAGGAACTTGATCCGCAGCTCTCCGTGAGCGATGCGGCGCGCGCAATGGTCGCCCAGCAGAAGGACGATTTGGACAAGGCATTGGCTGTCGTTCGGGCGAAACTCAGTAAGAAACCCAACGACGCGCAGTTGCTCAATGTGCAGGCCGATATTCTCGTACAGAAGAATGCTGACGTGGACACTCCTCAGTTCAATCAGGCAATTGCATCGGCACAGCGCGCCGCGAAATTGCAGCCGGAACTGGTGGCTGCGCGCGACACACTGGCGAAGCTATATCTGCAAGCAGGGAAAGATCAGCTTGCGGTGGAACAGTCTCGGGAGTCCTTGCGGTACAACCCCAACGATCAAGTCGCGCTTTATCACTTGATCGTCGGATTGCGCCGGACGGGGCAGAAAACGGAACTGCCAGCCCTCTTGCAGAAGCTCGCGGAGTTGCGTCAGAAGGCCACACGCGAAGAGGGCGAACACAATCGCTACAAGTTGATTGAGCAGACCGATGCGAGCGTGGCTACGAAATAAAGAACCGGTTATGTCCGCACGCACTGCAGAGTCAAGAATCTACGATAATTCAACGCATTATTTCCTATGAAGAATACTTCACGCCGCTCCTTTATCAAGAGCTCGCTGGGCGCATTCGCGGTTGGTCAGGGGATTGTTTCTCTTGCGCAGCAGGAAGGCATTGCCTCGCGCGGTGTGAAGCCGCAAGCTCGTCCGGCGAGTTCCGGGCGGCCGTTTAACGCGCATTTCGTGGATGTCGCCAAGGCGGCCGGATTGAATCAACCCACAATTTATGGAGGCGTGGAGTCCAAGAAGTACATTTTGGAAGCGAACGGCTGTGGCTGCGCTTTTATCGACTACGACAACGACGGGTGGATCGACATTTTCCTGCTTTGTGGAACGCGACTTGAGGGTGCACCGCCGGAAGCAACGAATCGACTCTACAAAAACAATCGCGATGGGACATTTACAGACGTGACGGAGCGCGCTGGCCTGCACGCGACCGGCTGGGCAAATGGCGTATGCATTGGCGACTACAACAACGATGGGTTCGAGGACATCTTCGTCACGTACTTCGGACAGAATCATCTCTACCGGAACAATGGCGACGGTACCTTTACCGACGTCACCAAAGACGCCGGGCTGCTAACTCATGAAACTCGCTGGGGAGCCGGCTGCAGCTTCGTGGATTACAATCGGGACGGGCACCTCGACCTTTTCGTCTCCAACTACATTCGATTCGACTTGGAAAAGGCGCCAGTGCCCGGTGAGACTTCGACCTGCAACTGGAAAGGAGTTCCCGTTAACTGTGGTCCTCGAGGCTTGCCCACGGGGCGCCACACTCTATATCGGAACAATGGCGACGGGACATTCACCGATATCACCAAGGAAGCCGGAATTGCCGGCGCCACAGAGAGCTACGGCATGACCGTGGTAGCAGCGGACTTTGACGAAGATGGATGGCCCGACATCCTGGTTGCATGCGACTCGACGCCGAGTCTGCTTTTCATGAACAACCACGACGGAACCTTCCGCGAAGAGGGCGTGGTGCGTGGTGTGGCATTGAGCGATGACGGCATGGAGCAGGCGGGAATGGGCGTTGGCATTGGAGATTACGACCTTGATGGTCATCTCGATCTGTTCAAGACGCACTTCATGGGCGATACATGTGGTATCTACCGCAATGATGGCAAGGGTAATTTTGATGATCGGACCAGGGCCGCCAAGATCGGCGTCGAGACTCGGTTCGTAAGTTGGGGTACGGGGGTGGCGGACCTCGATAATGATGGTTATCCAGATATTTTCATCGTGACCGGGAGTGTGTATCCGGAGGTTGAGCGCAAGTTGGCTGACTATCCGTATAAAACTCCTCGCATTTTGTTCCGGAATCTGGGGAATGGCACTTTTGAGGAACTTGGTCCAGAGGTGGGCGCGGGAATCACGGAACCGCACTCCGGGCGAGGTTGCGCCTTCGGAGACTTCGATAACGATGGCGATGTCGACATATTGGTTGTGAACATGAACGAACCGCCGCTGTTGTTGCGAAACGATCTAATGGGTAAGCAGAACTGGATCAAAGTCCGGTTGGAGGGCGTCAAGTCGAACCGGAGTGCGATCGGCGCGCGTGTGTTGGTCCGCTACGGCAATAAAGTACAAGCGCAAGCCCGAGTGAGCCAATCTAGTTACTACTCCTCAAATGACCCTCGTCTTCACTTTGGACTTGGAGACTGCAAAGTGGTGGATGTTGACGTTTACTGGCCGAATGGTCTGCATGAAATCCACAAAGGAATCGCTGCAAATCAACTCATCACCCTTCGGGAGGGAACCGCCACGACGAACAGCAAGAGCCTAACCAGGGGCTGAAACTATCGCTGTCTGATCCATTTGCATAGAGAAGTTTTGTTTGCTCAACCCGACATTCGGGATTGTTCGGGAGCTAGTCCGAGAGAAAGCTCTTGACATTGGGTGGCCATACTATTTACATATTACGCGATTGAAGTAAACGTTTTCTCAAGGCCCCGCGATCTGTCTTTGTCGGGTTCGTAACTCGCGCATTACTAGGGAGGCACCCCATGCTAGGATGCATGTTGTCCCGCCGATCAGTTGGAGTACTTTCCGCGATTCTATTCTTCGCGGCTACTGCCTTCGCACAATTCACCGCCAGCATTCAAGGGGTCGTCCAAGATCAGAGCGGCGCGGGAGTTGGCAGAGCTACCGTGCAACTGTCGAATACTGCGACCGGGGCGACGACGCTCGTTACCTCAGATGCTGACGGAAACTATCGTTTCGTCAGTCTCGCTCCCGGAAAGTACAAAGTCACAGCGGAAGCAGCCGGATTCGCTAAGTCCGAGGCAGATGTCACATTGCTCACCGAACAGAACCTGAACCTGCCGATCGCTCTAAAGGTCGGCTCGGTGAGTGAGTCTGTCGTGGTGACTACGGAGGCACCGGTGGTTGACACTGCGGATAGCCGCACCCACTTGACCATCGAGAATCAGGCTGTTGCGCAGTTGCCGATCATTGGCCGCAATCTGGTAACGTTGGTCACGATGGCGCCGGGGGTTTCGGGTCTCGGAACCAGCACATCGGGCAGCCCTGCTTCAGGCGTCGACAATTACTCGACTGAAGAGCAGGTGGACGCCAGTGCAAATGGTCAAGGTCAAAACAACAATCAGTACGTCGTGGATGGCCTCGACGTAACGAGCGGTATCCGGCAAGGCGTTCTGAATCTGACTCCGCAACCGGAAGCGATTCAGGAAACCAGCATTCAAGTTAACACGTTTACGAGCGAATACAGTCGCGCAGCGGGCTTGCAGACGATGTTTACAACCAGATCGGGAAGCGACCAGTTTCATGGTTCAGCATCGGACTGGTTCAACAATCAGAAGATGTTTGCCAGCCAGCACTTTGTGGGCTATCCCTACCAGCCCTTCCATTCCAACAACATGGATTTCTCGGTCGGCGGCCCGGTTATTCCACACCACAACTTCTTTTTCTTTTTCTCGGTGGAACCACTGCGCTCCTCATCAAGCGCAGGGGGTTCGGTGACTTTTCCCGCACCGGAGTTCATCAGCTTTGCGCAGGCGCACAATGCGGGTACGGTCGGAACTGGAATTCTCACCAAATATTTGCCGTCGGGCGTATCCGCTGTAAGCGTGTCCCAAACTGCGGCCGATGTTTTCGGAGTGGACGCAAGCAACAATCCCATTTGCGGAACTGCAGTGGTTGAGAACATCCCTTGTTCAACGCCTATGATCGACACCGGCTCATTTGGCGCAACATCGAGACGCAATGGCACACAGTATTTCGCTCGTTTGGATAAGGGCTTCAAGAATGACCGGATCTACGCCAGCATTTTCCGCACTCTTCTCCTAACCGGTGCTCCGTCGCCTATGCCGCAATTTTCCGCCTTGAATAACACTTGGCAAGTGGCCGGCCAGGCGAGTTGGACGCATACCTTTTCGCCGAACACGCTGAACGACTTTACTGCCGGCCAGAGCAGGGTGGAGGGTGTACTTGGCAGTGGCGCCAAAGACTATACGATTCCCTCGATTTCAGTGAACGGTATCAACGTAGATTCTGGACAGGCCTACGGAGTCGGCTTCGCGCAGGGAGATTTCATTCAACACAATTATCACTGGCGCGATGTCCTTACACACGTCCGGGGAGCGCATAGCCTGAAGGTAGGTTATGAGGGCTGGTATGGCGACGATGTGGAGCCCTTCCAAGGACCGTGGTCGCAGCCCAAATTTTCGTTCAGCAACCTGTTGACTTTGGCACAGGATGCTCCAACAAACGAAAACGGGATTTATTACAACCCGGCAACCGGCACTCAGCAGCTGTGGAGTTGGGATGCTGCCTCCAGAACCTTCGGCCTTTTTGTGGAAGACACTTGGAAGGCGAGGAAGAATCTTACCCTGACCTTGGGTCTCCGCTACGACGATAGTGGCAACCCCTGGTCGAAGAGTCCGTCGACAGTCTTCGGAAACTTCTATCTGGGTACTGGATCGACTCAGCAGCAGCAAGTAGCCAATGGTTATGCAAAGGCTACGCACAACGCGCTGCTGCACTCGGTGGACAATTTGTTCAGTCCTCGAATTGGCGTGGCTTGGGATCCAACTGGAGACGGTACCTGGGTAGTTCGTGGTGGCTTCGGAATCTACAACAACTGGTTAACCCAAGCTAACGTGCAGGAAGAATTCCGAGGCAGCCCGCCGGGAGAGGTGGCGCCAACCTTTGTCGCGGGTGGAACTGCGTCGGCTCAGGCTCCTGTCTTTGTTCTTGGGAACAGCAGCAAGCCTCCATTTGGATTTACGTTTCCGACGTTTGGCCCTGGAACCGGGCCCACGCCGCAATCCGGAGGTGGGCTAAACGCCCAAGGTGGTGTCGTCGGCGCCAGCTTTGCGATTGGTGGTATCAACCCACTCTTGAAGTCACCGAAATCGGACATATGGTCTGTGACTGTAGAGAGGAAACTGGGAAACAGATTGGCAGCCAGTATTGGCTATAACGGATCCCATTCCTACAACATCGTCGCCAACGGGAACTCTATCGGGAACGTTTCTTATGGAGTGGACATCAATACATTTCCGGGCGATTTAATCGATCAGATGAACACCAGTGCGACCCCCGTCATTCCGAGTCCGACGCGTCTTAATAAGAGCTTCGGAGCGATTACGTATGCGGATAACGATCGCCACGGTAATTACAACGCCGTGATCTTTGATATCCGGGGACACTTCTCGCGCGGTTATCTGGATGCCTCTTACACCCGTTCCAGTTCCAAAGATGACGCTCTGTACTATCCCAATTCTGCGGGATTGAATCCTCAGCAATATTACGGTCCATCGATTTTCGATGCGCCTAACCGCTTCTCCCTCAGCTTCAACTATTCGTTGAAAGGGATGAATGGTGGAAAAGGTAGTTTAGGCTACCTGACCAGTGGCTGGGGGCTCAGCGGGACGAGCATCGTACAGTCGGGTTATCCGCTAACCGCAACCAACACCAATGGTTTTCTGGCGGTCTGCCAATCAGGCGCCCTCAGCAACGTTACAGGATGCTCGGCGTCTGATCCCGCCGTTGCTTATCAGGCTGGCAGCGGGAATTACAACGCCGACGGTGAAACAGCCGCATCCTATCTGGATGCCGTTAGTTACCACCAGTTAACCTCCAATGGCGCTTGGCTGACGGGAGCGATTCCCAAGAGCGACTTCGCGGTTCCTACTTTCGGTCAAAACGGAAATGAGAAGTCCATGCAGTTCCGTGGTCCAAACTTTATCGAGACGAACGTCAATTTCTACAAGGACAATCGGATCACGGAAAGAGTCAATTTCCAATTCCGTTTTGAAATCTTTAATTTCTTCAACCGCGCAAACTACGCGTGGAATGGCGTCACCGGAGTCGATGTCAATTTCCCGGATGGAATCTTCGGTCAAGCCACAGCCTCGCATGAGCCGCGATTCTGGCAAATAGGAGGCAGGATTTCTTTCTGACATAGGGACACCATCAACACAAACCCGGCCGCTTCCCCGGAGGCGGCCGGCTTTCTTTTATGCTCTGTTGTGAAATCCTGCATATTGGACCGGGCATTCCAGCGTAGTCGGAATCGCTTCAATTACTATGTACGTGGCGCGTTCGAACGTTGTGAGGCGTCGGATACCGACCACAATCTTGGGCCCATGCCACTCAAAGCGAATTGACTCATTGCGAAGCCGGAGAGTTGTTCTCTCTATCATCAGTCTCTTGCTTACTTGCGGCTTTAACCAGACACCCAAGAACGAGCTTGCAGAAATCGCGACTGCACTCCAAGCCAAGCAGTTTGATCGGGCTCTTGAACTTTTGCACACAGCTCTGCGTCAGACGCCGTCAAACGGCGAACTCTGGGCAATGCGGGGAGCAGCGTATGCCGGTCGAGGCAATGCGAAAGAAGCGCTCACCTCGTTTCGAAAGGCGTTACAGCTCTCGCCAGACAACATTCCCGCTCTTCATGGCGCGATCCAAATCGAATACGACAACGGAGACGAAGGGGCAATTCCGCTGTTGCAGCATTTGCTGAAGCTGCGTCCGGCAGAATCAATGAGCCATGCGATGCTGGCTGTGCTGGAATACCAACAGGGGAAGTGCTCCTTCGCGGTCGTCCACTTCGAGAAGGCGGGTTCGCTGTTCGACCAACAACTGCCCGCTCTTCATGCCTATGCGACCTGCTTGGTGAAGCTTAAGCGACTGGAGTCCGCCGCCGATGTTTTCCAACGAACTCTGTCTCTAAATCCAGACGATCTGCGTGAGCGACAGCTGTTGGCATGCCTGCAACTCATAATCAAGAAACCGGAAGATGCGCTTGCGACTTTGACGCCGTTGCTTGCCAGCGATCACGGGGACGCTGGAACATTGGAGTTGGCATCCGGAGCATATGAGGATATCCACAATACGGATAAAGCTGTGGATGCCTTGCGGCAAGCGATTTTGCTTGATCCGCAGAATGTGCAGTTGTATGTGGATTTTGCTGCGTTGTCGGCCGCGCACCAATCGTTTCAAGTTGGAATCGGTGTGGTGAATGACGGGATTGGACTACAACCCAAAGCGGCGGCGCTATATTTCGCGCGCGGAATGTTATACGCGCAGGTGGCCGAATATGAGAAGGCACAATCCGATTTTGAACGCGCATACGAACTCGACCCAACCCAGTCGTTGAGTGCCGCCGCCCAGGGGCTATCAGCGGTCCAGCAAAATGATTTGGACGGTGCGCTCGCAACCGTTCAGCAAAAACTGGTGAGCCGGCCGAAGGATCCGATTTTGCTTTATTTGCAAGCCGATGTTCTTGTGCAGAAGGGAGCGGAACCGGGGAGTCCAGAGTTTCAAACGGCGATGAGTTCAGCCAAGACAGCAGTTGCGCTGCGCCCAGCCCTCGGACCGGCTCGCGCGGTGCTGGCCAAACTTTACCTTCAGGCAGGAGACTATCCTGAGGCCGCCGCGCAGTGCCGGAGAGCGCTGGAAATCGATCCCAAGGACCAGACCTCGCTTTATCACCTCATTCAAGCGCTGCGGAAGAGCGATAAGAAGGATAAGAAGAATGAGATTCCCGACCTGCTGAAACGCCTCGCCGTCCTCCGCCAGGAAGCCACTAAACAGGAAAGGGAACAATACCGGTACAAGCTGGTCGAAGGCGACATTCAACCTCAATAATCGATGTCGCCTGGATTCCCTGTAGCGTCTCCACCTAGGATTGCAGCGACATGTAGGTACTGTAGTTCTCTTTATCGATACTCATGAACGGCCGCAGAGTTACACCGCTTCCATCCGCGGCATTGGCTAGCCAATCACCTTTCGCGTTGTTCGTTGGCCTTGCCTGTAATAGGGCATTTCGCTCGACCGTCGGTTGCGAATCGGCGACCGCAAATAGGACAACAGGGCCGTGCAACAAGGCAACGAGATTGGGATGATTTGCGTCCACGGCCTCGAGACGCAGAGGCATCGGGAGTTCCAGTTCGATTCGATCACCGTCACTCCAATTACGCTTGATCGCCGCAAAACTCCCGCGCTCGACCGCGTCGGAGACACGTTTCCCATTGACCGAAAGGACTGCGTCCTCAGTCCATGCGGGAATGCGGACATGGATCGTGAAGTCAGAAGGTTTCGTTGCTGACACCTGCATCTTGACAGTGTTCGCGAAGGGATAATTGGTATCCTGCCTCAAGGCGTAACGGCCGCTCCCATCCGTCCACTGGACCTTGGAGGGCGTGAACAGGTTCACATACACTCCGTCTGCTGAGCGGAGATAGGTGCTGATGTAGTAGTCAGCCGCTAATTGAGGAAACGTTCCGGAACAGCACGGCCACTTTTGCCCGTACCAGACTTTTTTTCCGGTGTTGGCGTAGTCGGAATAGTAGAACGACGTGCCATCGGCTTGAATCGGCCACGCTCCCAGGATCGTGTTGTAGAGCACGCGCTCCATGCTGTCGCCGTATTTCGAATCCTTCGTGACGCGCAACAGGTAGCGTGTGATCTTGAAGTGGCCGTACGCACCACACGGAGTTTCGAAGCTGGCGTGAGTGTCACCCAAGCTATTTCCAAGTTGTCCAGTTCCAGGCTCACCAAAGCTCTCATTCGGACCCCATCCACCGGTCGCGAAGCTTTGCGTGGTCTGCAGCATCTCAAATCCGTTTTTGGCTGCGCGCAGGTGCTTCTCGCTTCCGAGAGTGATGTAGGCCTGCATTGCGGAACTGAAAGCGTTCACGTGGCTATAGGCATGCTCGAACGGCAACACATCATTGCCTTGTGAGAGCGGATTGAAATAGGTGTCGTCCTCCAAGTATTTCTTTGCCATTTCCCGATAAAAGACGTTGCCGGTGCGCTGGTAAGCGAGAAAGAGATTCTCGGGGAGCGTGTAGGTTTCGTCCCATGTGTAGGCAGTATCTTTGTGCGGACGAGACCTCTGTTCCTGCCGTGACAAAGCCTTCTCGGGCAAATAAGCAACGATTGCGTGCGTGAGTTTTTCGTGGATTTGCATCGCTAGGGGATCGTGCGCGAATTCGTGAGCATCAATCAGGCCACAAGATAGTTTGTCGTAGGTGTAAGCGGGGAGCCGGTAGTCCACGAAGAACTTGGCTTTCGGGTCCAGCGTCTCGCCATAGCCCTTCACTAGGCGGTTGATTTTTCCGCGAGTTTCCTCAGAGCCGGTGACCGCATACGCTCGTGCCAACCCAGATACGTATTGCCCGAAGCTGTGGCCCGGAATGAAACCGTGAAAATCGTTGTGCTCAAGGCTGAATCCGCCAATATCGTACCAACCGCCCATATCTGCGCCGGGCGCGGGTTGACCGGCCATCTGGCGAAAGACTTTCAACAGGCTGTCGTCGTCCAGATGAACGAAGCGAGCGTGATTTTCGTCGAACTGGCGCTTCATAGGGCCATCGAGCAACTGTACGTCGGAATATGGAAAGGTCGCCAAACGCGGGGTAATTGCTACCGAACCTTTTGGTTCGCCGGCAGAAGCCCAAGCGGGAAGGGAAGTGACGGCGTATGCCGAAGCGGTAATCGCCCCGGCGGACATAAGAAAACTGCGACGCGTAACGGAAGAACTCATGCGAATCCTCCAGTTCTGGGAAACGTTTTCTCCAGTTTGGTGGAGCCATTTAGCTTTGTCAATCGCCCGAATTCGCCCGAATCGCCCGAATCACACTTGTGCACGGCAGCGGTGATGCGATTAATGCGCGAGCGCGCCTTTGAGTGCGTCTTCGATTTCCTGCATTTCAGCCTTTTGAAGCCGGAACTCCCCCGCGCCGACAATACCGGAAACCTGCTGGGGGCTGCGGAATCCGACGATCGCGCCAGTGACAGCAGGGTGATGCAGAGTCCATGAGATCGCTACTTCGCCCGGAGTCCGTCCGTTTCTCTGGCCGATCACGCGTAGAAGTTCGACCAGTTGCAAGTTCTGGGATAGAGCAGGTTCCCTAAAGCCGGGCAGGTTCCGCCGCCAATCTTCGGGCAGGAAGTTGGCGACTCTTTCTCGCGTCATCGATCCGGTAAGAAGTCCGGCGTACATCGGCGAATAGACGATTACTCCAATATTCTGGGCGAGGCAGAAGGGAAGGATCTCATGTTCGATGTTGCGCCTCACGACCGCGTAGGGTGGTTGCAAGGAAATGATCGAAGCGATTTTCTGAGTGCGTTTCATCTGCGCCACACTGAAATTCGAAACTCCGATGTAGCGCACCTTGCCTTCCTGCTTCAATTTCGCCAAAGTAGACCAACCTTCTTCGATGTCTTCGTCAGGTTCTGGCCAGTGGATCTGATACAGATCGATAACATCGGTCTTTAACCGGCGGAGGCTAGCTTCGCACTCGCGACGGATGGAGGCGGCTTTAAGCGACGTGCCGATCTTTCCTTTCTCATCCCAAACTCGCTCACACTTGGTAAAGACATATGGTCGGGGTGCTCGACCTTCGAGTGCGCGAGCCACCATTTCCTCGGAATGGCCGAGACCATAGAGTGCGGCGGTGTCGATCCAGTTCATTCCATGGTCCAAGGCGGCATGGATCGCAGGAATCGAGTCGCTGTCATTCTGCGGACCCATGCTTCCTTCCCAACCACCACCTCCAATCGCCCAGGCGCCAATTCCTATGGGAGTAATCTGAAGGTCACTGTTGCCAAGCTGCCGCTTTTCCATTCCTGCGTCCTCGGATTAGGTTTCGACCAACAAGCTACACGATTTCGATGTCTGGCGGCCAGTGTAATCGCTTACTCAACCGAATTGCCGGCTGGCGACGAGTGCCGGAACAACCTGCGAGTTGATGCGGCTCCGATCACTAAGTTTCCACCCCAATTGAACAGAGAATGAGGCCGGCGCTAATGTTTTACGCGCGTGAGAATCAGTCGCACCCGGAACGATGTTAGGCGAAAAATCCTTGACAAGGATTTTCCATCGGACTATAAACCGTGTCTGTCATAGAGAAATCGTTTACTTGAGTGCCTACCGTCGGGGCTATCCTCATCTTTTCGGTCGTCGGTGGATCGAAACATGACCTCATCACTATTTTCCCTTTTCGTGACAGGAGGACTTCGCAAGATCGCGGATTATGAATCGATTCCCGAGTACGCGGCGGCACTTTCTCCAGCAATCTTCAATTGCTGGTATAGCGTGCGGAGCGACCTCTCTAGCGGGCGGTCGCGTTTCGCTGGTAAACGGCGCTTGCGGACTGAATACGGCTTCGGCAAAGCCCGCTCGCGTTTACGTCGACACGCGACGAACAATTTCTCCTATCGACGAGAATCTTTTCGGGTCGTTCCTGGAGCACCTAGGCCGGGCAATTTACGGCGGAATTTATGACCCCGGTTCAAAGCTGGCAGATTCTGACGGCTTTCGGAAGGATGTGCTGAACGAGATCCGGCAATTAAGAGTTCCTATCATCCGTTATCCCGGAGGGAACTTTGTTTCTGGCTACAACTGGCTTGATGGTGTTGGACCAAAGCAGAGTCGTCCGCGAGTGCTCGATAAGGCATGGAACACCATCGAGTCCAACCAATTCGGAACGAATGAGTTTCTTGCATGGTGCAAGGCCGCTGCCACGAAGCCCCTGATGGGGCTGAACCTGGGGACGGGAACTCCTGAGGAAGCGGCTGCTCTTGTCGAATATTGCAACGTAGACAGGGGAACACGCTGGAGCGATCTCCGCAGGCAGCATGGCGTAGCCGAACCATGGAAAGTTCAATACTGGTGCCTCGGCAATGAGATGGACGGACCCTGGCAGATTGGCCACATGTCTGCCACGGAATACGGAATGAAGGCGCAGGATACAGCGCGGCAGATGCGGGATGTCGACCCAGACCTAAGGTTGATCGCATGCGGGTCCAGCGGTCCCCTCATGCCCACTTACCTCGAGTGGGATCGCGAAGTGCTCGAACAGTGCTATGACTACGTCGATGGCCTGTCGCTGCACCGCTATTTCGGAAACTGGGAACGGGACAGCGGAGACAAGACAGAGAAATATCTTGCCTTGAACCTGAGCATGGAACGTCAGATTGCCGAGACGCTCGCGGTCTGCGACTTGGTTCGTGGCCATAAACGATCTCCGAAGAAGCTTTGGCTTTCATTCGATGAGTGGAACGTTTGGTATCGAACCATCGGAGGCGACGATGTTGATGGGAATCGAAAAGAGGCGCCTCACTTGCTGGAAGAGGTCTACAACCTCGAAGATGCGCTTCTAGTCGGGGGCCTGATTAATTCATTGCTGCGAAACTCGGACCGAGTGAAAGTGGCTTGCCTGGCGCAGTTGGTCAATGTGATCGCTCCGATCATGACGAACTCCGACGGCTTGTTCCAGCAGACAATCTACTACCCCTACAGCTGGGGGATTCAATACGCTCGAGGTGCAGTACTGAATGTCTTGGTGGAATCGTCCACCTATGAGGTTGAGGGACTCGATCAGGTTGCATGCATCGATGTCGCTGGATCGCTGAGTCGTGAAGACGGAAAGCTGTCCTTGTTTATTCTCAATCGTGATTTATCGGAGTCGCACGATGTTGAAATCGTTTGGGAGGACACCGCGCCCAGACAAGTGCTTTCTGCATCGTCGTTAACGGGAAATGACCTGAAGGCATCGAACAGTTTCACAGCGCCGAAACGGGTTGCGCCACAGAGCTTTTCAGTTCCGGCAGCAAGCGGTGGAAGAACAAAGTTCGAAGTTCCAGCTCGATCGTACACAGTGATTCAGTGGGCCATGTAGAGGAGGTTTACATGGGTGGAAAAAGACGGGTCTCTCGGCGACAATTCGTGGCGTCAGCAGCATCAGTGGCCGCCGCAGCTTCTCTACCATTCCGCGTCATGGGGCGAACTCCTGCGTCCGGTGCGACTGTTCAGAGCAATGTGAAGTTGACCGATTCACCAGATTGGAAGGATCAAGGCGTGGAGAATTTAGCGAAGTCTCCCCATGCCAAACTGAGGGACATTCCTGTGCGGGCGGTCACGATCAATGGTGGGTTCTGGGGACCACGTCGCGAGATCAACGTGAGCAAGAGTATTCCAACGATGCACGACCTGCTCGAAGCCAATGGTCGCATGGATAATTTTCGCCGGGTAGTGGGAAAGAGTCAGGCTGCGCAGAAGGGTCCCGTGTTCTCGGATTCAGATGTTTATAAATGGACCGAAGCGGTAGGGTTCGTGCTGCAGTCAGGCGATCGTCCGGAACTTCGCGCCACCACAGCGAAAATCATCGATGAGGTGGTCGCTGTTCAGGAACCGAGCGGATATCTGAATACCTATTATCAGGATGACCGCAAATCACTGCGGATGCTCACTCAGACTCAGACCACCGGGCATGAACTCTACAACATCGGTCACATGATCCAGGGCGCGATCGCCTACTATCGCGCCACCGGAGATCGCAAGTTGCTCGATGCGGGTATTCGATTTGTCGATGATTTCTTGATGCCGAATTATGGACCGGCCCCGAAGAAGCCGATTGTATCGGGTCACCCTGAAATCGAAATGGCTCTGATCGAGCTTTATCGGATCACCGGCGACAAGCGTCAGCTGGATCTTGCCGGTTACATTCTGTCTGGAGACTCTCGCCTCGATTTGCCGGAGCGGCGGACGATCTACATGTTCAGCGGAACTCCGTTCACGGAGCGGACGAAGATGCAAGGCCACGCAGTGCGGGCGATGTACGCCTGCTGCGGTGCGACCGACTATTACATGGAGACCGGTGATCCGAAGTACTGGCAGACGCTCAACACTCTTTGGAATGACATGACCAGTACGAAGATGTACATCACTGGCGGAGTCGGTTCGCGGTCCGACGGAGAAGCATTTGGCGACGCTTACGAGCTGCCGAACTTCCGCGCGTACGGCGAAAGCTGCGCTGCGATCGGAAACATGATGTGGAATTGGCGCATGCTGGCGGCCACGGGTGATGCGAAGTTTACGGACGTGATTGAGCGTGCTCTCTACAACGGAATCAATTCCGGTATGTCTCTGGAGGGCACGCTGTATTGTTATCGAAATCCCTTGGCGTTTGATCCGTCGACCGGCGACAAGATTCGCAATCCATGGTACGACGTGACTTGCTGCCCGCCGAATCTGGAGCGCACGTTCGGATCACTGCCTGGTTATTTCTACTCCACGAGTACGGACGGGATCTACGTTCATCTGTACGATGACTCTGAACTCGACTGGCATTTGGAAAACGGAGTTGGACTCAAAGTTGCGCAGAAGACGAATTATCCGTGGGATGGCGCGGTCGATCTTACTGTGACGCCCGCGGAGCCCTCCGATTTCACTCTCTATGTGCGAATTCCTTCCTGGACTGACCGAGCAAAAGTTGAGGTCAACGGAAAGCCCGTAAGCGGTGCCGCCCCTGGACAGTACTTACCAATAAAACGGCGATGGTCAGCCGGAGATCAAATACAGCTGAAGATCAATGTGGTACCGCAGGTAGTGGAAGCCAATCCGCGCGTAGCCGATGATACCGGTCGAGTCGCCGTGCAAAGGGGACCGCTCATTTATTGCCTGGAGGAAATTGATCAACCGAGTGGCGTTCCTCTCAGCGAAGTCGCCGTGAATCCAGGGCGCCAATCGGCGGAACAATTTCAACCGGAGTTTAGAAAAGATTTGCTGGGCGGAATGATTGTGCTGCATCACGACGGTGCGCTCTACGAGCGCGGGTCGGCTGAGAAATTGCTTTATTCGCAGTACCGAAGGGAATCGAGCACGCGCAAAGTTCCCCTCACGTTCATTCCGTATTACGCCTGGGCGAATCGGCAGGCAACCTTCATGCAGGTCTGGAATCTGCTGCTACAAACTTAAGTCAATAGAGCTACCAGCCGAGGCGAAGCAGGGATAGGCTTTGTCGCGGCAGCGTGAATCGCAGCTCAACTGTGCCGTTATCGATCGAGAGCCATGAGGGCGAAGTTAAGAGTTGGAGTTGTCCCGCCTTTTGTAGTTGGTCCGTTTGTGCGGGAGATAGAGGTTCCGGAGCCCCCATAGATCGCCACGCAGCGAAAGCATTACTGTGATCGGCATCCACACGGTAGTGTTCGACGAGTCCCCGTTTCACTTCAGCGGGCAACCCCTCGATCTTGAGGTCGACAGCCGCGGCTGGAGAAGCAACGTCGTCGTCATGATAGTTCCACACCAATACTTCGACTTCGTGGTCCTTCCGCGTAGCGATAGCGCTGATGTCAGGATTCTTACGAACTCCAGTGGCCACAATGTCTTCACTGGGTAGCGCTGCGGAACTAGTAAGGTTCAGTCTTTCATTCCCAAGCAGACCTAACATCCGAAATGCGTTCAGCACGGGCTTATCGATGCCGTTGGTTGCCAACTCCCGGAATCCTGCAAAAGGTGCTTGATCCTCGAACTCAAATGCCCAGGTGACAGCTCCCATGAAGTTGATATGTTCCTGACGCGCCAGCTCGAGGATATTGTTCAGAACTTCGACCGTGTAGGTTCCATAGAGCGGTCCATTACGGTAGAGGTTCTGCGGATTCTGCTTTGCGGAGCAGGCGGCACAGCCTTCCGGATCGGACTCCCCAAGAATGATGGGTGTGTGCTGCCATTCCGGAAACGACGCCACGATTCGGAATCCTTCCTCGATGGCGCTCAGCTGGCGGCTGATGCCCATCTCCACGTGGTCGTCCAGCCACTTAGGCGCTCCCTTGGGATGAAAACTAATGAAATCGAGGTGGGCCCCATTCTTGCCAGTGGCGTAGTTCTTCTCGTGCGCGCAGTGCTGCAAAAAAGCCCGCAAGAAATCGGCAGCTTTCGCATTGCCGGGGCCGGTTGTGTCGGGTCCACCGATGCTCGCATCCGGCAGCGCACGCAGGACCGACTCGACCGTGTAATCGTAAAGCTTAAAGAACTCTTCCCGAGTTCCTTGCCAGTAACCGATGTCAGGTTCGTTCCAAACCTCCCAGGGCCAAGTCTTTACTTCGGCATCGCCGTAGCGCTCGCGAAGATGTTGAACAAACTGAAAGACGAGATCCGACCACTTCTGATAGTCCTTGGGCGGATATGCCCAGCCAGTGAAGATTCCGCCGACGGAATTGTTCGGAAAGTTATGACGATATGGTTCGGGATGCACCGAGAGAGCTTCGGGCATGAACCCAATTTCAACCAGTGGTTTTACCCCTGCGTCGCGAAATGTATCGAAAATGCGATCGAGAGTCGTCCAACTGTAGACCGTGTGTCCTGTGGCATCTTCTGTATAGACGTTGGTAGAACCCCACTTCAGCGAAGGTGATCCGTCTCCGGAAGTGAAGAGGTTGTGAACGCGGATGTATGTCGGCGGTGAGTCGAGCACGGCCAACTCACCGAGCAACTTCTTCCCGTTCGGAGCGTAAGTGTAGTTCGGTTCGTCGTAGCCAAAATAGCTCCAAACACTGCGCCAAGGTCCCGCGGACGTGTTGAACTGAACACGAATGTCGACTTTGCTCTTACTCTGCTGGGCTAAGCACGGAGAGGTAACGCTGATGACAAGGGCAAGGATTAGTGCCGGAGGCAGCCACACTGCGGCGAGATGTCGAAAGCGCCTTCGGTCCCAGTTGTTCATGGCGAATCGAACTGTTTCCAACCCGACGATCTGCTTCCTAGCGGGCGGAGAATTCGAAGACCGTGACAGTGTGATAACGCTGGCCGGGCTTCAATTCTGTCGTCGGAAAATCCGGGTGGTTGGGCGAGTCCGGGAGGTGCTGAGTCTCCAGACACAGTGCAGCATGCAAATCGTATGGTCTCCCGCCCTTTCCTTTGATGGATCCATCCAGAAAATTCCCACTGTAAAACTGGATACCGGGCTGATCCGTTAGCACTTTAAGTACGCGCCCCGACGAAGGATCGTACAGTTCAGCTGCCTCTGAGAGTTTGCCCGAGGGATGGTCGAGTACCCAATTGTGATCGTAGCCGTGGCCTAGATGAAGCTGTTCATCGTTTTCGTTGATCCGCGACCCGACTGCTTTCGGCTCGCGAAAATCGAAAGGCGTGGACTGTACATCCTTCAGTTCGCCCGTCGGAATCAACCCCGCGTCAACGGGAGTGAAGCGGGATGCGTGAAGCGTGAGTTCATGATTCAGGATGTCGCCCTGCCCAGCGAGATTGAAGTAGGAATGATTGGTCAAATTAACGACCGTAGGCTTATCGGTGGTAGCGGAGTATTCGATACGTAAGCGTCCGCGATCGAGCGTATATCGAACAGTCGCGGTGAGATTCCCGGGAAAACCTTCCTCGCCATCTTTACTGAAATAGCTCAGCTCCACGCCATTCGCGACGGGCTTTGCCTTCCACACCACATTATTAAAACCATGAGGTCCACCATGAAGCGTATTTTCGCCGTTATTCTTGGGCAGAGTATATTTCTTACCTTCCAAGGTAAACGAGCCGTGTGCAATACGGTTTGCGTAGCGACCGATAAGCGCCCCGAAAAATGCATCAGACGGGCCGTTGAAATTGCTCACATAACTGTCAACATCGTCGAATCCCAGTACGACATCCGCCACCTTGCCGTCGCGATCTGGAGTCTTGAACGATATCAATACTCCGCCGTAGGTTGCGATGCGAGCTTCATGAGTTCCGTCGCTCAACGTAAAGATCTCCACCGGCGTTCCATCGGGTGTCTTGCCGAAGGGTTGCCGTGTGACCTTGGATGTGGCTCCTGCAAGCGGAGCGCAAGCAACAATTCCCAGACCGAATGCCAGGAGCCGTGCGATGGGAAGAAAGCTCATAATCAATTACCTCTCCTTGAACCGTCGTGCGCCGATTCAGCTACGGCGATCAGCGCCGGCAAGACATCTCCGAGATCATTTCCATTTCGTTGGCCTAACGTGAAATAAAGCTTGTTGTATAGAGGATAGAGCTTTTCATAGGTCTGCGATTCGGAGCCGTTGGGCGTGAAGGTACGGTTTGGAGGACAGATTCTGTCTTGTGCGTCTTCCACAGTCCTGAAGACTCCAGCGGACAGGAAGGCGAAAATGGCCGATCCCAGGCTGACCACACTCTTACTAGGCACCAGAACTGGGCGTCCGAGCACGTTCGCATACACCTGGTTCAGAACGTCGTTCTTTTGTGGGATGCCACCAGCATTGATGACTCGTTTGATTTGCACCCCATGTTCGGCCATACGATCGAGGATGACTCTGGTGTGAAAGGCCGTCCCTTCAATTGCAGCGAACAGTTCATCTTGAGGGGTGCTTTGCAGGTTCCATCCCAGCGTAACTCCGCGCAAATTTGGATTCACCAAGACAGTCCGGTCACCGTTGTCCCAGGTCATCCGCAACAAGCCGGTTTGCCCGGCGCGATAGTTCTCAAGTCCGCTTGTCAGTTTGCCTACGTTCGTTCCTGCCCGCACTGCGATGGAATTAAAAATGTCGCCGACGGCGGAGAGGCCAGCTTCGATTCCGGTGCGCTGGGGATGCACGCTGCCTTGGACGACTCCGCACACGCCTGGAACCAGATTGACTGACGGCGTAATGCCAATGATGCAAGTCGAAGTTCCGATGACGTTAACCATATCATCGGTTCGACAACCTGCGCCGATTGCATCCCAATGTGCGTCGAAGGCGCCAACCGGAATCGGGATTCCGGCCGAAAGGCCGAGCTTCTCGGCCCAATGTGGGGAGAGCTTGCCAGCGATCTGATCGGAGGTTGCGTAGTGACCGTCAAGTTTCCCCCGGATCCCTTGAAAGAGAGGATCTACTTTGACAAGAAAACTTTCGGGAGGAAGACCTCCCAGTTGCGCATTCCAAAGCCACTTATGCCCCATGGCACAGATGCTGCGCCTTACCTGCTTTGCATCGGTTATGCCGCTCAGCGTCGCCGCTACCATGTCGCAATGCTCAAAGGCTGAGACAAACTCTGAACGCTTGTCCGGATTATGGCGGAGCCAGTGCAGGAGTTTGGAGAAGCCCCACTCGGAGGAATAGATTCCACCGCACCATTCAATCGCCTGCAGTTTTTCGCGGTGGGCCATCTCCGTGATCTCGGCAGCCTCCCGCTTGGCGCGATGGTCGCACCAAAGGTAGTACTCACCGAGAGGCTGCAGGTTTTGCCCCACGGGGATGACAGACGACCCAGTGGTGTCGAGTGCGATGGCCAGGACCTGATCGCCGCGAACGCCGCTTTCTTTCAAGACGTCGCGAGTCGCAAGCGCTAACGACTGCATGTGGTCTTGATGTGATTGAGTCGCATATTCTGGGTCCTCGCGCTTCCTGTGGAGTGGGTATTCCGCGGTTGCGGACTCGAGAAGTCCGCGATCGCTATCGACGAGGGAAACACGAACGCTTAGAGTTCCAAAATCTACTCCAGCAACGATCGCCATCAGCAGGCTCCGTTCTCACAGTTGCGCCAGTTGGTCAAAAGCATGCAACGCGCTCGACTGCTAGGTATTTGTGGCTTCTCGTAAAGAGGTCCGTACGGCAAGCATGAGTAATCGTTTTCCTAGAAGCACCTACATTAGTCTGCCGCATTCTGAAATGCAACCATTTCAAGGATCAGTGCCGAAGGTGGTGACCGCAAGAAGTGTCTGAAAGCAGATATTCTCAGCGGAGGCAGGATGTTGCACGAAACGAGTCAGCGCGCCGGTGGACCGGGAATCTTGCGAGCGGGAGTGCGGTTAACTTTCGATTGCGGAGCGGTTGTGTTTCCACCAGCCGCGAGGGCCGTAGACCGGCGAAGCACGAGATTCGTCACCAATTCGTACTTATGATGTCCGTCGGTCCGGGGTTCGTCGACTTCATTTAGCAATGCCTTGAACGCGATCTTCGCCAACTCGTGCTGTGACATCTGCACGGTCGTGAGCGGCGGAATCGTGAATTCCGCGAGGTGAATGTCGTCGAATCCCACCACAGACAACTCATCCGGAACTTTGACGTTCTGCTCATACGCTTCGCGCATCACACCGATGGCGGTCATATCGTTTGAACAAAGAACTGCAGTCGGTGGTTGATCGAGGGCATGAAGCTCTTGGAAGGCTTTCATTCCGCCTTCCATTTTGTGATCCCCAACAGCGATCAGATCCGGAGAAAGTCCAATTTCCGTCATCGCCGTTTTGAATGCGTCACGGCGAGCGGCGGCGGACTTCAGGTTTTGTGGTCCCGAGATGAAGGCAATGCGGGTATGGCGTAATGCCGCCAGGTGCTGCACGGCTTGCCGTATTCCGTTGAGATAGTTGATGCGGATATTGGCGATTCCAGGGACATCTGGGCCGACATCTACGAAGACGAGGGGAACTTTTCTGTCTCGGAGGTGCTCGATGAGAGATTCCTCCATCCCGAACGTCAAGATTGCTACGCCGTCAACGCGGCGTTCAATCATTCTTCGGACGGAGGATTCCATCCGCCTCGGATCATGCACGGTGGATGTCAGCAGGATCTCGTAATTGTTTTCGACGGCGAGGTTTTCAAAGGTCTGAACGATCTCGGGGAAGAAGGGGTTTGTGATTTCCGAAACGATCAATCCGAAGATGCGGCTTCGGCCAAGAACGAGAGCACGAGCTTGGGTATTTGGGTAGTAGCCGAGTTCATCCACAACTCTCCATACTCGTTTGGCGAGTTGGGGATCCACCGTCGGAACACGGTTAATTGCCCTTGATACCGTTGCGGTGGAAACTTTTGCCCTCCGGGCGATCTCACGAATGTCCATGGGGTTCCAGGCAGGTCTAGCGCCGGTTATCTTATCATACGTTTCTCGAGCCGTGGAAAACGTTTTCCAGTTTGGCAAGCTGATTTCGTAGGGTAGCTGACATAGAAGTTAAGGGAGTCTATGCTTAATGGCTAGGAGCCAGTTGCACCCATGTCGTTGCATTCCCGAGCGGTACAACGTATGAGCCTCTTTCGGAATTCAAAGCAGACGTCGCGACATAAGTGACTTTGCCATACGTCTTTGCTGGCTGCTCCACCCGGAGCCTAGCCGCCGGAGTGAACTCGTTTGATCGCGTGAGCCCAACCCGGACGATGCCAGTATTGGGATCGAAGTCGAGGGCATCGAAAGTACCGGCATCCAAAGTCAGCCACAAACCGAGTGGCGCGACGAAAATCCGCTGACGGGAGGAGTCGTGTGGAGTCACAGTGACCACTCCATCTCGTAATTTCACGTTTCCGCCAAAGGCTAACCAGCCGTATTCGCGATGATTTACCAGGTATGTGCCCGTATTCCAGGCGTGGCCAAAGAAATTTGGACCGTAGTCTCCGGTGTAGGGATCGGGCTTTAGCAGGTCAGGAAAGGAATGGAAGGCTGCCGCGGCAAATCCTTCTTCGTCAATGTCCGTGAGTGCTCCCATCGTCCCACCGTACCCAACGCGCAGGAGATAAAAGTCACTAGGGTGCTCGCGAAATTCCGACAACAGAGGAATTGCATTCAGACCTGAGCCGTAATGGTGAAGTTGACGCTCGAGTCTTCGATCTTTAGCGGCAAAGATGAAGTCCCAGTACCGTCGAGCACTTCCGTTGTATCCCCAATGCGGAATCGCCGGATCGTAGCCGAGAATCGCGTTGAGGGTAACGTCAGCCTTATCGCTGTAGCCGAAGTATTTTGTCCACGCGTACACTTCTTCTTGTCCAGTGGAGTCCCAAGGCATTTCGCTTCCGAAAGGGTAAGCCTCGCCCTTCCAACGATCGGCGCGGACCCGCATTTTGCCCTCCAGCGCATCGGCTTGCTCCTTCATGTCTTCGCGCTTGAGGTCTTCAAGGATCGCAACAAAGATCGAGCCCTCCATCTGTCCGAATACGGAAAGATCTTCGGCGTACTTGGTCATCGCCACTGAGGTCTCATACGCTTGATTTAAATACCAATCCCAACTGTGGTTAGTGACAAGCCCTTGATGATTTCGAGCCAGTCGATAGAGGACCCAATATGCCGCGGCCACATGCGGGTAGTCGTAGGATCGGTCGACCGCCTCGGATGCCTGCTTGTTCCAACTGGTCCACGATTTCCAGTCGAACTTGCTGTTGTAAAAGTTGGGAGCCATCTGGTCGGGCTGATAATAGAAAAGACTCTTGCGGACTCCGAAGGCACGCGGTCCGTCTTTGGATTGCAACACTCCCCAAAGAACGTTATCTATGAATTGCTGAATTTTGATCAATTCGTCTTTGTCTGGCTGCACAAATTCTTTCATCACAGCCGCAAGCCAGGAACCGGCGCCGCCTTCATCGCTCAGCCCGGCAATCCAGACTCGGCTATCTTGTAACACCATCCCATTAACTTCACGGTCATAGGTGATTGCGGAAGGCGCCCGGTGGAATGGGTCATTGGCATCAGTGAACCACTGGCGCGTGGTGAGAAAGCGACCCATATGGGAAACGGCCTGAGTTGAAGGCTCAATCACGAAGTACTGAATCACCTGCTTGGTCCCGTCGGCGTATGTAACCGTCAGACGCGAGCGTCCCCAGGATTTTCCTCGGAGAGTGTAGGCTCTCTGTCCGTCGCGTGTGGGTGAATCTTCGTGGATCTCCATCGCTGATGGTGGTTCGACTTTCAAGGACGAAACAGGCTCACTGTATTTGAGGAACAAACGGCCTTCGATGTCCCCAGGGAGCACATAGCCTGGAACGCCGACTGCAACCGGCCGGTGATTTTCGGACAGAGTCGATTCGATGTGGCGGATGGAGTCAGACAGTAGGAATTGTAGGCCGTAACTCTTCGACTCACCCGGCTTTAGTGTGACGCTCGTCGGAGGATTCCATGGTTGCGCATTACGCCATTCATTTTCAGCGTAGGCCTGACTGTGAACCATCCATTCGAAGAAGCCTTCGAACGTGATGCCTCGGGGCGTGGGATCGGTGAAGATCGGTTTCGCTCCCCATGGTCCCTTGCGGTCGAGGATTGGGTTGTACGCTTCGAAGGGCGTTTTGCCTTCCGGAATGACCAGCAGCGCAGGGCCGTGACCATTCAGCCGCGTGACCTGCAGGTAGCCCGCATCTTCTCCGATGTAGGGATCATAAAAAGAACAGATCGCATGAGCCTGTTCGAGCGTTCTGTCGTTGAGGACGTTATTGAAGATCATGGGAATTCCGAGCGCCCCGATCTTTACGGGCTTATCGGAATTGTTCTTGATCAAAAACTGAAGCGTGAGCCTTCCGTTTTCGACGCTCCATGTCCTCGTGATCTGGAGCGGAATGTCTGCTGGTAACGTCGGTGCTAGGTCCGAACTGGCCAGCACGCTTCCTGAAGATGGCAGATCGCGAACCGGGAGTCGCGCCGCTGCGGTCGAATAGTTAGCCCAGTCTCCCGATCCCTGTGTACGCAGACGCAACGTGAGATCGCCCAGATGGAAGTAGCCGTTTTGAGAACGGGCAACCAGCAAATCTCCAGGAGCGAAGTCGAAGCCGTCCGCACCTTTGGGCTTGAGGGCCGCTACCGTTTGCGACGACCGTACCAGGCTGAGGGTGAATTCAGGTGTTTGGTAGTTCGCGATACCCTGGGCCAGCATTGGGCCCGGCACAGGAGGCTTCTTCTCCGGTGGCTCTTGGGCCGAAGCAGTTGCAACGATGGCTGGCAGAGCAAATATAAGAACGGAGAAGAGAACGCTTTGCAAAGATCGGTTACGCCTCACCTTATCATTCCTCATTTCTTGCCGAATTATTGGTTCGAGCGCGATGAGAACTTGCTGACGGCGGAGAAGTCTTCATCGCCGTGGCCTTCATCAATGGCCGTCTCAAAAATCGAATGTGCCGCCGTAACAGTCTTCAGCGCGAGCTTCCTCGCGGATGCTTCTTGTAATGCATAGGACAAATCTTTTGCCATCCAGCGCAACGCGAAATTGGGCGTGTAATCGTTGTTGACCACGCGGTCGGACACCCGCTTGACGATTCCACTTCCTGGCGCGCCTCCGGTCAAAATTGACAGGGCTTTCGCGCGATCCAGATCGCTAGCTTCTATGAACCGCAACGCCTCAGCCAGAGAGGCGGCCTGCACTCCACAAACGAAGTTGTTTACGAGTTTCATGAGTGCTCCGCTGCCAGTTGGACCGAGGTGAACTGTGTCTCGTCCCAGCACGGAAAAAACGGGTTGTGCGGCCGCGACTACGTCGGCAGATCCGCCAACCAGGAATGTCAATTCTCCCGATGCGGCGTGGGGTCTGGTCCCGGTGACTGGCGCATCCAGAAACCGGCAGCGATGTTCGGCCGCTTTGGTGGCAAGCTCGTGAATCCAACTGGCGCTGAGGGTGCTGCATTCGACTAAAAGAGAATTAGCGGCTGCTCCAGCGAGGGCGCCCCGCTCTCCGAGCCAAATGTCACGGGAAGCGTCATCGTTTGCGACCATACTGATGATGATCTCCGAACGTGAGGCAGCCTCGCGCGGTGTGGCGAGGGCTGTTGCTCCATCTTTTGCGAAGGGAGCGCATTTCTCCGGGTTGCGGTTGTAGATGGTTAAAGGGAAACCGGCGGAGAGCAAGCGTCTGGCCATGCCAGATCCCATGATGCCCAGTCCGAGGATTGCAACAGATGGTTTCGACATAATTTCTTATCCGAGTGGAACTACGTTCACGATTTCCGGCGTTGCCTTATCGATACACACAGGGTTGCGAAGAGGCCTGCCATAGCCCGCGGCAGCGATCTGCATGGTGTCACCGTCCGAGAGACGAATATTGTCGCTGAAACTCAAGCAATCGGTTCCAAAGTAGTGTACGTGGACATCGCCTCTTCTACGGTGTGCCTGATACTTGAAATGGTGATGCTCAATGTTCGCGAGGCTGTGACACATTTCGGAGTCACCGCTGCGAAACGTCCTACACCAAAGGGCTTTTCCGTCACGCTCGATCGTTACAACAACTGGCACTGATTCAAACTCCGGATCGAGCACGAGCTCTGGCCCGAGAGCACACGAGCGAAGCTTGGAGCCTGCCAGGTTCAGGTAATTCTTCTTTTCAAATTGATGATCTGAAAATTCATTGCCTGCTGCCAGCCCGATCCTATAGGGCTGACCGTTTGGTCCGATCACGTAGACACCAGCGATCTCGGCCTCTTCTCCACCGTCTTCGGCGTAGCACGGTATATCGAGCGGCTCGCCGTGAGCGCGCAAAAGGCAGCCGTTTCCTTTGTAAAACCACTCTGGAGGAGTGCCGATATGGCCCGCAGTCGGGCGGCCTCCCTCCACTCCCCAGCGGAACATTCTCATGCTGTCGGTGATGTCTTCCTCCTTTGCGGCATGCATGGACTGCCGGTTCCGCGCGCTGCCGAGGTGGGTGAGTCCAGTTCCGGAAATGAGGCAACGAGCGGGTTCGTCTGGATGGTCGATCGCCGGAAGCAATTTCCACTCCGACTCGCCGCGATATATTGGGTCGTATTCGATGCTGTCGTTTCTGGCCCGTTTGTGCGCGATATCGCTCAACTTCTCTCCAGACTCAATCGCAATATGGGCCAGTTCATAAATCGAGGAGCAAGAATCCAACAGGCGGACTCCGGGCTCTTCTACCAAAGCGACCCGCCGAACGTGGCCCTTCTTGAGTTGAACTAGTCGCGTCATTAAGTTGCGGACATCATTCGATGATCTCGAACTGTTTGAGCCCAGATTCATTGATCGTGAGTCCGAGACCGGGCGTATTGTCCTCGAGATCGATACTGCCATTCACCGCTTTCGGCTCGCCGTCGAAGATGTACCAGAACAGTTCGTTTCCGACTTCAACGTCAACTACAGGGAAGTATTCCGCCATCGGCGAATTGAAGCTGGACATCACCAGATGGAAGTTGTGCATTTGTCCAGCATGCGGAATCACAGGGACGGAATGAGCTTCTGCCAAAGCGGCGATTTTGCGAGCTTGCGTTAGTCCGCCCACTCGATTGGTGTCGAACTGGATATAGTCGAGTGCCCGCGCTGCCAGCAACTCCCTGAAGCCGTAGATGGTGAACTCGTGTTCTCCTCCGGCAATCGGAATTCGTCCGTAAGACTTCAGTTCCGCATAGCCGTGAATATCGTCGGGGATCACTGGCTCTTCAAGCCAACGCAGATGGAACGGCTCAAGGAGCGGGAGCATGCGCTTGGCGTAATCAAGAGTCCATCCCATGTATGCGTCGGCCATCACGTCAATTTCGTCACCAACGGTTTCCCGTAGCGTCCTCACAAGTTCGACATTTCTCTGCATACCCTGCGCTCCATCTGCAGGTCCCCAACCAAAGCGTAACTTCATCGCTCGATAGCCCTCGTCCTTATAGCGGCTGGCTTCTGCTGCCAATTCCCTGAGTTCCACGCTATAGAGACGGGAAGCATAAACGGGAATGCGCGCTTTTGTTCGGCCTCCCAGCATCCTAAAAACGGGCTGTTTGGCGGACTTTGCGACGAGGTCCCAAAGGGCGAGATCGACCGCGCTGATTGCAACCATGCCGATACCCTTACGCCCGAAAGCCATCGTCTTGCGATACATGAGTTGCCAAAGGCGTTCCACATCCCAGGGATTCTGGCCGATTAAGAGCGGCTCTAGATGCAAGTCGATGACGTGCTTCGTGATTTCTGGGGAAAGCGCTGCGTTGCCGATGCCAACATGTCCGTCGTTAGTGAAAATCTCGACGATTAGCCAATCGTGGAACCGGAACGTTGGCATCGAGGCATCGGAGAGCCCGAGCATTTCCATCGGATTCGTGCAGAAATGCGGGGGAAGTGGAACAGTCTTTCCACGCCAACGAACGACTCGAGTTCGAACCTCGCTAACCCTCAATGAGCAGCCTCGTAGCCTAATGATTTCAAATTCAAAGGATCAACTGCAGGAATGCAGACGAGGATGATCAGAAATGCAATCACGTGAAGCATTCCTGCGAGAGCGAATACCGTGCCGTAGCCCATCCCATGATCCAGTAAGTAACCGACCAGTTCTCCAAACGCGATTCCTCCCATAGCGCCACCGAATCCGACTAACCCGGCCACCGAACCCACCACCTCCTGCGGGAACAGATCAGCGGGCAAGACCATGACTAGAGTGGACCAGGACTGCTGTCCGAAATACGCAAGGCAGAAGAGCGCGATTGCCCAGGAAACGTCGACGTGCGGAATCAAAATGACGAACGGCATCAGCGTGGCGCTTAGCCCGAGTGCAGTTTTCCGCGCCGCGCCCAGTGAGAACTGACGGCTCACCAGATAGCTGGAAAAACTTCCTCCTAATAAACAGCCAATACCGGCAGCAGCACTCGGCATCCAGGCAAAAGCGCCTACCGCTTTCACATCAAAACCGCGTCCATCGTACAGATACTTCGGGAGCCAGAAAAGGTAGAAGTACCACGCCGCGTCGCTCAGGAACTTGGCTGTGATCAGTCCCCAGGTTTCGCGAATGGTGAACAAGTGAGTCCAGCGTAAAACTTGTGTGTCGGAAGTGGCCTGAGCACCCTCGTGAGAAGCATGATCCAGCGCAGCTTTTTGAGGAAAACGTTTTAACATCCAGCCGATCGTCCAAAAAAGACCAAAACCACCCGTTACGACGAAGATCCATCTCCAATTTGCGAAAAGGATGATTGCGGCGATTAGCGGCGGCGCGATTACTGCTCCCACTGAAGTACCGGCATTGATGATTCCCATCGCAGTGGCGCGTTCTCGCGCAGGAAAGAATTCCGCGACGGCACGTGTTGCCGCGGGGAACCCGCCACCTTCGCCCATCCCTAGCAGGAACCGGCTCACCGCGAGAAGCGCGAAGCTGGTCGCGAGCGCATGACTTGCGCAAGCGAATGACCAGAAGAGCATGATTACAGTGAAGCCTCGGCGTGTGCCTAACAAATCAACCAACTTGCCTCCACCGGCGTACATTAGCGCGTAAGCAAATAGGAATGCAGACTGCAGTGCGGAAAACTGCGAATTACTCAGCGGAATGTCTTGGCTAATCGAATGAACGGCAACAGGCAGGGTCTGTCGATCGAGATAGCTTATGGCGATGGCGAGGCTGACCAGGATCGCGAGGTGCCACCGCACAGTTTTCGTCCGCCCTTTCCTCAAAAGATCTAAATCGAAATCGAGGCATTATAGCGCTTATCGGAGTAAGCGTTTACTCGACCGCGCCCTTCCGCTACAATCCGATGCATTCTTCAGGAATCGCCGCAGATGAGCTCCCAATGGAATCGTCGAGACGTGCTTCGAGGATTGACAGCAATCTCCACTGCTGCATTAGTTCCTCTGAGCAATGCCCCAGGTAGTCAAGCCGATCCTCAGATTGAAGTCCAAGCTACGCCGGTGACTGCACACACTCTGAGGTTGAGCCTTGTGCCGGCAGCCGATACATCGAAGTCAATTCCGTCGGATGGATCGCTCATCAAAGAATCTTGGGGTACTCCCGTTCGTGCAACTCGGCAGGCAACCAATAATGAGATTTCGATAGCCAACTTCCGGCTCAAGATCTCGTGGAGTCCCCTCAGCATCGCAATTGCCGACGAGCAAGAAAAGCTGATTCAGCAATTTGATTGGAATTCGGATACCAACGTGCTTTCGTTTCTGACGGGAACAAGCCCTCTCCTCGGCTTGGGTGAGGGAGGACAGCAATTCGACCGACGCGGGTCGACCGACGCGATGCGCAGCGGTCAAGGTGGGTATAAACTTGCGACCCATGGCGGCCGTGTCCCGATCCCTTGGATCGTCAGCACATCCGGCTGGGCGATTTTCTTCCACCAACCCTTCGGTACGTTCGACTTCACCGGGCGACAAAGCAAATTTTTGCCGAAAAGCCGGGACGCCGCACTACCACTCGATCTGTTCCTGGTCGCTTCTACCGAGCCGGGCACGCTCATGAGTGAGTACGCAAGGCTCACCGGGTTTGCAGAGATGCCTCCCCTGTGGAGTTTTGGCTATCAGCAGTCGCATCGCACGCTGGCCAGCCGGGAAGAAGTCATCGCGGAAGCGAAGCTATTCCGCGAAAAGAAGCTCCCATGCGACACCATGATTTATTTGGGTACCGGATTCTGTCCCTCGGGATGGAACACGGAAAACGGAGCGTTCGATTGGAATCCCCGGGTGTTTCCCGATCCCAAAGCAGTGCTGGATGAGTTGCATAAAGAGCACTTTCGTACCGCAGTCCATGTTGTGATCCTCTCTGATTCGCTCCGCGGAACCGTACACGATCAATGTGAGCTATTGCGCTTTGATGAGTCCCAGGCAAGTTGTTATTGGGATGCACATCGAAAAGACTTCGCGATGGGGATCGATGGTTGGTGGCCGGACGAAGGCGATCCACTCGATATCGCCTCGCGGCTGGTTCGCAATCGCATGTACTGGGAGGGCCCGCAGATCGATCGTCCGAATGAGCGCCCTTACGCGCTACATCGCAATGGCTACGCCGGAATGCAGCGCTATGCATCATTCCTGTGGTCAGGCGATGTTTATTCCACATGGGAGACCCTGAAGACTCACGTTCCGATCGCTCTGAACACGGCTCTCAGCGGGATTCCATATTGGGGGACCGACATCGGCGGGTTCGTTCCAACTCCAGAATTCACGGCAGAACTCTATGTAAGGTGGTTCCAGTTCGGGGCGTTCTGTCCACTGTTTCGTTGCCATGGCCGAACATGGAAGCTCAGGCTGCCTTGGGGCTGGAATACCGGAGATCCAGGGCCAGTGGAGATCAGGAACTACGATGGTGCCGCGATTCCTGATTCCAGCCAGCTTCACGACACGCGGGTCGAACCCATTTGCAGGAAATATCTCGAACTTCGCTACCGCATGTTGCCCTACCTCTACAGTGCGGTGCGCGAGTGCGCTACCACCGGCATGCCGATCATGCGAGCCTTGTGGCTGCACTTTCCGAACGATCTGAGATCGGTCGAATGCCAGGATCAATACATGTGGGGTAAGAACCTGTTAGTGGTTCCGGTGGTCGAGAGGGGAGCGACCACGCGCCGCGTCTATCTTCCTCCAACCGCCTGGTACGATTTCTGGACGGGAGAGCGAATCGAGGGTGGCCGCGAAATCAGCCGTCCGATCGATCTTGAGACGCTTCCGTTGTATGTGCAAGCGGGTTCTATTCTGCCGCTCGGTCAGGTCAAGCAGTTTGTTGACGAGAAGGTAGATGGTCCGCTGTCTGTGTCCATCTATCCGGGCGCAGATGCTTCATTCTTGCTTTACGAGGACGATGGTATTTCGTTCAACTATCGCAAAGGCCACTGGACTGGCATGCAAATGACGTGGAACGACTCGAACAGAAAGTTCGACCTGACGTTGGCTTCCGGTTCGCGGCTAATGCCTCCTGAGAAACGAACAATCGAAGTAAAACTGGGCGGAATCACAAAGACGATCGATTTTGCTGGCAAACCCGTTTCGATTTTGTTCGGAAGCTAGAAATCACTGGCTAGGCGACTAGGAGGCCTTAGCAGATTTCGGACAAGAGGCGTGCGTCCCGGTTTCAGTGTTGATGCCCTGAGAGATATACTTCGTCACACGGTGTGTGTTTAACTTCCCTAATGCGTGAACGGTTCCGGCTCCTTGCACTGGTTATCGCCACGACGTGCATTGCCCCTCTGACAACTCACGGCCAAACGTCGTCAAAAGCCCTTTCTGCCACTGGTTCGGAAGCAGAGAGAGGAATTAACCTCGCATCCAAGGGACTCTGTAAAGCAGCATTGCCACTTCTTAAGAAGTCGACGCAAGTTCCGGACAAGGATTTGAAATACAACGTCCTGATGTCGACGGCACGATGCGCGATGAGTCTCGATCAGACGGATACTGTGGTGCGGGCTTTGCTCGAACTGAACCATGCGTTTCCGCGAGATCCGGAAGTCCTCTTTAACACAGCTCATTACTACTCGGACCTGGCCTCGAGGGCATCGCAGGAATTGGCAGCTTCGGCTCCGACTTCAGCACAGGCGGAGCAACTCGAGGCAGAATCGCTCGAGTCTCAGGGCGATCTTGATAAAGCCGCCGCGGAATACAGAAAGATCCTTGAGCAATATCCGCAGAGACGCGGAATTCACTATCGTCTGGGACGGCTCCTTCTTTCGAAGAATCCACCCGACGTCGAAAGCGCAAAGAAAGAACTGAACGAGGAGCTGAAATCTGATCCAAACAACGCCGCCGCGGAGTTTGTGCTCGGAGAGACTGCACGTCAGGCGGGAGAATGGGACGAGGCCGTCGCACACTTCTCAAGAGCGTCCAAGATCGATGCGGGTTTTCAAGAAGCCTATCTTGCATTGGGAATGTCACTGAATTCAGCTGGGCGATTTGCGGATGCGGTTACGCCGCTCGAGACTTACGTGACGATGCAGCCCGGAGATCCGGCAGGACATTATCAACTAGGAACCGCGTACGCCCGGACTGGACACAAGCAAGAGGCCCAGCGCGAGATGGCTCTGCAACAGCAGACCGCAGCCAAGACCCCAAGCGCGCCTTCGCAACCCTGATGAAATCCATGGCCCCGGGAATTCCGAGTCGTTTGCGAAGCTCTTCTCGCCGTCATTTCCTGCAACTATTAGGCTCCGCCGCTGGGCTTGTTCTCGCCCCATCACTGCGCCTTGAATCTCTTCTGGAGAGCACGATACCTTCGGCGCCATTCGAAGAGATCTCCGCGTCTACGTCCGGCATTACTTGGACGCATGTCAGTGGGCGTTCGCCAATGGCGCATCTGCCGGAGACCGTGGGTGCAGGCTGCGCGTTCTTCGATTTCGACAATGACGGGTGGATGGATATCTATCTCGTGAACAGCGGGCCGTGCGATTTCTATCAACCGTCTCCGCCGCTGCGCAACGCTCTATATCACAACAACCGTAACGGCACATTCACCGATGTTACGCAACATGCCGGCATACCAGGCAACGCCTACGGAATGGGCGTTGCAGTGGGTGATTATGACGGTGATGGTTTTCCAGACTTGTACGTCACGCAATATCCCAACAGCATTCTGTACCACAACAACGGAGATGGCACCTTCACCGACGTTACGGCGAAGGCAGGCGTCGCAGCGCCGGGATGGGCGACGAGCGCAGTCTGGTTCGACTACGACAATGACGGACGGCTCGACCTATTCGTGTGCCGCTTTGTTGATTACAGCAAGGAAAAGCTGAAATTCTGCGGCGACCTGATCACAGGAGAACGCCATTACTGCATCCCGAGCATCTACGATCCTATGCCTTGTTGGTTGTTCCACAACAACGGAGACGGAACATTCACCGATGTGAGCAAACAATCTGGGATCGCTCAGTTACGAGCCAAAGCCTGGGGCGTTGTCGCCGCTGACCTGAACAACGATGGCCGCATGGATCTGTATGTCACAAACGACACCGTCCCGAATTTTCTCTTTGCCAATCGGCACAAGGGCAAGTTCGAAGAGATTGGAATGGTTGCTGGCGTAGGAGTGAGTACCTTCGGCAAGCCACGGTCTGGCATGGGAGTAGATGCCGCCGACTATGATCAGGACGGCTGGATCGATCTCTTTGAAGCCAACGTTGATCAGGAGATGTATTCGCTCTACCACAATGATAAGAACGAAGTCTTCACCGACGTTTCGAACCCGAATGGCATCGGCTCGGCGACACGGCTCATGAGCGGTTGGGGCTTGAAGTTTATTGACTATGACAACGATGGCGATATTGACTTGCTTTTGTGCAACGGTCATCCCGATGACCTTGTCGAAAAACGAATCGAGGGTGTGAGGTTTCGAGAGCCCATGCTTCTTTTCCGAAATACCGGCAAAGGATTTGAAAACGTCAGTCAGCAAAGCGGCCCGGTCTTCTCCAAACCGCTTACCGCGCGGGGTTTGGCCGTGGGAGATTTCGATAATGATGGCGCGGTAGATCTCCTGATTGCGCAGAACAACGGTGCGCCGGTTCTTCTGCGAAACCTTGCGGGACGGGAAAATCACTGGCTCGGCCTTCGTCTGATCGGAACGAAGGCCAACATTGATGCGATAGGTGCCAAGATTACCTATCAGTCCGGCGACTGGCAGCGTCACAAGTTCAAGGTCGGTGGAGGCAGTTACCTCTCATCGCATGATCCGCGCATGATCTTGGGGTTGGGAAAGCGAACTAAGATCGACTGGCTCGAAGTTGAGTGGCCTGAGCCAAGCGGCAAGAAGGAACGTTTCTCAGCTCTTCCAATTGACCGCTACATTACGATCGTGGAAGGGGAGGGGAAGTGGAAGTAATTCCTTAGCGCTTATGGAGATGTTGCGATGAAGGTCGCATCCGCAGATCGGCCGAAACTTTTGATTGTCGTATGCGTCTTGTGTCTCTCATGCCGAGCCCAAACCGCATCGCAGAAACCACCTGGTTCTGGATCCGACCGCGCCAGTCAGCCAGATTATTCGAACGGGTCTTCCACAACTCTACAGGGTGGAGCACCCCAAACAAGAGAAGAACTGCAAAAGGGAACAGCTCTTACTCGACAAGGGCGATTCAACGAAGCGATTCCGCATCTGCTCTCGGCTCGTCAGGCTCTGCGAAACAATTACGCTCTAGAGTTCAATCTCGGCCTGTGTTATCTGGGAGTGAATGATTACAAGGACGCAATCCAGATCTTGGACGGATTGCGGGCGGGAGGACACGACAATGCCAATGTCGAGAATCTGCTGGCGCAAGCATACATCGGGAGTGGCCAGTCGACCCGAGCGCTCGCCGCGCTGGAACGCGCCGCTGCGATCTCACCAAAGGACGATAGGCTGTTTACTTTTGTTGCAGACGCCTGCATGGATCGTCACGATTTTGAACTGGGTCTGAAAGTCGTTGAGATCGGACTAGGCCGCCTTCCACAATCTGCGAGACTTCACTACGCACGCGCAACATTCTTATCCGAACTCGATCAGTTGGACCGCGCCAAAGCAGACTTTGAACTGGCGAGCAAACTCGGGCAGGGAACCGAAATCGAATATCTCGCGGCATCGCAGCAAGATATGCTTGAAGGCAACATCAACGACACCACCCGAATTGCGCGGGAAGGAATCAAGCAAGGAATTCAGAACCCGGCTCTGCTCGAGATTCTCGGGAAGGCGTTACTGCGTTCAGGAGTGATGCCGGGCCAGCAAGAATTCAACGAAGCGCAGAGTGCGCTGGAGAAATCAGTGGCGGAACGGCCGAATGATACAAGTGCGCAGATCGCACTGGGGCAAGCCTATCTTCTCGCAGGCCGCTTCGACGATGCGATTGCGCATCTCGAAGCAGCGCGGCAAATGAAACCCGAGCAGCCTTCAATCTATGCGAGCCTGGCGAAGGCTTATCAGCGGAAAGGGGATTCCCGGCGAGCCGAAGAAACGCTTCACACACTCGAGACTCTAAACCAAGCCCAAGCCGAACGCATCCGTTCTGCACCAGGCGAGCGCAAGATGAGTTACGGAGACAGTTCCCATTCACCTGAATAGCAGAGTTAGCGTTGCGGCGTGGCTGAAACGCGCGGGAACGGCCGCTCAACAATCCCCGATCCTTCTTTGATCGCAATAATCTGATCCGACTTAATCTTCTCAAGTTTTGTGCCCGACCCGCTGGGCCAGATTATCTCAATCAGTTCGACAGATGGGTGCTCTCCCAAACCGAAATGCAATCGGGGATCCTGCGCCGACTGATAGCTCATCCCACCCTTGCGTTGATCGTAGAGGACAAGATCGCCAGCAGTAACTTTGATTCGCGCTCCAACGCCGTCGCGATTCGACTTTGTTCCGATCAATAAGATCTCTAACCAGTGGTTCTTGTTGCCGCCATCGTTACGAAACAGTTGTGGAGCTTGTCCGCAATTGTTGACGAGAATGTCGAGGTCGCCGTCATTGTCGAAGTCCGCGATAGCGGCTCCGCGGCTCACGCGATGCAGTTGAAAATCTGGGCCCAGTTCATCGCTGACGTTCTCAAACACTCCGCGTCCCGTGTTACGGAACATAAGTTTCGGTTCGGCATACTTGACGTCGGCGTGGTAACGCTCGATGTTGTCGAGGACGTGGCCGTTCGCCAGAAACAGATCCCGCCAGCCGTCGTTGTCGTAGTCCATGAATCGTGCACCGAAGGTGCTGATGTGATAAGTCGCGTAGGAAAGTTTTGATCGAAACGTTGCATCTTCGAACGTACCGTCGCCAAGATTCTGATAGATGCGCGCCAGTTGCATGTCGAGGTGCGCCACGATCAAGTCCATGCGACCACTGCCTGTGGTATCGGCGGCATCTGTGCCCATGCCGGCCTCGAATTGTCCGTCTGCGCTCACGGAAACTCCCGCCAGATAACCCACTTCGCGGAACGTTCCGTCGCGATTGTTGTGAAACAGGTAATTCGGCATGTGGTCGTTTGCGATGAAGATGTCCTGCCACCCGTCGTTGTCGTAGTCGAATGTGACCACGCCAAGCCCGTTCCCTCCCTTCAATCCAACCCCTGAAGCTTGGCTAACGTCGGTGAATGTGCCGTCGCCATTGTTGTGATACAAAGTCGGCCGCTGACCATGAAAATCATCCGGGTGACAGTAGCTGCGCATGTCCGGCCCGCGATCTCCGCAATAGAAGTTGCGTTCGGGGGACCAATCGACGTAGTTGGCGATGATGAGGTCGAGTTTGCCGTCGTTATCGTAATCAAACCAGGCAGCGCTCGATGCCCATAAGCCGCTGTTCTGCACGCCCGCCCGCGCTGTCAGGTCGGTGAAGGTGCCGTCTCCGTTGTTGTGATAGAGAATGCAGCGGCCGTATCCCAAAACGAGTAGATCCGGGAATCCGTCGTTGTCGTAGTCTCCGACCGCCACGCCCATGCCAAAGAGCCCTTCAGCTCCGACGCCAGCTTTTGTCGAGACGTCGGTAAAGGTGCCGTCTCCATTGTTTCGGTATAGCGCGCTGCGAAGCTGTTGTTGTGGGGTATAGACGCGAGTTGCGGCCCCGTTCACCAAGTAAAGGTCGAGGAGACCGTCCTGATCGTAGTCGATCCAGCCGCAACCGGAACCCATGGTTTCAATCAGGTATTTCTCTGGGGATGCGGCATTGTCGTGATGAAAGGTGATCCCGCTGGATGCGGAAACGTCGGTGAAGGTAACTGCCCTATCGACCTTGCCGTCGAACCAGGGCTCCGGGGCAGCGACCGCAAGTGAAAGGCAGCCCATCTGTTTCAGGAAATGACGGCGTGAAATCGCCCGAAAGACCCAGGGAGTCGTGTGAGAACTCATCACTGCGACCCTACATTAGCGCAGGGGCAGCTAGGATCAAAAGGGAAAACGTGGGTGCAACGCTCTAAGGAGTGCCTGAACGTCGATGGAAGTTCGAAAATTGTGAATGAACTTGACAAGTCGTCAATCTCATCGTAACTGCAAACCAGTTTCGTACTTCCAGATTCCCTCCGACTACGAGGAGCGCGGCCCAGCCGAGATCGACGATCCGTTTAAGGGGAAATTTCCTGGCAAGAGCATTTTCTGTAATCGACTAACTAGGGAGAAGCTCGGAGAAATATAGGAACAGGACAAGTTACGATAAGCGCTTGTGTAAACCTCCCTTGAGTCCATCTGAAGTAGCTTCCCTGCTGCCCATCTCCCTCCTGCCCCGAATTAACGCTGGAGAGTCTCTGGTAGCGGTGCAGAGTCGCACCGCGATCCATTTTTCTGGTTGACAATGAGCGCGCGAATAAAGTATACAAAATCCGGAAATGGAGAAAACGTTTTCTGGGACTCCATTTGGGGTGCGTCAAGTCGGCTTGCGATTTCGCGAACGTTGCGAGGAGAGAACTATGACCTACCGTTTCGAAAAGACCTTTACCGTTACCGTCTATCTGGAGATGGTTCTTGTTGCATTCTTAACCATGGTAGCGCCCAAGGTTCAGGCGCAGCGGGGTTCTGAGGGTACCGTTACGGTCACGGTCGTCGACGCCAGCGGTAGCGTCGTTCCCGGCGCACAACTCGAACTGCAAGACGTCGCGACCAACGATGTTCGCAAGGCCGATACTCAGGAAAATGGTACCTATACCTTTGTCAATCTGGCGTTGGGGAAATACAAGCTCACGGTGGGTAAGACGGGATTCAAGAGCAGCATCTTCACCGACGTCGTTGTACAAGCCGCAAAAACGACAGACATCAAGGCCCCGCTTGCCGTTGGGGCGGTGAACGAGACCGTCGAGGTAACAGGCGGCACGGCTCCCTTGGTTGAAACGACAACGAATGCTATTGGCACCACGGTAGATTTGAAGCAGATCGAAAGCTTGCCCATTCAGGGTCGCGACCTCACGTCGCTCTCGTACCTTGTGCCGGGTTATAACGGGACTTGGGATGGACTACCCTCGATCGCCCAAGGCGATAACATCGACGGTGTAATCGGGAACACAAGTCGTATGAAGTTCAGCGGAATTCCTACCGCCGGCTTCGAATCGGTCGTCCCGCGTTTGGAAAATATCCAAGAGATGACGGTGCAAACTGAGCAACTCAATCTGGATCAGGGTTTCGGTCAGGCCAACATGCAGATCAACTTTGTTACTCGCCGGGGAAGCAATGCGTTTCACGGCCGCGTGTACGAAGACTTCCGCAATGCGGCGCTGAACGCTAACAGCTGGCTGAACGATGCAGCTGGAGTAAAGAAGAACCCACTCATACTGAACGAATTTGGCGGAAGCCTGGGCGGACCGATTATCAAGGACAAGTTATTCTTCTTCGGTACTTTCGCCATGGGGAAGCAGCCTGGCTCGATCAATGCACACAATTACCTATTCACCCAGGCTGCCCAGAGCGGAGTCTTCAGCTTCGGAGCCGGGCAAGCGAATCTCTTCACGCTCGCACAGAACTACAATGCCACTCACCCTGGAGCTAACCTTCCCACAGCTCCACTGTCCGATGGAAGCGGTAACTGTACTCCCAATGGCTCCAACTTCCCTGTTCAGGTGATGTGTTCTATTAATGCCTCGGCTAAGTACGGGGCGCTCACGCCCGATGCCAATGGCGACCCGAACATACAGCAACTTAATTGGCTGGTGAATGCGCCTATAACACACTATTGGCCGACCGTACGCGTGGACTACGATGCGACTGCGAAGCTGCGGTTCAACTTTGCGCTGAACATGTCGAAAGACAATTTCGTCAACCAGAACACTCCGGATTTTCCGGGGCCAGCGTGGGCAAAGACTGGCGCAGGGAACAAGGACACGAACTATACCGCCGCCTTCGGCTTCGACTGGACTCTTTCTCCCACAATGGTCAACGAGTTCCGCGGAGGTTTCCTGTATAACTCGAATGTGGGCGCCTACAACGCTCCCGCGCTCCAGCAGAACGCTCCGCAGCTTGGATGGAATTACACGAACGTGTTTTATCCCTACGGTGCCGAGCAGTCCGGCACGGTGTTTTACACCGGAATCAACACCTACTATCCCATCTTCAACGCCTCTGACACGGTGACTTGGCAGCATAAGGCTCACACCATGAATTTCGGCTTCTCCTGGTGGCGTGAGCAGGACCACTACTACAACCCGGTATTGGGATATCCAGTCGTCAACTTCGGATTGGCTGGTGGTGATCCCGCTCAGAGTGCTTTTCCGCTCTCCGCATTTGGGGGGGACGCCGGGGCACAAGCTTCAGCTCAACAGTTGTATGCCATCTTGACTGGACGAATCCAAGGCGTGAGTGGGAGTTACTCGTTTAGCCCTTCACAAAATCAGTACGTCCCGGCGATCGGCAGGTATAACCTTGATGAATTGGAGAAAGCTTGGGGAGTTTTCTTTCAGGACTCTTTCCGTGTCCGGCCAAACTTGACCGTCAACTACGGGCTGCGCTGGGATTTCACGAGCGCGGACAAGGACTTGAGCAATCTGTATCACTCGGCTAGTGAAGCTTCAGTGTGGGGTCCCTCAGGCATCAACAACTTGTTCAATCCCGGTTCGCTCAATGGCAACATGGATCCGCAGATTGCTCAAATCAGCCAAGCCTACAATAATTGGAACGTTTCACCGCAGCCTGCACTGGGAATTGCATGGAATCCTAAGTTCGAGAACGGTTTTCTCAGTCGACTGACAGGAGTTGATAAGACCGTTATTCGAGCAGGGTACTCGCTGCGCAAGTTTACGGAGCCGCAGCAGTATGTTTGGAATCAGGCTTCCGATTTCGCGTCCTTCTACTATCAGGGGTTCTCGTTGAATCCCAGTACCTCGGGTGCGCCAGGAACATTTGCACCAGGAAGTCTGTCGATTGCCAGTTTCAACTCGAGTGTGACAGGGGCCGGCGCAGTGAGCGCGTTTGGCATCCCTTACGCACTTTCTCCGAAATCTTTCGTTAAGAGCGAATCGGCTTCCGACTTCACTTTCATACCAGGCAGCCCGGGCCTTAACGGAATCCCGTATAACATTCAGCAGCCTTACACGCAGTCGTGGAACTTTGGTATTCAACGAGCTCTCGGCGACACGCGCGCTCTGGAAGTTCGGTATGTTGGGAGTCGGACGCTGCGCCAGTGGATTCAGACCGATCCCAATGAAGTGAATATTTTCGAAAATGGGTTTCTGACGCAATTCAAACAGGCGCAGGCGAACCTTAACGCCAACAACGCCAGCGGCAACCCAAATTATGCGGGAAGCTTTGCCAATCATGGCCTGCCTGGCCAGGGGGCGCTTCCCATCTTCGCGGCCGCGTTCGTTGGTGGAGGCGAGTTCTCGTCGCCATGCGCTGATGGAAGTGCCGCTGACTATTGCAACGGCCAATTCATTACCCAACTGCAGAACGGTGCTGCTGGCGCGATGGCGGCTACGCTGGCTAATATCAACGGAACCACAACCTATTTTTGTAATCTGGTGGGGGCTTCATTCGGTCCTTGCGCCACGAACGCCGGATTTGCCGGGGCCGGCGCCGGATACCCGATCAACTTCTTCCAGACAAACCCGTTTGCAGCCAACACGGGCTTTGTGGATGCGGTGAGCACGACTCTCTCGCAAGCGAAGGGATATTCCAATTACAACGCGCTGCAGGTGGATTTCCGTCAGCGCTCGTGGCACGGGCTCCAGTTCGACGCCAATTACACATGGAGCCATACCCTCGGCATAGCCAGCCAAAACAATTGGGTGGCTTCGTCGAATATCTTTACGCTGCGCAATATGCACCTGACCTATGGTCCGGCGCTCTTCGATCTACGCCACGTGATTAACGTCAACGGCACCTATGACCTGCCATTTGGCAAAGGGAAAATGTTTGCCAATCGCGGCGGTGTTATAAATCAGGTCATTGGTGGTTGGACCGTGGGTACGATCTTTACATTCCAGACAGGAACTCCATTTCTCCTGGGGTCGGGAACAGCCGGTTATGCCCTTAATAACACATTTAACGACTACGGGGACGCTGGTGTTGTCTTGAATGGCGTTACCCGTTCGCAACTACAGAGTTCGATAGGCAAGTATCCGATTCCTGGAACCCCCACCGTATCCTTCATCAACCCCAAGTATCTGGCGACCGGCGGCGGCGCCAACCCGGCCTATATCACGCAGAACACGACTCCGGGCACGATTGGCCAGAGAGTCTGGCTGTACGGGCCCCACGCCACCTATGACGACATATCCATCTCCAAAAACTTCCCGATCACAGAAAGGGTTCACTTTATCTTCCAGACAGAAATGCTAAATGCCTTCAACCATCCGATCTTCGGGCCTGGAGCGGGCAATGGCGGCACCTATAGCAATTTTCAGAATGGTTTCAGTTCAAATGTGCTGTCCAGCGGATTTGGAATCGGGACCGGGCCTCTCAATCCAGAGAACCTATCGACGGGCGGGTCTCGCCTGATCGAGTTTAGGGGCAACATCGAGTTCTGAGACGCCGGTGGAGCAGATACCCATCACAATGCATTCCCGGGACCAGCGCATGATGCTTGGAATCGGGAATGTATTCTTTTTCTTGTTTCCGACGGAGCAGTGCTGTTCAAACTCTCCAGCTCAGGGTCGTTTGACACACTGCGCGCCGCTTCTTGCCGTTATCTTGTGGCATATGTCGCTTTTGGCGAGTGCAGGACCGGTACATTAAGACCCGGAGTTTCTGCTTTTGCTCTTCGTGTCCCAAGCTGTAATACCTTTCCTGACGCCAGCAAAGGGATACGAAAACAGCACAATCAGTACGCAGGACCAGAGCAGCTATCAACGGCTCCATGAACTTTAGAATCCGCTCCCTGATCGCCGCTTGCGCTCTAGCGCTCCCCGTATCATCTCCTTCACACGCCCAAGGTACGCTGCAGGATTATCAGCGCGCGCAGCAATTTCTTCCCGGCAATCTGCGCCATACCGTCTACCTGGCGGACGTAAATCCTCATTGGATCGAGAAAACTAGCTGCTTCTGGTATCGCAGGTCTTCCCCCAGTGGATCTGAATTCATGCTCGTCGATGCAGAGCACAATACGAACACTCCGGCGTTCGACCATTCTCGTTTGGCACAGGCCCTCTCCCATGCCGCGAAACAGGAATATCAACCATCAGATTTGCCCTTTCAGGAGTTCGACTTTGTGGACGACGGGAAAGGCATCCACTTCTCGATCGACAACGCAGAGTGGAATTGTTCCATTGTCAATTACGACTGCGAGAAAGGTACGTCGGAATCCAAACGTCCGAATGAAGAACTTTCACCGAACAAGCGCTGGGCTGCTTTTGTAAGAGACCACAACCTGTTTTTACGCGATACCTCTACGGGAACGGAGTTGCAGTTCACGCACGATGGAGTTGCGGGATGGGACTACGCGACGCCTCTGCCATCGTTGCGCCTGATGGTAGACCAGGGCACGGAAGATGTGAAGCAGCCGGCAGCGGTGTTCTGGGCGCCGGACTCTTCGAAGCTGGTCACATATCGGATCGATTCCCGCAACTCCGGACGCTTCACCAGCCTGCAATTCGTTCCGCCAAATCAGTTGCGGCCCAAAGCGTTCACTTATGTTTATCCTCTCCCAGGTGAAGTCTTAGCCAAGGCCGAGCCAATCATCTTCGACATTCAATCCGGGCGTCGGATCGACGTGAAGGACGCCTCTATTGAATTGCCATTTCAAGATGGCCCGGGCTTCGACTGGTTTCCTGACAGCAAAAGCTTCTACTACGACTACGACGAGCGTGGCTACAAGGCAAAGGAGCTTCGGGTCGTAGACGCCTCAACGGGAGAGCAGAAAGTCTTAATTCGCGAGCAGTCTGATACCTACGTGGACTCCGGCGAGACCTTCTATCGATTTGTGAAAGGAACCGGTGAGGTTCTGTGGAGTTCCGAGCGAGATGGATGGGATCACCTCTACATTTACAGCAAAGCAGGACAACTCGAAAACCAGCTCACGCAGGGCGATTGGGTGGTCCGGCAGATTGAGTATGTAGACGAGGCAAATCGCCGAGTGTATTTCTCAGGCAGCGGCCGCGAGAAGGGGGAGGATTCATACCAGAGCCATCTTTACAGGATCGGATTCGATGGCAAGGGCCTTCACTTGCTCACGTCCGAGAATGCGAACCACTCCATCAACTTTTCGCCCGACGGCTCGTACTTTGTTGATGCATATTCGCGTCCCGACTTGCCCGACAAGATTGTCCTTCGGCGCGCGAAAGACGGGTCGGAGGTGCGGGTACTGGAGGAGTCAGACCCGGCGCCGTTAACGAAAATGGGATGGAAGGCGCCAGAGCCTTTCCGCGGAAAGGCGGCCGACGGTACGACCGAGTTATACGGGCTCATCTGGCGTCCCTCGAATCTCGATACGACGAAGAAATATCCCATCGTCGAGTTCGTCTATACGGGACCACAATCATTTTTTGTCCCAAAGACGTTTAGCACCTTCTGGCTGCAGTCCATGTCCGAGTTGGGCTTCGTCGTGGTGATGGTAGATGGCCGCGGAACAGCTGGGCGCTCACGGGCCTTCCATCAAGTCTCCTACAGAAATCTGGGAGGCGCCTTCGAAGATCACGTTGCCATAATCAAACAGATGGCTGCCAAGTATCCGTACATGGACATCGAACGCGTCGGGATCTTCGGAACGTCCGCGGGAGGTTATGGCGCAGCTCACGCCATGCTCGCCTTCCCGGGTTTCTACAAAGTTGGTGTCTCGACGTCAGGCGATCACGATGCGCGCCTCGATAAGGCGTGGTGGAACGAACTGTACCAGGGATATCCGGTGCAAGACGACTATGTGGAACAGTCGAATGTCACCATGGCAAGCCGTTTGAAGGGACATCTACTCATCGAGCATGGGGATATTGACGATAACGTCCATCCGGTCGAAACGATGCGCCTTGCGGACGCACTGATGAAGGCCAATAAAGATTTCGACATGCTATTTGTGCCCAACATGTTTCATGGCGAGAGTGGGGAACACGCTTCTTATCTCGTCCGTCGGCGGTGGGATTACTTCGTAAAGTATTTGCTTGGTGTTACGCCGCCAGTGAATTTCGAAGTCCAAGAAGACCGGGAAGGGCGCAATCCTCGGAGGCGTCCTCGTTAGTTGTGGTTTGTACTGGCCGCAAGAGATTGAGAGAGCCTGGGATGGATCGAAGAACATTTATGCACGGCATGGCGGTGAGCGCCGCCGGTCTGGAGCTACTGGAACATCACTCGGCTTCCACTGCCGCGACTCGACTACATCCATCTCAAAAGGAAACCACGAGTACCGCCTTCTCGGTGGACGGTTTCACGCTCATGTCCGAATTCGACGCAGAGGGCCTGAACTGGAAGGTCTACGAGGATCTCCGCACCCGCGATGGAGTGATGGCCTTTGTATCTTCTTCGGGCGCGACGGTATCTCTGCCCAAGAGCGCCGAAGCCTGCTTTCCGGAAGGAACTCCATACCTGTGCTTTGCACTGAAAGACATTGGACTTTCATCCCCCGACCTGCTGGCTGATCAACTCCTGCGAAGCGGCGATCCTGATCCGGAAGGTGTGAGAACTGCGGCACCACCAATGGCATCGGCTGAGAAGAATCCGCGAAACTGGACGAGCTTCGTCGGAACAAGAGAAGCCTACGACGTCACTCCGGTCTACCGCAGCGGAGGCACGCGTACCTACCATCCCGGGCAGTATTCCTCAGGATTCCGTGAAGCAATCAAACAAGGGCAGATTTACGACGGACTGATCGGCGGATGGATGCCCGCCGTCCGCAAAGTAATCACGGGCTCCGGAGATGGCCATTGGGAGGTCATTCTCTTCGGCGATGTGCGTCCAAATGAGAACAAGTACATTGTGCACACATGGCATCGCACGGCGCGTGTTGAGAATGGCCGGATCGCGGAGGTAATTTACGGAAACAGTTATCCCGCGTATCCTCCCACGCGTCGGGATCCCCAACCCGAAGAGTTTTATCGCGCATTGTTGGAATTTGCCCAGTACTGGCAGCACCTCCTCGACGATTTCGCCCCAACCTCATTACCTCAAAAGGATTGGATCGACCTTTCCAAACACTCATTTGCGAAAGAGTTGATGACGCGGCCAGCTGGCATCTATCCGAAGTACGGGGCCGTCGATCGCGATTATGCCGGATCGGAATACGACGGTTTTCAGGACATCTTCACCAGCGCCATTTATACCAACATGGAGTGGGGGCGACTGGAAACGGCGCGCCTCTTCATTGACAACTATTTCTCCGAATATGTCGACGACAAGGGAATGATTGACATGCGTGGTCCCGAGACCGCGCAGTTCGGCATGACGCTTTCTCTTCTGGCGCGCTACTTCAATTACACGCACGACAGCCAGCTGCTTCTGAAACACAAGAGCAAGATCGAAGCCACGGCCAAAATGCTGGCTGAGATGCACGACGAGAGTCTTCGATTACCTGAGCAGGATCCGAGCTACGGTCTAATCCGCGGGTGGAGCGAATCGGATTCGTGCCTGCATGAAGATCCGTCATTGTATTGGCAGCCGTATTACGCGAACAGCGCCTTTGCCGCCCGTGGTTTCAAAGACATTTCGCGCACATGGGCGCAGGTGGCCCACCCTACCTCGACGCCTGCAATGCAAACTCTGGCGGATCAGTGGCTCAGGCGCAGCCAGACGTTGCAGGATCAGACAGTCAAGACCGTCACTAGCAACATACAAAGAGATAAAACTCCTCCTTATATAGGAATCTTCCCGGGAGCTAACCTCACCTTCCGGGAATCACTCGAAAAAGAGCGACCGAGTCCGCAGCAGTGGCCGCATCGACCCTACGCCGAACTGTTGCAGGCGGATATCCTGCCGCACGAGTTGGCGAACCTGGTTGTCGACTGCATGCGAGCCTACGGAGCCACCACCCTTGGGGTTGTAGCCAACGTCTGGCGCTTCACTCCCGAGGGCCGCGAGATTCTGGGTTTTATCTCGTATGGATATGCTCAAATGCTTCTGCGTCTGGATCGCATCGAAGAGTTCCTGTTGTTTCTCTATGCTCACCGCTATCATTCTCACACCCGCGGGAGTTGGACAGCAGGCGAGGTGACCGGTATCACCGGAGATTCGGGAACCTACTGTGTTCCGGCACAGCAGACGATTCCATTACTGGTGCGTTGGATGTTGGTGCTGGAAGATTCTGACGAGGACATCCTGTATCTGGCGAAGGGTTTGCCACGAGAGTGGGTTGACTCTGGTAAGCCAATCCAGATTCAGAACGCCCCAACTCGCTGGGGGCGAGTTAGTTTCAGTCTCCTTGCGAAAAACGAGAACAAATCTGTCGTTGCGAATGTAGAACTGACTGAAACAACCTTACCAAGGGAATTGCATTTCAAGCTTCGACTTCCATCCCGAATCTCACTTCAGCAGATAACCGTAAACGGCAAGTCTGCGGCTTTGGGAGGTCTCCACCACGATACGGTAGTGATCGCAACCGGGAACAAGAAACAATTTGAAATCATTGGTCAGATGGCGTGAGTTAGAACTGTGTTTGTTTCCATGTGCTAGAAGAGGTGGTCAACGATGAAATTCCAATTATCGATCGTTTTTATGATGACAACGACATGCAGCGCCGTGGCAGCCGATTCCACGCTAGCGGCGACTCCCCCAATGGGCTGGAATAGTTGGAACCATTTTGCTTGCAAAGTGACGGCTGACGATGTCAGGGCAGCGGCCGATGCTATCGCCAGCAATGGAATGAAGGATGCCGGCTATATTTACGTGAACATCGACGACTGCTGGCAGGGGGATCGCGACGAGCAGGGAAGAATTCGCCCCAATGCAAAGTTTCCTGACATGAAGGGTCTGGTGGACTACATCCACGGCAAAGGCCTAAAGGCAGGTATCTATTCATCGCCAGGTCCCAAGACGTGCGCGAAATACGAAGGCAGCTATCAGCACGAGGAGCAAGACGCGCAGCAGTACGCGGATTGGGGATTCGATTATCTGAAGTATGACTGGTGTAGCGCGGAGAGAGTATACAAGCATAGCGACATGATCACGGTCTACAAGAAAATGCATGATGCTCTCGTCCGCACGCGAAGGCCGATCGTTTTCAGCCTGTGTCAATACGGTTATGAACGCGTCTGGCGTTGGGGAGCATCGGTTGGCGGAAACTTGTGGCGCACGACGGAAGATATTAACGACCACTATGACCGGATGTCGGTCATTGGATTCGACCAGAATGGGTTAGAGTCATTCGCCGGCCCTGGGCACTGGAATGATCCGGATATGCTCGAAGTTGGGAACGGCGGCATGAATCACGACGAGTACGTCACGCACATGAGTCTCTGGGTGTTGCTCGCTGCACCATTGCTGGCAGGAAATGACCTGTCGAAAATGAGTCAAGAGACCTTAGACATCCTCACCAACAAGGAGGCGATTGCTGTCGATCAGGATGCGAAAGGCCAGCAAGCACGCCGCGTAGCACAAGAGGGTCCGCTGGAAGTTTGGGCCAGGCCGTTGGCTGACGGCAGCGTTGCGGTTGGTCTATTCAATCGCGGCGAGTCGGTGAATCCAGTTACAGTCAACTTCAAAGATCTCGGGATTCGGAAGCAAGTCCAGGTTCGTGATCTGTGGCAGCACACGGGCCTAGGGGCCTTCGATGGAAGTTTTGCCGCGCAAGTTCCACGTCACGGTGCCGTTCTCGTGAAGGTGCAATAGGAAGTCAGATGAACCGAGCGATTAGAACTTTATGATTTGGAACGCCGACTCGCGTTTTCCGACTGGATCTGAGATTCCTTGCGCTTTTGTTCGAGCACTTCTTTGAGAGAGTCGCCTGCATGCAGAATGTGGATGCGCAAAAGCTCGCAGGCCGCAGTAACGTCGCGCTGACGGCAAAACTCAAGGATCTGGTGATGCTCTTCATTCGCTCGCTTTACGCCGTGCGTCAAGTACAGCTGCAGCCGCGTATAGCGCTCTCCGCTGTTGTTGACGTTGCGGATGATGGCCATGAAACGAGGCTGGTTGGCTCGAGAGTAGAGGATGGAATGAAATTGCCAGTTCAAGCGTCCCCACGCAGAAAGATGTTCCGGTCTGCGGAGTTCGCTGACATATGTGCGCAGCACAGCATCCGCCTCGGAAAAGTCCTCTTCTGTCAGATGAGGTATCGAGAGCTTCAGGACTTCGGGCTCGAGCAAGGCACGGATCGAGAATAATTCTCCGATGTCGCTGGGTGAGAGCGCCGGAACGATCGCACCGCGGTTTGGAACAATCGCAATGAGACCTTCAGCGTCGAGCTGGCGAAGTGCTTCACGGACCGGGATACGGCTCACCTGATACTGGGTAGCGATCGCGTCCTGACGCAGTTGGGCGCCTTCGGGAATTTCGCCCCGAATGATCTGTTCGCGCAGCTTATCGGCGACGGCTGATGGCAGCGACTGGCGAGGGATGCCGGAGTACGATTGGTTCTCAAGATCCATTCGGGATTCTAGCTACGTCCGAATTACGCGAATCGAGTATATCGCAGGTTGTATACAGAAAGAGTTTTGAGGTGCCGCAATACTCAACAAGCGTCCTTTTTTCATGCGCTTGGGGATGTTCTTTTAGGGCATGATTTTCGATGCAGGAAGTTTGACGATTGCATATTGTATCCATAATATGGATGGGTGGTTTGTTTTGTTGAAAGACTAGGCGGCAAGGCAAATCGGATGACACGCAACGAGTGGCAAAGAGTTAAGGTGATTGACTCCCATACCGGAGGGGAGCCGACCCGCCTCGTGATCAGCGGTGGGCCCGACTTGGGAAATGGTGACTTGGCGGGAAGGTTAGAGCGTTTTCGCGCAGAGCATGACACCTTTAGGTCCGCTGTGGTGAATGAGCCCCGAGGATCCGATGTGGTAGTCGGCGGACTACTCTGCAAACCGCTGAACCCGGAATGCGCCGCAGGCGTCATCTTCTTTAATAACGTCGGCTATCTCGGTATGTGCGGCCACGGAACTATTGGGTTGGTTGCGACGTTGTCTTATATGAACCGGATTACTCCAGGAGAGCACAGGATTGACACACCTGTCGGCGTGGTGTCCGCGGTCCTCCACGAAAGTGGGCAAGTAACGGTGAACAACGTTGCCAGTTACCGCAGTGCAACGAACGTCAAGGTAAACGTTCCACGTTATGGTGATGTGCATGGTGACATCGCGTGGGGTGGAAACTGGTTCTTTCTGGTGCGCCATCATGAATTGGAACTGAGCCTCAAGAACGTCGATGAACTAACGGCATTCACCTGGGCTATTCGAGTGGCGCTACGAGAGAACGGGATTACCGGTGACCACGGGAAAGAAATTGATCACGTGGAACTATTCGGCGAATCTCACATACCGGGAGTAGACAGCAAGAATTTCGTGCTTTGTCCCGGCAAAGCTTACGACCGTTCGCCTTGCGGAACTGGCACCAGCGCAAAGTTGGCTTGCCTTTATGCCGACGGCAAAATCAAAGAGGGGCAAACTTGGCGGCAAGAGAGCATTGTCGGCAGCGTTTTTGAAGGAAGCGTGAAGGTGGAAGGCGGGAAGGTATTTCCTGGTATTAAGGGATCGGCCTTTGTGAATGCAGAAGCAGATCTGTTACTGAACCCGCAAGATCCGCTCTGTATGGGCATTCGTGTCTGATTCGACTATGGCCAAACCAGCATACGACGTTGCGATCGTAGGCGCCGGAATCGTCGGTGCAGCCTGTGCCGACGCCTTCGCCGAACGTGGTCTGCGTGTTGTGGTTGTCGACCGCGATGTCGTTGGCAGCGGCGCAACGGCCGC